>Ga0181587_10000028_pt1 | contig 101941 bp, 93 predicted proteins | sample 071ome_27_FD_132463 | JGI IMG/M metagenome (GOLD analysis project Ga0181587, IMG submission 132463) | Coastal salt marsh microbial communities from the Groves Creek Marsh, Skidaway Island, Georgia - 071409AT metaG (megahit assembly) | ecosystem: Environmental > Aquatic > Marine > Intertidal... | reverse complement strand
TCGATGGCCTTATACAGGGCAACACGGTGTGCCTGGGAGATGGAGCCGCCGGCAGCGGCGTGGGTCCAGGCGCTCAATACCACGATGACGAGATTGGTTTCCGGGTTGATGTGAATGCCCTGGCCAAAGATGCCGCGGGCGTCATAGCTGCCGTCTCCGGGCAGCCACCACAGGTAACCATAGCCGTCCGATGCGGGTGAGGGCGTAGTGGATTCTTCCATCCAGCCTTCAGGCAATACCCGTGTCCCTCCCGGCAAGACACCGTCGTTCAGTGCAAACAAACCAATGCGACCATAGTCGCGCAGGGTGACGTTCAGGCAGCAACCGCCCCGCTCTCCCGCCGGTCCGTGGGTTGACCAGACGGCATCCGCTTCCATGCCATAGGGCTGCCAGATCTTGTATTGCAGGTAACTGGAAAGATTATTACCGATGGCGGCGCGCACGATGGCACCAACCAGATCTGTCTCCCCGGTGTTGTAGTTGAATACCTGTCCGGGGTCTGCCACCCGTTCCTTGCTGCCGAGATAATTCATGATAGCCACAAGGTCCATGTCCGGATAGCTGGCCACATCGGAATTCATGTCGGTGTAGTCTTCATTCCAGGCGACGCCGGAGGCCATCTGCAATACGTCGCGCAGGGTAGCATCATCGTAGGAGCTGTTCTTCAGCAGCGGCAGGTAGTCAGACACCTTGTCGTCGACGCTCTTGATATAGCCATCCTTGATGGCAGCCCCGAGCAACATGGATGTGACCGACTTGGACATGGAGAAGGAAATCCAGCGCGTCTCCTCATCGTTGCCCATGCCATAGAACTCATGTTTGATTTCCCCGTCCTTGATGACCAGTAATCCGGCGGCGTGATAGTTCAGCTTGTAATCGTCGAGGGTGTAAGTCTGGCCATCCACCTCATAACGTAACTCGCTCAGGTCTGTCAGGGACACAGGAAGCTCACGAACAGCGTCACCGGCGTGAATAGTGCGGCCAGGATACAGGCGCCACCAGTTGCGAAAGCGCACGATCTGGGTGTCCCCCGAATCGCCCAGCACACTGGAAGGGTCGCCCGCGGGCAGCAGGGTGGTATCCATGGCGGGGTCGACGTAGCGTGCAGTCTGCGCCAGCGCCGAAGTCTGGATGAATACGAGACAGCTCAGGGTTGAGATGGTTTTGGAAAGCGCCGGTAAAAATTTCATTGAATCGTTCCTGGATAGCGTGGCCACAGTCTATTGGAATTGGCCTGGAGCGGCCAGTGTTCGCGGTGGGCGACTATTTCCTGCGCAGCGCAACCGCCAGGTAGTAAACCAGCAGGCCACTGCCGATGATGCCGAGACTGAAGAGTCCCTCGACGGGGCGATTGATCAGGGTAAACCACAGGGTCCAGCCTGTTAGCAACAAATACAGAATAGGCGGCAATGGATAGAGAAAGGTCCGGTACGGCCGTTCGAGATCGGGCTGTCGCCAGCGCAATACGAAGATGCCGAATACGGTCACGAAACTGTTCAGGCCGAGGGTGAATCCGGAGAACACCAGAATGGATTCGAAGGTGGAGGAGAATATAAACAACAGTGCCACGAACGATTGAATACAGATGGCGAGCGCGGGAATCCCATCCTTGTTCTTGCGTCCCAGCATTCCCAGTGCCGGGTAGTCTTCGCCGATGACCTGGATCACCCGCGGACCAGCCATGGTCATGGCGCTTACCGTGGAGATGAGGAGCAGGGCCAGTATCAGGCCCGTGAAGCGGCCTGCGGAATCACCGAAGGTGGCCTGGGCCGCGATGGCGCCCACCTCTACCTGGCCAGCCATGGTGTCCATGGGGGTGGCGTAGAGGAAGGCATAATTCAGTCCCAGGTAGAGCAGGGTCACCACCGATGTGCCCGTGATCAGAATCCAGGGCAGGGTCTTCTGCGGATTTTCCAGTTCACCGGAGAGATAGGTGGCGGCATTCCAGCCGGTGTAGGCAAAGCTCACATAGATGAGCGCCACAGCGAATACGCCACTGGTGATGATAGTGCCATCTCCCGGTTGTGGCGTGAAGATTACCGGTTCCGGTGCGGAAGCCAGCAGGAATGTGCCGAGTACGAAGCCAACGATGACGGCAATTTTCACCAGGGTGAATAGGACCTGGGTACCGCTGCTGTTGCGGTGGTTCGTGGCATGGATGGCGGTGAGTACTACCAGCAGCGTCGCCGCCATGAATTTCTGGGTCAGGTCGCTGAGCCCCGAGTCGACCACCGACGAGGCATAGGCGGCGAAGGTCATGGCGGCCAGGGCCACCGGCCCGGCAAAACCTACCGTGGATGAGACCCAGCCCGATACGAATCCGGCGGCGGGGTGGTAGATGCGGCGCAAGAGATTGTATTCGCCGCCGGAGCGGGGCAGCGCAGCCCCCAGCTCCGCATAGGTCATGGCGCCGCAGAGGGCGGCGACACCACCGATGGCCCACAATGCCAGCAGGGCAAAACCGGATCGGATATCCAGCAGTTGAAAGCCCAGGGAGGTAAACACCCCGGTGCCAACCATGTTGGCTATAACAACGGCGGTGAGGGTGGGAAATCGGAACTTGTCGGCAGACATGGGCGCATTATAGAGAGCAATGGCCGTGATGGCATCGACTTTGTTGAAGCGGGGCCAGGTCGCCTGTCTGCTTCAATCTAATCGAGGTTTAACTCCTGCTTGAACCAGCCCTGCAGTAACTCCCGGCTCATGATGCCGGAGTGGGACTGCATGTTGTGCTCTGCGTCGAAGAAATAGCTGCGTGGCAATTCACCAAACCAGGCCGGATCAATCGAGAACCTCAGTCTCTCGGTGAAACTGTCGGCGAACATATAGGACGGAAAATCCTGCAGGCCAAAATCTTCCAGGAATTCATAGGCGCTGTCCCGGTCCTCCAGCGGATCGGTGGATACCAACACGAATGGCAGGTCGGGATTTGCCTGCAGGATTTCTCCCATCATCTTCAGCTCCACCAGGCAGGGTGGGCAATCGACAGACCACAGTCCCAGCAGGAATTCACTGCCAGCGAACTCCTGCCTGATCGTCGCAAAGGTTTCCCCCGTGAAGGGTTTGAAGCTGTCGGCCTGGACCTGCGTACTGATGGCCAGTGCCACAAGGGCGGCAAGCCTTAACAAAGAAGATCGAAGCATGTCGTTGCACCTAGTCACTGGCGGAGCCTCGCAATGCATTGGAGAAACCGGTGAAAACATAACCATACTCATCGCTGTGCCATGACAGGTACAGGCCCTCATCATGCTTCACGATCAAGGGATAGTCCGAGCCTGCCGTGGTGGTAAACAGGGTGGTTGGCTGTGACCAGGTCTTGCCATCATCCGTGGACGTGATCAGATTGATCAGGGACTGGCTGCCGTCAAAGCCCTTCCATACCAGGTACAGGGTATCGCCACTCTCCGCAAGAAATGGGTGCCCTGCGCCAGGATTGCCATCTACCTGAAAGACATCATGAGCCTGATTGTCTGCAAAGGAAAAACGGCCGTAGTAGGTGCCCTGATGCCGGTCGCCGTTGCTGAACCAGCTCATGTGATAGTCGCCAGAGCGGGTTGATTGCACCATGGATGGCCCATGGTGAGGGCAGGCATTGATCTGCCACTCATCGTAACTGGCCCGATGCATCTCCTGCACAGTGCCTTCGGGGGTTAGCACGGCGATGGCATGATCGCGAGTCGTTTCCCCAAAGATCTGCCGCCACAGTATGGCGATATTCTCGGCACCGTTGGGCGCAATCGCGATACGGCAGCATTCACAACTGTGGTCGGCAACCCGACTGTTCTGGGAAAACGTGGCACCCTGGTCAGACGACACGGTGTAGTAAATCGCGGCACCGCCGTATTCCTCGTCTCTCGCAAGATGAGCCTCGAGGTCGCGCTTGTCGATCCAGGTCAGATACAGGTGACCGGATTCGGTGAGGAATAGGCTCTCGAATCGATGCCCCGCGAACAGATTGTCATCATTGATGGTGCGGGGGGGTTCGAAACTGGCGCCACCATCCAGAGAGCGGCTGAAGCGGATCTCACCGGTGAAACGCGGTGAGGTCTTCAGAGTCCACGAAACGTAGACCTCGCCACCGTTGTCAACCAGGATCTTGGGTCGATTCTCACCGTTGTGCTCGGCATCTTCGGCGATGGGATTTACTGCTACCGGTTCGCTGTAACTCAGCCCGCGGTCGTCGGAATGGCTCACATAGACATGCTGGTTCTGTACAAACGCGACCCATTGGCGGCCATTGCTATCGATGACCGCACTGGGTGTGCTGCCACAATGCACGGAGACAGAGTCTTCGGATTCACACAATGCCGGTAAGGCGGCGGCTTGCATGCCGGGCTGCAGCAACACCAGGAATCCCAAAGTCTGCGCCAGTCTTGTTGTTAGTTTCATCACTGGATCGATCCTATAGGTCGTAGGACAGGTTCAGGTAGTAACTGCGGCCGGGCCATGGATGCGCAACATAGGCGACCTCGTCGGATATGTTATCGATGCCAAAGCCCAGTGATAGTCCATTATCCATCCTGTAGGTAGACTTCATGCCAATCCGCTCGTAGCCATCCTGTGCGCCATACACATTGTCCTGCAGATCGGCATTGTCGGTGCGGCCGAAGCTGTCGGATGCATACTGGACGTTCAAACCGACATCCCAATTTTCCAGGATATTATAGGTGGCCAACAGGTTGCCGCGCCACTCGGGCATTCGGGGATACACATTCCCTTCTATGGATGGGTCGGGTGCATTCTTGACTATCTCCGAATCTGTATACACCAGATTGAAACGCAGATCGAAGTTGTCGATGAACAGGTCGTTGGCATTGGTAATAAATTCGATACCGTTGGTCTGAATCTCGTCCACAGGCAGGAAGGTGCGAATCGATGTGCCTCCATTGATCGTGCCGGTTTGTGATTCGATGACGTCCGAGATCTCTTCGGTGAAGAAGTTCAGGCGAACATAGCCGTTATCCAGCGCGCGCTCGATCATGAAGTTGTGATGCAGCCCATCCTCCGGTTTTAGGTCCGGATTAGAGATGCTGATGGTGTTGAAGGCCTGGTACTGGCTGAACAGCTCTTCGACAATGGGAAAACGATAGGCCCTTGCGATCGAGTAACGGAATCCCCAGTCATCGTTCGGCGTATAGCCCAGTGAAAACTTCGGTGATACGGCGTTGTCCTTGTGGGTCGGCACCCGGCTAATCTCGAACTCTGCTGTGGAAGTGTCATCGTTGTCGAAATAGCCGTTGCTGCTTTCGAAGTCTTCCCAGCGCAGGCCGAATCCTGCATCCCACTGGGCATTGATCTGGTAACTGAACTGGGCAAAGGCCGCGAAGATTTCGGTTTCACCTCCGCTGCGGGAAGCATAGGAAGTCTTTGCGCCGGCGACGTAGTTATCGGAGTTGAAGATATCCAGATTCAGCTCATAAGTCTCCTTGCGAAGTCCGGTAACCAGGCTCAAGCCCTCGAAACCAACTTCTTCAAAATAAAGCTTGGCCTCGGCGGTATCCCAACCTGTATCGCCAAAGTCGCTCACCTGGCCGGACAGCGTGTGATTCGGATCGTTCGGGTGGGTGGAGGAACTCCTCGTCTCATCCTGCAGTACTTCGAATCGACTCAGGTTGGCTTCCAGTTCCACGTTGTCACTCAGCCGGCCGCGGAGTCGCAAACCGAGGTTGAGGCTGTTGCGTTCCAGGTCACTGGTGGCGAAGCGACTGGCAGGCACGAAGTATTGCCTGCCGTTGTCGATTACATGGCCACTGTACACGGGGTTATTCGAAGCATCCCTCAAGTAGGTATTGGCAGAATCTGAGACGGTGACGCGATCCTCATAGGCGACGTTGAGCAAGGTGCTCCAGTTTCCGAAATCGTGGCCCAGTTTGAATTTGTAGTTGTTGGTTTCTGAATCCACCACACCCGTGTCCATGAACCAGCTCTGGCTTCGACCCAGTTCATCCGGGCCAACGATTGTGCCGCTAACCGCGATCGGCGATGCATTGGTGCTGCGGCTGCCAGCACGGAAAGTTTGTGGTTGGGCCTCGTTGTCCAGGCGATTGATCGAGAAATAAACGCTGGTATCGCCGAATTTGTTGCCGTAGGAGAGGAACGACTTGTAGCCATCGACGGAATCATCGAAGCCATAGGCATTGAAGTTTTGTACGTAGTAGGAGCTGTCGAAATGGAATTCCTGTTGCTGGGGAATGGCTGTCTCTATCTCCACGACACCACCCATGGCGTTACCGCTGTATTCGGCGGAGAAGGGGCCATAGAGAACTTCCACCTGGGCGATTTCACTGGAGGAGACCATGGTCCATCTCGGCGCGCCGTTCCAGCGCGATTGCAACAGGTAGTGAAGTGGCACACCGTCGGCGAAGACCATAGAGCGCGAGGTTTGGAACATATTGGAACCCCGCATTCCCATGACGCCATTGGAGTCGCCGATGAAGCGCCGTCGAATGACAACGGAAGGTTCGAACTTCACAACATCTTCGGTAGTTGCCACATTGATGGCGCGAAAATCTTCCGGGGTAAGCAGGCTGCTCGGACTAACATTGCTGAAGCGCTGATCCAGGTCGCTGCCCCAAACCACGATCTCTTCGATTTGCGTATCCTGGGCCCTGCTGACGGTTGCGGCCATCAATGCACACGCCAGACCGATACCCGATGCCAGAAGTTTCCTTTCGATTCCCATTGCGACTCACCTTTGAGCACTAAACAGTGTTTGTTGTTATTGCAAGTTGGCGCAATTGTAGTGAGGCGCATTAATGGCAGAATGCGACATAGTGTCGCGGCTGCTCCTGACCGGGTGTGATTGCTGGCAATGCCGCGTATTTGCTCGCGCGTGAGGAGTCTATTGCGGCTGCGACATATTGTCGCAGCCGCTAAATTATCCCACGGAGAAAGGAAACGTTGCGTGCTACGGCTATCGACGTCGCGCACATCGGTGTGGCGAGAATGCCAGCGGGCTCAGGGGATAGAGGTATACGCGCACCTTAGCGCAGTCGCCTGACTTCGCCGGGTTCGGTGAACAGGTCGGCGCCGCGGAGTTCGGCTGGGCGGCGCAGGGGGTCGGCTGGAATCTGCTGCGGTACATGGATGCCCACATTGCGTTCCGCGCCTACCCGGCTCTCGAGGATGCTGCGGCCGGCCCGGGAAGCAAAGAACCAGTAGGGCGGAAAGGCCATGTCCGGCTTGACGCGATTCCAGTACGCCGGGTCGAGGGCGAAATGTTCGTCGTTAGGATCGGCATCTCCCATATGCACCACCGTACTATTGGCATTGAGCGTCACCCGCCAGACGATGTTCTCGACATCGACCCGGCCGGTGGGCCAGCCGGAGTGAGGAATGCGCACTGCTTCCACCAGTAACTCATCCATCTCGAGGGTGATCGGTGCATCGCCGTAGGCCAGGCTTACGGCATGTACACGGCTGAATACTGCCTGTTGGGTGCCGTCCGCTATGCTGCGCATGGCCAGCACGGCCTGTTGTGGTGCGTAGAGTGCGATGTCTGCTTGTGCCTGCATCAGTGCCAGTACATCCCCCGGGGAGAAGTGGTCGCCGTGGAAATGGCTGATGAAGACGGCGTCGACACCGTCGAAGGGAGCCTCCCCGGCAAACAGCGCCCTGCGCATCTCCTCAGGAACCAGCAAATATTGGCCATAGCTCTCCGGATAGAGAGGATCGAACAGGATTCGGGTGTCGCCGTCACTCACCATCACGCCCTCGTTGGCCAGATAGAAGGCTTCCTGCGCGGTGGCCGAGCACATAATTAGTGTAGCCAGAAGCACGGTGGAACAAAATTTCATAACGTTCTCTATTGGGCAATACCTGTTGGATGAATTGGCCCTGAAGAAACAGCTGTGTAAAAACAGCAGGGCAGAAACAGATGAGGCCGGTAATCCGGCCTCATCTCCTGGTGCTTCCTGATTGGCCTCATGCGCAATCAGTCATCCTGGTTCTGCGCCGCCATACGTTCTTCTGCGCGATGGCCCGACAGGATGTTAAACATGCCGTAGTTGCCCTCATGGCAGGCATACTCATAGATCTTGTCGTCGGTGTAATCGAAAATAATTTCGCGGGTATAGGGAGCGGTGAACTGCCCAGGGTCATGGGAGGTGAGCTGATATTGCAGGGCATTGTCAGCGATCCGGGTCAGCCGCTCCACATTGACCAGCCTGTCTGTTTCCGGCGTTGTGCTGCTGGCGTCCGAGTAATTGGTTGTCTCTATGACCAGGGTATCGCCTTCCCACCAGCCCCTTGAATCACCGTGCCACAGCTTGATGCTCTCGTGGGCGTGGGGCTTCTCCACCAGCGGAATGATTCGCGCATCGTGAGCCATCTCCTGGTAAATCACCACGGTGTCCCTGGCCTGGACTATCTGCCAGTAACTGTTATAGCCGGAGCCCAGTCGCGGCGCGCCGAAGGAGAGGCAGCGTTCGCCCAATGGGCGATCTGTCCAGGAGTCGGCGGGGTGGGCCTCGCGCCATTCCCGTAGTTCCCTTGCGGCCTGGATCGCCTGCTCGGTGCGAGGCGGGAATTTTCCATTGGGCGGGTCGACAATCTGGGACGTGCGGCGGTGTACCGTACGTTCTGCCATCCACTGGGAATCGTAGTTGCCAGTGCTTGGGTCATAGGAAGTGATCTCCCCGCTGAACACCGCCTCCAGTACGCCGCCGCCAAACAGGGCATCTTCCCCGGCGGCCATGATCTCGTCGATGCGCTGGTTGATGAACTCGATGTCTTCATCGGTGAGAAATTCCTTGTCACCAAACACATCCGGACGTTCCACGGGGGTGATGGTGTTATTTTCCCAGACCCCCTGCAGATCGGGGTGGCCATCCGGGGTGCGCGGCACTTCATAATCCGCGGAGCCCTGTCCGTGCAGGCTGGCTGTCGCTGCGAGAAAAACGAGGGAAATCAGTGAGCTGCAAACTTTTATTGGTTTAATCATCGTGCAGACCTCTTGGCGTGTCTGTTGTTTGGGGTGTTCAGGGAGCGAAGACTTCCTAGTTTCGGCTAGTTACCCGGCTTTGGCAAGTTGGCTCGGAGTTGATTCAGAGTTGCCGCATCAGGCCTCCTGAGACTGCGGATTCAGTCTGGAAAGGCCGAACAGCAGTGTACCCAGAACGATCCAGAAGAAGATGATCGCCCATTCTTGGGGCCACACCAGCGCCGACGGGCTGCCGGGGAAATACAGCGTACCGATGCCGAGGGACAGAGCCAGCGCCAGATAGCCGGTCGCGATGCCACCGGGGGCGGTATAGGGTCGGGCCAGTTCCGGCTCATTCCTGCGCAGGGCAATGAAGGACAGTGCGACGAAGGCATAGGCCACCACGATGCCCAGCCCACCGGCGTTCACCAACCACACCAGCGCCGGTCGACCGAAAAAGGGACTGATCACCGACAACAGGCCTATCAGCAGGATGGCGTTCTTCGGCGTGTGGTAGCACGGGTGTATCTCCGCCAGGAAGTGGGGCAGCATGCCTGCCTTGGCCATGGCATAGATGGCACGACTGGCGCCGACGATGAGCGCATTCCAGCTGGTGATGATGCCCGCCAGCCCGGTAAGCAGCAGTATCGTGCCTCCCAGTTCGCCATAGATGAGGGCATTGGCTTCGGCGGTGACCAGGTCTGCAGCGGCGAGTTGCTCACCGTTCATGACCATACCAACTCCCAGTATCACCAGGGCGTACCAGGCGATGGCCATGACCACTGACAGGATCAGGGCGGTACCGATGTCGCGAAATGGCAAGTCGATCTCTTCTGCGGCCTGGGGAATGATGTCGAAACCGACGAACATGAAAGGCACCATGACTAACACTATGGCAATGCCGCCGAGCCCGTCTATAAACAGTGGGTCGAGATTGGACGCGGTTCCGGAGAGGGTGGCCCCGCTGACAAAGAAGAATCCGACCACAAGAATCAGCATGACAACGGTGGTCTGGACTATGGCGACGACCTTTACACCCAATACGTTCAGTGTGGTCATCACGATGGCGCCCAGTATGCCCGTCGCGACCCAGCTTGCGTGCACATCCCAACCGGCGATCGTCCACAGATAGCCGATATCCAGTCCAGGTACCAGCGAACTCATTACCGTGGGTAGGGCGACGGCCTCGAAGGCGATGACCGACATATAGCCGAGGATGATCGCCCAGGTACATATAAAGGATGCATGAAATCCCAGCGCCCGTTCGCTGTACACGTGCTCACCACCGGCGAAGGGCAGGGCGGAGGCCAGTTCTGCATAGGTGAGGCCGACGATGGCGATGGCACCACCGCCCACCAGAAAAGCTGTGATCGCACCCAACACACCGGCGGAGGTGATCCAGGTTCCGGTGAGGACGACCCAGCTCCAGCCAATCATTGCGCCAAATGCGAGCGCCACAACATCTTTGCGGCTGAGGACGCGGAGGAAGCTGGAGGTAGAGTTTGTTTGATTCATAGGTCCCTGATTATTTTGTAATTAATAGTTCTGTATTTTTACTAAAAGTGCGCCTATTCTATGCACGCTTTCGAAGCTGAGGACTCCAGAGTAAGCTTCGCTCGTGTTTTGATGTTTGATTTTTCTGTGACTATACCCTAGGACTAGCAACAATTGGGCTCGTATCCTCGATACGAAGCAGGAGACAAATTGTGAACAAGTTACTATTTACCACCATAATCAGTTTTTTCCTCGTTGCATGCAACGTATCTGACATCCCCAATTTCGAACGGATGGACGAAGAACAGCTGGCCGCCTATAACAACGGCAAGCCGCTCTCGCAAATGATTGTCTGTTCTGAGGAAAACCGCTCTTTCAGCCGTGTGCGTCGCCGTCGCTGCATGACTGTCGAAGCCATGTACGGCTCCGCACAGCAAGCGGCACAGCTAGGCGTACTAAATAATATTCCCGGTTATGCCCAGACCGATGGCATTTAGCTAATCCCCCCCTCCAGTATTTCTGAAATGACAGCTTCGTCGTCACTTAATGCGGGTCGCTGGCCTGCTAGAGCTGGTTAGAATCATACACCAGCTCTCCGGCCACCCAGGTCTTCTCGACTTCCACATCCATGATGCGTTCCGGGTCGATGGTCATGAGATCGTCGGATAGCACGATCATGTCGGCGTACTTGCCAGGCTCCAGTGAGCCTTTCACATCTTCCTCGAAATTCAGGTAAGCGCCCAGCAGGGTATAGCCACGAATAGCTTCCGCCATGGTGATGGCCTCGTCGGGTCCGTAGACAGTACCCGTCATGCCCTTGCGGGTCACCGCAGCGTAAATGCCAACCATTGGCCCTATGGGCAGGATGTCGCTGGATATGGCCACCGTGATGCCATGATCCATGGGTGAGCGGATCGGGTTGTTATGCTGTAGGCGCCAGCCATCCAGGTTCTCCGCGTAGCGGCCTTCCAGGGTATAGGTGAAGTTCGGCTGCTGGGTGATGTGAATCTCATGCTCAGCCATCAGCTCCATGGTGAGCTCCGGTGGGCGCATGGAAAAGTGGTTGAGATAATGACGGTGATCCTCGCGGGGATTGCGTTCCAGGGCATCCGCCAGGGTGTTTACCACCAGCACGATAGCGGCATCACCGATAGTATGAATGCCCATCTGGTAACCGGCGTCATGTATCTCATTTAACAGGGCCACCAGCTCAGACTCGGGCATGTTCAGGTAGCCACGGTATTCGCCCTGGTTTACATAGGGCTCGAGCGTATAGGCCGCCGGCCCCGTGAAACCGCCATCGGCGAAGACCTTTATTGGACCCGGCTTGAGAAAGGAATTGCCCCCGGCTACCCGGGCGTTCAGTTGATTGATTGCTACCGGATCATACCACTGGAACTGCAACGCCGACCGCGGCAGAGGCAGGTCGTGGTTGTCATAGAGCTCCTCGAACATCATGTAGTCGCTCACCGTCTTGGAGGCGTCAGTGATCGATGTAATACCCTTTGCCAGCAAGGCGTTGAGATTGACCTCCAGGCTGGCGATGATTTCCTCGTAGGTGGAGTCTGGCACCAGCCGGCCAACGATTTCCTGCCGCTCACGGATAATGCCATTCAGTTCACCATCGTCGCCCTTCTCGATCACGCCGCCATCGGGTTGCGGCGTATCGACAGTGACTTCAGCCAGCTCCAGTGCCAGTGAGTTGGTGACGGCGCTGTGTCCTCCAGCCCGGGTCAGAATGACGGGGTTGTTGGGAGCGGCCGCATCAAGGTCGGCGCGCAATGGTCGGCGACCTTCGTCCAGTTCGTCTTCCGACCAGCCATAGCCGGTGATCCATTCGCCCTCGCCAATTTCTTCGATCTTGGCACGAATGAGTTCCTGGATCTCTGCGATGGAGGTGACCTCACTCAGTTCGATATAGCGCTGTGGACGACCACGGATGTGGGTATGGGAATCGATAAATCCCGGCATCAGCAGCTTGCCGCCGAGATCGATTTCTTCGGCGCCGTCATACCTGGATGCGAGGCTGGCATCACCGGTTTCCACAATCAGGCCGTCATTGACGACGACGGTGTTATGGATGCTGAAGTTGTCGTCAACGGTGAGCACCTTGGCGTTGGTAATAACCAGGTCCACGGCAGTCGATGAACTGGTAGCTGCGTTGGTAGCGGTGTCGCTTGTACCGGGCTGCTCCTGTTGTCCGCAGGCGGCGAGGAGGATGCTGGCCACAAAGGCGACCAGGGCGGCGGGTCTCACAGTGGTAATCGATCCTGATCTTGTTTTCATGTCGATGCTCGCATAGTGTATTTGAGAGTAGGTATTAGCGTAGTAGGGAATTCCTGTTTACAAAATCCAGTGTCTGATCCAGACCGCGGCTGAACTGATCGATCATCTCATCGATCTGGGCTTCGGTAATGACCAGTGGTGGGCAGAACGCCAGGCAGTTGCCACTCACCGCGCGAATCAGCAGCCCGTGGTCCTGGCAGTATTGTTTGGCCGTTGCGCCTACTTTGCCATCGGCAAAACTTTCTCTTCGTTCCTTGTTGGCAACCAGCTCCACGGCGGCAATCAATCCCTTGCCGCGCACTTCGCCAACCAGAGGATGGTCGCTGAATTCCCTGAGGCGGGACTGCATGTAGCGGCCAACCCTGGCAGCGTGATCAAACAGCTTGTCCCGCTGGTAAATTTCGATGGCTTTCAGGGCGGCGGCGGCAGCCACCGGGTGCCCGGTGTAGGTGTATCCGTGACCGAAGATGCCAAGCTGGTTGCTGGGCTCACGCATGGCCTCAACCATGAAGCCGGGCACGATGGCCGCACTAATGGGGATATAGGCTGACGAAAGCTGCTTTGCCAGGCTCATCAGCTGCGGTTTGATGTGCATGGTGGTGGCACCGAAATCGTTGCCGGTGCGACCGAAACCACAGATGACTTCATCGGCCCAGAACAGAATGTCGTGGCGCTCCAGAAGCTTCTGCAGTTCCGGGAAATAATTGTCCGGTGCCACCACGACTCCGGCTGCGCCGCCGATGGGTTCGGCGATAAACGCGGCGATGGTGTCGGCGCCTTCTCGCTCGATGAGTGCCTCCACATCGGCGATGAGCCTGGCCACGTATTCGTCCTCGGACTCGCCGTCTCGTTGTCCGTGATAAAAGTGTGGACACTCCGCCCGCAAAATACCCAGCGCATCGACCGGTACATCGAAATGGGTATGCATGACCGGAAGCCCGGTGAGGGCGGCGGCCGCCATCGTTACGCCATGGTAGGAGCGATCAAAGGCGATAATCTTTTTCTTCTCGGGTCTGCCGGTGACATTGAAGTAATAGTGAAGCATCTTCACGTGGGAGTCGTTGGCTTCGCTGCCGGAGTTGGCGAAGAATATTTTCGCCTCCGGCACAGGCACCATAGCCGCCAGTCGATCCGCCAGGTCCATGGCAACCTGGTGTGTCCTGCCACCGAACATGTGGCTATAGGGCAGTGTCCTGAGCTGCCGGGTGATGGCCTCGATCAATTCCTCGTTGCCGTAGCCGAGCGCTGAGCACCAGAGGGCGGCGAGTCCTTCGAGATAGCGGTTGCCCTTGTCGTCGTAGACGTAGATGCCTTCGCCGCGGACGATGTTGAGTTGTTCCACCTGGGTCAGGTTTGTTGTCGGGTACAGCAGAGAAGTCATGGGGTGAGAATAATGCAGGCTATCTGTGAATACCAGAGCGCTGCCCCTGGCAGTGGGCTTTCAAGCCATGAAGGTAATAGAATGGCGAGACCATGAAGTGGAAAGGTAGGAGAGAGCAATGGGAACACATTCGCTAACAACAACGACAACACACATCCTGCAGATTTCCCTGTTTACTGTGTCACTGCTCGTGGTGTCGGTCGCCCAGTCCCAGCCTAACCCTTACCAGGTGGTGTATCACTGGGGAACGCTGCCGGGGGATCGGCCCATGGGCATCGTTACCGGGGTGCAACCCGACCCCGATGGCGAGCATATCTGGATAGTCGAACGCTGCAGCGCCAACCAATGCGCCGGTTCCGACCTGCCGCCCATTCACAAGCTGGATAGGGAAGGCAATACCGTGAAGAGCATCGGCGCCGGTCTGTTTGCCTGGCCCCACGGCTTTGATATGGATGCCCAGGGTAATCTGTGGATTACCGAGGGCGCGCCGCTGGGGGATGCGCGGGGCCAACCCGGCATGGAGCGGGGCATGGGTCACCAGGTCATCAAGCTCAACCAGGAGGGTGAGGTACTCATGCGTCTCGGTGAGGCCGGAGTAGCGGGCGACGACGCCACGCATTTCAATGGCCCGGCAGCGGTGCTGGTGGCTCCGAGCGGTGAGATCTGGGTCGCCGATGGGCATCGTGGGGGCAACAACCGGGTCATGAAATTTTCCCCGAACGGTGAATTGCTGCTGCAACTGGGTGGCGGTGTCGATGCCACCAGCCGGGAGAGTGCACGCTTCAATGATCCGCATGATCTGAAGATGGATTCCCAGGGGCGCCTGTTCGTCGCCGACCGGGGTAATAACCGCATCCAGATCTTCACGCAGGAGGGTGAGTTGCTGGACATCTGGACACAATTTGGACGTCCGAGTGGCCTGTGGATCGATAACAATGATGTGCTGTATGCGGCGGATGGCATGTCGGGAGAACAGTGGAATCGAGGCTGGGAGCGTGGCATACGGATCGGCGACGCCCGGAGTGGTTATGTCACCGAATTCATCCCGGACTATGAAGTGCCCAGTGGCAGCGGGATCGAATTTCTCGCCGCGGATGATGACGGCAACATCTATGCGGGCCAGGTCGGGCGCCAACGCTTTGAGAAGTATGTCAGGGTCAGACCCTGACGCAGCCTTTAAAACGTGGTGGGCTGGAAACCATAGTCAGAATGAATGAAGGAAGGAGTAAGGTTTGAGTTTCGCAGAGAATGCACTGGCGGGTAAGACGGCACTGGTCACAGGTGGTGCTACCGGTATCGGCGCCGCAATCGTCCGCAAGCTGGGCAGACTCGGTGCCCGCGTTGCGATCACCAGTCGCAAGGAAGAAAACCTGAAGACCGCTGTGCAGGATTTCGCCGAAGAAGACGGTATCGAAGTGATCTACCGGGTGGGTGATGTGCGGGACGCCGATGGCATCAATACCGTTATCACCGAAATTGCATCGGAGTTTGGGGGTTTGGATATCCTGGTCTGCAATGCCGCTGGTAATTTCATCTGCCCCACCGAAGAGCTGTCCAGCAACGGCTGGCGCACGGTCATCGATATCGATCTCAATGGCACATTCAATTGTTGTCAGGCGGCGCTGCCGTTCCTGAAAAAAGCTGCCAGCGGTGGTCGCATCATCTCCATCAGCACGACCCATGCTGATTCGGGCTGGCCCACTGCTGCCCATGCCGGGGCAGCCAAGGCGGGGATACAGAATCTGATGAAGAGCCTGTCTGCTGAATGGGGCAGATACGGCATCCGCGCAAACTGGGTGTCTCCCGGACCGATTGAAGGCACGGAGGGGGTTGATCGCTTGATCATAGCCCAGGGCAAGGCAGCAGAGGTGTTGAATAGAATTCCACTTGGCACGTTTGGCCAGGGAGAGGATATCGCGAATGCGGTGGTATTTCTGGCGGGTGATACCGGTGCCTATGTCTCGGGCACGGAATTGGTGGTGGACGGAGCTGCGCGCTGGGGTTCGTAGTGGTGGTGCAAGCTGTCGCCACTAAACTAATTAAACTGAGAAACACAGAAACTGAGAGCGAGGTTGTAATGATGAGAAATGAATTGAGGAATGTAATGTGTGCTGCGCTGGGTACCGGGCTGCTGCTGAGTGGTTTCGCCAATGCCCAGTCTTCGGCCGATCTGGTGGCCGCGGCATTGACGCACCCCGATCGCCCAGCCGAAGAGGCAGCGGATGATGCGCGACGCATGCCCATCGAGGTGTTGTCCTTCGCCGGCATTACCGCAGGTATGGACGTGCTGGAAATGGAAGCCGGTGGTGGCTGGTACACCGAAATCATCTCCCGCACCGTGGGCCCCAGCGGCAGCGTCATCATGCAGAACCCTGGGCCGTTCGAGAGTTTCACCGGCGATGCCGACAATGATCGCGCGGCGAAACTGGCTAATGTCACCCTGTCTACCACTAACTTTGATGAACTGGATGCTGCCGATGGATCCATCGACCTGGTAACCTGGATACTCGGTCCCCATGAGCTGTGGTTCGAGCCCGGTGGCGCCTCTCTGGGTGACCCGGCTGCCAGCTTTGCCGAAATCGCCCGTGTGCTGAAGCCGGGAGGCCGGTTCCTGGCTGTGGATCACCATGCCGCCGCCAGCGCGGGCCCGGAAGTGGGCGGAACCCTGCACCGTATTGGCGAGTCCATCGTTAATGACTACGCGGAAGGCGCCGGGTTAACCCTGATCAGGAGCTCCGGCATGCACCTGAATCCGGAAGATCCGCTGGACAACGGCGTATTCGACCCTTCGATCCAGGGCAAGACCAGCAAGTTCGTACTCGTCTACGAGAAATAGTGAGTGCCTGATCAGCTACAAAAGTGTGCGGTCTTTGCTGATCTACACCGGAACGAGGAAGCCTGGCTGATACCCAATCCCTGGGATATCGGTTCGGCGCGCGTTCTGCAGGGCCTGGGATTCCAGGCCCTGGCTACTACTAGTTCCGGTTTTGCTTTTACTCTCGGTCGGGTCGATGGCACGGTCACCCTGGATGAAAAACTGCAGCATTGCCGCTTACTCAGTGCGGCGGTCAGCATTCCCCTGAACGCCGATTTCGAAAACGGATTTGCCGATGAACTGGATGTCATGCAGGCCAATATCCAGCGCCTGTTAGAGACCGGTATCGCTGGTCTGTCCATCGAAGACTTCAGTCGCGAGCAGAAGCGCATCTATGATTTTTCGGAGGCTACAGACCGCATCGCCGCGGCTGTAGAGGTTATAAAGGGATCAGGTATTCCAGTACTGTTGACCGCGAGGGCCGAGAATCTCATTCGGGGAAGTGATGACATGGAAGATACGGTCAGGCGCTTGCAGGCTTACGAGCAAGCGGGGGCCGATGTTCTGTATGCGCCAGGATTGATGAAACTGCGCCAGGTACAGGAAGTGGCGGCCGAGGTGAGCCTGCCTCTGAATGTGCTGGCACCGTTCATTCGCAATGCCAGCGTTGCGCAACTATCGGAAGCCGGAGCGACCCGTATCAGCACCGGTGGTGCCTTGACCTGGGCGGCGCTCAATCCCCTGTTGTCGGCGGGCAAGGAGATGCTGGAGCAGGGCTCTTTCGATTGGCTGGGGCAGATGGCGAAGGGAGCCGAGATACAGAGTTTGCTCAGGTCCCCTCAATAGACAGCCGCCACAACCATTTAACGATGCCACAGACCTGCAGCCTGCAGGTACGCCGCTAGTTGCGCCAGTAGCTAATCCTGCCGCCGACGATGGTGTAATCTACCTGGGCCTGCAGTATTTCCTGTTCCGGTACGGTGAGCAGGTCGCGATCAAATACAGTGAAGTCCGCCAGTTTGCCTGTCTCGATCGAACCCCGTTCGTTTTCATGGAATGCACCGTGGGCAGGCCAGATGGTCAGCATGCGCAGGGCGTCTTCGCGGGACACCGCCAATTCAGGGTGCCAGCCCGGGCCGGAACTGCCATCCAGACGCTTCCTGGCCACCGCCGCGTAGTATTCGATGCGCGGATCGCCGGCTTCGACCGGGGCATCGGATCCGGCGATGATCATCAGGCCCCTGTCGATCAGTTGTTGCCAGGGATAGGCATAGCCGAGACGATCCGGTCCCAGTCGGTCCGGTGCGAAGTTCAGATCGCCGATACCATGGCTGGGCTGCATGGACGGCAGCACGGCGAGGTCCACGAAGCGTTGTTGGTCAGAAGGTGGAATGATCTGCGCGTGCTCCATGCGCCAGCGTAAATCCTCGCTGGCCCATTCACTGCGCGGCACCTCGATGTAAGCCTCTTCATACCAGTCCAGCAATGAGCGCACGGCCCGATCGCCGATGACATGGGTCCAGATCTGCACGTCCTTGCGCAGGGACTCATAGAGAATTGGCATCAACTCTTCCTTGGTGGTGCGATTCATGAAGCCATTGTGGTCGGCGTCGGAATAGTTCTCGATAAGTGCCGCGCCGCGAGAGCCCAGGGTGCCATCGATGAAGACCTTGATGCCCCGCACATCAAACATCAGGTCGTCGGTGACTTCGCGGCCACGTTGCAACATGGTCTGGGCTTCATCCACCGGTATGGCCGCGTAGACGCGGTGCGCCATGTTGCCTTCTGCGTGGATCTCTTGCATCAGGTCCACCAGCTGGTAAGACATGCCGGCATCCTGGGTCTGGGTCCAGCCCATGGCTGCGTTAGCCTGCAATCCCCGCAGCAGGTTGTCCTTGAGATACTCTGCAGAGTCTTCAGGAATCAAGTCCCGAAACACATTCATGGCATTGGCCAGCACGTAACCTGTAGGCTCACCATCAATATCCCGCTCGAAGCGACCACCCTCGGGGTCAGGGGTATCGCGGGTGATGCCAGCGAGCGCCAATGCCTGCGAATTGACCAGGGCAGACACACCGTCGGCCCGGGGCAGGAACAGCGGTTTATCCTGGGTAAAAGGATCGACGTCGAACCTGTTCAGGAATCGCTGCTCATCGGTCCACTCCCGTTCTATCCACCCGCGACCCTGCACCCATTCGCCCGCGGGTACGGATGCCGCAAAGTCCTCAATGGCTGCCACGGTTTCGCGAAGGGTGGGAATGCCAAACAGGCTAAGAGTCTTGGTGCGCCTGCCTACGCCTTCAAGATGTTGGTGACTATCGGTGAAACCCGCGTAAACGACACTGTCGGCGAGATCCATAATAGTGGCTGTACCACACATATAGGCCTGGGCACCGTCGTCATCCCCCACATAGATTATGCGATCGCCCCGGGCGACCACAGCCTCGGCCTGCCATTGATCATCATTCGATGTATAGACCGTGGTGTTATGCAGAACCAGGTCAGCAGGCTGGCAAGCACCAGCGTCATCCTGGCCAGCACTCACTGCCGGGGGTTCGGCTTGCTGGCCTGAATCGGAGCAACTGATCAGCATTGCGCCAAGCAGGATCGCCGTGAAGTGCTTGTGCAATTTTTCTGAGTTCGAAAACATACTTATCTCTTTCCCATGGATTTCTCGCCGCCGGGTGCAGGTCGGCGTACAGGATTACTGTGAATATGGACAGGGGACAAAATACAGCAGAATATGAGAGCCTACAAACCTGCTGCGCCAAAAGCTGCAAGCAATACCACAAGCCAGGCTGCAGTCTCTCAGTGCTGGCTGGTAAACGTTCGGCGTGATCGAGAACGAATTAATTCGGAATGACGGATAGCGACGACATCCACTAAAGTTACACAAGCAAACAAGAAGAAAGGAGAACACACTATGCGCAAACTAATTCTAGGACTGCTGGTCATCGGCCTCTACGGCGCGAATCTTGCCAACGCCCAGGGCAATATGGCGCCCTGTGGCCCGGCTGGACAGCTGGATGATGAATATTCGGCAAACGTGGCCGCCGATTCCCGTTGTTTTGAGATTCGCATGTACACCGCAGAGCCGGAAGTCGATGGTGTGGGTGGAATCAATAATCTGCATCAGCGCTTTCGTGAGGAAGAGGTAGCGATATTCGAACGACTTGGCGCCGAAGTGCTTGCGGTATGGCAGCGTCTTGATGATCCCAACACGCTGGTTTGGATGCTTGCCTATCGTGATCGCGCGCATCGCCAGGAAGTCTGGGCCGCCTTCGCTACCGATCCAGCCTGGGTGGCTCTACGGGAAAAATATCCCGTGCCGATATCCGCCGAGGTCTACATGATGAGTGCGACGGACTATTCCAATCTCAAGTAAGCAGAGCCGCGCCGCTTATCGCTTTGCGCACAGCGATAAGCGGCGCGGCGACATACCCATCGGACATAACCGAGACTATACAGCCCTGGTGATAGTGCGGGACCGTGCTTCATCCCCAATCTTCACGCTGTCAACTTGCCTGTCAGGGCTGCTTGCATAGAGATTCGTTAGCATGAGAATCGAGGTTCGGCGATTGCCAAGACTGAAGCTACTTCCCCTTGGCTCAATGAATTCAAGAAGACACTGCCCCAGAGTGTGATCCTGGTCACCTGAGTCGATAAAATTTGTGAAAGAGTGAGCAGAAAGTTTTGCAGGTGAGGCATATAATCAGTCTAATGACGTGAGTATAAGGCGCACAGCCACGCTTATAAACGGCCCTTTAAGGCTCAGGGAATCGAGCTCGAAAGGCAGATTTAAACGGAAACTTTCTTCGGCTGCCTGTGCTAATTTCCGCCAGACAGACAGACAGACAGATAGATAGATAGATAGATAGAAAGATAGAAAGAAGCTGACCCTTGCCCTGTTTTAACCATCCAAACGCTACTACCACTGCGATCTGTCATCGTTGTGAGATTCAGCTCTGTGGCATGTGCACCACCTACCTCGACGATGGTGAGTACTGCGAAAATTGCGCAGAAAAGGTCCAGAGTGAAGCCTTCGTGGCTGCCCGCAGCGAGGTGCTGAACAAGCCGGCGCCAAAACCATTGAAGCAGGAGGCGGCAGATGCGGAACCTACTCCCGCAGAAAAGAAAGAAGACCAGGACAAGCTCTTCATCTGGCTCGGCATCGGCGGCTCCTCATTCATGATGTTTGCCGCCATGGCCATCTATGCCTTCCCTAATCTCTTCGTCGATGACGCGGTGCTTGCCGCGCAGGCCGAAGAGCAGAGACTGGAAGATTGCCGTCTGGTGTTCGAGGAGATTACCTACGTGTTGCGGGCGGGCGGAACTCCGCATGCGTCCCTGTCCTGTGCCGATACCAGTGTACCGAATGTGGTACGCCGAAGTGGCGATACAGTGCGGGTAGAACATCCAAATCCGGGGGCCTATGGCCTGGATGAAATTTACGTGACGAACCAGTCACACCAGGTTTTCCTGGTGGGACAGGGTTCGAGTGGCAGCAAGTGATGATGAAGCGATCTCAACAAGGTTTTACCCTCATCGAGCTGATGGTCAGTGTCGCTATCATCGGCATCCTGGCCAGTGTGGCCTTGCCTGCTTACCAGATGTACAGCAACCGGGCCCGTTTCGCCGAGGCCGTCCTCGCCGTTAGTCCTTACCGCAACTTTATCGTGGTGGGCGCCGAGTCCAATCGCTTTGCCACCGTCGATGACATGGATGAGGAAACCAACGGTATCCCGGCCGGTATTCAACGCACCGCCACCGCCCATGGTGTGCACGTATTCGATGGTGTGATTCGGGTAACCTGGCGTGACGATGGTTCAGCGCTCGCCGGTACCAACTACACCCTCACCGCCCAGAACGTCACGCCACCCATTCAATGGGTGGAGGGTGGTAACTGCCTCAATCGCGGATTCTGCTAATCCGGCAGCGCGTAGGCGATGATATAACCGCCTGGCACCTGTTCTTCCTCGGTGCCTTCATTCACCTGGGTTTCCAGCTGCAACAATCCTCCGCCATCGGGCACGGTCACCAGTATGTATTGCTTGCCGGTAGTCGGGCTGACATAGCTCATGGGCGTGGCCGTCGATGAGGCTGGCAACGGTGCTTTCCACAACTCCTCGCCATTCATCACGTCGATTGCACGTACCGAACTGTCTGTTACTCCGGCATTGAAGATCAAACCACCGCCGCTTACGAAGGAACCCGCCGAGTAGAACATGCCCATCGGCAGGGGCAGTCGAGTTGGAATTCCCAGCGGGCCCATGTCTGTGGCCGTACCCAGGGGGCGTCGCCACAGGGTTTGCTGATTGGCCAGGTCGACTACCGCGATCTCACCGTAGGGTGGGCGCAGGCAGGGCGCGAAGATGGGTGACAGGAAGAAAAAGGAATAAACGGCATAGGGAGTACCGGTCTGGGTGCCACCGATGCCATAGTTGTATCCGGCTGTGGTCTCTGCCCGTGGAATCAGGCGCACCACCGATGGGTTGTGCAGGCTGTTTACCACCATCAGTTGGTTTACCTCATCGATAGCCACGCTACCCCAGTTCATGCCCCCGGCGACACCCGGGTAGTAGAGTGTTCCATCCCCGGTTGTTGGAGGGGTCAGGGGGCCCTCATAGCGCATGCGCTTGAATTGTATGCGGCAGGATGCGTGGTCGAATGGCGTGATGCCCCACATATCCGCTTCGGTCAGCTTCGGGTGGTCGAAGCGCGGCATGCCAACCGAGAAGGGCTGGGTAGGCACGGTGTTTTCTTCGGGAATGTCAGTCTGCGGAGTGGGCAGTTCGGCCACCTCGGCCAGCGGCTCGCCGGTCTCCCTGTCCAGCAGGAATATCTGCGCGCGCTTCGTCGGCACCACAACGGCCTTACGCACCACACCATTGATGGGTACGTCCACCAGGCTGGGCTGGGAGGGCACGTCGTAGTCCCAGATGTCATGATGCGTGGTCTGGAAGTGCCAGCGCACACGACCGGTCTCGGCTTCCAGCGCCACGACCGAACTGGCATAGCGCTCCATGGCCTCGCTGCGGTGGCCGCCGAAATAGTCCGGTGTCGCATTGCCGGTTGGCACATAGATAAGCCCAAGTTCTTCGTCCGCACTGGTCAGGCTCCAGACATTGGGTGTGCCGCGGGTATAGGTCTCTCCTGCGGGTGGCAGGCCTGTACGGTCCTCTCGGCCCATATCCCAGGCCCACAACAGGTCACCCGTCTCAGGATCGAAACCGCGCACCACACCGGAGGGTTCCTCAGTTTCCTGGTTGTCCATTACCCAGCCGCCAAGCACCAATACATCGTTGGCGATGGTGGGAGGCGAGGTGACGAAGTAGTAACCGGGCTTCACCTCGCCCATGCCTTCCAGCAGGTTCACCTCACCATTGTCGCCGAAGTTATAACAGGGGCGTCCGTTCTCTTTGTCGACAGCGATGAGGCGTGCATCGGTGGTTGCCGTGAATATGCGTTCCGCACATTCGGTGGGCACATCGAATGCGGGGACGTCGTAGTAAGTGACTCCCCGGCAGGTGTCCCAGAAGCCGATACGCGCGGTATCGATTTCCGGGTCAAAGCGCCACAGCTCCTCGCCGCTATCGGGGTCGAGGGAGAGGATGACGTTGCGGCCCGTACACAGGTAGAGCGCATCATCTACCTGAATCGGAGTGCCTTTAAACTCGCCGGGGACCCTCGTGCGAATCTGCCAGGCAACTTCCAGTTGATCCACATTGCTGGCGTTGATCTGTTGTGCCGGGGCATAGCGGGTGCCGCGTTTGCTGGCGCCATAATGCATCCATTCCCCGGTTTCACTGAAGACCTGGCCGGTGCCGGCGGCGCTCGGTGTACCCACATCATAGTTGCCATTGGCCAGGAAGAGGCTAATCACGAAGACCGCGAACGCGCCCAGCACAAGCTGTGAAGTTCTTTGCTGCAGCAATGGCTGCGGCTCAGCCTTCCTCAATCCGCGGCGCACCCTGGGTAACAGGAACCACAGGCCCAGCACCGTGAACATGGCGACCCGGGGCATTAGCTGCCAGGCATCGAGGCCGACTTCATAGAACGCCCACAGGTAGGTGAACAAGAGAAAGCCGCCGTATAGCTGGGCGCCACGTTTGTCGCCCCGGAACAGGAGTACGGCGACCGCCAGCAGCACTACCCCGGCCAGCAGATAGTAGAACGACCCGCCGACGCCGATGAGTTCGGCTCCCTGGCTGGCCAGAAGCAGGCCGCAGAGGCCGAGTAGAACGGCCAGAACCCGTGGTTTTGGATAGGAATTGCTTGCTTCGGACACGGCGAGTCTCCCCCTGATTCAACGCTGTCACCGGGGCGACATCATCGCACATTCACCGGGCCGAGCAAAAACCCGGCACCTGCAGGTTCTGGGGGCCGGCCGCGCAAAAATCCGCTGCCAGCGGCTGCAATTTGATTGCCTCACACTAACTGAAAAAACCGGAAGCCAGGGTGGTGTGGTGATCCGGGTACCCAAGAAAGCCTGAATCCGGGTCTGGTCAGGCCAGTAACAGGTCGGTGAGGACGAAGCCAAGAGTCATGCTGAGAACCAGCAGGGCTCCCATGAGTTTCGGTGGCGCTGGCAAGGGCAGGTCGTAGTAGCGACAGCCAGCGCCGATACCGAAGGCGAGTCCCAGGCCCAGTAGTGCGTCAACTATCACCTGCTTGCCTCGCACGCATGAAACGGTCGCACAGCAGGTAGCCTGAGGTCAGGGACATCACGATCAGGGCGCCGAGCAGGGCGGTGGGGGCGGGCAAGGGGATGCCCAGCAAGCGACAGCCGCCACCAATCAGGAATGCCAGGACGAATCCCAATAGCAGTTTTACAGTCGGGCTTGCGGACTCGGCTTCGTCTTGCATCTGGGCGAATTCCAGGGAGGTGAGATGATGGACTGTACCACGTCAAGCCCGTATGCTTGCGAGCATAACAAGAAGGAGACCAGGATGCGCCTATCGAATCCCTTGCCAGCTCTCGCCGCCCCGTTTCTCGGCTTGCTGCTGCTATCCGGCACCGTGGCCGGACAATCACTCTTCGACAACTATACCGATGTCACACTGGACGATCTGGCTGATCCAGATCCCAATGAGTGGCTGATGTGGCGGCGTACCGCCAATCACTGGGGCTATAGCCCGCTGGACCAGATCAACAAGGAGAATGTGGGCAGCCTGCGCCTGGCCTGGTCATGGACCATGGAACCAGGCCTGCAGGAGACCACGCCCCTGGTGCATGACGGGGTCATGTTCCTGCCCCAGGCCTGTGACTATATCGAGGCGGTCGATGCCCGCGATGGCTCTCCCCTGTGGGAATACCGCCGACCCGAGGTGGATCACTCCGCCTCTCTGGCCTGTGCCAACCGCAACGCGACCCTGTACAAGGACCAGCTTATCCTTGCCACCCGCGATGCCTACCTGATTTCCCTGAACGCCAGGACCGGCGAGTTGACCTGGGAACGTGAGGTAGGGGACTGGACCATCGGCCAGCATTATTCCGGGGGCCCGCAGATTCTCGACGGCAAGATCATCGTCGGTATGTCCGGCTGTTACTACATCAACACCGGATGCTGGATTACTGCCCACGATCCGGATACCGGGGAAGAAATCTGGCGCCGCAACACGGTGCCGAAGATCGGCGAGCCTGGCGGCGAGACCTGGGGCGATGTACCCAACGAGCAGCGTCGCGGCGGCTCCGCGTGGATGCCCGCCAGCTATGACCCGGAACTGGATCTGATCTATATGGGCATTGCGGTGCCTATTCCCTGGGGATCCATCCAGCGTGATACCCGCGGTGGTGATGTGCTCTACACCAATTCGACCCTGGCGCTGCATGCCGACACTGGCGAGATTGCCTGGTATTTCCAGTACGTGCCGGGCGGCAACTGGGACCAGGATCATCCCTATGAACGTATAGTTGTCGAGACGGAAGTGACACCTGACCCCGATGCGGTGTCATGGATCAATCCGAATATCACCTCCAACGAACGCCGCAAGGTCATTACAGGCATACCCGGCAAGCCTGGCATCGTATGGACCCTGGATGCAGCCACCGGCGAATTCCTCTGGGCCACGGAAACCAATTTCCAGAATGTGATCGTCGGCGTGGATATTCCCAACCGCAAAGGCATTACCAACCCGGAACTAGAAATTACCGAGATACGACAGCGCAAGTTTGTCTGCCCTTCCACGACCGGCGGCATCAACTGGAACTCGGTAGGCTATAGTCCCGATACCAATGCCCTGTACGCACCGACCAATAATGTGTGTATGGATTACTACCTGAATCCGGTAAATCCAAGCCTGGGGGGGTATCACAGCTCAGCAACCTTGAGACGGCTTCCGCCTGAGAATTTTGATGGGAACGTCGGGCTGTTTACAGCCATCGATGTCGCTACTGGTGCCCAGAAGTGGCAGTACAAGCAACGCGCCGGGGTGGCGGGCTCGGTATTGACCACTGGCGGTGGCCTGGTATTCGTATCCGATGATGCTCGTCGCTTCCGCGCCTTCGATGCGGATACCGGCGACATACTCTGGGAGCAGATACTGAATTCCTCGGCAGGGGGCTTTCCTGTGACCTATAGCCTGGATGGCGTGCAATACATTGCCATAGCAGCAGGAGGAGGCGTGAACTATCGTAATCTAACGCCGGAGATACGGCAGAAGCGCGACGGCAATATGCTCTATGTTTTCCGGCTGCCCTGAGCTGCTCGATTCCGGGTTTCTGCCATGAATCGATTGTTATTGTCAGGCACATTGCTGTTCGCTTCGGTGTTGCAGCTTGCGATTGCCCAGACCGAGGACGAACAACAGTGGTTAACGCTGTTCAACGGCGAAGATCTTTCCGACTGGATTCCCAAGTTCACCGGGCAGGCGCTGGGAATTAACTATCGCGACACGTTTCGTGTGGAAGATGGCATCCTCAAGGTGTCCTATGACAACTGGGATCGTTTCGACGGGGAATTTGGTCACCTCTTTTACAGGAAGCCTTATTCCCACTACCTGCTGCGGGTGGAGTACCGCTTCGTCGGTGAGCAGCTTGCAAACGGTCCCGATTGGGCGTTCCGCAATAACGGCATCATGCTGCACAGCCAGGCACCGGATACCATGTCCCTCGAGCAGGAGTTTCCTGCCTCCATAGAGGCCCAGTTACTGGGCGGTAATGGGGTCGATGAGCGGCAGACAGGCAATGTGTGCTCGCCGGGTACTCACTATGTGATGAACCGGGAACTGGTCACCGTACACTGCACCAATTCCACGTCCCAGACCTATCACGGTGATCAGTGGGTAAGCCTGGAGATCGAAGTGCGCGGGAGCGAGGCCATTCGCCACAGGGTGAATGGCGAGACAGTTTTCGAGTATTCAGGAATACGACTGGACCAGGATGATCCGGATGCCCTGCGTCTTCTGGATAATGGCGCGAGCCTGTTTGTCCGGGAAGGCTATATCTCGGTGCAGGCGGAGAGCCACCCCACGGAATTTCGCCGGATCGAGCTGCTGCCTCTTCCTGCGTCCGAGCCCTGCCTGTCACTCCCCTGCAATTAGCAGGGGAGTAAAGGCAATCAGCGCCCTACATTATTCGGGTTAGAGTGTGCCCGCGGCGATAAGATCGGCCGCATAGTTTGCTGCTCTTGCGCTGAATGCCATGTAGGACAATGAGGGATTCTGACAGGCGGATGAGGCCATGAAGCCACCGTCGGTCACGAACAGGTTGGGTACGTCGTGGGCCTGGCACCAGCCATTGAGCACCGATGTGTCCGGATCCCGCCCCATGCGCACCGTTCCCATTTCATGAATGCGATTGCCTGGCTTGGACAGTCCGGCATTGGAGGTGGTGATGTTAATCACGCCAGCCGCTTCGAACATGGCCACTGCATCTTTCACCGCCTCCCGTTGCATGATGCGTTCGTTCTCGCCGTAGCTGACATTGAACAGTGCCAGCGGATTGCCCCAGCGATCGCGTTTAGTGGGATGCAGGGTGACCCGGTTGTCCGGGTTTGGTAATTGTTCACCGAACGCGAGTACATTGATTCGCCAAGGGCCGGGTCGACGATGGGCTTCCTTGAACTCGCGCCCAATGCCGGCGATCTGCCCGCCTGCATTGCCCAGCGGCAGGGCGCCACCCTGGAAGCCAAAACCGCGCTTGAAGGGCTTGTCGTTCTCGGTGACATTGGCGTAACGGGGAATATAGATGCCGCCTGGACGTCGACCGAAGACGGTCTTGTCTTCGAAACCAGTCATGATGCCGGTGACGCTGGCACTGCTGACGTGATCCATGAGATTGCGACCGACCTGGTCGGAGCGGTTGGCCAGTCCCGTTGGAAACGCGTCGGATTTCGACTGCAGGAGAATCATCGCCGAGGCGATGGCCGACGCATTCAGGAAGACCACCCGCGAGGTATAGCTGCGCGTCTCATTGGTCCGGGCATCGACTACCCGCACGCCAGTGACCCGGTTGCTGGCAGGATCGTAATCCAGTCCCTGCACGATGGCGTTGTGTACCATGGTAAGATTGCCGGTGCGCTGTGCCGCCGGCAGGGTTGCGTTGAGCGAGGAGAAATAGGCCTTGAATGTGCAGCCGTGATGGCATCGATTACGGGCCTGGCAGTTGCTGCGACCCAGCGCGCGTTGTTCGTCGGTGGCATCCGTCAGGTGTGCAACACGGGCCGGAATGATCTTGCGGCCATTGAAGGTCGCTTCCACTCTCTGCTTGAAGGCATTCTCGGCATCGGTCAGGGCGAAGGCCGGTTGGAACACGCTGTCGGGCAGCTGGCTCAGGCCTTCTTCGGATCCGGCGACGCCGATGAAGCGTTCTACTTTCTCGTACCAGGGTACGATGTCCTCATAGCGCACAGGCCAGTCCACCCCCACTGCCTCTTCGAGATTGGCCGTGAAATCCTGCGGGCCCAGCCGATAGGTCTGGCGACTCCACATGATGGACCGCCCGGCGGTGTGATAACCGCGCAGCCAGTCGTAGGACGTACCCTCCGCTTCCTCGTAGGGATGCTCGTCGTCTTTTACCCAGAAGTGCTTGGTAGACTCCTTGATGGCGTAAGCCACGCCGCCGTACTGCTTCGGATAATGCTGTGCAATTTCGTCCTGCAGCACATTGTCGAAATTCGGTGTCTGCCAGGGGGTGAGCTGGTCAGAGTAATCCCGCTCCGGGATGATTTCCGGACCACGCTCCAGTACCAGTACCTTCAGGCCACGCTCTGTGAGTTCCTTGGCGGACATGCCGCCGCTCATGCCGGAGCCAACCACGATTGCATCGAAATCAGTGTTGTTCTGTGCCACGGTTAAGCCTCCCTCGCAATATCAACACTGGGGTCCCACTGGCCCGGGACAGCCACCCATTTCAACTCCTGCACGGCGCCTGCCTCCGTGGCAAAGTAAGACTGGGTAATATAGCCCTTGGTGCGGCGATAACCCGCCAGGGAAGCATCGCCATGGAAGGCGGCGGCATCGAGCTCGGTGAGCGCGCGGGTCGCCGTGGTTTCATCGGCGTCGAGAAAGTTGTCGGTGGCGGCGTCCAGTCGGGCGGCGATTAGCTGCAGCGCTTCACGATGTTCGCTGCGTGTTTCCTCGTTGGCCCAGTCGCTCATCAGCGCGTCCATGTAGCCGGGCACATTCGCATCGAGTGCGCCGGGAGTCTCTGTCCGTGGAATGATGAGATCGGAGAGTTTGCCCAACAGGGCCATTTCGCCAGTGGAGTAAAAGCGGCTGCTGCCCACCCGGGTGGCATTGATCGTGGCGAGTCCCCCGCAGGCACTCAGCGCCGTGGCGCCTCCAACAGAGACAATCAGGCTCTGGATGAATTCTCTTCTTGTTTTCATTATTGTCGTCCCCCGACATGAGACTAACCCATTTGGAGATGGGTCAAAAGGGTCATTCGATTGCGCGCCAGACGCCACCGTTGTTGGCGGAGGCCACGGCAGTCTCTACGAACAGCACGCCTCTCACGCCAGCATCGATAGCCGGTACCAGGTTTGCGTTTTCATTGTCGTGGCCACGAATGGCATCCGCGAAGCCCGTATACAGATTGGCAAAGGCTTCGAGGAAGCCTTCAGGATGCCCGCCGGGAATGCGGGTGACGGCATTGGCACTGGCGTCGGCGGAGCTGCAGCCGCGACTAATGATCTCTGGCGCCTCGCCCAGCGCGGCAAACTGTAGCTGGTTCGGCTGTTCCTGGAACCACTGCAAGCTGGCCTTTTCGCCGTATACCCGGATGCGCAATCCGTTCTCGTGTCCCACGGCCACCTGGCTGGCCCACAGGGAGCCTCGGGCACCGTTAGCGAATCGCAGCAGTAGCTGGGCGTTGTCATCAAGCTCGCGCCCGGGCACGAAGGCGTTGAGATCAGCGAGGATGCTCGTGACCTTGAGCCCGGTGATAAACTCGGTGAGGTGAAAGGCATGGGTCCCAATATCGCCCAGTGAGCCACCGGCTCCGGCCTGTGCCGGGTCGGTGCGCCAGGCAGCCTGTTTTTGGCTACTGGATTCGAGATCGGTGCTCAACCAGTCCTGCGGATACTCAATCTGTACGACCCGAATAGCACCCAGCTCGCCGCGGGCGACCATCGCCCTCGCTTGCCGCACCATGGGGTAGCCGCTGTAGTTGTAGGTGACCGCGAATAATTTGCCGCTGTCCTGCGCGATCGCCTGCAGTGCCAGGGCATCGTCGAGCGTTGAGGTGAGTGGCTTGTCGCAGATGATGTGTATGCCCGCCTCGAGAAACGCTTTCGCCGCTGCGAAGTGCAGATGGTTGGGTGTGACGATTGCAACGGCTTCGATGCCGTCCTTGCGTGCAGCTTCGGCCCTGGCCATGGTGGCGAAGTCTTCGTAGCAGCGAGCGGGATCGATACCCAGTTGCTTGCCACTGTCCTTGCTGCGTTGTGGATCACTACTGAATGCACCGGCGACCAGCTCGAAGTGGTCGTCCAGCCGGGCGGCCATGCGATGGACCTCACCGATGAAGGCGCCGATGCCGCCGCCCACCATGCCGAGTTTGATTCTGCTTTTCGATTCACTCATGGCGACACTAGTTGTCTATGCCGAGAATGGCCCGATTTGCCTGATCATCGGTGCCCGCATCGGCAAAGTCATCGAAGGCTCTCTCGGTCACACGTATGATGTGCTTCTGGATAAACTCGGCGCCTTCCCGTGCGCCATCCTCTGGATGTTTGAGGCAACATTCCCACTCAAGCACTGCCCAGCCTTCAAAATCATTGGCCGCGAGTTTTGAGAAGATGCCATTGAAGTCCACCTGGCCATCACCGAGGGATCGGAAACGACCCGCGCGATCGATCCAGGACTGGTAGCCACCATAGACTCCCTGTTTGGCTGTGGGATTGAATTCCGCATCCTTGATGTGAACCAGCTTGATGCGTTCCTTGTAGGCATCCATGAAGCCGAGATAGTCCAGTTGCTGCAGCAGCAGATGACTGGGGTCAAACAGGATATTGCAGCGCGGGTGATTGTTGACTCGTTCCAGGAACATCTCGAAGGTGACACCGTCGTGCAGGTCTTCACCCGGATGAATCTCGAAGCCGATGTCCACACCAGCCTCGTCGAAGGCATCCAGGATTGGATGCCAGCGCCTGGCGAGTTCGTCGAAGGCGGCCTCTATAAGACCGGCGGGTCGCTGTGGCCAGGGGTAGAAATAGGGCCAGGCCAGGGCGCCGGGAAAACTGGCGTGGGTGGTGAGGCCGAGATTTTCGGAGGCTTTTGCCGCCAGCAGCAACTGCTCTACAGCCCACTCCTGTCTGGCCGCAGGATTGCCTTGCACCTCGGCTGCCGCGAAACCATCGAACATCGCATCATAGGCCGGATGCACCGCAACCAGTTGACCCTGCAGGTGGGTAGACAGCTCGGTGATCTCGATCCCGCGGTCTGCCAGCATACCGCGCAGATCATCGCAGTAGGTCTGGCTGGACGCGGCGGCCTCGAGATTGATGAGAGAGGGCTCCCAGCTGGGAATCTGTATGCCCCGGAATCCAAGATCGGCGGCCCAGGTGGCCATGTTCTCCAGGCAATCAAACGGCGCTTCATCGCCCACAAACTGAGCCAGGAAAATCGCCGGGCCTTTGATGGTTCTCATAGTGTTCTTTCTCTTTATTGTCCTGTGAACCGTGATTCGGGAGTATAAACCTTACACACAGCCACTCCTACCGCTCTTCGGTTCAGCATCCTCCGCGCCGGGCAGTGTGTGCGCTGGCTGCCACTATGGCCAGTTGCATTCGCTACGTGGTTCGACTACTTTCGAGACGTCCGGCACGCGGGCTCTTCATGGCCGTATCGTTGCAGATCCGGCGTATCCCCGCAGCGCGTTGATTCAGGCCGGTGACGCTTGGTATCAACAAGAGCAATAAGAACAAAAACAGCAAAAACAACAAGAACAATAACGGAGAACATCAGCATTGAATTTCATTAAGAGCCGCCTCAGTCTAATGATGTTTCTCCAGTACGCCGTGTGGGGCATCTGGCTGCCGGTGTTGGCGACCTATCTTCAATCCCCTTCGGTGGAGGGTGGTCTCGGTTTTACCTCCGGGCAAGTCGGCTTGATACTCGGCGTGGCGGGTTCAATCGGCGCGGTCAGCGCACCCTTCATTGCGGGCCAGTTTGCCGACCGTTATTTCTCGACGGAAAAATTCCTGGCCGTGTTGCTGGTGCTGGGTGGTGCCGTGAAAATTACCCTGTCTTACCAGGATTCATTCACGGCATGGCTAGTCCTGGCCACGCTTTATAGTGTGCTCTACATGCCCACGCTTTCCCTCACCAATTCCATGGCTTTCGCCCACCTCGCCAATTCGGAGAAGGAATTCCCGCGGGTTCGGGTCTGGGGCACCATTGGCTGGATTGCGGCGAGCTGGTTATTCCCCATGACCTGGCTGCAGAGTAATCTTGAATTCCAGCTGCTGCCGCCGTTCTTTGTGGGCAGCGAGGTGCCCGATGCCACCGCGCGCCTGGCCGACACGCTCAAGGTCTCAGGCATTATCGCGTTCCTTTATGCGGGCTTCTGTTTTCTGCTACCCCACACGCCGCCGAAAAAAGAGGGTGTGGAAAAACTGGCCTTCAAGAAGGCCTTCAGCCTGTTGTCCCATCGCTCATTCGCCGTGCTCGTTACTGCCAGCCTGCCCATCGCGGTTATTCACCAGATCTACTTCATGCAGACTGGCCCGTTCTTCGAGAATCAGTTGGGCATGCTGGTAACCTATATCGCGCCCGCCATGACCGTGGGCCAGTTCGCCGAGATCGGCTTCCTCGCCATGCTAGGCCTGTTGTTAGTGCGCCTTGGATTCAAGTGGACTATTACCCTGGGTGCGCTGGCCTATTTCAGTCGCTATGCCATCTGGGGATCGATCAGCCTGCAGGAGGCGTCCGGGCCCTCGGTGGATGCGGCCGGGCAATTCGTCTGGACCATGCCTCTGATGATCGGGGTGTTCAGCCAGATCCTGCATGGCCTCTGTTATGCCTGCTTCTTCGCATCGGCCTTCATGTACGTGGATCGCATCGCCGACGACGATATTCGTAACTCGGCCCAGACCGTATTCGGCATCATTATTCTGGGCGTAGGACCGATGATTGCCGGGCCCTTCCTTGGCCTGCTTGGTAACGTATTTGGGGAAGCGGGTGTGGTGACGAACTTTGCCGGCATGTGGTTTACCCTGGCGGCCATTGCCCTGTTCACGGCGGCACTCGTCGCCTTTGCATTCCGTGACGAAACCCAGGCTGACTCGCAGCAATGAGGAATCTCTCCATGCCTACCAGAATCGCGTTTCTGCTCATGACATTGGCGCTGCATGCCTGCGCACCACAGGAAAATGCCGCGAGTAATGCTGCGCCAGCCGCATTGCCGAATATCGTCGTGCTGTTCGCCGACGACCTGGGCTATGGCGATCTGAGCAGTTATGGTCATCCCTATATTCGCACACCGGAACTGGACTTCCTGGCCCAACACGGCCAGCGCTGGACCGATTTTTACGTGGCCGCCCCGGTCTGTTCACCCAGTAGGGCGGCGCTACTCACCGGACGCCTGCCAGTGCGCACCGGGCAGTATGGACAACGCATCGGCGTGTATTTCCCCGATGAGCCGGCCGGTTTCCCGCAGGAAGAAGTCACTCTGGCGGAAGCGTTGAAAGAGCGGGGGTATGTGTCCGGTATATTCGGCAAGTGGCATCTCGGCGATGCGCCCCACGCCTGGCCAACCCAACACGGCTTCGACGAGTGGCTGGGGGTGCCTTACTCCAACGACATGGATTGGGTGGGTGACCCGGATTTCGATACCCTGCGCGCCTTGTCTGCGGGCAGTGCAGACGACATCGCGGCACGTACCCAGATACTCGCAACCCGACCCGCGAAGTACGCAAATCCCTTGCCGGAGTATTTCAATACGCCCTTGATTTCCAGCGTGGCGGGTGGCGCTAGCCAGGTGGAGCAACCCACCGACCAGGCTACCCTCACCAGGCGCTACACGGAAGCAGCCATCGCATTCATCGAAGAAAATGCCGACAGCCCCTTCTTCGTTTACCTGCCCTATACCATGCCCCATACACCCTTGTTTCGCAGCACGGAATTTGAAGGGCACAGTCTGTTCGGGCGCTACGGCGATGTGGTTGAAGAGATCGACTGGAGTGTCGGCGAAATTCGCCGTGCCCTGGAAGAGCTGGGCGTCGCCGACAATACCCTCGTGGTATTCACAAGCGACAACGGGCCCTGGCTAACCATGTACGAAGAGGGCGGTAGCGCCGGGTTGCTGCGCATGGGCAAGGGTTCTACCTTCGAAGGCGGCATGCGTGTTCCCGCCTACTTCTATTGGCCGGGTCGAATCCAGCCGGGCATCGTCAGCGAAATCGGCTCGACGCTGGATCTGTTCGCCACGGCCGTGGGCCTGGCTGGGCTCAATAATGAATCCGGTATCGACGGTTATGACCTGAGCCAGACGCTTCTGGATGGTGCCCTCAGCCCGCGTACTGAAATGCCCTACTATCGTTCCGGAGTGCTCTATGCCTATCGGCTTGGTCAATGGAAACTGCACTATGTGCTGGAAGGTGCCTATGGCCAACCACCGCAGCGAACCACACTTACTACTCCCGAGTTGTATGACCTCAGGCGTGATCCATCGGAAAAATTTGATGTAGCTGCAGAGAATCCAGACATCGTTGCACAGATTGAGGCGGCGGTGGCCAGGCATCGCGCAGGTCTGGAAATTTTGCCGCCTGCGTTTGATGTGCGGTTGAACAGCATTCAGAATTAGAGCCAGAATTATCCGGAAACGAACAGGCTTTATTTCCGGCAAGTAGAGTGTCAATGAGCTCCCAACAAGACGAAGTATTCCTGCTGGCCGATATCGGTGGCACCCATATGCGGCTGGCACAAGCAGGTGTGACGGATGCTGAACCACAGCATGTGCGTAAATATGTCTGCGCGGAATTTGGCTCCGTAGAAGAAGTGCTCCAGAATTATTTGCAGGCGCATCCCCTCGCAGGGAAGGCGACCGCCTGTTTTGCCGTGGCGGCCCCGGTATCGGTAGAACGTGCGGTGGACGAGATTGTCATGACCAATCGCGACTGGCGATTCTCGGTGAGCCAGTTGTCGCAGAGCTTTGGCTGGCAGAGTCTGACCGTAATCAATGACTTCGAGGCGGTCGCACTGTCTGTTCCGGGATTGCATGAATCGCAAGTGGTGCAACTCGGTGGCAAGTCTGCGAACCCGCAAGGCTGTATCGCCGTGTTGGGTCCAGGCACCGGCCTGGGTGTAAAACATCTGGTCGCAATGGAGCGGGGCTACAAGGTGTTGTCCGGCGAAGGCGGGCATGTTGACTTTGCGCCTGTGGACGAAACGGATCAGCTTGTCTGGCAATTCGTGCGTGAGCGTAAGGGCCGGGTGTCACTGGAAGATGTGCTCTCTGGGCGTGGCCTCGTCCATATCTACCAGGCGCTGGCAGCAGAGTGGGGTGTCGATGCCGGATTGCGCGATGCGCACTCCATAGTATTCGAGGCGCAGAATGCGGCTTGCGAACTCAGCAGGGAAAGTCTGCAGCAGTTCTGCCGCATACTGGGTTCGTTTGCGGGCAATCTGTCCCTGACCCTGAATACTACCGGTGGTGTTTATATCTGCGGTGGTGTGGTGTCGGAATTGGCAGACCTGGTGAAGTCATCCGACTTCAGGGCGCGCTTCGAGGATAAGGGGCGTTTCAGGGACTATGTGCAGGATATCCCGGTATTTCTGATTACCGCGCCGGAGCCAGGGTTACGGGGCGCGCTGGCCTGGCTCCAAGGTTAAACCTGGTCCGCCTTTAATTCTGGCGCCGCCTTCCATCGACCCTGAAATTGCCTTGCTGCGTATAGAGCGTACCAAACAGGCGATTGCCATCTACGGTGCCATTGAAGTTGATCCGTGACTCTGCCGAAGGGATTCCTCCTGGCGCACCCGGATTGGCGGACCAGGACAGACGACTGCCGGCGAATTCCACTTCCTCTGCCTGCAGCGACATGCCCCCGCTTATGCTTATTGCCGGCGGTTCGGTGATGGTCCACACAGAGGTCTCAGTATGACCATTTGCCTCGGTTTCGATGTCCCACACGCCAACAGCAACGGGTACGATGTCACACGCAGACAGGATGAGGGCAAGTGGGAGCGCCAGTGTCCAATTCAAATTCAACACGTTCTCCAGTTGCTTTTATGGTTAATAACGATAATTTTCGGGGTAGGGCTGATTAACTTGCCGCTGGTAAAGCGCCGAACCTTTTCCCACTCCACATCACTAGCCTGAAGTGCGTCCTGATCGACGAATTGGCTGAGGACGCGCGGCAAAGAGCCCCAACTGGGGCTGCCCGCCAGCGCAGTTTCGTTCGCCATTTCTCTCACGCAAACGCGTCGGCAAACGCACTATCCTTATTGCGCGAACAGGTTAGCCTGGTTGATAACGAAGGCCCGAATCGCCTCGGCATCACCATCCTCGAGAATATCACTGAATGACACCATGCCAGCATCCCGTAATTCGCCATCCAGTACTACCGCGGTCCAGGTGTCGTCGGTTTCCAGACGTCGACTGAAACGCAGGTCAGGATAGGTATCGGGTCGCAATGAAACGGCCATGGGACCATGGCACACAGAGCAATTCTGGTTGTAGGCTGTTTCTCCCTGGGAGATAAGCTCATTGGTGGCATTGATCTGCGGCAGTACGAAATCACCATCGTTAACTGTGACAGCTGGCGCTGTGGGTAGTTGAGCTTCGCCGCCTATCCTGAACATGAGCAGGCGTGAATTGTTGGTGGATGCCACCGTCGTTGCTTCAACGCCATTGGGGAGGGCGGGGGCGCCCACCAGTATTGCCACATGTTGTTGACCATCCAGCATGAAGGTGGACGGCGCCGCCATGACGCCAGCCTGGGTCGGGGCTGACCAGATCACTTCGCCAGTTGCATCGTTGTAGGCGACGAACTTGCCATCACGGGTGCCCTGGAATACCAGTCCGCCGGCCGTTGCCAGTACACCCGCATTGCCGGTGCCGACCTCGTGACGCACACTCCAGGCCTCTTCCTGACGAACCGGATCCCAGGCCTTCAACAAGGCGGCGTTGACCGGAACTTCCGGCTGGCTCATGACCAGTTGGAAACCGCGGCCAAAATCCACGCCGGTATTCCAGCCCTCGGGATCGGGAACGAATTCATTGTCGGCCACGTAGCCCATGAAGTTTTCGGTGACCGGGATATAGACCAGGCCCGTATTCTGGCTATAGGCCATGGGGTACCAGTTGTGACCGCCGAGGGGGCCGGGTAGAACCACGGCACCCACGCCGGTTTGATCGAAGCGCGCCTCGGGTCTTTCAACCGGACGGCCGGTTTCCAGATCCACGTGGCTGGCCCAGTTCACCGGGGTGTAGGGTTCTGCGGAAATCAGCTCGCCAGTCGCGGCGTCCAGCACATAGAAGAAGCCATTCTTCGGTGCCTGCATCACCACCCGGCGGGTCTCACCGTCGATCTCCAGATCGGCCAGCATGATGTGCTGGGTGGCGGTGTAATCCCAGGTTTCACCGGGAACGGTCTGGTAATGCCACTTGTAGCTGCCGTCGTCCGGATCCAGCGCGACGATCGAGGAGAGGAAGAGATTGTCTCCGCCACCGGGGCTGCGCAGTGCCTGGTTCCAGGGTGAGCCATTGCCAACACCGATATAGAACAGATCCAGGTCCGGGTCGTAGGCCATGGCATCCCACACGGTGCCACCACCGCCGAGATTCCACCAGCTGCCAGTCCAGGTGTTGGCGATATTGGACATGATGTCATTTTCGAAACCGTCGGCCGGATTGCCGGGTACGGTGTAGAAGCGCCAGGCCTGTTCGCCGCTATCCGCATCATAGGCCGTGACATAGCCACGCACGCCGTACTCGGCGCCCCCATTGCCTATGATCACCTTGCCTTTCACTACCCGGGGTGCGCCGGTGATGGTATAGGGAACATTGGGATCAACCGTCATGACCTCCCACAGCACGCTGCCATCGGCGGAATCCAGTGCCACCAGGCGGCCATCGAGAGTGCCCACGAAGACCTTGCCGTCCCATACAGCCACGCCGCGATTGACCACGTCACAGCAGGCATCGCGACCCTTGGCTCGATCAACCCGCGGATCATAGGTCCACAGGCTGTCGCCGGTGCGCACATCGAAGGCGTGGACCAGGCTCCAGGCCGTGGAGACATAGAGTGCGCCATCCACCACGATGGGAGTGGCTTCCTGTCCGCGGCTGGTGGTGACGTCGGCGAACCAGGCCAGGCCCAGTTCGTTCACGTTACCCTGGTTTATCTGGTCGAGGGGGCTGTAGCGCTGTTCGTCATAGGTACGCCCATAGCTTAGCCAGACATCCGCTTGAGTGTCGGCAGTAGCTAATCGGTCGGCATCGACGCCTGCACCGTAGTTCTGGGCGTGCAATGCGGTGGAAAGGCCCATTATCAGAAGGCCCATGAGAGTATGGCGAATGCGCATGGTGGCAGTTCCTCGTCCAGCTAATATCAAGAAGAACCGAAGTGTTACACATTGGGATAATGGCTACAATGTGCAGAAATCCAGTACTTTAAGGCTTGCGACCGCTGCAAATACTGGTGGGATGAGCCGTTTGCCGGGAAGAGAAACGGATCTGTAAGTCACGGATTGCATGACTGTAGCTCACATTCACTGCAGGTTCACTCCAGTTAGCGGCGCCTCCATCGTCTCCAACTCAACACAGGCCGACACAGGACCGACTCTCAATGACCGATTTCCTCCTGCTTGCATTCATCTTTCTCACCGCCGGCATCGCCATGGTACCGATAGCTTCCAGACTGAAACTGGGCTCGGTACTGGGTTACCTGATTGCCGGCATTGCGATCAGTCCGCTGCTTGGGCTGCTGCATGTGGATGTGGTTTCGATTCAGCACTTTGCCGAGTTCGGTGCGCATGGGGCGAACCGTGCTGGAAAATATCGGTCACTCGGCTGATGATGCAGCGGCTCTGGCAGAGGCCTTTACCGAGCGTGATCGCAAGCAGATGCGCGAACTGGCCGACCTGTATGATCCGACGATTCCTGCTCACAAGAACCCGGCCTATGTAGAGAAAGTAAAAGAACTGAACAGGGCATGGGAAGAAGATCAGGTACACATCCGTGGGGCCAATGCGAGCAAACCTGCTGCGCTCGCGGAATCCTGAGCTGATTCGCCGGGTGACTTGTCATGCAGTCACCCGGCCTTAGTGCTCAAGCGGACAGACTGTTGCCCGAAGTTTCGGTGAGACGCCACACGCAGAGCAAGGATGCGAGGGAAGCGATTGCCATGTAGACAGATACCCAGATGATGGCGTATTCGGTCCACAGGATTGTCGCTATTGTGGGAGCAAAGGCGCCTCCAACGATGGCGCCAATCTGGTAGCCGAGTGAGGCGCCGGAGTAGCGCACCTCGGTACTGAACAGCTCGGTATAGAATGCCGCCTGGGGTCCGTACATCATGCCCAGTGCGCCGAGGCCGCCGGTGATGCCAACAATCGCCAGGAAGAAGTTGCCCGTGTCCACCAGTGGGAACAGGACGAACGACCAGATGCCCATGAGCACCGCGCCGAGCATGAAGACGCCGCGTCGGCCGTGGCGGTCGGAGTAGGCGGCCGCGACGGTCTGGAAAGGAATCTGTATGGCGGATGCAATCAGCACGGCCGTCAGCACCTGGTCCCTGCTCATGGCCGCCCCGCCAGGGTCCGAGCCATAGGCCAGAATAAAACCAATCAATATATAGAAGCACACCTGGATGGACAGGAAGGCGCCCGCCGCCAGGGCGATTGTCTTCGGATACTTCGACAAGGCCTCGACTACCGGCGAACGCTTGACTGCCGGCGCGGCTGCTTCGTCATGGTGATGGGCTTCCCGCACGGTCTCCAGCTCCTTGAAGGCTTCTGTTTCTTCCAGGTGCAGCTGGATATACATGCTGATGCCGATGAGAATGACGCTGGCGATAAAGGGAACCCGCCAACCCCAGCTCATGAAGGCCTCCTCCGAGACCGTGGCGCTGATAATGATGAAGGCCAGGTTGGCGAGGATGACGCCCACCGGCGCACCGGCCTGGGCAAAGGAGCCGTAGTAACCCCGTTTGTCTGAAGGTGCGCTCTCCGTCACCAGCAGCATGGCACCGCCCCACTGTCCGCCGATGGCGAGACCCTGCGCAAAACGCAGTACCGATAGCAGTATCGGTGCGGCAATGCCAATCGTGGCGTAGGTAGGCAACAGCCCGATCAGGGTCGAGGCAACGCCCATCAGCACCAGGGCCAGCACGAGTGTGCGCTTGCGGCCGATACGGTCACCGAAGTGGCCGAACAGGATGCCCCCCACCGGCCGTGCGATGAATCCAAAGGCGAAGGTGGAAAACGAGAGAATCAGGGCCACGGCTGGTGTGGCATCGGGAAAGAAGGCGGTGGGAAAGACCAGTGCTGCCGCTGTGGCATAGAGAAAGAAGTCATACCATTCGATGCTGGTGCCGGCCAGGGCGGTAAAGGCCACGGTACGCATGTTGGACTTCAGATGAGCCTCGGCCTGGTTCAGGTCGGCTGTGTTGATTTCGACTTCGCTGCTCATGGGTTCTCCCGGGTAGTCTTGATCTTATTATTAAGAAGTCTTTGATTGATTATGTTGTCGCTCTGGCTTGCAGGCAGACGCGACGAGCTTCGCAGAGAAGCAACCTGGTTAATCAAAGACCCCTGGATGGCAGCCAACAGGCGCTTCGTCATATTACTCTGGCTTGCAAAGCCTTGTCCAAGCAGGGAAACTCACCAGGTCAGCATTTATCTGCAGTTCGTCTGGATAAGTACGGGCGGGATATCGACTTAGTACCCTCGATTTGGTCGAGGGGCAAAACAGGGAGGAAGAGGAGAGTATGGAATCTGCCCAGGAATTTGAGGTCAAGGCGCTGTTCTCGGTCGAGGGAAAAACTGTACTGGTGACAGGCGGAACATCGGGCCTAGGCCTGCAGATGGCTACCGGGTTATTGCAGAACGGTGCGCGGGTTGTTATCGCATCGCGCAAGCAGGCTAATTGTGACGCCGCGCTGGAATCTCTCTCCGAATTGGGAGAGGTCTATGCCATCGCGGCCGATGTCGCCAGTGCTGCGGGTAGAGCGCGTCTCGTGGATTTCATCGATGAGAAATTCGGCCAGCTTGATGTGTTGGTCAACAACGCCGGCACCAATTACGCGGCACAGATTGAAGATTATTCCGATGAGGCTTTCGAGAAAGTCATTCACACCAATGTCTCGGCGGTGTTCTCTCTCACCAGGGACCTGACTCCGTTATTGAGTAAGACGGCAAGCGCAGAGTCTACCTCCCGGGTCATCAATATCGGTTCCATGGATGGCATCCATGTGCCCGTGGTGCAGCGAATACCAACATTTGCCTATTCAGCGAGTAAGGCTTCCTTGCACCACCTGACGAAGACCCTGGCTATTCACCTGGCCTCCAGACACATCACAGTCAACGCGGTCGCTCCCGGATTCTTTGCCAGCAAGATGACCGACTATGTGTTCGATCATTACCTTGATGATATCGAAGCCGATTGCCCGATCAAGCGGGTAGGGCAGCCCGCTGAGATTATTGGTATCGTGGTCTACCTGGCTTCTCCTGCAGGCGCCTATACTAATGGTACTGTGATTCCTGTGGATGGCGGGTGCAGTATTTCCAAAGGCCATCGTGCCTGGTTGGACTAGAGGAAAATATACATGCTTCAAACCGGATTATCACGGCGCCTGCTAGTATCAGGTCTACTTGCTATCGCGCCTCTCGTGGCGGAGGCTGAAGGGGTTGCAGGGCTCGATGGGGTCTGGATGCTAAACCTCCCGGACAGTGAGAGTGAGATTGTGTTTACCGAAGAGGGTGAGCGAGTAAGCGGCGAATATGATTTGCTCAGTGACGACCCCAGCCTGTATTGCACCCCAGCCAGTGTGGCGCGTATCTGGGGAAACCCGAATTCGCGAATCAGGATTGAACAGCTGGCCACAGAGATACGCATCAACTATGAACTGTTCGATCTGCGCCGAACAATTCCACTGGGCGATTCATCGGTGCTATCCGATTCCCCCAGTACGCATAACCTTGAGGGCACAGAGTTCCCGGAGATGGGCTCCTCCATAGCTCACTATGAGGGAGATGCGCTCATCATAGAATCTCATAACCACGTGCCTGGCTATATCCGCACCTCTCGTGGTATTCCCCAGGGAACTGCAACGATTGCCTACGAAGAGTTGCGTGTTAAAAACGACACCCTGTACATCACCCACACCTATATTGATGAAGAGTTATACAAGAAACCGCTCGTGCTGAATTACAACTTTAGCCGCCTCGATGCCGAAGATGTGGATATCTACAATTGTACCGATGCCAACTATGACTGGTTTCTTGAGTTAAACGAGGACAACTGAGCATGATAAAACCAGTACAAACCACCCTGGTTGCCGTTTTCTTCCTACTGATTTCCTTCACCGGCTATGCCCACCATTCCACCAATGCCAACTTCACCCAGGAGATCATCTCCGTCGAAGGCGTTATCGAGCGGGTGCGCTTCGTAAATCCCCATGCCTCGGTGCTGATAAAGAACACCGATGCAGAGGGCAAGGAAACCTACTGGCTGATTGAGTCCGGTGCGCGTACAACGCTGGAGCGGCAGGGGGTCACCCTGGAGCACCTGCAAATAGGATCGAAGATTACCGCCACCGGCCGCAAGGGGCGGCGGGAAAACACCATGTACCTGCAGAAAATAATCTACGAAGACGGCACCGAGTTTATTCCTCAGCCGGACTTGAACTAACCAGCCTAGCGCATTGACTGAAACTAGAATGGGGTTCGGTTCTGCAGTCTTGTGGCGAGAGCGGTTTACGCTTCCCAGTTTTTCCCATCGGTGGATGCCGAATTTCCAGAGAAATGCTCAACCAAGGTAGCCATGCTGTGCAAGTTGCACCGAGATACCATCCGGGTCATTAAAATACAGTTGATCGCCGCCGCTGGTGCGGTTTGCCGGGTCACGGTTAACCCTGGCCTCGATCCCGTGAGTTTCCAGTTTTCCTGCGAGTTCATCGGCGTCGTAATTATCGACACCTATGCACATATGGTGCATACGGCCTGGATTCCCCAGCTCGTATAATCCCAGGAAACTCTCATCACCCAGTCCCATGTTCAGGCCACCGTTGGCCGGGCGACTGATGATTTCCATGCCGAGGACACTGTTATAGAAAGCCGCCGATCTGTTCACGTCTGTGACCGACAGGGACACATGATTCATGGAACGGCCGATGGCAACCGGTGCTGGAGCTTGTTGAGCCATTGCCTGTGGCGCGGCAGATGCTGCGCCAGCAGCGGCCAGCAAGGCCGCGACGAATTCTCGCCTGCCCAGCTTCTTCTTTTCATAATCGTCGAACAACTCATCAATAGCCCTGCTCATGTGATTTCGCCTCCGGTACCTGAATCTGAGGAAAGCTTATAGTGATAGCAGGGGGCTGACAATTCCTGTGTCTGACAAGCCGCTGGATTTCGCGTATAAAGTAGCAAAGTCAAAGCCTGCCGTTTTGCCGGGCTGAGTTTTCTGACGTTGGGGGAATTAATTCGATGCGACTAATAGTATTTTTGTTAGGACTTGGATTGAGCACCGTGCTGTCGGCACAAGGTGCAACAGAGTGGAAGATAATCCACGCCGGTACCTTGCTCGCCGATGCCAGGGAGGCGGCCAGAACCGGGCAGAGCATCATTGTCAGGAACAATGTCATCGTCCAAATTCTCGATGGCTATGTAAGCGCCGCCGATGCCAACGTGCCATCAGGGGCGCGGGTGATCGACCTGAGGAACCAGTTCGTGATGGCCGGGCTCATCGATTCCCATACCCATATCCTCAGTCAGCAGGAACCCAACCGCCGGGAGATTGCCGTCACCCGGACCCCGGAATTCAGCACCTTGATGGGTTATGAGTTCGGCATGCGCACCCTGCGCGCAGGCTTCACCTCCATTCGCAACGTCGGTGGCAGCCGCAACGCCATCTTCGCCCTGCGTGATGCCATCAATCAGGGTGTGGTCATGGGGCCGCGAATCCGTGCAGCCGGGCAGGGAATTACGCCAACCGGTGGCCATGGCGACGGGGGAGGCTTTCGCGATGATGTGTTTCCCGAACCCCATTCCGGTGTGTGCGATGGCGTCGCCGAATGCCGTAAAGCCGTACGCACCCAGATCAAATACGGTGCCGACCACATCAAGTATGTAGCCACCGGCGGCGTTTTGAGCCAGACCGCCACCGGCACCGAGCAGCAATTTACCGATGAAGAGCAAATCGCCCTGGTGCAGGCGGCACACGCCATGGGTCGCAAGGTCGCGGCCCACGCCCATGGCAAGGCCGGCATGATGTCAGCGCTGCTGGCTGGCGTGGACTCCATCGAACACGGCTCCTACCTGGATGAGGAAGTTGCTGACCTGTTCGTTGCCACCGGTGCCTACCTGGTTCCTACCCTCATCGCCGGACACACGGTAGAGCGCATTGCAACCGAACGCCCCGATTTCTACATACCCGCAGTACGGCAGAAGGCGCTGGAAGTGGGTCCCATCATGCGCAACGCCTTACGCATCGCCTATGAAAGAGGCGTCAAGATTGCCTACGGTACCGATGCCGGTGTGAATGATCACGGCACCAACGCCTACGAGGCTGTGTTGATGAACCAGGCGGGTGTGCCGGCGCGGGATATCCTGATTTCGGCAACGGTGAATGCGGCCGACCTCATGGGCATCACTGACATTGCCGGTACCCTCGAGGCGGGGAAGGATGCCGACATCGTGGCCTACGATGCCAATCCGCTGGAAGAGCTGGATACCTTGCTGCATCCGGCATTCGTGATGGCGCGAGGTACTGAAGTGGATCTGGATGTGCCACTGCCGCCTGACCTGTTTCCCTGGCCGGAGTTTTAGGCAGTCAATTACTCAAAGAGAGCAGCTCCCAGCAGGTAGCTGCTTTTTTCGACCATGCTCATCCTGCGGACAATGCCGGTTGTTCGCAAACTCGGTGCCCGCACTCGGCAGTTAACAGCGGGTATTTGCTGTCGGAGCCCCTGAATAACGAGTGCTGGTTAGCAGAACCTTACGACTCGCGGGGTCGCCAGAAGAAGACCTTCCAGTCACGCAGCAATTCTGAGCCTTCATAAAGCGCCTCATCGAGTGTGCGGCCGGATTTGGCGGCCCACTTGCCCATCATGCGCAGTCGCTCCTGCTCATTGGTGATGGCAAAGGCTTCCATGGCAAAGGTCTGGTCACCGATTCGCAGCCAGCCATCGCCGCCGCGGTCATAGATACGCTGTTCCCAGTAGCCGCCGTCGGGACGAGTTGCCGTGATGATCCCATCTTCCTCGGCAACCCAGGACAGGTAGAAGGAGAAAGGGGGGAATCCCGCCTGCTTCATGATAAGCGGTCCTTGCACAGCACCTTCCAGCACGGAGAAGTCCTCCAGTGGCGGTGTCAGCGTGCCGCCGATTATGAATCCGGGAGTGCGCCCCAGTCCCTGGTTGCTGAGGTAGGGGGCGGTGAAGATCCAGCCGAACAGCACGGCGCTCAGCAGGATGCCAACGCCGATCGTGGTCTTTTGTTTGGTGCTCATGATTGCTCTCCCGAGTGTCTTTGCGCCGATCCCGGGACCAGCGCTTGTTATTCGTTATTTTTTGGCCTGATGGGTATTCGCCGAGTGTACGCGATTAGGCAGGCTTGCCCAATACCGCCGGGCATAATTCGTGTTGCCGCCTGGTTGGCGCGCTAGAACGGCAGCATGGCAAAGACGACGGCAGCCAGCAGGCTGCCCAGGATCGGGCCAACTATGGGAATCCAGGCATAGCCCCAGTTGCTGGACCCCTTGCCTGCAATGGGCAGCAGCGCATGGGCGATTCGTGGCCCCAGGTCGCGGGCGGGGTTGATCGCGTAGCCTGTGGTGCCTCCCAGCGACATGCCGATGCCGAACACCAACAGGCCAACGGGCAGGGCATCCAGCGCACCCAGGCCGATATCCGGGGTGGCGATATACAGCACACCTAGAATCAGGATGAAGGTTCCGAGTACCTCCGAATACAGGTTGTTGACTGTGCTCTGAATGGAAGGGGAAGTGCAGAAGACGCCTAACTTGGAACCCTGGTCAACGGTGGCGTCGAAGTGATCACGATAATGCAGCCACACCGCGATGGCGCCGAAAAAGGCACCCAGCAATTGGGCTGCAATGTAGACCGGAACCAGAGACCAGGAGAATTTTCCCGCCGCGGCCAGGCCGATGGTGACCGCGGGATTGATATGGGCGCCGCTGACACTGCCGGTGATGAAGACGGCGACGAACACGGCGATGCCCCAGCCCCAGGTAATCACGATATAGCCACTGCTGTTGCCACCGGTTTTCTCCAGCACCACGTTGGCAACCACGCCGGCACCCAGCACTATTAGAATAAAAGTGCCCAGGAGCTCTCCGATAAAGACATCCATTCTGTACCCTCTTCTCTGCTTTCGTTGTTGTTTTCGGGGTTGTTATTGTGACTGCCGGGATTTTAGGGCATTTCCGCAGAACAAACAAAAGCACCCCTGGCCCGCTCGAACCAGGGGTGCTGCACTCGTGGGCGGCTTCAGCAAGCCGGCCCAATCTGGCTACAGCTAATTATTGCGCTTGTTGAATATAAGGATCTGGTCTTGCTGGTCTGAGTTTGGAGACTGAATGGCGATACTCAATTGCTGGAAGTTGGGTGACACAAACTTCGCGCCTATCTGTGACACCTCGCCATCGACATAGACGGTGTATTCGACAGATGTATCGTGAATCTTCCTGTAGGAAATTGTGGCCTGCACATCCTGATTGAAGTTTGCAATGGGATGGGTATTGCCACTGTAGTCGTAGTGGGCAGACGATGCGTTTACGACACCATCCTGGTTAATCGTCACCACGATGTAGGAGTATGAACCATCGCCGTGGTCATAATAGGTTCGGGACATGCTCGCGGGTGGAGTGGCGCTCCCAAAATTCGATCGCGCCATATCGATATCCCAGGTTCCAATAAAAGGGTTTTCACCCTGGGCTGAGATCACGACGCTGAAACAAAGGCACAGTGTGCCCACTATCGCCAGGATTGATTTTCTTATCATGATTACACCTCCATAGAAGTTTGTTAACTACCGTAAAGGAAAGCGCCTTGCCGAAAGTCCAAATTACACATACTGGGAATTGGCGTATAGAGCTGTATCAATAAAGTGTGTGGAGCGTAAGTAACATCCGGACCAGGCTCCCTTGCAAGGGCGTATCCGGTCTGAATGCGCTTGGTCGTCAGAGGCTCAACAATAGAGGCGCAAAAAAAACGCCCCGGGTCATTGCTGGCCCGGGGCGTTTCGTTTGCTGTTGAGTAAGGCGTTTACTCGCTTACCGTTACCGGTACATAGGCATTGGACCAGCAGCAGACGTTGTCAAACTGGCTGTCAGGCGCCTGGAAGTTGTCGACGCGCAGGCGAATAATGTAGTCGCCGGGCGTAGAGAAAGTGGCCTGGGTGGTCACTTCTTCCCAACCGTTAGTGCTACCACTGCTGGATTCACCGCCACGGTTGGCTCGATCTGCGCCAGTGATCAGGGCTTCAGAGAATTCTGGAGAAGCGCCTACGGGCCCCTGATGCACGATCCATTCTGTACCCAGGGGGTAGTAGAGGGACTTGTTCTCAGGATAGGCCGCGCGTACGCCGCGGTCCTGTACGTAGGCCGTCAGAGTCACCGGGCTGCCCACCGAAGTGTTGATGCGCGGCGCATAGATTCCCACGACGCCGTTGGACTCGGCTCCACTCATGCTGAACTTGATCGCAGGCTTCAGTGTACCCATAGCGGCTTCACCATTGCTCATCTCGTAAGCAGTGGATGATATGCGGCCAGGCACAGACCAGGTCTGGCCACCTGAGGTCAGGGTCCAGACTACATCTGTATCCGCCTTGTCGGCAGGGACGTTGATGGCGAAAGCACCGCGCTCCTGGATGCCGACGAAGCCCCGGCGTTGATACACCGGAAAGTGCGTAGGTTGTCCACCGTCAAACTCGGCTGGCTCGATCTTGTTGTTGGGACCGAGTGGGACGTCGATGACCGCTTCCCGGTTCTGGTTAGCGAAGCCAAAGATCATGGTAACCGATCCGTCGTCGTTCCTGATCCAGCCATTGAACATGGGTGCTACGCTTTCGCCGCTAGCTCCTCGTGTTGCGAGGGGGTAATCCCGCAGGTTTTCAGGCAGCTGCGCTGAGGCGGACAGCGAAACCAGTCCCGCTAGTCCAGCCGCAAAAGCGCCTGCTAATATCCGTTTAGTTGTCTTCATGGTGCGTCTCCTCCAGCCATGGCTAGTGCACGATCACGTTGCTGTCTTTCTTCCAACATTTCTTCGTAGCCTTCTTCGTCGAGGTGGGTCACGGCGATCCAGGCGTGCGACATTTCGTCAGTAGTACGCTGGCCTGCACCAACCCACTGATCGGGATCAGGGTTACGAGGATTGTCGGCTGTGTTGTCATACCAGGCAGTCAGGATGATGGTCGCGCCTGCTGGTACGAGGGGCTGGTAACCGTCTTCATAGGTATGACTGTGGTTCCAGCCTGCGTTCCAATTGGAAGCCTGGCTCACCACTTCACGACGTCCAGTATTGGGATCGAAGACCTCCATGGACATCGCTACACCACGCAGGTGCAGGTGTGGCTGCCAGCTATCCAAGCGTACAGGATGATCAAAGGAATGGAAACCCTGGGTCATCAGCTTGCCATGGGGCGGAATCAGGTAGTCGCCACCACCGCTGAGGTTGTAAGAGCGCAGATCCTGGCGATAGGCTTCTTCTTCATTGAAGTTATCTTCTTCGTCGTAGTACCAGATACCCACGGTTACCTGGTCATCGGCTACTGCCTTGCCATCGGGATAGTAGTGAATACTCCAGCCAACCTTGGAATCGGCGGGTACTTTACGGCAGGCGCCTTCAGGCACCTTTTCACCCAATTTGCCGAAGGCAAATTCGGAAAGGCGGTCGCCGCGTACCCAGTCACCGTTCTCGTCCCGTACTACGAAGTGTGAGTTGGCGTGGTGGGTAGAACCGTGTGCATTCTTGGAAGGCAAGGTTTCAACGGCCTTGATGCAGCGGCTTTCGGTCAACAGGGAATCTACCTCAGGCTCCCACCAGAGGTCCTGGCCGTTGGCAGGGACATCCCATGGAGAAGATTTGATGAGGTGGTCAGGTTCGCCCAGCTCTGCCGCCAGTCGCTATTCGCCCACCTGGGGGAAATCTTTCTGGGGAGGCAGATCTTCCGGATTGCCAAACGGAGAACCGGCATTTACCCAGGCCACGATGGTGTCGATGTCTTCCTGAGACATGCGCCAGTCGTTTTTCAGGTGTTGAACACCCACATCGCGGTCATACTGGTAGGGAGGCATCTCACGCTGGGATACCTTCAGTTGAATCAGCGGCGCCCAAGGGCGTACTTCTTCATAGGAAGTAAATGACATGGGACCGATTTGCCCGGGCTGGTGGCAGATCTGGCAGTTGTCCTGAATAATTCTGGAAACATCTTTCGCATAAGTGGGGTGGTCTGCGGCGTCTTGCGCACCTGCAAGCGCGGGAACCAATGCCATCGCCGAAAAAAGGCCAAGTTTTGTGGTTTTTTTCATGGTTTTCTCCTGTTTCAAGCAAGATATGAGGCTGTTACTGCAACTGACCAGCCCTTTGATGATGGAGTGTAGTTAGCTGTGGATGGCTTTTATTGATCTAAATCAGATATCAGATTCGAAGGGGTTCCGGATTTGTAACATTGTTTTTCAGGTGCGGAGCGGAGCGCATGCCATTGCGGTTAAGCTACTGATAAATATATTTTTTAAGGCAAATTCGCGGGCGGGAATCTGTACAGTGTACATGGGCGGGCCGTGGTCTCCTGCGGGGGGGGCACAAGTCCTGCCTGCTGCGCGCATAAAGCTTGCTTTTATGTATTTATACTTTACCATTCAAGTATTAGTTAACTATCAGGTTGCAGCAGGCGCCCAAATCAGGAGAGGGAAGAATGGACGATCAGGCTATGAGCAGGGAGACTCCACAGGTATTGGTGTGCAAGACCCTGTGGTTCAAGAGTGCCCAGATTAACAGGCAGCTGAACAACGGCTTGAGCTTTATTCATGGCATCGGCCTGTCTGAATACATGGTGCTGGATAGTCTCATGGCTGCGCCACGGCAAACCCTGTCCAGGATCGATCTGGCCAACAGGATTGGCAGAACGGCTTCGGCCATCACCAAGACCCTCGCACCGATGGAAAAAATAGGACTGGTGGAGAAAGAGAGCGGCGCCCGGGATGCCCGGGTCAGCCTGGTGAAGCTCACGGCGGCGGGGCAACGCATCTACGGGGAAGCCTCCGATTCGTTGGCGCAGACTGCCCAAACCTTGCTGGCAGAGTTCAGCGATGATGAAAGCGCCAGCCTGCTGCAACTGCTGCAGAAACTCCCGGCCTAGCAGGGTTCATGTGAATGAACGATATTAAGCCGCTGACGACCGAGCTTATGTGACTGAGAAAGAACAGTTCTGGAATGAGGCGGAGTTCGGAGAAGGTGCCTTGGTCGATGGCATAAAAAATGGGCGCGACCCATAATGTAAACAGTTCAGTTGTTTCCGGAGACCTGATCATGTCATCTGCCGTATCGAGACCCGCCGCCGCGCCCAGCAATGTCGCCCTGCAACACTTCGAGGCCCTGCTGGAATTTGAGACAGACTGCTGGGATGTGCACCACGCGATCAGCAACGGCCGGCAGGACTTTGTCCTGCTGGACGTAAGAGGGGAGGAGTTGTACGCCCAGGGTCATGTGGGTGCCGCCGTCAACCTGCCTCATAGCAGAATTAATGAAGAAAACCTGCAGCACTACCCTGACGCAACGCTGTTTGTCGTGTACTGTGCGGGCCCCCACTGTAATGGTGCCGACAAGGCTGCGATCCGTCTGGCCAGGCTTGAACGCCCGGTAAAGAAGATGATCGGCGGAGTGACGGGGTGGTTGGACGAGGGCTTTGAACTGGTAGCCGGAATCGAAGGCTAGACGCCTGCAACCCTAAAGCCCTACAACCCGAGCAGGGACTTATCTACGGGCACTGGTCGCTCCCCGACCATGGTGACAAAGACGTCATGCTGGCGGAAGGTGTCCCGCTCGCCGGATACCGCGGCGATCAGTGTGCTGGAAGATGCCTCGTAACTTACATCCAGTTCATTGCGGCCACGCCGGTCATCGATCTCCAGGTGAACGTTACCAATGTAGTTGATGGCTCCCGGTCGCAATTCTATATAGTCCCGGGTCTCCCGCAATCGTGCAACTGGCTGAATGTCCTGGTCGTAGACCTGGTTGACGGCGCTGAGGAAATAGCGACCGGCCGGGATCTCCTGCAGGATGAAGGCCGCACCCGAGGTGACGACACGGCCGCGTTGGGCCTCATTTGAGATGCGTACCAGGCTGTCATCGTCGGTATTGGTAAACACCAGCTCGAAGCGGCTCATATTGCTGGTGGAGACTATATTAAGCAGGATAAACGTGGATTCTTCTGCCGCCTCTCCAGCAGGGCCAATAGCGGGCAAGAGTATGAGCAGGGCACAGGCTGTCAGGAAGGTACGCATAGGCTGTTCCGGAGGAATTTTCGCTGATATCGGGCGAGAATAGCAGAAATACCTGCTGTGCCGTCAGGAAATTGCGGGGACAGGGCTCCAGGCGGCACCGGCTTTTATCATCCGGGTGATCGTTGATTTGTCGCAATGCGGACCCAATAACTCTATGATCAGCTGGTAGGGTAGTCATGAAGTAATGGGCCAGTTGCGGCTGGCTACAGTTCAGTGCCCCGAAAAATTACTTGAGTAGATGAAATGAATAGTCAAAGGCCCAGCATTCGCACGCTTTCTCATGGCATGCTGCTCGTGGCGGCAGCCCTGCTCAGCCCCAATGTCAGCATGGCGCAATCCGTGGCTGTCACGCACTGCTCGGGTGAATGCCCCAGTTATGCTTCGCAGGTCACGGCCAATCGCAGCAATGTGGTGATTCATCATTTGTATGCCGCCGGTGTTAACGGCGATACCTCACTCCCTGACTGGGTGGCCTACCGGCTTACCGAAGAAGCTGTGGGGGTTGCGTCCTTGTTACCGCGAACCTGGCGACCCGATCGGCTGGTGCAATTTTCCGCGCTGGAAGACATTGTGAGCCTGGGCGAGGACGAGCTGAAGCTGTCCGAGAGTATAGCCGCCGCCAGTAATCCCTACGGTGGTGGTTCAGCAGCGGCGGTAAAGCCTGAAAATCGCGCCCGTCTCGCGCCCATGACCAGTTTCGCCAACACGCCTTACTGGCCCGATCTCAATAACTTCAGCAATATGGTGCCCATGCCGGCGCCCTTGCGACTCGGACCCTGGTTACGACTCGAGCAACGATTGAACGGCATGGCAGCGGCGGGAGATGAGGTCTATGTCGTCGCTGGCCCTCTCTACCTGATCAGTAATCTCAGCCTGACGCCCTCCAGTGTGGATCTCAACCCGGCGGCTTATTTCAAACTGGTGGCTGATGAGTCAGGGGTGGCGGCGTTCGCCTTTCCCCACGACCTGGAGCAATCGGGCGACTACTGTGAGTACCGCAGCGCGCTTGGCGACATCGAGCAGATGGCTGACATCCAGTTCTTCCCCGGCAGGAAACAACAGGCGGAATCTTCGGTTTTGCTGAAGAAACTGGGTTGCCAGTAAGGCAAACCCTGCCAGCCAGCTAGTCCCTGACGTGCTTAGTGGTCTGCACCGCCGGCGTGAACGTGGCCGTGCTCTATCTCTTGCGGAGTGCCTTCGCGAACGTCGACAACCTCTACATCGAAATGCAGGGTCAGGCCAGCCAGGGGATGGTTGGCATCGATAGTGACGTCGTCGCCATTCACCTCAGTGACACGTACCTGGCGTTGTGCGCCACCCTCACCCTGGGCAATGAAGGACATGCCGACTTCGATGGCGTCCACGCCTTCGAACATGCTCTTGTTGATGACCTGAATGAAGTCCTCATTGAACTCACCATAGGCCTGGTCCGGCGGGATAGAGGCACTGAACGTAGCGCCGGTGCTCTTGCCGGAGAGTTCCGCCTCGAGGCCGGGGATAAGATTGTTGGCGCCATGCAGATACACCATGGGCGCCTTGCCTTCTGAGCTGTCTATTATCTCGCCTGCGTCGTTCTTGAGGGTGTAGTGCATGGAAACCACGCTGTTGGGGCCAATCATCAAAGTCATCTAGCTACCTGTCGGTTGTTTTGGAAAATCAGGGGCATGCTCGCACAGATGGGCGCGTCTAGCCACCGCGAAGGAATTTTCCCGGGGATCAGGAAAATTCGCCTATAATTGGCCCCTTCAAATCCGCAGCTGTATACAGAGGACCTTGGCAAGGGCGATGCTGCTAATTTTCGATTGGGACGGCACGATACTGAACTCACTGGCGAAGATCGCGCGTTGCATGCAGCTGGCCGCTGCGGATGCTGGTTTACCGGAACGCTCCGAGCAGGACGTACATGGCATCATCGGCCTTGGACTCCCGGAGGCGGTGATGACCCTCTATCCTGGCGTACAGGAATCGACCCGGGAATTGCTGCGCCAGCGCTACTCCCACCACTTTGTCGTCGAAGACCACAAGCCCTGTGAGTTCTATCCCAGCGTCGAAGCTACATTGCATACCCTGAAATCAGACGGCCACCACATCGCCGTGGCGACGGGCAAGAGTCGCAACGGTCTCAATCGTGTCCTGTCGGGCCTGGGATGGGAGGATTTCTTTCATGCCAGTCGCTGTGCCGATGAAACCTCTTCGAAACCCGATCCGCAGATGTTGTCTGAACTGCTGGATGAAACCGGTTATTCAGTCAGTGATGCCTTGATGGTGGGAGACACGGAGTTCGATCTGGCCATGGCGGCCAGCCTCGGGATGCGTCGGGTGGGAGTGAGTTACGGCGCCCACTCGCAGCAACGATTAAACAAGCATGAACCCGAGGCGATCATCGATAGCCTGGACGCGTTGCTGGAATTCGTGCGCCAGCCTGGGTGAAATCGCTGCCGAATCGGACGTGGCGCCCCTCGCTATTCCAGATTGTCTACGCGGATGGTTTTTCCCGCAGGAACTTGCGAGAGAAGTCGTGCCAGTTGCTAACAGGTTTTTCCTCCTTCACCCGATCCAGCAGGCTGCGCATTAGTTCAGAGGATCTGAAAGATCGCGCCGCGCTCGCCAGCAGCGACAGTGGAACCTCATCTTCGAAACTGGCCTTGTAAATATCGACGGCCTGCTGCAGCAGGTCCCGGGAATACGTTCCTCCGCTATTGCGAAGCGCTTCGATTGTATAGCCCACGTTGTTTGCATTCATAACTACTTACTCGTCAGCCTGGGTCCACAGGTAACCACATCGCAGGGCCGTGTCAGCTGACACGGCCGGCGAATCTGTTTACGGGGTGTAGCTAAATTCGTAGCTACCCTCGTGCAGTGCAGGGTCTTCACCAACGGCGGTGGTCCAGTAAACCGTGTAACTTCCCGGGGTGACCTCATCCAGTATTTCTATCATCAGATCGTCTGCCGCCATGGTATGCAGCCCGCGTAATGCCAATTCACCGGACGGACCAACCAGTCTAAGATTGCTTCTCGATACATCAGGCAGGGCTGAGTAGAACAAGCGCAGCGTTCGTGGAGCACGAGTGAGCGACGCGCCAATCTCGGGCTCGGCCGACAGCAGGGGCGAGGGCGATGGGGAAGACTGACAAGCCGCGAGGGCAAGTACGGAGCTGACGATCAACAGTTTAAGGCTTGCATTCATTGCGGTGATCTCCATTCGATTTTTGTGCAGGCATGGCCACACGATGTACCTAGGCTAAGTTTGAATGCTGCGTGGAACAAGATGACAAAATGCCGCAGCCACACTGCTTTCTGTGAACCCGTAATGAAATTCATTCCGCGACAATTCCTCTTGCAAATGTAGCAATGTGTAATAAACGGCCAGAGGCCTTTCCATTACTCTCCTTGTAATCCATTGAAAACAAAACATTTAATGAGTATGCGCGGCCGGCTGCCGGGCGCTGAGGCATTATGTCACAGCTACCATTATCGCCGCGCTGGAATATACTTAGCCCTCGAAAAAGGCCGTAATGTGGTGGTTGCTCAAGGAGAGCCGCTCAACGAGAACTGCGGAACAGTGTGATGACTAGACAATTGACCGACAACAGAATCATCCAGGGAGTGTTAGGCTCGCTCGTGTTTGTACTGGGTACCATTCCTGGACAGGCAGCCGAGCTAACAACACTCGAGCAGAATTATCCTGACCTGCAACAATTGTTGCTGGCGCACGATGTCGTGCAGGCCAGGGCCTACGAAGAAATAAGCATCACAAACTCTTCACCCACCGCAGCCATCGGTCAGCGCGTCCTGCTTGAAACTCTCGCCGAGCTTGAGGAAACCAAAGGTTCGCACTACCACTCCGCGGGAGATCACTCTGCCATGCTTGGGCCGCACCGTGTCTTCGAGAGCAGGGCAATACCAGGATTGCTCGGCGTAATCAGGGAGGACCACAATGCGGAGACTGTGCGGACCGCGCTTGCGGATGTAGGTAACCTGCCTCCGGTTGCGGTAGAGGCGCTGCAGCGAGGTCGACAGTTTGTCGAGCAACTCATAGAGATTTACCTGAATCCCGTCTACGAGGACAAGAAACTGGCAGTGTCCGAAGCAGTAGCCGCCTATCTTGCCGACGACCAGCATTCGGTCGCCTTCAAGCCGAAATCGGATGAGCTGCTTTCAGATCATGATTACGCCTATGCCTACAAGGCGGGCTTTCCTCAACTCAGTGGGCTTACCTGGGCTTCCCAGTGGCTGAAGATTGCATTGCTTGAAATCCTGATCACGTCACCGGATGCGGAAACCCGGGATGCTGATATCACCCAGTTGCTGAATATCTATGGCGAGAAGATTACACGCCTGCATGGCAGCCTGGTCTCCCTGCCCAGTGATATACCGACCAATCCGGTGATCGCGCCCAATTTCTACACCTTTCATCCGGACGCCGCCTATATTCTCGATAACCTGGAACTGCTCAAGGTAGTAATCGGGGATATTCTCGCCCACCCCGAGGTGGAAGACAGATGGCCGGAGATCGAGAAAGCAGTAGCGGACTACACCGACAAGAATTCCAAACTCTCCGATGAATCAGACTATCTCCTTTATGTACTGCGTGGAGGTATCTACAACGCCGGCGGGCCTGCCAGGGGTGGCCTAAACAGGCCAGATCGTAACTGGACGAGAGAGCAAACTGAAAACCCCCACATCAGCACTAGCCCCATGGCGCAATGATTTTCGGGTGAGCCATATGAACTATACAAAACTGACAGAACGAATCGTCCAACTTGGATACAGCTGCACCGCGCTGGCTCTTATGCTCGCTTCGGGCGCCACCATGGCAGCAACCGAGCGGGTCGGTGACTTCGCGCTTCTCGATGCCGAAGGTGGCTTCCACCAGCTGAGTCGTTATCAGCATCGCGATGCGGTGGTCCTGCTAGCCTACGACAGCGCCTGTTCTGCGATGGGTGACAAGGCTGCAGAACTCGCTCGTCTGCAAGATGAGTATTCTGATCGCATCGAATTCCTGGCGCTGGATGTCAACGATGCCGCGCGCAGCGAACAGTTGCAGTGGTCATTACCATTTCCGGTGCTTGGCGATGAACTCAAACTGGTATCGGAAAGCCTGGGTGTAAGCGCGGCCGGAGAAGTGCTGGTTTTCAATCCTGAGCGTATGTCCCTGTTTTATCGAGGTGGCGTGGAAGAGACGCTCGCCGCGACCCTGCAGGCGGTTGTTAGCGGCGACGCCTCGGATACAGTAACCACTGAAATCTCTGGCTGTGAGATCGACTATGCTGAACTCGCAATGCATAAGCAAAACCCGCCAGATTACAGTACTGAAGTCGCCCCCATCATCGTTGATAACTGTGCGATCTGCCACCATTGGGGCGGCGCCGGACCTTTCCCGTTCGACAGCTATGTCTCCCTGCTTGGCTGGTCACCCATGGTGCGCGAAGTTGTGCTTAACAAGCGTATGCCCCCGATGCAGGTGGATGAGGAGTCCGGCACGTCCGCAAACGCACACGAGCTCTCTGCCGAGGAGAAACAGAAGCTGCTGCATTGGATGGAAGCAGGGGCGCCCAGGGGCAATGGGGAAGTCGATCCCCTGGAGCAGGTGCCGATCGACCCGGAGTTCGAGTGGCAGCTCGGAGAACCCGATTTCCTCGTGGAGGCACCAACCAACGTAATTCCCGCAGTAGGAATCCAGGACTATAAATACCTTGAAGTGGAATTGCCTTTCGAGGAAGACAAGTGGGTCAGGGCATTCCAGTATTCACCGGGTGACCCACGAGTGCTTCACCATCTGATGACGTTCGTGGTAGCCCCGGATGAAGATTTCTGGGGACCCGAAAAACACGACAAGACCTCCGCGCGCCGCTTCCTGGGAAGTTTCATCCCAGGCACTAACCCGGCCACCGTATTTCCCGAGAACACCGGAGTGCGCATTCCGGCAGGCCACAAGCTGGCCCTGCAATTCCACTATGTCACCAACGGTCTGGAAATCGATGACAATACCCGCATCGGACTCTATTTCAGCGATACGCCACCGGAGAAAGAGCTGATGACCCGTGCAGTCTCTGAGCGCTTCACAATCGCGCCGGGTGACACGGAGCATGCGATCGCAACCAGTTTCCAGTTTGATGAGTCTGTGCAACTGCTGGCGGTTCGGGCGCGCATGAACTATCGCGGCAAGCACATGAAATTTTCGGTACAGGAAGAAGGTGCCGACAAGGAGGTCGTGTTCAGTATTCCGGCCTACAACTACGGATGGCAGCCACATTACTGGCTGGATCGGCCTCGCAAGCTGGCGGCCGGTGCCAGGGTGCATGTTGATGGCGCCTTCGACAACTCCGGATCTAACCCCTTCAATCCCGATCCGCGGGAAGAAGTGAGTTGGGGGCTGGAGAGTCATGAAGAAATGTTCACCGGCTATCTCACCTACTATTTGGATGATTAGATACTTAAGTACGCAGAACGCTGAATTTCCAAAGATGCATGATAAACAGGAGTCACCATGATTAAGCAGACCCTAATAAGCCTGGTATTTTTCGCCAGCACCGCAGCGCTTGCCGCCGATGACTGGTTAAAGTCTCTCCCCGATTTTGAATTGATGGATCAAAACGGTGAACTGCATACGCTCGATCAATATGCCGATCGCGAGCTGTTGGTGTTCTATGTGCAGGGAGTGGGTTGTCCCATCGCGCGCATTGCGCTGCCACAATACCGCGAGGTACGAGACCTGTATGCCGACAGGAATATCGAGTTCCTGATGTTCAATGCCAACATCCAGGATGACGTCAAGCGCATCAATCGTGAAGCCACCGAGTTTGGCATCGACTTTCCAATCCTGAAAGACGAGGGTCAGGCTCTGGCCAAGGCGCTGGGAGTGGAACGCACGGCCGAGGTCTTCATCGTGGATCCCAAGACCCAGGACGTGCTTTTCCGTGGCCCGATCAACGATCAGCTTGGCTATGAAACCCAGCGCAATGAGGCCCACGATGAGTACCTCAAGGATGCCCTCAATACGGTACTGGCCGGCGGTTCGGTGGACATGCAGGACATCCCGGATTCCAAGGGGTGTCTGGTCGCTATCTTTGATACCTGATCCAACATGGACGCTCCCTCTGGAGCGGTTCGATAACAGTCACTGAAGACCGTGAAAAGAGGAGCCAGGAATGCTCCTCTTTTGCTTTAGGCGGCAGCGATGTGCCGTGATCAGCAGCCTCAATCCACCAGGTAATATTCCACGGTCGAAACCACCCTGACCCGCTTGATATGAGGGTTGGTGGCATCCCGGTCGCGGATGCTGAACTGCCCCTGGCTCGCCTGCCGAATCCTTCCCAGGCGGCTACCAGAATCTTCGGCGAATTTGCCGGCGACGTCTCGCGCATTGCGAGTCGCTTCTTCCACCATACCGGGCTTCACCGCATTAAGCGAATCGAAGCTGTACTGGGCGTGGCTCCACCAACTGCCTTCGATCTGGAATTCGCCTTCCAGCCCCGCCGCTGCGAAGTCCTGCATGATCTCCCTAACCAGATCGATCTCATCTGAGTAGACGGTTACCGAACGATTACCCGTGTAGCGCAAGGCGTTACTGGTTGGGTCGCGATACTGATTGGTATAGCTGTCACTAATCGTGGGCAGGCTGTAGGAGATGTCTGTTGCTGGAATGTTTTGCGAGGCAAGATAGCTGACCAGCGACTGCAGTCCACTTTCGAGGTCGGCATGCAGATCCGCCAGGGCATTACTGGCGAGTGTGAAATCAATGGACCAGATGACGGTGTCGGCCGGGAACTCCCGTTCGGAGAGTCCCTTCACGGTCACCGTGCGCTCGAATTCCTTGTGCTTCAACGCGCTGTAGCCGAGGATGCCACCCAATGCTGCGAGGCCGCTGCTCAGGCTCAACCCAAATATCAATGCTGCTACCTGTCTTCTTGTTAACACTGTGCGTCCTTCTTTCCATGCTGATCGGGGCGACCAGCATAGTCGTTAATCCGGACAAGGATGGGTCAGCAATGTGGAATTCCAGTGAGGCAAGGTGATCGCAATGAGGCAAGGTACGATGCAGCGGTTTACGGGGATCCGAAGCGGTCAGGGGTTTTCTGGCATGCACTGGAGACTGCCAGTGGGACTGGTGTTGCCGAATCAAGCATGGCAGCAGATTGCACGCCCTGCACGCGTGTACATTGGAAATTGAAGGGGTTATGCTCGGGCGTTCTTCCGGATTAGCCCCAATAATAACAATAGTCAGCAGGAGGATTGGCGCATGATAAACAACAAGGGGCAGCAACGCCAGTGAACAATCACCGAGAAATCTGCAAACCGGGGATGAACCGAGGCAGGCCTCTCGCAGGCAGTTGTTCAGCTCCATGGGAGCCCTGGGTGTGGTCGGTAGTCTCGGCATGGCATCGTTCTCCCCGAGGCTGTTCGCACAGAACGCTTACGACTTTGCGCAGCCAGCGAATCTCAGACCCGGTGCGCAGGTAGATTCCCGTTTTCCTGTGGCGTTTGCCGAGCCGGTTACCGAGGGCCTGCGCCTGGTGATCGCCTTCTTCACCGCACTTAATCAGCGAGATGTGCAGGCTATGGCTGATACCCTGCATTTCCCCTTCGCCATCTATGAAGATATCGAGCCGCTGGTGTACCAGTCGCGGGCAGATTTCATCAGCAATCCTCCACCTACACTCAACACCAGCGGTCGTGGTTTTACACGCATCGCAGAGGGTTCCTATGATCTGCTGGAAAACGTCAACATCCACCTCTATTGTCCTGTAGGCGGCGTCTATTCACTGGACTATGCGCGCTATAACGCCCAGGGCTATAAGCTCTTCGACTGCCAGGGCGTGTATTCGGTCACCAACAACGATGGCCGCTGGGCGATTCAACTGATTTCCACCCTCTGGCACGAGGCCGGTTACGAGGACAACGAATACCCGGATGCGGAGATGACCGACCGCATCGCCGGCCAGGGCTACCTCTCACAGTTTGGCTACGGCAACGAAGACGTCTTGAACGATCGCAGCACGGGGCGTGGTTCGTACGAGCAGGAACTGCCCGTGGGTACCCGGACCGCCAGCGTGTCGTTTGGCTACGGGCCCAGGGGACGTTCACAGGATGCCCGTGACAACGATCCAATGCGCGGTTGGGTGGTCAGCGGCGTTACTAGCCGCCTCAACGTTGGTGAGGTGACAGCGGCGGACAGTACCGGCACCCTGAATACCAATCTCGCCGAGTTTTCTGAACTGGCGGGTGGAGCCGTGGGCGATTACAGCTATACGCGATTGCGGCCCGACAGGCCCCTGCTGATTCATGCAACCCATGACAAGGCCCATGTCCTGGGTGGTTATTGGCGCTACACCAACGATGGCATCCTGATCTCCGAAACCCGCAGTGTGGGCATCCGTATCTGGAAAGAGGGTCGCTGGGGCGATGTCGGCGGGTTGGGTCAGGTCACTCATCACGACCGTTCGAATTCTCCGGACCTTTGATTGCGAGGCAATGCATCATGAACAGGAATGATGTTCTCGAATTGGTAAAGGCCCGCAGCAAATCGAAGAAGGCCATTCGAAGTGCTCCCACCAGGGGCAGCAAGAGCTTTGGTGTGGGGCTCACGGAACTGCGCAAGCTGGCCAGGGAGATTGGCCGGGATCACGCGCTGGCGCGGGAACTCTGGGAGAGAGACATTCATGAGCTTCGTATACTCGGTCTGCTGGTTGATGATCCGAAACTGATCACCCGCGAACAGGTTGAGAAACAGGTGGAAGAGTTGGACGAGCCCGTCCTGGGTCACGTCTTCTCATCCTGCGATGCGTCCCTGTCCCGGGTGCCCTTCGTCGTCGACCTGGCGACAGACTGGATCGATTCCAGGGACAAGACCCGGCGCAGCTGCGGCTATGGCTTGCTTTCCGAAATCGCCGCTTCGAAGAAGAAGACTGCACCGGATGATGCATTCTTCCTCGATTACATAGAGCGCATCGGGCGCACCTATGAAGACGAGGGGCTGGTAGAGGGCGCCTATGCCTTGCTCTGTATGGGGAAGCGCAACAAGAAGCTGAATGCGGCGGCGCTGAAGGTGGCAAGGAAAATTGGGCCGGTCGAATACGAGGGGGATAACAAGTGTGAGCCCTTCGATGTGGCAGGCCATCTAACCAAAGACCATCTGAAGAGACGATTGGGCATCGCGTAAGTCACGCAAGCGAATTCGCGCGATAAATGCTGAAAGAAATTGTGCATCACCGCAGATTGACGGTTTCTGGCATCGGCCTTCATTGAACAGGGGCGGGCAATTACGCCATACTCCTGCCTCAACGTAAGATGGCATAGATAGAAAGGGGCAGTCCATCGTGCAAGATTCATCGCGTCGTGAGTTTCTCAGGAACGCGGCCATTGTCGGAGGCGGTGCCACGGTAGGCGCTTGCGCCACCACTGGCTCGCCACTCAATTCGCATCCGGGTCATAACGACCGCACCCGGGGTTGGCTGCGCTTCATCTGGGACAAGGCGACCACCCAGGACGACTGGGGCTACCGTGAAAACCTGGCGCGTCCATGGGGCATCAATCTCTCCAGGGGCGACATCGACTTTAGCGATGACGGCATAGGTCCCCATCCCTGGTGGGATCAATACACCGGCGCCCCCATGCTCAGCTATCCCCGTTTCGACCTCGCCGATACCAGCTACGGTGTGCTGCTGATGGCGGACCAGACCCCCGCCTGGCGCGAGGTGTATACGCGTATCATGGATGAGCTGGCCACTCGCCACACTTCCTACTGGGCTGCGATCGACTGGAATACCTTCATAGGGCCAAGCCCGGATCGGGCGAATTACGGGCCGACCAATGCGCCCGGTTACCAGGCCTGGCCCGAGCGGCTGCGGGGCAACTACGATTCGCCCGGCTGGACAGCTAATGGTGTCGAGCCCTGGGGACTGCAGCCGGACCCCATCGGCGCAGACGGCAACCTGTTCTTCCGCGGCTGGCTGAATCTTCTGCTGTCTATCTATAAATATGTCTCTGGCGATGACAAATGGGAGCGCCCCTGGGAAATCGCCGGCTACGAGAACGAACACTTCGAATGGACCCAGCCCCGTATCGTCGAGCACCTGCACCGGCAGTACATCGAACATCCGGAAGGGCCGCATTGCGAAAACACCAAGATCTGGCCTTTCTGTAATGCGGCAGCGGGTCTGGGTATGTATCTGTCAGACCAGCTGGGCGTAACGAACTCCCACGGCGTATTCGAGAACTGGGTTGAGTTCATGAAGGACAATTACATGGGCATCAACGGCCAGAATCAGATCGAATGGATGACGCTCTATTACGATCCGCTGGAGCAGTTCAAGGTGAACGTGCCAGGTGTGGCCGGTGCGGGAGGTGGTGTGGCCTTTTACCTGCTACCGCAGTCTCCGGAGATCGCCACCCAGATCTACGATGCCATGGCCAACGCCAGTGGGTGGCGCGATCCGTCCAGAAGTGTGCGCCCCAACGCCCTGGGTATGGCCATCGCACGCTCCCTGGGAGACGAGTCAGTAGTGCAGCGACTGCGTCTCGCCGCCGAGGAATACTCGGAGCCACGGTGGTTTGGCGAGAACATGGATCGTTTCGGCTGGTGGTTCAACAACGGTGAGCCATGGCCCAGGGGTCAGGGTGCGGCTCAGCAGATGATCACGGAAATTGCCGAGGGAAGCTGGAAGGATGCCTTCTCTGTCAGGCACTTGGACAAATACGAAGCACCGACCCTGGAAGGCATCGATTATCCAAGTCTCGGTGTCGACAGGGCATGGAATGACAAGACCACGGGCACCCTTCACATCGGCACCTATACCGCCGACAGCAACGCGAGGCGGCGTGCAACCAGCTGGCAGGTCACCAATCTTCCTGATGCTGCCAGTGCGGTGGTGCTGGCCGATGGGGAGCGCATGAGCAATGTACAGATTGTGGATGCCAGTACCATTCGCGTGCAGACGGATATCGACCGCCACCAGTTCGAAATCTATACCGGCTATTTCGGGCAGGCTGTTGCACGCAATCGGTCTGATCAATTTGTTACGGGTGATGCTTCCGTCATCGCCGCTACCCGCAGGACTGCGGAGCAGAACATCAAACAGGCTGAATCCATGATGGCCAGTGGCGCAATGGATTGTCCCTGTTGTGCCGGGGCAGCCGGATCCTGATTAATGCAGACTCGTTAGAGAAGCCAGAGTATGACTGTTAGAAACTTTTTGAAAACCGTATTCGCCACGGCCTTGTGCATGTCGTCGCTGGCCGGATTCGTTCACGGTGCCAGCGCCAGACTCGAACCCGGTCAGGCTGAGGTCATTCTTAAAGTAGAGAATATGACCTGAGCCGGATGTGTTGTTGCCGTGCGCAACTCACTCCGTAAGCTCGAAGGAGTTCAATCGGTCGATGTAGACATCGAATTCGAAGAGGCGATTGTGCGTTATACGCCGGCGCTGCTGAGTATAGACGCCATGACCAGAGCCACCACAGACATAGGCTTTCCTTCCTCGTTAAAGCCAGAGTCGGTGACTGGCGAATCTCAAGCTCAGGGAAACTGACCAGGGATGGAGGTAAGCAGGGTGCAGGGCAGGAAGACATTGTTCGAGTCGGGTCGTCTGATGGTTGCCGCGGTGCTGGCGTCGGTCGTTGCCAGTGTCTGTTGCCTGGGTCCCTTTCTGCTGCTGGCCACGGGGCTCAGTGGCGCATGGATGAGCAGCGTCTTGGCAGTGGAGCCACTACAGCCTTATCTGATCGCTCTGTCTCTGGCGCTGGTCTCGGCGGCAGGGTGGCAGTTGTTGACCCGCAGGACTTGTGAGTTCGATTCCGGGCAAGCGCGACTTAGCATGCCAGGAAAGGGCCAGTTGGCACTGTTTGTTACAACGCTTGGTATAGTATTGGTTCTTGGGGCCAGTGAACACTGGATTCCCATTGTGGCTGGCTAGACCGCTGCAACACGGCCCAGCCACGTTTGGGTGCGTGGAGTGCTGTTACACGCCTTCGATCCAGTCACAGCACCCAGCATCTGAACGTTTCCATCTAGTATCCAGTAAGCCTGCTATTGCGCATCCAGCTCCTGCTGCCTCGCACCTGCGAGAATTCCGGGCAGGGCATAGTTACCCTCGTGGCAGGCATACTCATAAATCTGGTCTTCCACCGCATTCATGGGCAGCTCGCCAGTCCACGTGCGTGAATAGACTTGTGGATCATCCACGGTGAACTGGTAGAGCAGGGTGTTCTCATCGAGGCGGGTGAAACGCTCGGTCACCCGGGCATCGCCGGAGAGATAGAAGAAATGGCGCAGCGAGCCACGGAAGCCCTCCTGGGGATGAAAACCGGTGGTTTCTACCACGAGGCTGTCGCCCTCATAGCGACCCACGGCCGTGCCCAGCCACTTTGGATAATTGGCAGGCACCTTGCCATCCATGTAGATGATGCGGGCATCATGATTCATCTCGGCCAGAATCATCACGTAGTCTTCTGTCTGCACAATCTGGCTGTGATTGTTGTACAGCACCGGCAACATGGGTGGTCCACCGGATGAGCCGAAGCCTACCAGGCAGCGCTCGCCCATGGGGCGGGCTTCCGGTCCGTCATAGGGGCCTCTGCCGTTAGCGCGACCGGCGAAGATGGCGCGTTGTGCACCCTCGGCCCAGGGCAGTCTGCCATCTTCAGGGTCAACGATGATAGAGGTGCGAACCTCGCCATTGAGCACAGCCATCTGCTCACCGGGATCCATCCAGAATGTGTTGTAACCGCCTACGTCCGGGGCGGCGTCATCGGGTCGGGCAGTGAGGTCGTCGAGATAACTCTCGCCGGTGGTGCCCACCTGCGCGGCTTCTTCCATGGAGATCGTTGCTCGTCCGGTAAACTGCTCCGGCCTCTCCAGCATGGTGACGGTGGCGATGCTATAGATGCCTTGCAGATCGGGTGCGCCGAAGGCGGTCTTCGGAAAGCCCGAGTCCTGCGCCTGTGTGGAACCCACCAGTGCCAGGGTCAGTGTGAGAAGTGCTGCGCTTAATCTTGTTGCGCTTGCTAAGGTCATCGAATGCATTCCTGTTGTAATTGCCTGCCAGCCACTCCAGAGCTGCCAGCAGATTCATGTAGTGACTATGCCGCTGGAAACTCGTAATCGGCAAAGGTTTCTCGCAGTCCCAGCTTGTTGATCTTGCCAGTTGCCGTATGGGGCAACTCATCCAGGAATACTACATCATCTGGCATAGCCATTTTGTGCAGCTTGTCTTGCAGAAACTCGAGTACGTCTTCCCGGGACAGGGATCTACCCGTAGCGGTAACCACCACGAGCAGGGGTCTCTCGGTCCACTTCGGGTGATAGCGGCCAATGACCGCCGCCTCTGCGATGTCCGGATGGTTGACGGCTGCGTTCTCTATCTCGATGGAGCTGATCCACTCACCGCCGGACTTGATCACATCCTTGGTGCGGTCGGTAATCTTCAGGAAACCCTCCGGAGTAATGGACGCCACGTCACCGGTCTGGAACCAGCCCTTCTCATCCACCGGGCAATCCTTGTCACCGGGGACATCCGACAGGCCATAGTAGCCTCTTGTTACCCAGGGACCTCGCACCTTCAGGGCACCGAATGCCTTGCCGTCCCAGGGCAACTCATCGTTGTTTTCATCGACGATACACATCTCGATGCCGAATACACCGCGGCCCTGCAGGCATTGCAGGTCGGTTACTTCTTCGGTGGTCAGGTTTTCCATACCCTTCTTCAGGCAGAACACGGTGCCGAGAGGACTGGTTTCGGTCATGCCCCAGCCCTGGACGACGGTACAGTCATGCTCTTCGCGGAAGCGTTCGATGATGATGCGGGGGCAGGCTGCGCCGCCGACACTCGCCCGCGCCAGTGTCGGTACGGTCATCTTGTTCGCCGACAGATAGTCCAGCAGCGCCAGCCAGATTGTGGGTACGCCGGAGGCAACAGTGACTTCTTCGCTATTGATCAGGTCGGTGAGGGTCTCACCGTCTGCCATCTTCGGCCCCGGCAGGACCAGTTTCGTGCCCACCATCAGCGCCGCATAGGGTGCGCCCCAGGCGTTCACATGGAACATGGGTACAACGGGCAGGCTGGTTTCCAGGTTGGAAGCGCCGGTCACATCGGGAAGTGAGCCGGCGAGGGCGTGCAGGAGGGTGGAGCGGTGGCTGTACACCACGCCCTTGGGGTTGCCCGTGGTGCCGGAGGTATAGCAAAGACCACTGGCGGTGTTTTCGTCGAATTCCGGCCAGTCAAACGCATCACTCTCTGCGGCGAGCAACTCTTCATAGCACAGCAATCCCGGCAGTTTGGAGTCTGGCATATGGGCCCGGTCGGTCAGCACCACCACGGTTTCCAGTTTGGGGAGGTGTTCTTTCAGTGCCTCTACCAGTGGCAACACCAGGGCGTCGACAAACAGGATTCTGTCTTCGGCGTGATTGATGATGTAAGCCACCTGCTCGGGAAAGAGTCGCGGGTTGATGGTGTGGCACACCATGCCGCTGCCGGATACAGCGTAGTACAACTCCATGTGGCGATAATCATTCCAGGCCAGTGTGCCGATGCGGTCTCCGAACCGGGCACCCAGTTTCTCCAGTACGTTGGCCAACTGCCGACAGCGGCGGGCGAATTGTTTGTTGGTCTGCCGATGCCTTGGGTTGTCGACGGTGACCGATACCATCTCCACATCCGGAAAGTTCTTCTCAGCGTGCTTGAGGATCGAGGAGATCATCAACTGGGAATTCATCATTAGAGCTTGCATAGTGGGTCCCTGTTCTGGTGGTCTGAAAATGCCCGAACAGACATTTTCCGGATTTTTCCAGGGATTGAAACCTATACCGGCTGACATCCACACAGTGCTGGGGACAGGCACGAGCAACGGGGGGTTAAGTGCACTTAACCCGGGCAATCCTGTCCGCGGAATACAGGAATCGGGTGATTCAACAGCAAGCCCCAGATCCGGGCAAACTTTACCCAGAGACAACTTCAAGGCATTGGCAAGGATTAGCGCTGACCTGTTATGCGCATTTTGAGTGATCACTTGTCTTCGGGAATGAAAGTCACATTCTGTGACAAATGCCGCCACCTGGCGCTTTTGCCGGGAAAACCCGGCAATCCGAGCTTAAAATGAGCCAAATTTGATGATTGCGGAGATTACCGGTCCGCAGGGTAGATTCGCGCCCGCAACAATCTGCTATCATCCGGCGAGGTCTCTATAAAATAAGGAAAAGTAGTAACTAATGAGGTTGTTAAAGATGATCAAATCCAGACCCGCTAAACAGGGTGCCCTGGGTGTGCTATTCGCCGCGTTCTGTTCGCTGTCGGCAACTGTGTCAGCGCAGAACCTTGTCACCGATGACACGGTAGAGTGGTATACCCTGGGGGGTGACTATGCCCACACCCGTTATACCCCTGCCGATGAAATTACGGCCGATAATTTCGACGAACTGGAAGTCGCCTGGGAATGGGACGGCTCCAGCTTCGGCGGTTATTCCGGCCGCTCCACGCCGACTTTCGTCGACGGCAAGTTGTTCACCGTCTCCGGCCCGCGCCGAAACGTCGTGGCGATTGACCCGAAGACCGGTGAGACCCTGTGGTCATACCGACTGCCCAACACAGGCCGTTGGGAATACTCCATGCGTGCCTCCTACGGTAAAGGCATCGCCTATTCCCGTATCGACGGTCGCGGTGTGGTGTATGTCTCCACCCCTGGATTCTTCCTGCTGGCCCTCGATGCTGAAACCGGTGCACCACTGGAAGGCTTCGGTGGTCAGGTGCCCGTTGAAGGCTTCCCCTCAACTGGTGTCGTAGACATGCTGGCCGACCTCGGTCATCCCTACGATCCCTATGAAGGTATCCCACTGGAAACCGGCTACATCACAACTTCTTCGCCGCCTATCGTGGTGAATGACAATATCATCGTGGGTAACTCTGCGGAGCAGGGCTATCTGCAGGCGCGTATCGAAAACGTACCTGGCGATATTCTGGCTTACGACAGGGTCACCGGTGAATTCAAATGGAAATTCAACGTGATTCCACGTCCCGGTGAGTACGGTCACGAAACCTGGGAAAACGACGCCTGGAGCTACACCGGTGACGTTTCTTCCTGGGCGCCTCTGACTGCCGATCCGGAAAACAACATTGTCTATGTGCCAACCAACCCACCGACTATCGACTACTACGGTGGTTTCCGTCCGGGTGACGGCCTGTTCGGAACCAGTGTAATTGCGATCAACTCCGAAACCGGTGAGCGCGTGTGGCACTACCAGACAGTGAAGCACGACGTGTGGAACTACGATAATCCATCCCCTCCGATTCAGCTCGACCTGAATATTCCGGGACGTGGTACCGTGTCTGCCGTGGCCGAGGTCACCAAGCAGGGCTTCGTTTATACCTTCGACCGCTTCACCGGCGAGCCAGTGTGGCCCATGGAAGAGCGTCCGGTTCCTGCATCCCAGGTTCCCGGCGAGAAGCTGGCCACAACCCAGCCTTTCCCCACCAAGCCACCACCCTTCGAACAGCAGGGCATCACGGAAGACGATCTGATCGACTTCACACCTGAACTGCGTCGCGAAGCACTGGAAGTGATGGCGAACTACCAGATGGGACCGCTGTTCAATCCGCCAATTCACCGCGAGAATGAAGCGGGCAAGATCAGTTCTGCCATGTGCCCGGGTGATGGTGGAGGCGCCAACATCTACGCGCCACCAACGGCAGATCCAACAACCGGTTTCCTGTATGTGGCTTCGGCCAACAACTGCAGCTGGCAGCAGGTCATTCCCGGTGAAGAAGCCGATACCTTCATCGAGAAGCCGACCGGTACGACCTTCGCGGCCTATGCCAATGGTCCGCGTACCCGTCCGCCTCGCCTGAGTTCAGGTCTGCCCTATGTGAAGCCGCTGTACAGCAGCATCACGGCATACAACATGAACACCGGTGAAATCGCTTTCCGTATTCCGGCTGGCGAAACCCAGGACCGTGTTGCCAACAATCCGGCCCTGGAAGGCGTGGACATCGGTCGCACTGGCGACGGTCGTGCACCCTCCATGGTGACTACCGCCAACATGCTGGTTTACTCCGGCATGGCTGAAGATGGTCAGAATGCCTACCTGTATGCCATTGACAAGCAAACAGGCGAGCAACTGGGTCGCATCGAAATCCCGGCAGCTACCCGTTACGGCATGAGCTCCTGGATGCACGATGGTCATCAGTACATCATCCTGCAGGCCGGCCCCAAGCTGATTGCCATGGCCTTGCCTGGCGCCCAGCCTACTGGCGGCGCTCACTAGGCTGAAAAGCCAATAGCAGGGAAGAAATTCCCTGCCTGACAATAGAGAGCCAACGTTGAACACAGTCGTGTTCCATCGTTGGCTCTTTTTTTTGTTCTCCAAAGAATGATCTTAAGAATGTTTGTGTGGTCTGTTTGCTGGTTAGAGTCAACCAGTGCCCGCGAGCGCGGCTGTGGGGCGGCAGAGAAAATAGGGACAGATTTATTTTTAAAAAAATATATCTGTCCCTATTTTCTCGAAGTGCGTGAGATGATCCAAAGCATCGAGAACCAATGGGCGGCAACACTGGGTCGACTCAAGAACCTGGTCGAGACATGAGCCGGTCCCATCTGGCGCTTTTACAAGGCGCTGCCGTCCTTACTCTGTTCGGCCAGAGCAGAGAGAAAGGCCTTCATCTCTGACGAGCGCTTTTCTCCCATCACTTTGGCACTCTCCAATACCAGTGAACCTGGAAGTTGCTGGCTCATGTTCTGCAGGGTGGCCACGGCCGTGGGCAGGTCCTGGGCCATACCTGAGCGGGTGGTGAGCGACAGTATCCGCGTAATCCCGATTGCACCGAGGAAGTTCAGGGTGTCTGCATCATGCAGCACCTGGGCGTGGGGTTCATCGGGAACCTCTGAGTAGTACATATGGCCCAGGGCAGCGCCCTGTACCAGGGGCAGTTTTTCCATTGGGAACCCCGCCGGTTCGAGGATCTCTGCCATGGAATCAGCGGCCACCCGGGAATGGTCACTGCCACGAGCCGAGTAAGGTTCGAAGGCTCCCATGTCGTGCAGGAATGCCGCGGCAAACAGCACGTCGAGATCGAGTTCTAATCCTTCCTCCTCGGCCAGTTCCAGCGCCAGCAGATAGTCGCGCTCGCTGTGTTCCAGACCCCAGGCCGTATGCTGCTGATTGTCCCGCACGAACTCGAAGACGGCTTGCTTCCAGGCGCTGTCCAGCGGAATTCCCGACGCCGTTTGCTGGGCGAGTGCGGTACCGAAGGCGCTGAGGGAGAGGCCGAGAATGAGAGTTTGCAGGCGCTTTGACATGGATTTCTCCGGGCTTCATGGGATCAATTATTACCGTATGTTACACCAGCGGGCAGGAGTCCGGTGGCACCATGCCGATTTATCGAAGTCGCTTTAAATTCGTCTGGATATTCTGTATTAAGGGTGTTCACAGCGCCAATTCCCCCGGGAGACCTGGAATAATGAATAAGCCTAGTAAACAGTCTTTCTCGCACGGTCGCGTAGTCGGCCTCCTGCTCCTGCTGCTCAGCACGGGGCTGGTCTCCGCGGCCGAGTTGCCGCAGGCCAGGCCGGAGCTCGTGGGCATGTCCAGCGAGCGCCTGCAGCGCATCGACGACTACTTTCAGCGCTTCGTGGATGAGGGACAGATCGCCGGTGCCGTGTCCCTGGTAGCCAGGCGTGGCAAGGTGGTTCACCACTCCGCGGTGGGTTGGAAATACCGGGAAGAAAACCTGCCCATGACTACCGATACCATCTTCACCCTCATGTCCATGACCAAGCCCATTGTCTCCACGGCCTTGATGATGCTGTTCGAGGAAGGCTATTTCCGTCTCGACGATCCCATCTCTGACTGGATTCCGGAATACAAGGACCATGGGGTGTTGGTCAGTGATGGTGCCCGTAGCGCTGTGGTGCCCGAGGCCAGACCAGTGACTTTCAGGCATGTGTTGACCCACACCTCGGGGCTCACCCTGAACCCGCAGGACATGGGTTTGTCGGAAGAGGAAATCGCCTGGATTACCAACAATGGAGAGGGGTTCGACACACTCGCCGAACGCGTAGCGCGGGCGGCACAGATTCCAGGAGCCTTCCATCCCGGCGATGAATGGCAATACGGCTCGTCTACCGATTACGTTGCCGTGCTGGTAGAGAAAATCTCTGGCCAGAGTATCGATGATTTCTTGCGCGAACGAATCTTCGAACCCCTCGGCATGAACGATACGCATTACTACGTTCCACCAGAGAAAGTCGATCGGGTCGCCGCCGTTTACCGACCGGTTGCGGGCGGCCCGTCAGAATTGATGCGTCCTCCAGCCGTGACGCCAGCCCGTCACTATTTTTCCGGTGTGGCAGGCTTGAATGGTACCTCGTCTGATTATTTCCGCTATGCCCAAATGATTCTCAATGGCGGTGAACTGGATGGAGTGCGGCTACTGGGCACAAAGACAGTCGAGCTGATGATCCAGAATCACACCGGAGACAAGAATGTCTACGTGCGTGGCCCGGGCTACGGTTTCGGTCTTGGTTTTGGCGTGCTGACCGAGCCCGAAAAATCCCTTGATTTCATGTCCAGGGGTGGTTATGGATGGGGCGGGGCTTACGGCACCCTGTACTGGGCCGACCCTGAAGAAGAGCTGGTGGGCCTGATGTTCATCCAGCTTCCCGGGCATGCGCCGCTCAATATCCGGCAACGTTATACCAATGTGGTGACCCAGGCGATAATCGATTGATCAGTCTCGAGGGTTCAGTGCAAAATGCGCAGGCGCCGCATTGCGCTGGCCGGCTTGCCAAGCGACCACATTAGAGTAAAATTTCGTTGATGCATCACTTCTCGCAAACTCTCCTGCTGCTGTGCCTGCTCTCCGTGGGCATGGGTACTCCCGTGGAAGGGTTCAATGTGGCTCCTGATGCGGACGCCAGTGCTCTGGCGTTCGCCGGCGTGGAAGGGGCCAAGAAAGGGTCGGATGAGTTCAAGACTGACCCGGTGGATGCGCAATTTCCTGCCTTTCATTTCGTATTTTTTTCACCCTCAAAAACGCGGGTGTTCAAACTGCACTCTGCTGCGGGTCAGTTGACGCGAACCAACCGCTCTCAATTAACTATTCGCGCCCCTCCCTTATCGCTCACTTGATGATTGCTGCCCCTGCGGCATGAATTTGTTCATCAATAGGCCAGGTCCATAGAACCACATCGCTGAAGCGCTCAGGTGCAGCGACGCGGCTAGACCCGGGCCTGAATTAAAAATTCCGGTGTAGTCTGACTCTCTCTGTCCCTGGGAGCAGCGAGCCTTCAGGTCGTTGCCGGATCTGCTTACAGAGCGATGGAATCATGGAATTACTCAATTGGAACACGGATATGCTGGTATCCGGCGTCATACTGGCGGTTACGTTTATCGGAATCTTTACGGAAGGATTGCACGGGGTACACCGGGTGAAGGTGGCTATGGTGGGTGCCTCCGCCATGGTGCTCATTGGTGATATTCTGGGCTTCTACTCCCCCGAACTGGCCATCGAAGCCATCGACTGGAATGTGGTGTTTCTGCTGGCGGGCATGATGACAATCGTTGCCATCATGATACCCACCGGTGGCTTTCAGCAGATGGCCTATGCCATCGCGAACTTCAGCAGGGGCCGGCAGTACCTGCTGTTGGTGATGATGGGTTCCCTGGTCACGGTGCTGTCCCTGTTGCTGGACAACGTCACTACCGTGGTTATTTTCGGGCCACTGATCATCCTGATCAGCCAATCCCTGAAAGTCAGTCCTATCCCGTACCTGCTTGCGGCAGCCCTGTTGTCAGATACGGGAGGGGTGGCAACCCTGGTGGGTGACCCACCGAACCTGATGATCGGTTCGGCTGCGGGGATAGATTTCAATACATTTGTGTATCACATGGGTCTGATGGTGCTGGTGGCATGGGTGGTGATACTGGTGGCTCTGCGCTACCTGTTCAAGCAAGAGCTGTCGGTCAAGGCAGAACCTGCTACGACCGGGGCCGACTATGTGATCGCCGATTCGCGAACCTGGTATGCGGCCCTTGCCGTGCTCTGCGTCATGGTCGTGGGCTTTATCCTCCACAGTCGCGTGGGCTGGGAACCCTGGTTGGTTACGGCCATGGGCCTGACCCTGCTGCTCTATATCGGCAATCGAGTGGATGTCGAAGAAAGTCTGACCCATATCGAGCTGGCCCTGCTGATGTTCTTCATTTCCCTGTTCATGATAATCGGTGGTGTCGAACACAGTCAGTTTCTCGAATACCTAGGCCAGTTCATTGTGCCGCTGGTGGAAGAGGACTTGTTGATGTCCACCCTCGTTCTGATGTGGGTTGCAGCATTGCTCTCAGCCGCGATCGATAACATACCGTTCACCGCCGCGATGATTCCCATCATTCTTGGCATGGAAGCTCAGGGTATTAACGTTACTCCCCTGTGGTGGGGGTTGGCTGCAGGCGTGGGGATGGGAGGCAATGGCACTCACCTGGGATCAACAGCCAATGTGTTTATCGTGACGATCTCCGAGAAGCTGGCCAAGGACGCGAAGGATCCTTCCCTGGCCATCACACCGGGTCTGTGGTTCCGCAAGGGGACACCCGTCATGCTGCTGACCCTGGTCACCTGCAGCATCATCATGACCTTGTTCTTTGATTTCTTCTCGGGAGGCGCAGCCTGACACCGGGTCTGGAGGCAGGGCAGGGAGTGCGGTCCTGGGCCGGGCTTCCAATCCGGCCTGTCGAGGCATGGAAGCCGGCCGGGCCGGCTTCCGCTGGGCGAGTGCTAGTTACCCAGGAACAGGGTTTGCACGATGCGGCAGTTTTCCAGTGTGTCGCCAAAGGCCGGGCCAGGAGAGTGCAATAGCCAGGGGCGGAATAACACCAGTCTGTTGTACTTGTAAGGAATTGACATGGTCTTTTCCCAGCGCGATTCGTCGATGCCTTCGGTTTCAAGAAATTTCTTAAGGTCGTGGAAATCCTTCCAGCCATACTCGGCGAAACCCTCCACGGTGTTGGGCGCCACTTCCAGACCGGTTTCCAGGTGTCTCCAGAAATTGGTGCCGTCAGTCTTTGGATGTTCCTTGGAAAGGTAGACCACGCCGGCCCATCGAGTCTGTTTCTCCACATCATAGTGAATATGGAACTGATAGGGGTCGTTCTCTCGAGTAAATCGCAAGCGACCATTGGCGTTGGTTGAGGTATTGATGGATGGCTCGAAAGTGAGCTTCTGGAAGATATCCCGGTGTTGCTCGCTGAGATACGAATCCGTGGTCATCACACCGGCATAGCCGCCATCGGGAGAGTCCTCTTCGCGCATAGAGGCCCGGGCAACGCTAACCAGTTTGTCAGGGTCCGTGTAAAAGTCGTCAACGATGATAAATCTGTCACGCATAGTCTGGGTGCTTTCTGCTTGAATTCAGGTTATCGGCCAGTGAGCAGAAGCGCGGGGCTCCTGCTCATCAGGCGGAGGGTTTAGGGCACTGATTATAGACTATGCGCTATGGGCTGTGTACATGAAGCGCCGCCGCTGGTTTCAGGAAACGGGGCAGGTGCTAATGCCGAGGACCTTGTACAGCGGACAGAATCCAACAATCCCGGTTACCAGTGCTATCGCACCCGGAATCGACAACCAGCCAACGCCGCCCAGCCCTATCAACACCACACCAAGGACTACACGCATGATTCGGTCATTCTTGCTTTCATTGATGATCATAGGAAAACCTCGCGAAACCGGACTTACAAACTGTGTAGTCCATTGTGCAATTTCGGGGCTGGAAAGTGTTGATTTGGGTCAAGCTTCGAGACCTTGCTGGTGCTGAATGAAGGCGGGGGGGCTGCGCTTGCTGGTCAAAAGCGGTGATTAGCCGAGGCACTATGCCGGGTGATCGTGATGGCGGAGAGCTTCTGAACAGACCTTCGACCAGGCCGCCAGTTTGCCTCTCGCTCAGTGATGCGCACCGTTCATTGTGATACTTACCGTGGTGCCGACATCGGGCTGGCTGATAAACTCAATGGCCCAGCCTAACCTGTCGCAGATACGTTTCACCAGGTTCAGGCCCATGCCTGTGCCATCTGCCTTGGTGCTGAACGATCGGTCAAACAGCTTTTCCAGATTTTCCGCCGCGATGCCTTCGCCCTGATCCGCAATTGTGAGCAGGTCGTTCGCGTAGGCAATTTCTATCGCGCCTTCCTGGGTATGCTCAATTGCGTTGCGTAACAGGTTGCTTATCACAATCTTCGTCAGGCTGGGCGAAACCTTCAATACGGAGTCGGTATCGATCCTGTTGGTGATTGTCAGCTTGTGCGCGTCAATCTGGGGCTGCAGTTCCCGCAACAGTTCGTCCAGCAACTGGCCCAGGTGACACTCGGCAAGTTCACTGATACCCCTCGAGTCTTCCCGTGCCAGATAGAGGGTGGTCTCAATGAAGCCCAACATGTCTTCACAGGCGCGCTTGATGCGGGACAGTGCGCGTTGCGAGGCACCCTGGACGCCCTGTGCCTCCATGACATCGACAGCCCCCATCACAACAGAGAGAGGTGTGCGCAGTTCATGACTGGCGGCAGTTGTAAAGAATTTCTCGCGATCGACAAAATCATCCAGCCTTGAGAGGTAGCGATCGAACTCATTGGCAATAACTCCAATCTCGCTGTCGGCGAACTCACTACCGATTCTTTGCTTCCTGTCCCCCGGCTGAATAGATGCCAGGCGCCGGGTGAGATCACGTACGGGTTTGAGTGCCGGCTTTGCGCTGAAGATGGCCAGTACGATGGCCAATGCCAGAACCACGAGTAGGCCCCAGCCCAGCATCGAGAGGACGGCGTGTTCCTGATTTTCCCATTCTGTGATGTCGTAGAGGAGCATCAGGGGTTCCCCGTCGATGTTATCCACTTCGACCTGGTAGTAGGTGTTGTCGACTCGAATACTGTGGTGTGAGCCGTTGGGGAGCGTGGAGAGTTCGGCGGGAAGCCGTTCGATATCATCGCCATGCACGATCTCCCAGCCGGCCATCATGTGCATGGCGTTGTCGATGTCTGCACTGTCCTTGATCAGCTGCATCTGCTCGCGCACCATCGAGCCAAACGTTGCTTCTTCGAGGCGGTCCTTGATGGTGAGCAGGACGAATGCAAACAGGAAGCTGCTCGCAGTCACCGTGATGACTACGGCTACTATGAATCGGTTTTTAAGTGAGTTTAATTGCATCGCTCTTTATGATGGTGCGCGTTAAAGAACCTGGTTTTCTTTGGCTTCGGTTTCGGCGAGGCGGTAGCCACTGCCATGGATGGTGTGTAGCAGGCGTTGCGGGAATGGCTTGTCGATAACGTTGCGCAAACCATAGATGTGGGATCGCAGGACGTCGCCATCGGGTAAGTCATCCTTCCATATCAATCGCTCAAGTTCAGACCTGAGCACGACCCTGTCACTATTGCGCATCAGGAATTCAAGAAGCTTGCGCTGAATAGGATTCAAATCCAGTTCCTTGCCCCCGCGCGTCGCCGTCAAGGTCGTGCTGTTGAAACAGAGGTCGCCGACCTGCAAGACCTGCGAGAAGGAATCGCCGCTTCCGCGTTTCCCCAGGGCCTTCAGGCGGGCCTCCAACTCTTTCACGGAAAAAGGTTTAACCAGGTAATCGTCTACGCCCGCTTCGAATCCGGCCAGTTTGTCTTCCAGTTGATCGCGTGCTGTGAGCATGATGACCGGGGTGTTGAGCTTCAGTTCTTCTCGTAGTTTGTGACAGAGGCTGAAACCATCCATGCCCGGCAGCATGACATCCAGCACAATGGCGTCGAAACTCTCTTCCTGCAGCAGCCGGAAGCCCTCCAGCCCGTCGGCGGCGAAATCCAGCACAAAACCCTGTGGTTCCAGATAGTCCGCGATGTTTGCTGCGATATCCCGATTGTCTTCAACAACCAATACTTTCATCGTTCTACTCAGGCTGGCAGTTTGCCATGGACAGTGTGCTTTAACAGATGTGAAAAATATGTGAACACGAAAGCCTTAATCCAGATCAATTTTCCCGCCGAATCTTCTCTTAAGCTCTCTGCGGCGTGTGAATTTGACAAAGTTTTCACATTTCTTCGCCTACTATCTGGACTGTCACAACGAGGCTACTGGAGGCTACGAGTAGTGAAACAGAAACGATTCGCATTACAGGCGCCAGTACTGACTATTCTAGCAGCCTTCGTCGTGTCTCCTGTAGCCGGGGCGGAGCTTGATCACGAGCCGCTGGCACGCAGTGCCAACCTGAGCTTCGAGCAGGTGCTGCAGAGTGCCTTGGATTATGCGCCGGAAGCGCTGGCAGCGGAGTCGCGCAGAGCCCAGGCAGATCAGTACAGTGCCATCGCCTCGAACTGGTTTAGCGGCGCACCCACCCTGGCAACGTCCTATTACGACGACAACACCATGACCTCGGTCGGGCTCAAGGAACTGGAAGCCGGCTTGCAGTTTTCGCTGTGGCGTCCCGGAGAAAGAGGCGATGCCCGTGAGCTGGGTAATCACTATCAACAACTGTATGGCGCCTGGCGCGAAAACCTCGATCTGGAAATAGCCGGCCGCTTACGCCGAGTCATCGCAGATATAGAGTTGGCCGAGGTATTGGTGACCCATGCAAGTGATGCCCTGCAAGCCAAGCAGGAACTCCTGGCGCTGACCCGGGTGTTGTTTGAGGCTGGTGATGTGTCTCAACTCGATGTAATTCAGGCAGAGGCCTTGATGCTGCAGCAGCAGAACGATCTGTTTGCCGCCGAGGCTGCCCTGGTAGATGGCGAGCGGGAGTATGAAATCCTGACTGGATTGCGCCTGTTGCCCGCCAGTTCGTTCCGCGAGCAGCAAAGTGAATTGGAAGAGATCGGCGCCGACCATGCTCTGCTCAAATTTGTGCAGGCAAACATTGATGTGGCGCGTTCCAGAGTGCAGCTGGTTAAGCGCACGGCGATCTCCAGCCCCACTTTTGGGGTCGGCGTGCGCCGCGAGCGCGGCACTCGCCTGGATCAGTATACGGATAGTCTGGGTCTCTCGTTCAGTATACCGCTCGGAAAATCCGGCACCGCCAACGCCGCCGTCAGCGATGCCCGGCGCGAAGCGGCAGACCTGGACGTGGCGCTGCGTCGGTCGCAACTATTACTCGAGCAGAGCCTTCACGAGGCCGAGCACAGTCTCTTCGTGACCCGACAGCAACTCGAGGTCAGCAGGCAGCGCAGCGAACTCGCAGAACAGCGCCTGCAGATGGCGCGCTCAGCCTATGAGCTGGGTGAGACGAATCTGCTTGCCGTCACCGTCGCCCTCGAGGATTCGCTCAATAGCCACAAGGAGCTGCATGAATTGGAGCTCATGGAACAACGACTTATCAGTGAGTACAACCAGAGCCTGGGAATCATGCCATGACCAAGTTACCCGTAATCCTGTTTCTGACATTGGGATGTCTGCCCGCATTCGGACAGAGCCAGATTTCGTTGGATGAAGGCGATATCCAGTTGCTGGAGCTGCAATTCGCCCCGGTAGTCGTCGCCGAGAATCAGCTCGGTGTCAGCCTGCCGGCTGTCGTCGTCTCGCCGCCGGATGCGAGCAGCCTGGGAATCAGCCTTTACTCGGGTGTGCTGGAGAAGTGGCATGCTGCGCCCGGTGCCGCAGTTACCGCGGGTTCACCACTGGCGACACTGCGCAGCGTTGAGGTACTTGAGGCGCAACAGGACTACCAGTTGGCGAATACCGAACTCACCCTGGCGCAACAGCAATATGACAGGGATAGCCAGCTTTTCGATGCGGGAATAATTTCCCGTCGGCGCCTGTTGGAGTCTGCGGCCACACTCGACGGTGCCCGGTCTGCGTTGCGCTCACTGGGCAGTCAGCTCATGGCCGTGGGCCTTCAGCAGTCAGACCTGCAGGCCTTGCTGGCAGGCGAGTTTGACCTTGGCACCTTTACGATTCGGGCGCCCACCGACGCCACTCTCAGTCATCGCGCCTTCGTGACCGGCGAACATGTACCCGCGAACGCTGTAGTCGCTGAACTCAACGGCAAGGACAGACCGTGGTTATCGGTGCAGGTGCCCGCGAGACTAAGCGGCATGTTGGAAGTTGGTGGCAGCCTGAGTACTGCGGCCAGCGGCTATACACTGACTCTGCAACAGAGGGATTTCACTATCGATGTGCACAGTCAATCGGTAGAGGTATTGGCAGAGTTTGATGAACAGGTTCCCCTGGTGCCGGGGCAGCTGCAGACCGTGGTTCTGCATCCTCGTCCCGGCGCCTTGTTGATCCCGGCCGCTGCGGTCGTGCATGAAGGGGTTGAGTCGCTCGTCTACGTGCGCAACCCGAACGGAGTCGAGGTTCGTGCCCTGTCACTGATACCCATGGGTGATGCCTATCTTGCCATCTCGGGTATCCGGGCGGGTGAGCAGATCCTGGTGAAGGGAGCGGCACTGGTCAAAGGAATCCAGCTCGGACTGGGTACTGACGAATAATGTTTACTCAACTCATTCAGACAGCCCTGAGCCAGCGCCTGATGACGGCGCTTCTGGCGGTGTTGCTGACAGGTTTTGGCGCCAACGCCTTGCTCAAGCTGCCAATCGACGCCTTCCCCGACATCTCGCCAACCCAGGTAAAGATCATCATCAAGGCACCCGGTATGACGCCGGAGGAAGTGGAGTCTCTCATTACCCAGCCCATCGAGGTGGAGTTGCTGGGTATTCCCAATCAAGCCATCCTGCGGTCGATTTCCAAGTACGCCCTGAGTTCCATCACCCTGGATTTTGATGAGGGTACGGATATTTACTGGGCGCGGCAGCAGGTGTCGGAGCGTATCGCAAACGTCTGGGATGATTTGCCCGGCGATATCAGCGGTGGACTCGCGCCGATGAGTACACCACTCGGTGACATGTTCATGTTCACCGTGGACAACGATGAGCTGGATCTCGAACAGAAACGCTTCCTGGTTGACTGGGTGATCCGACCCGCCCTGCGCACGGTGCCGGGTGTGGCCGACGTCAATGCGCTCGGCGGATTCGTCAAGACTTACCAGGTCAAACCGAGGCGTGACGCCATGGTCCGCCTCGGGGTGGACAATGACGCCATCGTGATGGCCCTGAGCGAGAATAACCGCAATGACGGCGCCGGGCGACTCGATCAGGGTGAAGAAGCCCTGTTGGTCCGGGTTTCCGGTGCTATCGAAAATCTGGATGACATCAGGAATATCCTGGTGGAGACGGGCAACGATACCCGGGTGCCAATGTCGGAAGTCGCCGATGTCACCATCGGGGCACTGGAGCGCTACGGATCGGTCACCGCTGATGCCGAAGGCGAGGCCGTTCAGGCGCTGGTGATTGGCCTGCGAGGTGCCAATGCCCGTGAGGTTGTCAGCGGCGTACGCAGCAAGCTGGTGGACATCGAACAGACTCTGCCTGCCGGTACATCACTGAATGTCTTCTATGACCGCAGCATCCTGATCGAGGGAGCGGTGAGCACGGTAACGCGTGCGCTGCTGGAGGCCGTTGTATTGGTGCTGGTTCTGCTGGGTGTATTCCTCGGCAGCTTGCGTGCTGCACTGACCGCGGCGTTTGTGCTGCCCCTGGCGGCGCTGTTTACTTTCCTGATGATGAATTCGCTGGGCATGTCTGCGAATCTGATGAGTCTGGGAGGCCTCGTGATCGCCATCGGGATGCTGGTGGATTCATCCATCGTAATTATCGAGAACATCGTATCCGCCCTGGCATCACAATCGCCGGGCAAGAAGCGCCTGCCACACCTGTACATTATCTATCGCGCCGTTAAGGATGTTGCAGTACCCGTTGTGTCGGGCATCGTGATTATCATCATCGTCTTCCTGCCCCTGCTGACCCTGGAAGGGCTCGAAGGCAAACTATTCCGGCCGGTCACGCTGACTATTGTGTTTGCCCTGCTCGGCTCTCTTGTGCTGTCACTCACGGTGATTCCGGCCCTGGCCAGTTTCACGCTGAAGGCCGATGCGCATCGGGAACCCTGGCTGCCGCGGCAGCTACTGAATATTTATCGTCCGGTCCTGAACGCCGCCCTGGCCAGGCCGCTACTGCCTGTCTCGATCGCCGCGGGTCTATTGGTATTGACCATCATGATCTTTCCATTGGTGGGCAAGACCTTCATGCCCACCATGGATGAAGGCGACATCATTATCCAGCTGGAATCGATTCCTTCGGTAAACCTCGATACTTCGACCCGGATCGTGAGCATGGTGGAGGCAGCTATTCTTGATGAGGTGCCTGAAGTCGTGCGCGTGGTATCCCGCTCTGGCTCCGATGAGATAGGTATGGACCCAATGGGCTTGAATGAGACCGATATCTTCCTGCAACTGAAGCCACCGCAGGAGTGGACTGTGGCCACCAAAGCCGAGATAGAAGCAAAGCTGCGTGTAGTGATGGATCGCTTCAGGGGCTTCAATTACGGTTTCACCCAGCCCATCGATATGCGTGTGTCCGAGATGTTGACCGGATCCCGCGGGGATGTGGCCATCAAACTCTTTGGCGACGATCTCGATGCGCTTAACGCGAATGCCCAGGAGATTGCGTCGATAGTGGCCGGTATTGAGGGTGCAATCGATACGGTCGCTACCCTCAACGAGGGCGCACAATATTTGCAGATCGAGATAGACCGCATGCGTGCAGGGCAGCTTGGCCTGGATGCAGAGGCGCTGCAACAAAGGCTGCGGGCCGAGGTCGAGGGGCTGCGGGTTGGTACCGTGCTGGAAGGCACGGCAAGGGTTCCGCTGATGGTGCGCTATGATGACATGCGCGGCGACGGCGAAGAGCAGATGAGCAACAACTTCATTACCTTTGGTGAAGGCCGCGTTATGCCCCTGTCCGAACTCGCGCAAATAGACAGGGTGGAAGGGCCGGTGAGCATCTCCCGTGAATCCGGCCGGCGCTTTGCCGTGGTGCGTACCAATGTCGAAGGCAGGGACCTGGTCGGCTTCGTAGAGGATGCGCGGAATCTGCTCGCCGAATCCCTGGACTTACCTGAAGGCTATATCCTGGAATGGGGCGGTGAATTTGAAAACCAGCAGCGGGCGGCGGCGCGCCTCACACTGGTTGTACCGATCGCCCTGTTGCTTATCGCGCTGATACTGTTCCTCACGTTCCGCTCCATCGTGCAGACCCTGCTAGTGCTCTCAAACATTCCCTTCGCCATGACCGGTGGATTGATCGCCCTGTGGCTCACCGGAGAATTTCTCTCGGTACCGGCTTCTGTAGGCTTCATCGCGTTGCTGGGTATCGCGGTGCTCAACGGTGTAGTGCTCATGTCGCACTTCAATCATCTGCGAGACAAGGGTCTGGAAATTACTGAGGTGGTGCGTCAGGGTGCACAACGGCGATTGCGTCCGGTCATGATGACAGCCACCATCTGTGCGTTCGGACTGGTGCCGCTCCTGCTCGCCACAGGTCCCGGGTCGGAGATTCAGAAACCTCTGGCCATCGTGGTGATTGGAGGGCTGATCAGCTCCACCTTGCTGACCCTGTTCCTGTTCCCCATTACCTATCGCCGCTTCGTCGGTAATCCGGTTGCGTAGGAGGCTCATCGATGTCCACACTGTTAGTGATTAACCTGCCGCCCGCGCTGGAAGAAGACCTCATCGACTATCTGTTGAGTCAGGATACGGTCTCCGGTTTCACGTCCTATGAAACCATGGGCCATGGCGAACACGGCACGCTTTCCATTGCCGAACAGGTCAGCGGCAGACGCAAGCGACTGCAGTTCGAGCTGCTGCTCGACGATCAGGCTGCGTTCGAATCCATCGTGTCCGGATTGGGAAGCCAGGTGGGAACAGACATCAGGTTCTGGGAACAGCCTGTAAGAAACATGGGTTCGACCTAATCCAAAAATTCACCAACTGGAGTGATTGTCATGATCAACGTTGCTTTGCAAGCGAGTAAGGACTTGGCACTTAGTCTGGGTTTATTCCTGCTTTTAGGCGTACTGTTTGCGCCACAAGTGGTTGCGCAGCTGAGTCTTACCCAACTGGAGGAGCAGGAACTGCTCTATCTCAGGGAAGAAGAAAAACTGGCGCGAGATGTCTACGCCGCACTCTACGCATCTTCCGGTCTGCAGATATTCAACAATATATCGCAATCTGAGCAACGGCATATGAACGCGGCGCTGACTCTGCTGCAGAATTACGGGCTAGTGGATCCGGTTGGCAGTAATGCCGCAGGTGTGTTCACGAATACCGACCTGCAGAGCCTGCACGATGAACTGGTGGCCCAGGGAGCCGCTTCCCAGATAGCGGCATTGCAGGTTGGCGTGCTCATCGAGGAAACCGATATCGCCGACCTCGAGGCGGCTATCAGCAACACAGACAAAACCGACGTGATTCGCGTATACAACAATCTGCTCAAGGGATCGCTTAACCATCTGTCGGCGTTTACCAACAACTTGGCTGCGCTCGGTGGCGAGCCTAATCCGGATCAGGGCAATTCGAACCTGGACCCGGGCACCTCGGTGTATGAGCCGATCAGCGAGACACTCTATATACCGGCGCTGAATTTCCCCGATGGGCAAGGGGCTTTGTGGTCTACGATGTCATGTTCCGCCTGGTGGAAACACTGCCGCAGACACTTGAGCTCATCGCGATAAACACGACTTCCAAGCTGGCTTCAGACATCCATGCAAGCTATGACCCGGCTACAGAGATCCTCGCCGTTCCCCGCCTGCAAGTTGGCACGCTGAGTATCGACAGCGTCGCTCTGGCGCAGTATTCGGCAAATCTGAAGCTTCTCGAAAATACACCGGAAAGAATTCTGTTTTCGCTTGTTTCTCTTGCTGAGCTATAGAATGCTACAGGCTCACTAGGGGCTTCCCCTGTCATTCATGGCACCCAGGCAGCCCGCTCGCAGGGCGGGCTAGCCTGATGGCAAATGCGGTTGTAGGTGAGGAGGTGAGGAAGTGAGCGAACAGAGCGGAAACACACAGGCAGATGCAGTCGAATCCATGCACGACCCTGTCTGCCACATGTCGGTCACGGCCGAATCGCCTCACCATTTCGAATTCGACGCTGAGCAATACTACTTCTGTTGTGCAGGCTGCAAGAACAAGTTTGCTGCCGATCCGCACAAGTACCTGCATCCTGGCGATGAACCGGCGCAGGAGGCTGACCCGGATGCCTGGTACACCTGCCCCATGGATCCCGAGGTTCGCCAGCTGGGCCCGGGAACCTGTCCCAAGTGTGGCATGGCGCTTGAGCCAGAGTCACCGACACTGAGCGACGAAGAGAATCCGGAACTCACGGATTTTCGCAGGCGCTTCCGGGTTTCTCTGCCTTTTACCGCCGTGGTTTTCGTCCTCGCCATGTTTGGCCATGGCCGTCAGTGGCTTCCCATGGGTTGGCAGCCCTGGGTGGAGCTGGCGCTGGCCAGCCCGGTGGTCCTGTGGTCGGGACGACCCTTCTTCGAACGTGCCGTTCAATCCGTCATTAACAGGAGTCCGAACATGTGGACCCTGATTGGGCTGGGTACGTCCTTCGCTTACCTCTACAGCGTCGTTGCGACCCTTGCCCCGGGAATCTTCCCTGAGTCCTTCGTGGTGGACGGTCAGGTGGCTGTGTACTTTGAGGCGGCGGCCGTCATCATCAGCCTGACCCTGCTGGGGCAGTTGATGGAGTTGAAGGCCAGGGAGCAGACTTCCAGCGCGATCAAGAGCCTGCTCAATCTGGCGCCGAAATCAGCCAGGCTTGTGCGCAAAGACGGGACTGAGGAAGAAGTTCCTATCGACAGCATTCAGGTAGGCGACCGCCTGCGGGTCACCCCGGGAGAGAAGATTCCGGTGGACGGTGTCGTGCTGGAAGGTCGCAGTTCGGTGGACGAGTCCATGTTAACCGGCGAACCCATTCCGGTGAGTAAACAGGCCGGGGACAAGGTGATAGGCGCAACCCAGAATACCAGTGGCAGCCTGCTGATCCAGTCGCAACTGGTAGGTGAAAACACGATGCTGTCGCAGATCGTGCAGATGGTTGCCCAGGCTCAGCGTTCGCGCGCCCCGATGCAGAAACTGGCGGACGTGGTCGCCGGCTATTTCGTGCTCACCGTGGTGGGGATCTCGCTGCTGACTTTCTTTGCCTGGGGAATATTGGGCCCCCAGCCGGCCTGGGTTTATGGGCTCATCAACGCGGTCGCCGTCCTGATTATCGCCTGCCCCTGTGCCCTGGGTCTGGCAACTCCCATGTCGATCATGGTGGCCATGGGCAAGGCGGCGGGCCATGGCGTGTTATTCAAGGATGCCGCAGCGATCGAAGCGCTTAACAAGGTAACAACCGTGGTAGTCGACAAGACCGGCACCCTGACCGAAGGCAGGCCGGCGTTTCGCTGTGCGCTACCCATTGGCACGGAGAGCCCCGATGACATACTCGTTCTGGCCGCCAGCCTGGACCAGGGCAGTGAACATCCGCTGGCCAAGGCGATCGTCGCCGCCGCGCGGGAAGGGCAATTCGATCTGGCCGCTGTTGAGGACTTCGATTCCGCCAGCGGTATTGGCGTCACGGGGACGGTAAATGGTCGGTCTTATGTGCTCGGTAATGTCACCCTGATGAAGCAATCGGGGATCGACATCGACGTGGCAGATCGCCTGTCCAGCGAGATGCTGGAAGAGGGCGCGAGTCTGGTCTATCTCGGCAGCGCAAGTCGACTGCTCGGGGTTATCGTGCTTGCCGATCCTATCAAGGCCAGCACTTCCGAGGCTATCGCGGCCTTGCACAGGCGAGGCTTGCGGTTGGTGATGGCAACCGGAGACGGCGATGCGGCGGCGAGGTCGGTGGCAAAACAACTGGCTATCGATGAGGTACACAGCGAAGTCACACCGGAAGACAAGATGCGCCTGATCGAGACGCTACAACACAAGGGTGAAGTCGTGGCCATGGCCGGTGACGGTATCAACGATGCGCCCGCGCTGGCCCGTGCCGATGTGGGCATCGCCATGGGAACCGGCACGGACGTGGCGATGAGCAGTGCGCAACTCACCCTGGTAAAGGGTGATCTGCGCGGCATCATGCAGGCAAGAATCGTATCGGAACAGACAGTCAGCAATATGCGCCAGAATCTGGTCTTTGCCCTCATGTATAACAGCATCGGTGTGCCGGTAGCGGCAGGTGTGCTGTTTCCGTTCTTTGGAATCCTCCTGTCCCCCATGATCGCCGCCGTAGCCATGAGCATGAGTTCGGTGTCTGTGGTGACTAACGCGCTGAGGCTGCGTACCAGGCAGCTTCAATGAGCCGACATCCACTTCGGGTAGATGGTGTGTATTCCCGTTAAGCGGTCAACATCTTATAGAGTTCGTCTTTCAGGTGTACCCGCCGCATCTTCGCTTCTTCTTCGGTTTGCGTCGAAGCCGGCGTGGATTCTTTTTCCATGTTCTCGATCTCTGTGGTCAGCTCGTGGTACTCATCGAAGAGCTTGCGAAAATGATGGTCGTTAACCTTCAGGTCATGGATGCGATCACGGAGTTCAGGGAATTCGTGTATCAGGTCATGGTGTTCTATGGTCATGGATGACTCCTGTCTGTCTTGAATTTAGGACAAGGATAGTCATTTGTGGCCCCAGGAAAAATGATCTGTGTCATTAATAATGGGCAGCTGCCTGATATCCTCGAGAACGGGAGAGAGGGAGCGGGAGCGTGAGAGGGAGAGAGCGGGCATAGGCATTTGCCTGTCTTGGCGCTATTATAAACAGGCTTGACTCTCGAGTTGCGCTAAGCTGTTAAATTACCAGGGTTCGAGAGGTTTATCCTTGCGTCGAGTACCGAAAATGTCGTCCATACCCAGGAAGGCCCTGTCCCTTCTGCTTTGTCTGATGTTGGTAGCCCCCGCTAATGCCGGTGTGGCCGCCTGGATGGCCCTGTCCATGGTAGACGGCGAAACCGTGGTGCCTCAGGTTCACGAGCAGGACGCTATGGGCATGGCGCAGCATCTTCATGATGAAATGCAACACGCACATCATGCCATGCAGCACGGCGTCCACGCCCATGCTGACCCCGGCACGACCCCTGCGACCGATCACGAGTCCCATGATGAAGCAGACTGCAATGAGCACTGCGTATCCTGTGCCAACCACTGCTCGAATCTAGGCATTCTCTCCGACAACGTCATGCTTTCCGGATTGCCTGCACAGTCAAGCAGGCTGGAGTCTGGAAATCTTCGTAACTACTCAGATCTACTCTATCGGCCGCCCATCTGCTCCTAGCGGATTAGCGAGCGCAACGTTCACACTGCAATTATCCTCTGTCGGCGACTGACCGGGTGTCCATGCGCCGATCCCTATCGCTCCTTATCCGCCTGTCAATTCGATAGCAATGCGACCCTGGAACACGGTGTCGTAGTTCAGTAATTAGTTGGAGTAGATCATGCAATTCAAGAAATTGCCGGGCCCAGGCAGCCATGGCATAGATGACACTATTCATCTCCCCCGTCGACGTTTCGTACAGGGCCTGTTTGGTAGCAGCCTGCTGTTACCTGCGCTTCGGCTGGCCCACGCGAGCAATCCTGCGTCTGCCGCCCATGTGGCGCCCCAGTTGCGGGGAACGACATTCAACCTGGTCATCGAGGAGCGCATGGTGAACTTCACTGGCTCACCTCAAATTGCCACCACGATCAATGTCAGCAATCGACTCTCAGAGCCAACCTCGCTGCATTGGCACGGCATCATTCTGCCTTACCCGATGGACGGTGTGCCCGGCATAAGTTTCCCGGGGATTCCCCCCGGAGAAACCTTTCAGTACCGATTCAAGCTGCAACAAAGCGGGACGTACTGGTACCACTCCCATTCGGCTTTTCAGGAAATGACGGGAATGTATGGTGCGATCATCGTCGAGCCCGCCGCTGGCGAACGTATTCAGGCCGATCAGGATCATGTCATCCTGCTTTCCGAGTGGACCGACGAGAACCCCAAATATGTGTTTCAGAAACTGAAGACGCTGGGTCATCTGTATAACTTCAACCAGCCAACCCTGCCGCAGCTGATCGATGATGTCAGGAGAGAAGGACTGCAGTTCGCACGCACCCGGCGAGACATGTTCAACACCATGCGCATGAAGCCTACCGACCTTGCCGATCTTTCTGCAGATACCCTGACCTACCTGATGAATGGCAGGCCAGCCGCGGCGAATCCGACTCTGGGATTTGCCCGGGGGCAGCGCGTTCGCTTGCGTCTGATCAATGCGGCCGGCAATACATTCTTCGATTTTCGCATACCCGGTCTACCGTTAACTGTGGTCCAGGTCGACGGGGTTGACCTCGAGCCCGTCACCGTTGACGAGTTACGGTTTGGCCCGGGTGAAACCTACGATGTCCTCATCACACCGAGCGATGACGCGCATACCCTATTCGCTGAAACCATGGATCGCACCGGATTTGCCCGGGGCACCCTGGCCACACAGGTTGGGCTGGAGGCACCTGTTCCCGAGACGCGGCCGGCCCAGTGACTGTCCATGACTGACATGATGGGGGATATGACGGGAATGGATCATGCATCGATGGCTATGCCCCAGGCTCACGATCATGCAGCGATGAGCATGACGGACGAGCGCGTGATGGCCAGGCATGCCAGCTCGGAATTTGGCGCGAGCACGGATATGCGGGTCGACTACCCACGCACCAATCTGGATGACCCGGGCATAGGCTTGCGCGAGACCTCGAGACGTGTGTTGACGCTCGCCGACTTGCACACCCTTGGCGGTGAGATAGACAGGCGAGAGCCAGCACGGGAAATCGAGCTGCACCTCACCGGCAATATGGAGCGCTATAGCTGGTCTATCGACGGCCTCGAATATGGCAAGTCAACACCAGTGCATTTCCGCTACGGTGAAAAGCTTCGGGTACATCTGCACAACGACACCATGATGACGCACCCGATGCATCTGCATGGCATGTGGAGTGATCTGGAAGATGCGAATGGCAACTTCCTGGCTCGCCGCCATATTATTCCTGTGCAACCTGCCCAGCGCGTGAGCTTCTCGGTAACCGCCGACGCGCTGGGTCGTTGGGTGTGGCATTGTCATTTATTACTGCACATGGACGCGGGCATGTTTCGTGAGGTGGTGGTGGCATGAGATTTTTTTCCTCGATTTTCACTGGTCTGTTGCTTCTGTTCCTGAATCCTTTGTATGCACAGGACAGCAACCACGACCAGCACGCCACCCCTGATCACAGCAGTCACAATGCTCAGCATGAAATGCCAGCCGCGGAGATTGCACAGGACGCAATTGCTGCGGACCATGCGCAAGAGAGCGCGCAGCAGAACCCGATGGAGAGTATGCAGCCCATGACTTCCGACAACACTGGGCTGCGGAATCCTCATGCCTATTCCGGAGGCTATGTGCGGGATTCGGGCCCGTACACGCTCGCGCCCGAAGACCAGCTTGATCTTGCAGACGAGATGGTCTTTACCGGGCTGTGGGTGGACAGGTTTGAATACGTCGAGTCCCATGACATTGATGCGACCGAATTCGAAGGCCACGCCTGGATAGGGGACAGCTACAACCGGTTTCTGCTACGCAGTGAGATAGAAATTATCGATGACAGCCTGGATGTAGCAGAAATAGACCTGCTGCATTCCAGGGCGATATCCCCGTTCTGGGATCTTCGTCTCGGCGCCCGCAGGGAGGTACGGGATGAGGGACACAGGAACTGGGCGTCCATCGGCCTGGCGGGACTGGCGCCTTACTGGTTCGAAGTCGATGCCAGTTTGTTTATTGGCGAGGGCGGCAATACGCTTCTCGACATTGAGGCTGAGTATGATCTGCTACTGACGCAACGACTGGTCATGCAACCGAGGCTCGATGTACACACTTACGGAAAGACCGATACCGTGATGCGGCAAGGCGCAGGACTTTCCCTGGTCAAGTGGGGTTTTCGCATGCGCTATGAATTTGATCGGCAATTGGCGCCTTATTTTGGTATCGAGAGGGTGCTGAAGTACGGCGAGACGGCCGACCTGTTGTTGCCGGGTGAAGACAGGGCCGATACACACTGGATCGCCGGTATCAAATTCTGGTTCTGAACGCCCCGCGTCGATGTGGTCGTGCATATCGCTCTTCAGGCCTTGCCGGCAGCTGGTCAGCTTACTCTTGGCAACTGCTGATCAGCTGTCGAATCTCGGCGATGGATCTGTTGCTGAGCTCCACGATAGAGAGTCCCGAGTTGGCCAGCGCCTGACGGATAACATAACTACCCGCCCGATAGCCGATCGCATCGCGCCCGTCGGGGTGCCTGACCATCCAGTCGCCGTAGTTGGCATCGAGGGGGAGGGTGTTGATCTCATGCCACCACTGGCAGGCGATCTGGGGAGAAGCGTTGCCGGCGAAAGCGGTCCTGGTATGGGTTTCCGAGAATACGTTGGCAAGCCCCTCATTGATAGCCGCAGTGGGAATGCCTGGCCCGAATTGATTTCCCTCGATGGTCCAGCCCCGCGCCAGGTGGTGAAACTCGTGATACAAGGCGGCGGCGAGGCCGGTGTTGCTGGCCGCTATGACCCCACCTTCGAAGTGCGTAGAAATGCGAATGCTCACGGTGTTTGGCGTATCGGCGCTGCCAACGACACCGCCTACCGACGACACGTCTCTATCGAGCAGGAAAACCGTCACCTCGATAGCGTCTGGCAGCCCGGGTAGCAGGGCGCGCACCTCAATTTCAGATTGCCTGATGATGTTCTCGATATGGGCTCTTTCTGCTGCGCTGAAGCCAGAGTCATCTTCCGGGAAGGTGACCAGTACACCCGCTTCAGGCGCGGCGCTTTGTGGGAGCCCGGTAGCTGGTATCGCTAGCAGGCCCAGAATCAGGCTCAGTCGAATAGTGAAATACATCAGTTTGTTCCCTCGGAAGTTGGATCTTGATCGCTATCGCAGATAGTCATTAGACGAGCGGATAGCCGGAAAGTTTTGGTTGTAATCGACAGGGATCCGGGGGAGCAGGAAAGTGGGTATCCGGCAACCCGGGATACCGGCAGCCGCACTGCCTGTAATCCCCTGTATTCCCGGCAGGAGGCTTCTGTTAACGTTGTCGGATAATCAGAAAATGGAGGCAAGAACCCATGAAAAAGCTGGGCAAAGGTCTGCTGCTAATCGCTGTTCTCCTTGTTGGCACCTTACTCTCTCTCCGCATCACCGGGCTCGATCCTGAGTACATGGACTATACGAGTCAGGAATACAATGAGAGAGGTCGCATGACCTGGCCGGGACTGTGGCTGAGCGGGGAGGTGGTTCGTGAGCCGGTTACGGACTGGGACTGGGTGCAGGATGTGGCTCACCCGGAGCTTGGCAATACCATTATGCTGGAGACGCGTACCTGGTATGGCATTCCGCACTCGGTAACGATTCTTCCGACCCCCCGGGGCGACCGGCTCTATATCGGCGGCAGTGCAAGAGACGAGCGGCTGGAAAGAGAGTTTCCCCACTACAAGACTTACTGGGCGAACATGGAGCGTGATCCGCGGGTGCGCCTGAAGATCGACGGCAAGGTCTACGAGATGACAGCGGTGTTGGTCAGCGATCCTGAGGAATTCAGGCAGGTCATTGGCAGGGATCCCGTTACGACCACAGTAGCCGAGGATGGCACCGAGCAGGTGGTGGCAAAGTGGTATTACTGGCGGGTGTTTCAACGCAACGTGGCACAGTACTGAATCGTAGAGCACCGCGAATTCACTCGCAACTCTCCCCGCCGTGCTGATGTCTGCGGCGCGCCGTGCTCTATACAAGTACTGTGCAGGAATTTACACTTGCCGCCATGAAAAGAATGTCAGTTACATCATGCTTGATAGTGGCGGTGATTCTGGCGAGCTGCAGTGAACCGGCATCAACCGGCTCACCTGCTCCAGCCACCCAGACAACTGCCCGGTCATCGACGCCAGAGCCTGCTGATACGGTATTCACTAACGGCCGTGTCTATACCGTGGATGACTCGGGTTCCTGGGCACAGGCTGTGGCAGTTCGCGGGGGTGAGATTGTCTACGTCGGTGATGACAGTGGAGCCCAGGCGTATCTTGGCGCTGCCAGCCTCTCGGTGGACCTGGGGGGACGCATGATGCTGCCAGCCTTTCAGGACAGTCACATACACCCGATCAGTTCCGGGGTGGAAGCCGCCCAGTGCGACCTGAACGGACTCGATGACCTGGATGCCTACCGTCGCGCTATCCTCGACTACGCCAGTGCCAACCCCGAACTGGACTGGATTACCGGGGGAGGGTGGTCAATGTCGGTGTTCGGTCCCGGCGGGGCACCGAGCAAGGCCTTCATCGACGACCTGGTGCCAGACCGGCCGGTCTACCTGGTTTCCCAAGACGGTCACACCGGCTGGGCCAATAGTCGCGCCCTGGAGCTGGCGGGCATCGATCGCAACACACCGAACCCAGTCGATGGTGTTATCGATCGCGACCCTTTGAGCGGCGATGTGTTGGGCAGCCTGCAGGAAGGGGCCATGAGTCTTGTCAGCCGCCTGGTACCCCCGGTCTCCGTGGAGGACCGAATCCGCGGACTGGAATATGCCCGTGACCTGCTCCATGGCTATGGCATTACCGCATTCACCGACGCCAGCGTACGTCGCGATGACCTGCTGGCTTACCGTAACCTGATTGAGCGCGATGAGATGAATATGCGGGTGTTGGCCTCACTGCGCTGGGATCGCAATCAGGATCTGGAACAGGTAGAAACGCTGCTGGCACTACGTGCCGAATTCGAAGAAGGTGGTTTGTTGCGCGCCGGCACGGTGAAGATCATGCAGGACGGTGTCATGGAAAATTACACCGCCGCTATGCTGGAACCGTATTTTATTCCCAGTGGCAGTCGCGGCATCAGCATGATTGAACCGGCCCGCCTGAATGAAATCGTGACCGAGCTGGACAGAGTGGGATTCCAGGTGCATTTCCATGCCATTGGCGACCGCGCTATTCGTGAATCCCTGGATGCGATAGAGGCGGCTCGTACAGGCAACGGCCCCAGCGGGCTGCGTCACCATATCTCTCACTTGCAGATTATTCACCCCGATGATTTCTCCCGTTTCGCGGAGCTTGATGTCATCGCCAACTTCCAGCCGGTGTGGGCCTATAACGATGCCTATGTCACCGAACTCACCGTGCCCTTCATCGGTGAAGATCGGGCCCAGTGGATGTATCCCATGAAATCCATCGAGGATGCCGGCGGCATGATTGCCTTCGGTAGTGACTGGTCGGTGACCACCGCCAATCCGTTTCCACAGATCGAAACCGCAGTCACACGGCTGCCGCCTGGAGGCGACTCGGTGCCGGTGATGCAGCCTGAGGAGCGCCTGTCACTGGAATCGGCGCTGGTGGCGTTTACCCGCAATGCCGCCTATCTCAACGGTCTTGAGGATCGCACGGGCTCTATCGAGGTCGGCAAGCTGGCCGATCTGATCGTGTTGGGTCGCAACCTGTTCGAGATCGACCCTGCCGAGATTTCGGAAACCAGTGTACTGCTCACCTTGTTTGCCGGTGAGCCAGTTCACGGAAGTCTGGACTTCAACAGGTAATTACTAAAGCAGAAGTAATCGTGCGAGACCTCAGCAGTTTACTGCTGTGACTAGGGAATTCATCGCGTGCTGTTCAAGCTCCAATCATAGTCTGTATAGCGTATCCTTGTGTTGCCATCGGCGAGTTGCTTGGCTTGTTTGGTATCCAATCCGAGTTCTTCGCTATAACGCGTGAGAAATTCCTCAAGGCTGCTGACTCCGCTCCAGCCCCTGGAAAAATCCACACCATACCAGTCGAATATCTTTGAAACCCGTAACATGTCTCCGGACAGGAAATTGATCTGGCGGTTGGAGAGGAACAAGCGGGTATTGGCCTCCAACTGTGAGTCGAGGCTGTTGCCTCGATAGGCTTCCGCACGCAGTGGAGGGCAGCTGACCGCGGCGCAATTTACGGCGAAATGAATCCTTGGCTCCTCAAACCGAGGCCAGCCTCTGATCATGCCATGCTCGATATCGTCGAGTGATACTTCTTCCGCGAACAGGGAGATGAACTGGCGTCGGAAAGGTGAGTTGAACAGGAAGCCGATGTCCCGGATCGAGTCGAGTTCCGGGTATTCACTGAGTACCAGTTGCACAGTCGCCGCGTTGTAGGTATTGATGAGGAAGGCGAGTTGCTCATCGACATCCCAGCTGTCGAATTCGCTGCGAGAAATCGATGCAATACTGTCCAGGTACTCTTGCAGCGCCCTGGCATCGGACTGCATCCCGGCGTAATCGACGCGGGTATTGATACCGCCATCGCCGCTCACGCTATGCCTTTTCAACAAGGTATCCCACAATCCATGGTCAAATTCGGCACGCGCCTGATTCGCTAACAAACACGCCACTACGAGCAGAAGACGGATTACATTGATTCTCATTGAGTTGGCCTACATCACACACTGAAACAGATACTCACAGGAGACCCGCAACGGCATAAGTATATTCCGGCCGACTGCTTTGGTGAATTCAAAGGCTTTTCGTCATCCGATTCGGTCTCTGTTGTGCCCATAGTGGCTGGATTATTGGCCCCGGGGAGCAGTAATCCGCACCTTCGGGTTCCGTATCGGCCTTCACAAAGCCCGCCAGTGCGGCGATAATCAAGCCATTCGGTGCAATTTGCAGATAAACGAGACAGCCACAGCGGGTGCTACCAGGCCGCTCCGCGGGACCGCGAGAACAGGAAGCAAAACGTGTTAAATAGAATCTATGGAGTTTGTGGCAATCGCCTGTATTGGATCGCCGGCGCAAGCTATCTTCTGCTGATGGAGGCTATTGCGCTCTTTTGGCAGTACGCACTGGAGTATTATCCCTGTGCCCTGTGTGTACAGATCAGGGCCTGGGTTTATGGCGCGATGTTCTCGGCAATCTTTGGCGCCTTCGTCAGCGACAAGTTCTGGTTACGCTGGTCTGCGCTGACCCTCACACTCTTCTTTATGGGTGGGGCGCTGTACACAAGCTGGTATTCCTACGGTGTCGAGATGGGCACGGTCATCTCCAGTTGCTCCATGGGCGCGGGATTCCCTGAGTTCATGATGCTGGATGAGTGGATTCCCGTCCTGTTCCGAGCAGACGGGTTCTGTGGCCAGTCACCGGAAATGTGGTTTGGTCTGAGCATGAACCAGACCCTGTTGGTGACGCTGGGCGTGCCCACTCTTGTTCTGGCGGCGCAGTGGGTCCTGCTTCTCACTCGCATGGCAGCCACTTCTGCGGACTAGAAACCCTCAGGGCTGTGTGATGTCGCCACAGCCTAGCGTTAACCGCACTTCGACCTTGTCAATCAGGGCTTCCTAGAGTACCGCCTGCTCGAGCAAGGTCAGCGTGCCGTCGTCCACGTCGAGTCGCGCACGGGCACCGATAGGCACTACAGTCTTGTCGTCAATGTGACCGATCATGACACCCCGCAGTGTTGGAATGCCAAGGGGTTCGCAGCGCTCTCGCAGAACCTGTTCCATGCTCAGGGTATTGCCGTCGTAGTCATCGTCGGTGAAATTGCCAAACACGATGCCAGCGACCCGTTCCAGTTTGCCAGTCAACCAGAGGTGGGTGAGCATGCGGTCCACGCTGTAAGGCGGTTCGGAGACGTCTTCCATGAACAGGATGGCACCGTCGAAGTCAGGTTCGAATGGTGTGCCCATCAGTGTGACCAACAATGAGAGATTGCCCCCGATCAAATGGCCTTCTGCCGATCCGGGAACGATGGGTGTGAGTCGATTGCTGCGCTCGACTACACCGGGTCTGGTTTCGAATAGGGGTGGCTCCCCGATACGGGCAGTGGGTTCTGGATCCACCAGGACTCGCCGGTATTGCTCGTAGGTGTATTCTGAAAAATTGTCGCCTGCAATTGGACCATGGAACGTAAGCAGTCCGGTGCGTAAATGAATGGCATTGAGAATTGCGGTAATGTCGCTATAGCCCATGATGATCTTGGGATTGCGGGCAATCATGTCGTAGTCGAGATCACGCAGTAATCGACCGGAGCCGTAGCCGCCCCGCACGCAGAAGATGGCATCCACTTCAGGATCGGCAAACAGGGCTTTCAGGTCATTGGCACGCTGCTGATCGGTACCGGCCAGGTATCCTCTTCGGCTGCGCAGGTTCGCTGCCGCTTTGGCTTCGAATCCCAGAGAGCGGACGAAATCCATGGCGGCCAGTAAATCTTCATCTTCCGGTACATTGCTCGCCGGCGTGACCAGCCCGACCGTCATGCCCGGGCGCAGTCGCTGCGGTTTAATTGGGGTATTGGCTGTCGCCGCCAGAGTCGCGGCAGAATATCCGAGCCCTGTCGCTGCGAGGCCCAGGCCGCTGCTGATTTGTAGTAAGTGTCTTCGCGAGATAGGCATCTGGTTCACCCGGTGCGTTTAGTTTGAGTTGCTCTATTCTGGATGGAATTCAGGCCTAATTAAAGCCAGGACATGAAAAAGAATGTTGGAAGGCAGGATGGCAATGCATTTGGGTAAGGGACTGGCGCCCCAATGCAGTCAGGCCACAACTTTAATTGAAGGCACTGCTCAATTAAAAAATATCTGTCACGAACAGGAATAGTAAACATTCCTATTCGCTTCTTTTCTCTAACTCGATGTTATTTATCAGGGTTTTCCGGGTAAAACTTTGTTGCAAAAATTCACGCCCTGAAACTGCGACATTTTGTCTTATTGTAATAAATGCAATCTGGCGCAAACTTTAATTGTGGGACATCTGCTGCCAACGGCTTCCAATGCGGCAGGTCCTGAATTGCAATTAAGGAGCGATGCGTATGAACAGGTTCACTCTCGTATTGATGCTGCTGGGATGGCCGGTTGCGGTTATCCAGGCTGCAGAAGGTGGCGACGAGGCCTATCTCAAATTTCAGCAAGCACGTGGCGAAGCGTCATGGATAGCCTCTTCCAAAGACCATGTGTTAGCTGATGAGGTGACGAGACCGATACCGGAGGCCGCTGACTTTCCCGCGGATCCCGGTAAGCGTCAGTTGGGCTTCGATCTGTTTCACGATGCCCGCCTGTCCGCCAATAATTCGGTATCCTGCATGAGTTGCCATATGGGTATGACCGGCGGTGCGGATCGACGGCCAGTTTCGACCGGCATCAATGGACGACTCGGTAGCCTGAACACACCGACCGTATTTAACGCCGCATTCAATTTTCGACAATTCTGGGATGGGCGCGCCTTCGATCTCGATGAGCAGGCGCTGGGGCCGCTGAGCAATCCGGTTGAGATGGGACATGATCTGCAGGCGGTCGTCGAGTTTGTGGCGAACGATCCTGCCTACGCCCGTCAGTTCGACGCAATCTATCCGGATGGCGTCACCATTGAAAACATCGGGAATGCCATCGCGCAGCATACGCGGAATATGCTGCGCGGTGATTCACGCTTCAACGCCTAGCTCGACGGTGACAAGAATGCCTTAAGTGAGCAGGAGCAACGCGGCTGGAATCGCTTTCAGGAAGTCGGCTGCAGCTCATGCCACAACGGTATCAACCTGGGGGGCAACTCCTATCAGCGACTGGGTGTCAGTACAGAGTATTTTGTTGAGCGCGCGGCCACAGCAGCTGACGATGGGCTCTATGGACGCACAGAGCGCGAGAGCGACCGCCACGTGTTCAAAGTGCCGACTTTGCATAACGTTGCACTGACTCCTCCTTATTTCCATGATGGCAGTGTTTCCGATCTGGACGAAGCAGTACAGCGTATGGCGCAATTGCAACTCGGCCGGACTCTGCCAGCGAATGATGTAGATGATATTAGCGCCTTCCTGCGCAGCACCAGTAGTCAGATGTTTGCTGGTAGAGGCATGGGTATGGGAATGGACATGATGAGCGGCATGCATCAGCAGGGAGAACGGCATGGCATGCAACAGCAGATGCGCCAGCAACTACAATTGATGGATGAACAAAGCCAGCAGCATGGGCATGGTGCCGCGATGGGTGGCCAGCATGGCGCAATGTCCCATAGCGCCAATCATCATCAGATGATGCATTCCAGTCACCATGGTCAATCAGGGGAGATGATGCAATGAGAGATAAATCAGACAGTTCAACACTCAGAAAGGCTCTGCGTATTCCGTTACTGGCCTCCCTGCTGTGGAGCACACACGTAGCAGCAGGGAACACCGGTGCTCATGAGACAGCCTATAGGGAGGCGCTGGGCAGGCTACAAACTGCGCCCGCTCTCCTGGCTGAAGAAGTAGATCGCCTGCGCAGCGTCGAAGTCCTGCACTTTGACTATCTGAAGTACGCCCATATAGAACTGCTGCGTGATGCGAAGGCAGTACGTTACCCACCTTCCAGCCTCGAGTCTTCGCAGCGGGAATCGCTAACAGATCTGGCAGATGAGGTTCTGCGCGTTTCCGCCGAAATGGAATTCACGCTCTCGGATTTTCTGCGTGGACAGGCGGCGCTCAATGGCGCGCTCAGCAGTACCGTGGATATTGCCCGGTCAGCTTCTTTACATGCGGACACGGAAACAGAGGCAAGACTGGTTGATCTCGGCCGTGCGGCTACCCGATTCCGAAACGTGCAGAACGAAGAAAACCGGGCAGCACTGGATCAGGCGTTCGCGGCGCTTGCCGAAAGACCACTGGAACTGCAGTTCAGGAACGAACTCGCCGCCCAACTGGCTGTCATCGACAGTAACTCGGATGTTGCAGAGCGAGCGATCACCCGCATGAACGCTAATGGCCTGGAACGGGCGATCGGGCAGCTTCTGGATGTCTATGAGAGGGCTCGCCACTAAAATAACTGTCCCCGCCCGGAAAGAAGAAGTGATAATCTTCAGATTCTGGCATGCGCAGTCGTGCAGCCTTATTGCGCTCACCGCCGAGAAGAGAGGGAAGAGAATCGAATTATGCAGGACTCTGGTGTCGAACGCCTGAAACGGCAGCTGGCAGACTTTGTCCAGGAACGGGACTGGAAGCAGTTTCATTCCCCAAAGAATCTGTCCATGGCCCTGTCTGTCGAAGCGGCTGAGCTGCTGGAGATTTTCCAATGGCTGACCGAGCAGCAGTCCGCTGAGCTGGACGAGCAGGCCCAGTCCCGTGCGGCTGACGAGTTGGCCGACATTCTGCTTTACAGCCTGCTGCTCAGCGATAGGCTGGGCATAGACCTGATTGCGGCTGCCCACAGCAAACTGCAAGACAATGCCCGTAAATACCCTGCCGAACAGGTGCGCGGTAGTGCGCGCAAGTACAGCGAATACTGACCTTGCTCAGCTACCGTCATGGCTTCCATGCTGGCAACTTTGCCGATCTGTTGAAGCATCTCGTGCTGGTGCAGATCATCGAGTACCTGAAGGCCAAACCGGCACCAATCCGCTACATCGATACCCATGCAGGCGCCGGTCTCTATAAACTCAACAGTGAGATGAGCCAGAAGACAGGCGAATTCAAGTCAGGGATCGGCGCGATAGACCTGACGACTTTGCCGCAGGGGGCGACTGCCTACAGTGAGCTGGTCGCCGCGTATCTCAGTGACAAGCACTATCCCGGTTCGCCACTCATTGCCGCGGGACTGCTTCGGGATCAGGATGAATTGAGGCTCTATGAAATGCATCCTGCAGATCATGCGCCGTTGGCGGCATTATTCAAGAGCGACCGCAGGGTTCGTGTATTCCACTCCGATGGCTATGCAGCCGTAAAATCCCAATTACCCATACAGAATGCCAGGGCGCTGGTGTTGATAGATCCTTCCTATGAGCTGGATTCTGACTACTACAGGGTATTGGAGGCGGTAAAGGAGGGCTTACGGCGCATGCCGAATGCTGTATTTGCCATCTGGTACCCCGTGGTGGCTCAGCAGACCGTGCAGGGAATGCTCAGGAAGCTTGCACGCCTGGGTGGAGAGCGCCTCGTCAGGATCGAGTTACAGCTGGAATCACGAAGCACCTCAAAAGGAATGCGGGCGACAGGTATGTTGGTTATAAACGGGCCATGGACACTGCAGGAAACCATAAGGGAGCCTCTGCAGGCGATCGCGAATGAGATTCTAGGCAGTGTCTGCATCGACGGTATTCTGATAGGCTAGAGGAGGCGATTAGCTTACCGGTACTTTGATTGCAAGGCTGAACACCGGCTCGTCTTGGAGTGTCCGCTCAGGAATATCATGCGGTAAAGAGTTTCAATGAAAAATCGCTGTCGACTCTTCAAGTTGCTGCTTGGGCTCGTAATCCTGTACCCCATCGCAGTGCAGGGAAAAGATTCTGCAATCATGCAGGCGACTGCCTATGTCATAAGAGGGCAATCGATCAATGTAGATGCGCTTGCGATCAATGATGATCTAAGCCCCGAAAAGCCGCTTACCTTGCTAATCTGGCAGCCAGCCAGCCGACGCTGGACTGCTCTTGGTTCCAGTCATGCTGGCCAGCAATATGGCTTAGCCAAAGTGACAGGTAATAGAGTCTTATTTACTTTGACTGATACTGATACGCTAAGGCCGGGTACGGCGTATTTTGGTGTCACCCGAAGCTGCATGGCGCAAGGCATATGTCCGCTAGATGTTGAGCCAGATGCGGCGGTGCGGGTTGTGATCGCACAGTGAGGCAAGAAGAATGGGATGCTAAATAATCCGCGTCTCTTTATTATTTTCTTTCATGCATACTCCAGGCCAGTTAAGGAAAGCCCGACAAGGTTGATGTTTGCACTATTCAGTGGATGATCGATGACTTGAGCGACGAGACTGGTCACGGTCAACGAACCGGTTTCAATCAAGTAGGAATAGGTGCTGACGATTTCCTGAGGGGCTGTTTGGCGAGTTAGGTTTTCATAAAATGTTCTGATCAGATCGTTTACAGATGGTGTTTCGCCAAATACGGAGCTCAAGTGTATTAGTAGACAGTGGTGTCGTAAATCCCTTGATGCTTGGAATCGGCATTTAGTAAAGATGATATTTGGTACAAACCCAGGGGTCGCTGATAGCTTGTTAACTTGGCAAGACTTTCATATTCCGATTTCTAAAGTTGTCAAGCTAACAGTGTTCCCTAGATTCCTTC
>Ga0181587_10000027_pt1 | contig 101976 bp, 97 predicted proteins | sample 071ome_27_FD_132463 | JGI IMG/M metagenome (GOLD analysis project Ga0181587, IMG submission 132463) | Coastal salt marsh microbial communities from the Groves Creek Marsh, Skidaway Island, Georgia - 071409AT metaG (megahit assembly) | ecosystem: Environmental > Aquatic > Marine > Intertidal... | reverse complement strand
GAGGTTGTGGTTATTGCCCCTTATTTCGCCGAGTATGTTTTTTACGTCCAGCATCAGACAGGTGTAGTCAAAGAGGCGACTTGTGATGAAAACTGGCTTCCAGACCTTACTTCGCTAAAGTCATCCATTTCCGCAAAAACCAGGGCTGTGATCATCAACTCTCCGAACAACCCGACCGGAGTGATCTACCCGGCAGAAACCATTGCGGCTATCTCAAATGTCCTTCAGGAAGCCGAAAAAGAGTTCGGAACCGAGATTTACCTGATCTCCGACGAGCCTTACAGGAAGCTCATTTACACAGATGATGCGTATCCGTTCATATTCGAGCATCACCCCAGGACGATCGTCGCTACGTCACACTCTAAAGACCTTGGGTTGGCGGGGGAACGTATCGGTTACATCGCAGTAAATCCGGGCGATCCTGGCAAGGTTGATTTGCTGGATGCCCTCACGTTCTCACTCAGGACGCTTGGCTTCGTCAATGCGCCAGCTATCCTCCAGCGGGCAGTTGCAGCCGTTCAGGATGCAACAGTGGACATCGATGTCTATCGTAAGAAACGGGACATGCTTTACGTGGCGCTAAAAGACATCGGATACGAATGCGTTGAACCCGACGGTGCGTTCTACGTCTTCCCGAAAACCCCTATCCCCGACGACACCGAGTTCGTTCGCCAGTTGCAGCAGGAACTAGTACTAGTTGTTCCCGGAGTGGGATTCGGCACTCCCGGATTTTTCAGGGCGTCGTACTGCGTTGACGATTGGGTTATCGAAGGTGCAATTGAGGGATTCAGGAAAGCGTTCGAGCAAGCGAACAGCTAGGACAAGGGTTCTTTCAGACCCGATCCCGTAATTGGAACACAGACGTTCGAGTTCCTTGCGATCACTCCTGACTCGATGAGCTTCTGGAGCCCTGAGAATGCAGCTACAGAAGTCTTTTCAGCGAATATGCCTTCGGTTCGGGAAAGTCGAGTTTGCCACGCTGGCAAAGATTCTTCGGAGACAGCGATCGCAGAGCCACCGGTTGATTTTATTGCTTCAACCATCTCGGCAAGTCTTGGTGGCTTCGAGACGGCAATTCCGGATGCGTTAGTAGATTTCGCCATTTCCGGCTCCCACGCTTGCCCGGACATAGCCGCCACGACAGGTTGTACTGACTCGCTCTGAATTACGTGGAAGCGTGGGATCGCGTCAATTACTCCTGCGTCCCTCAACTCTTCGAATCCTCTAACCATGCCGATCAGAAGCGAACCGTTGCCAACGGGCAGCACGACGTGTTCGATTTCGTTCCCGAGTACATCTTCAAGCTCGAACGAAACGAGCTTCATACCTTCGGAAAAGTACGGACTGAGATTGTGAGACATGTAGATCGAACCGTTTTGTTCTACGAACTGTTCGGCGGCATCTGTAGCTGCCTGTCTCGGACCGTCAATCTCGTGGAGTCGGGCTCCGAAAATTTGGATCTGGTCCAATTTACCTCGCGCCGCACTGGCAGGTGCGAACACATGAGCACTCATCTTCGCTGCAGCCGCATAAGCGGACAACGATGCCCCTGCATTTCCGGATGAGTCCTCTACAAACTCTGACACGCCCATATCTCGTCCCATCGTCGTAAGCACCGCAGAACCACGATCCTTGAACGACCCAGTTGGAGCCATGAACTCGAGCTTTGCCCAAAGTTGACCTAATCCCAGCTCAGATGTGATCGAATCGAGCGAAACAACTGGTGTGTCACCTTCGCCGAGTGAGTTTGCATCCTCTGGATCGGAAATCGGGAGACGTGGAAAGTCCGGCCCCGGATCGTCTGAGTATTGAACTCTGAACAGTCCACCGCAATCGGGGCAAAAAAGCGTCTCAACAGAAGGTTGGTGTTCGTGACCACAGTCAAGACAGACGAGTGTGTGTTTCATTTACCGAATATTCTCCATCAAGCTATTCGGCAGCAATCGGCCTGAACCTGATACCAGGCTCGGCGTAGCCGCCACCGATTCCCACCGCGTGACCGTCGGCTCTCCAGCAGGCAGCGCCGCTAAGAATGGCTCCGGCTTCAAACTTCACGACGTTCATACCTCCGCCAATGGTGTTAACAGGCGTCACGCGATGACCTTTGGCAGCTAAGCCATCGCGAACGACCTTACCGATACCGACCTCGATCTCAACATCCTGACCTTGCGTCCATATTCGTGGAGCTTCAACGGCTTCTTGAGCAGTCATTCGGTGGTCAATCATGTTCACGATTGCCTGAGTGACCGAAGTGAAAATTCTCACTCCACCGGGTAATCCGAGGGCGAATTCGGGCTGACCGTCTCTGGTCACAATCGTTGGTGCCATGCTGCTCGTAACCCGTTTGCCCGGCTGAACTGAAAGAGTATTGCCAGGGTGGGGATCGAACATTTGTTGTGTGTTGTTAAGCAAGATTCCAGTGCCCGGCACCATAACCTTGGAACCGAACAGTTCATTGATCGTCTGAGTTGCGGACACAACGTTCCCGTCAGCATCGGCGACAGTTAAGTGAGTGGTGTGATTCGGTTCTCGTGAGCCCTGGTTGATCTCGGGAGTTGATTGTTCAGAGTCGAATCCATCGACGAAATCTTCAATGTGATGCTTGGCTATCAATCGATCGACAGGAACTTCAACGAACTCAGGATCACCGGTATAGACGTTTCGGTCGGCGAACGCCTTTTTCATTGCCTCCGCCATCAAGTGAATAGTGGCAGGAGTCCCGAATCCCATATCGCTGATATCGAACTCTTCCAACATATTCAGAATTTCAACGACATGTACACCACCAGCTGAAGGTGGAGCAGGTCCGAATATTTCGTACCCTCGGTAAGTACCGTTGACTGGTTTCCGCAAAACGGTTCGATAGTCGGCGAGATCGTTTGGGGTAATAATCCCGCCGTTTCGAGAGAGGAAATCGCAAATTACTTGGCCCAACGGACCGTCGTACAGATGCTCGGGTCCTGCATTAGATATTGAACGCAGTGTGTGAGCGTAGTCCGAGCGGTCGACATGTTCACCAGCGCTTATGGCTTCACCACCCGGCATAAACACTGATGCCGTTTCCGAAAATTGAGATATCTGTGAGGCCGACTGCTCAACACAGTCATGAAGGTAGTCGGTCGCTTTGAACCCACGTGTCGCAAATCGGATTGCTGGTTCCATAACCTCACTAAGCGACATCGTTCCCCAACGCTCGAGCGCCTGTGTCCAGGCCTTCAAAGTTCCAGGTACGCCAACAGACAAATAGCCGAGTGAACTCAAGTCGTTTTCTGACTTCATATAATCCGGTCCTGAGTCAGCGATCGGCTTGTACATGTCCTCGGTTGAGGCTGCAGGAGCCGTTGAATAACCGTCGAGAAGATGCTGTTCACCCGAAGCCAAACGCACGTTCATGTGCCCGGCACCGAAGATTCCAACCATCATGGGTTCAACAACCGTAAGTGCGAACAGTGCAGCGATTGCCGCATCGACAGCGTTCCCGCCGGCAAGCAACATTTCTGAGCCCGCCGCTGAGCCCAGTGGGTGATTCGCTACCACCATGCCCTTCGATCCAGTCGCCGGCCGCTTCTGGGTGCTAAAGGTCGTGCCTGCTTTTTTGCGCCAGTTGTGAGTGATCATTTTCGAGTGTCATGAAGTGGTTCAGGTATGCGATGGAAAACCAACTGAATCCCATATTTGCACGAAATTCACTTGTGAGTTGAACTGTGCAGGAATAAGTTATCTGCCAACACTGTGCAGCGGAGAAATTTCTGACGAATTTCTTCGGGAATTTTCACCGAATACTGGAGCTACAAATGGCAGAAATGGGAACGTCCGCAGTCTGGCATGACTCAGACCAATCTTGGGAAATGCGCGAGCTACCTCTCCCCCCACTGGAAGCGGACGCAGTCCAGGTACGAGTCCGTGCAACGAGCGTTTGTGGATCCGATCTCCACATTTGGCGCGGCGATGGAATCCCTAAGGATGCTCCACCAAGAGATCCGTTCGTCTTCGGGCACGAGATGATGGGCGAAGTTGCAGCAATGGGTTCGAAAATTACAACCGATTCACTTCGGCGACCTTTGAAAGAAGGCGATCGAGTCGCTTTCTCATATTTCTTCCCATGCGCTCGCTGCTACAACTGTCTGCGCGGAGAGTTTGGTGCCTGCAAATTCCGAATAGGCCGAAAGCCGCTAGATGAATTCCCATACTGCAACGGTGGTTTCGCTCAGTACTACTACCTTCGCAGCCCTCACTACATATTCAAGCTTCCTGACACGATGTCGAACGCAGCAGCTGCACCGGTCAACTGTGCTCTTGCGCAGGTTTACGAAGCATTGCACCTTGGTGGTGTAAAACTTGGTGACAACATTGTTGTTCAGGGAGCTGGTGGACTTGGTGTCAATGCCACGGCAGTTGCAAAAGAGCTTGGAGCTTCGAAGGTGATCGTTATTGATGGTCAGAAGCCGAGACTCGACCTTGCTTTGCAGTGCGGTGCAACCCACACCATTGACATCAATGAGTACGACACACCAGAGTCTCGCATTGATCGTGTGATGGAACTAACTGACGGAATTGGAGCCGACAAAGTGATCGAGGTCGTCGGGTTCCCGGCTGTTGTCGAAGAAGGACTCAAGATGGTTCGCATGCGTGGAACCTATCTTGAAGTTGGGCACATCTCGCCTAACTCGTGGGCGAAGATCGATATGTCCACTGTGGTTTCAAACCAGACTCGAATCTACGGCATCCAGCATTACGACCCATGGATCATTCCGAACGCAATCGACTTTCTTGAGCGAACACGCGACAAGTACCCACTGATGGATGTGATTTCTCACGAATTCCCCCTCGACAAGATCGATGAGGCGTTCAAGACCGCAGAGTGGCTCGGGCGTGAGCGCGGAAGTGAAGTCACGAGAGCGATCGTTACACCGTAATCGAATTCATCCCGAATCAATCCAACTGGAGCAACGCAGAAAATTGGCCGACAAACCCAACTTCCTTGTAATCATGTCCGATGAGCACGGCGCTCAATTCTCGTCGACGTACGGACACTCGATCATCAAGACGCCAAATATGGATCGATTGGCTGAAATGGGAGTCACTTTCGACGCCAATTACTGCAACTCCCCGCTCTGCATCCCGTCGCGCGCTTCGTTCATGACCGGTCAGTACGTTTCTACGAACGAAATCTGGGACAACTCCAAGCCGGTGCCGGTGGATCGTTTGACCTGGCCGTACCTGCTCCGAAACGAAGGCTATGACACCGTTCTCAACGGGAAAATGCACCTCGTGGGTCCCGACCCGCTTCATGGATTCAACAGGCAAATCTCACGAGACCCGCATATCGAAGAACCGCTCGGCCACTACAGGTGGTCAGACGGTATCCCGCAGGCAGATGAGCCGTGGTACGGCGTTCGAGAAGCGGACCCGGGTGTGAGTCCTATGATCGAGGCCGATGACGCTATGGAATCGGCGGCACTCGAGTACCTGTCCGACCCGGCGCGTCACGAACAGCCATGGGCAATGTGCGTGGGATTTATTGCACCGCACTTCCCGTTCATCGTGCCCGAAAAGTACTTCGATATGTACTACCCGGATAACCACGACATGCCGACTCTGCCTGAAGGACATCTGGATAATTTGCCACCTTCTGCTCAACGGCTCAGGAAGATGTTCGGATTGGATGGAGACTGGACCGATGACGAAGTAGCGAGAGCTAGAGCAGCGTACTTTGGTCTTTGCACCTATCTTGACGACAAGATCGGACGCTTGATCGACACGCTGGAAGAACAAGGACTCGCCGAAAACACGGTGATCGTTCACACATCGGATCACGGTGACATGCTCGGAGAACACGGGCTGTGGCGAAAAATGTGTTTCTACGAGCAATCTGCGAACGTTCCGCTTCAAATCGCATGGCCGGGTAAGTTCGCTGCGGGATCCCGCGTTGAAGAAGCTGTATCTAATGTCGATGCAGTCGCAACGATTCTTGATCTTGCCGGTATCGATATCTCGAAGTGGAACCTGGATGGTCAATCGCTTGTTCCAGCCCTCAATGGTGACACCTCAGAATTGAACAACGTCGCAATTTCAGAGCACTTCGCACACGGAACAGACCGCGCAATGGGCATGGTTCGATCTGGTAAATGGAAGCTTTGCTACGGTCACGGTGATCCGGTTGAACTTGAGGTGTACGACCTTGAGAACGATCCCGGTGAGTTCAACAACCTCGCCAATACTCCCGCTGTCGCCGAAGTGCAGGAGCGACTATTGGGAATACTCCTCGAGCAATGGGGAGACCCTGACGCACTTACTGCGAAAATCATGCGAGACCAGGAAGACCGAGAAATAGTTCGCAACGTAACTGGTGTGGGAACGTTCTTCTAAATTCCCAACCTTGCGCGAAAATTCATTCATGACCACAGTGAACTCTGCTCTCGTAAGCGAACTTTCAGCAGTCGTAGGTGACAAATACGTCATTTGGAAGCCTGAAGACCTGCTCGTTTACGAATATGACGGTTCAATCGACAAGGCCACACCTCGTGCGGTTGTGCTCCCTGATTCCGCTGAGGAAGTTTCTGAAGTCATAAAGATCGCCAATCGTCACGGCGCATACATCGTGGCACGAGGGGCCGGGACAAGCCTTTCTGGTGGCGCAGTTCCATTACGCAATTCGGTCGTTATTGCTCTCACTCGTCTGACCCGGATGGTTGAAGTCGATGCGGAGAATCGAATTGCCATAGTTGAACCTGGAATGATCAACCTTAAGCTTTCCGAACAGGTAAGCCATTTGGGATTGTTCTACGCGCCAGATCCGGCAAGTCAAAAGACCTGCACTATCGGTGGAAACATTGGTGAGAACGCCGGTGGACCCCACTGTTTGGCTCTTGGAGTAACAACCAACCACGTTCTCGGTCTTGAAGTGGTTCTCGCAGACGGTTCGATTGTCTGGTTAGGCGGTGCCCAGCGTGAATCGGTCGGTTACGACCTGCGTGGTGCATTTGTAGGTTCTGAAGGCACACTGGGTATCGTGACAAAAATCGCCGTGCGCCTGCTCCCTAAGCCTGAAACTGTCCACAGCATGCTTGCGGCATTTACCACCATGGACGCGGCTTCTCAAACAGTTTCAGACATCATTGCAGCGGGGCTCGTGCCATCGGCTCTAGAAATGATGGATCGCAACACAATCGACGCAGTCGAGCCGTTCTACCACCCTGGCTACCCTGACGAAGCCGAAGCAGTCCTGATTGTCGAAGTTGATGGTCTAGTCGAAGCTGTTGAAGACGACACGGAAGTCGTTCTAGACATTTGCCGCAAGAACGGTGCCATGGAAATTCGTGAAGCCGACGACGAAGAAACCCGGGTGAAACTCTGGGAGACCCGAAAAGGCGCTATAGGTGCTTACGGAACCATTGCCCCTACCTACTATCTGGTTGATGGCGTCGTCCCTCGAACTAAGCTCAGGGAAGTATTGCGACAGGTAGATCAGATAGCCGCAGAGCTAGACGTAACTGTCGCCAATGTCTTCCATGCTGGTGACGGCAACATTCATCCAGCAATCCTGTTCAACGAACGCAATCCTGAAGAAGTAAATCAGGCGATTCTGGCAGGAGCCAAGATTCTTGAAGCGTGCGTCGCTGCCGGCGGAGCTCTCTCAGGTGAGCACGGCATTGGTATAGAGAAACAGGCATATATGCCGCTGGTCTTCTCAGAGGAAGATCTTGAAGCGATGGGCAGGCTGAGAACAGCGTTTATAGGTGATTCGCCGGATGATGCACCTATTGAAGTGCCATCTCTGTCCGAACGGTTTAATCCAGGCAAGGTGTTCCCAGGAGGAGCAGTTCACGGTGAGGCGTACGGCATCACTCCGCACTCGTTCCGACCGACCGGAACCTCCGACTGGCAATAATCGTTCCGCTAACCCCGGAGGTTTAGTGCCGATCACGTCCAAATGACTGGTCGACTAAGTTAGACTTAGCAGCCCATTTCAAGCGGTGTTGGAACACACCATTTACCGCGCCGTTTAAAACTACGAAAGAGGTATTTCGAGTTGCCTTCAGCCGACGGAAAAATCAGGATCGGAATTATTGGCGCGGGTTCGTTTGCGCATACTCACATGGATCATTTTTCGCAACTCGATAACGTTGAAGTTGTTGCGGCTATGAGACGTGATGAATCCGCTCTTGCGGAGTTCACCGAGAAGTGGAATATTCCAAACTCGTTCACGGATCACAAGAAGATGCTCGAAATGGCTGATCTAGATGCAGTGGACATCATCACGCCGACCGGTTCACACAAACAACTGACTCTCGACTCTGTTGAAGCCGGCAAGCACGTCCTTTGCGATAAGCCATTAGCACTGACTGCCGAAGACGCTCAAGAAATGCTTGAGGCGGCTGAATCGGCAGGTCTTATTCACTCGACAAACTTCAATCAGCGCGGCAACACGACTATCGGACGAATCCGACGTTATCTCGACAATGATTTTGTCGGCAAAATTTTTCACGCGAATATCTGGTGGGGGATGTCGCACCAGTTCGACGCTCGGCCTGAAACGTTGACCTGGAGATTCCGATCCGAAAACGGTGGTGGTTCCGTTTACGAGCTAATCCATGCGTTCGATATGTTGAGATTTATCAATGGCGAAGTCAGTCGAGTTGTCGCTACATTCGATACCACTTCGTCCCATAGACCGACTAAGGACAATCCTGAAGGAATTGATGTCGATGTCCCCGACTCCTCTGGATTTTTATGCGAATGGGAGAACGGTGGCTATGCAGTCGTCCACACCTCTTTCGCATCACGAGGCACTGAGCCAGATGGAAAAACCTCGGCCCGAGTAGAGATTTCAGGTGAACACGGTCGAATAACGACTGATGGCCGCTTTGGGATACAGGGAGTCACAGGTCCCAACGGTCCAGTGGTTCAGTTGGACCCCGGTGAGCCATACATCCAGCCATACAAAAAGTTTGCCGACGCTATACTCGCCAACGACCAGTCACTTATCGAGACCAGCTTCTACGACGGGATGAAAGCTGCCCAAATCGTCGATGCTGCCTACCAGTCGGTTGCAGAAAACCGATGGGTTGAGTTGAAGCACTAATCATTTCTGCGCTCTTCGCCAAACGAGCCTGCAAGGAGAACGACAATTCCTATAGAATACGTAAAACTCGGACGCACCGGCACCAAGGTCTCCAACATATGTCTTGGCACAGACAACTACGGTAACCAGTACGGTTGTGATGAGCCAACTGCTCACCAAATACTTGGAACTGCCCTCGATGGCGGAATCAATTTTGTTGACACGTCCGATTCGTATAACGAAGGGCGTTCGGAGTCGATGATCGGCAACTATCTTCATGAATCTGGACGAAGGAATCAGGTTGTCCTGGCGACCAAGTACCGCTCGAAGGTTGGTGTTGGAGTCAACGACATTGGCGCCTCCCGATATCACATCGTTCGCGCTGTGGATGAATCGCTACGACGTCTTCGAACTGATCGAATTGATCTCCTTTACTGCCATTCGTGGGATGCAGAAACTCCAATCGAAGAAACTCTTCGCGCAGTTGATGACCTGATTCACCAGGGCAAGATCGTCTATGCCGGTGTTTCCAACTTCCCAACATGGGTTCTCGGAAAGTCGTTGTGGCTGTCCGATGTTCGTAACCTGTACCGTTTCGAGGCGATCCAGAGCGTGTTCAATATTCTTCAGCCCGGACTGGGCCGCGAGATGGTTCCGTTCGCTAAGAAACACGATATTGCAGTTATTCCTTACTCCCCTCTTGCGAGCGGCATGTTGACCGGAAAACAGGGACGCGACGGTAAAGCCTTGTCCGGTTCCAAGTTTGATCTTCGGGACGACTCAAAAGGCGGCGGACTGAAGTCGAGGTACTTCAACACCCCGATGTTCGATACGGTCGACAAATTCGTGGCAGTTGCTGAGAAATACGACCAGCCTCCAGTGCGTCTTGCGTTGCAATGGGTGTCCGAATTCCCTGGGGTTACTTCGCCGATCTTTGGCGCTCGTCGAGTTGATCAGGTCGAAGGTGTTCTCGATGCGTGGTCCGAGTCAGCACCGCCGGAAGCCATGGCTGAAGTTAGAGAACTTGCCGATGAGTTCGAGTCTCAAGCACCAATGGTTTACCCACCAAAATCGGGTGATGCTTTTGGAACTCTTCCAAAGGCAGCAGCGAACCGATAGCAATCTAGGAACCGAGGAATCATCTCAACATGGAATACGTAAGACTGGGAAGCACAGGTCTAAAGGTTTCGGAGTACTGCATCGGATCGGACAACTTCGGTGGTCAAACATCGCCTGAAGACTCACTTCGGATCATGAACGAAGCCTTCGAGGCTGGTGTCAATTTCATCGACACTGCAAACTCGTACATGGATGGGCGCAGCGAAGAAAACGTAGGGCGATTTATCAAGACCCGACGGTCGGAAGTAGTTCTTGCGACAAAAGGTAAAAGTCAGGTCGGTCCGTACCCGAACGATGTCGGAGTGAATAAAAAATACGTCCACCAAGCGATTGACGATTCGCTAAAGCGTCTTGGCACGGATTACGTGGATCTATACCAAATCCATTCACCCGATCCTGAAACACCAATTGAAGAAACCGTAGAGGCGTACAACGACGTGGTCAGAGCCGGGAAAGCTCGGTACATCGGTGTCTCAAACTTTTCAGGACCGGAACTGGTCGAAGCATTGTGGGCTCAGGACAAGAATGGGTTCACAAAGTTCTGTTCGGTACAACCTCGCTACAACTTGCTCTACCGAGAACCAGAGCGAGAACTGTTCCCTGTTTGCCTCGATCAAGGAGTCGGTGTGATGGCTTACTCCCCTCAAGCAGGAGGTTTCTTGCTCGGCAAGCATCGCCAGTACAAGGAAGAAATGGATTCCGGTGGTCGGTTCTCAAGCGACTTCCGCGCCGCTAATTTCTACAAGAGCACCTACTGGAACGATTTCTCATTCAACGCGATGGAACAGTTCATCAGCTTGACGGAGAAGTATTCAATTTCTCCTATGGCGCTGGCACTAAAGTGGGTTCGCTCACATCCTGCGGTGTCGGTATGCATTGTTGGCGCTCGTACGACTGAGCAGTTGAAGCAGAACCTTTCAGCCTGGGATGAAGATGTGCCGGCTGAAGCGATTGAGGAAACAACCAGGATTGGGGATGAGTTGTGGGAGACGGCGCCGTGGAAGCCTCAGATGCACAACACTCCTCGACCGTATGAAGCGGTGAAGTCGTAAGGCACGTTGGATTACTCAGTAGACGGTTTAAAACCGACCACAATCGAATCACCCAAAACTCTTGATGAGCTTTCAGGATGCCTTGCGGAAGCCAGTGGTACCAAACAGTCAGTAATTCCATGGGGTGGTGGTACTCGAATGTCGATCGGGAACGTACCACGGGGGTACTACACGGCTTTAGACACGACCAACCTGATCGGAACTCTTGAACACGTCCCCGGTGATATGACGGTTGTGGTCGATGCAGGCGTCAGGGTAAAGCAACTTGAGGATGTACTCGAAAAGTCTGGACAACGACTCGCTTTCGAAATAAAACGCTCCGGTGATTCAACCGTCGGTGGTGCAGTCGCTTCCAACGCCTCCGGGCGACGACAATCATCAACCGGTGGGATCAGGGACTGGGTAATCGGCATGCAGATAGTCCTGCCAGACGGAACAGTAACCAAATCCGGTGGACGAGTCGTCAAAAACGTTCAAGGGTATGAACTGCACCGGCTACACACAGGAGCGTTCGGGACTCTCGGTGTGATCTCGCAAGTCGCCTTCAAACTTCAGCCACTCCCTACCGAATCGCAGTCGGTACTCACCTGGTTGGATGATCCAGGTGCAGCGAGTGAGATGGGTGCCGCGCTGTACAACGGTGTGTTCACACCTGAAGCGACTACGTCGGTACAGGGAGCTGCGCTCGTTCCGTTAATCGAACTATGTGGGGAGCAAGCGTCAGCCGGCGTTAAATCAGCTGTGCTAGTGCGAGTCTCGGGGGGCATGCGATCTGTCGAGCGTCAAGTCAACGAGATCAAAGGTATTTCTGGCACCAACGGCAGCATCGGTTTTGCCGTGCTCGACAAAACAGCAAATGATTCAGCCTGGAAAGCTATTGAATCAGCAGAAGTCGATTCGGCACTGAGTGTTCGTATTACTGCAAGAAATCAAACCGTCACAGAGTTGGTGAGCAAGTTGACCAGTCAGTATTCAGAGGACAATCTCAGCGCAGTAACCGATCTAGGATTTGGTGCCGCAACTCTAAGTTGCACACCGAAAAACTCAGAACGAGAATCTGCCTTGGCGAACGGGATAATCGCCGCTGCGAAGAAATCCGGGTGCTCATACACAATCGAAATTTGTTCAACCAATCTCAAAAATTCACTAGATGTATTTAGCGACGTCGGTCCAGCTATTGAGCTCATGCGACGCGTGAAGAACCAGTACGATCCCACCTCGCTTCTAAACCCAGGAAGGTTTGTCGGGAAGATCTAATAGATGACAGACCAAGCTCCAACTAATCCGATTTCAGGAAAATTTCCAGGTTTTTCCGGTCCGCACGCGCCCAAAGGTTCAGATCTATACAAATGTGTGCACTGCGGGTTCTGTCTCCAAGCCTGTCCTACTTATCTCGAAACTGGTCTTGAAGCGGAATCACCACGTGGTCGAATTGCACTGATGAAGGCGGTCAACGAAGGTCGTCTCGAAATGTCACCTTCTGTTGTTGGTCACTGGGAACTGTGCCTTCAGTGTCGAGCATGTGAGCTCGCTTGCCCTTCTGGTGTTGAGTACGGGAAGCTAATGGAAGCAACGCGTGCCCAGATCAAGGAGCACACTTCCAAACCAATTACAGAGCGAATTGCCCGCAAAGTCGGATTTGAATCGATTCTCACTTCCCCTACCCGACTCAGGATAGTCGGGAGCGCAATGAAGTTCTACAAGAAGTCGGGTATGCGAACGATCGCACGCGGCACTGGGTTGCTGAAGATTATCCCAGGCGATGCCGAAGCCGCCGATGATTATCTGCCAGAACTTTCGAGCTCGTATTTCAAGGCTAGCGGACAAGTCCATAGACCCGAAGGAGCGGTGAAGGCACGCGTTGCGATGCTGGCTGGCTGCGTAATGTCGATCACGCAATCTGAAACGCTAGAGGCAACAGTTCGAGTTCTGATTCGAAACGGGTTTGAAGTTCATGTGACTTCCAACCAGGGGTGCTGTGGCGCACTAAATTCGCACTCCGGTTACGTTGATTCTGCATCGGATATGGCGAGGAGGAATATCGATTCGTTCCTATCGTCAAATCCCGATGCAATCGTCACGTCGTCCGCCGGTTGCGGTGCAACGATGAAGGACTACGATGAACTTCTCGAACATGACGCGGTGTACGCGGAAAAAGCTGAGCGCGTCAGTAATCTGACCAGAGATATTCACGAACTTCTCGTAGAGTATGGATTTGAAGCGCCAACTGCGGAACTCAACGGGACTGTGACCTATCAGGACCCCTGCCATCTCAAGAACGTTCAAAAAATCACCGATGCACCACGTCAGATTTTGAACTCAATTCCCGGGTTGGACCTGATCGAACTGGCCGAACCAACAGTCTGTTGTGGATCGGCAGGTACCTACTCGATCACACAACGAGAAATGTCGTCTCAGCTCGGCAAACGCAAAGCCCGGAACGTCGTAGCCACAGGCGCGAACTACGTCGCTACTGGCAACCCAGGCTGCTCGATGCAGCTAGATTTCGCTCTCAACGAAGTCGCGAAGGACAGCAACACGAAACGTACGACCAAAGTCGCCTACGTCGTCGATTTGCTGGATATGGCTTACGCAGCCGAATAGTTACGCGGTGTAAACAGGTGACGGGTGGTCAGCAAGTGATGTGCTAGCTGCGGCCGCAGCAGCCCCTTTAGCTACTTCAAATCCGTGTTCCGGCAACACTTTTTCTAGGGCGTTCAGCAGAGCAAACACATTTGCCGGAACACAAGACTCACCCATTAGACCGATACGGATCACTTCGCCAGCGAATTGACCGAGACCACGCCCAACTTCGATTGAGTACTCGTCGAGGAGCTGCATTCGAAGTTTGATGTCATCAACGCCAGCAGGCAGTTTCACAACAGTGAGTTGATCCAATTGTGCGTTTTCATCAACTGGTAGTTCGAGATTCAATGCTCGAAGTCCGGCACGAAGAGCTTTGGCGTTGGCGGCGTGTCGTTCCCATCGAGTTTCGAGAGTCTCGTTAAGAGCTAGTCCAACAGCTTCACGTAGTCCGTAAATCATGCTAACAGGTGCTGTGTGGTGTGCAATATGGTCGGGACCCCAGTAGTCGGCAATGAGAGATAGGTCGAGATACCATGAAGTCGGTGGGCGCTTTCGAGTACGGATGTAGTCGAGAGCTCGTTCCGAGAGCGCTACTGGTGAAATTCCGGGAGGTGCAGCGAGGCACTTCTGAGCACCGGAGTACGCGTAGTCAAGATCCCAGGCATCGAATTCAATTTCGCTACCTGCAAGTGAAGTCACAACGTCAGTCATGAACAAAGCACCTGCTTCGTGAGCGAGTTTTGCGAACTCTGCAATTGGCTGAATCGTTCCTGCGGAGGTTTCCGCATGGATACCAACAACGAGTTGAGTCTTGGGATGTTCATCTAGTGCGTCAGCAAGCACTTGTGGATCCATTGCCTTGCCCCATTTCGTTCGAAGAGGGACAACATTGAATCCCAGACGTTCACACATGGTGATCTGGCGTTCGCAGAAATATCCGTAGGAGCAGACGATCACCGTGTCGCCCGGTTCAGCAAGACTTACAAGACCCGCTTCCATTCCAGCTGAACCTGCACCTGCGACCGCAAACGCCCGTTGGTCGGTCTTGAATATTTGAGCCAGCATTCCACTGAGTTCATCGAGCAATTCAAAGAACGCCGGATCCAGGTATCCGATAATCGGCAGCGACATAGCCCTAAGAACCCTTGGGTTCGCTGAACTCGGTCCAGGACCAAGTATTACCCGTCTAGGGACGGTCAGCGGTTCATATATTTTTTTGTCGCTCAAATTCGTTACCTGTTCGATTCAGGAGGTTGCCGTTCTATAGGGCAATTCCCAACTCGTAAATTCCGATGCGAAAAATCGCACGAAAACTAAGGGTACAACTTAGATTCGTAAAAATCGCTGCAATTAGGTTCCACGATTGCCAGTGTTTATAATCCCTACCGCTCGAATAAACCAACTGAAATCTTCAAATGATTCAGATCAAAGAACGGACACACAAATGGATTTAGGACTGAACAACAAGGTTGCGATCGTCACCGGTGGAAGCGATGGCATCGGCAAAGCAGCGGCGACAACAATGGCTGCTGAGGGGGCGAAAGTAGCAATTGTCGGTCGAACACAGGAGAAGCTCGATAAAGCAGTTGCAGAAATTCAATCAGAGACCAACGGTTTGGTAATCGGTATTGCGGCTGACGTTTCAGTGGAAAGCGACGTGCAGTCGATGGTCGAAAAGGTCGTCGCTGAGTTCGGAGGAGTCGATATCCTCGTGAACAACGCTGGTACCTCATCTGCCACAACTCTAGAACAAATGACTGATGAACAGCTAAAGGTCGATTTTGGCATCAAGGTCTACGGCGCAATTTACTGCGCACGTGCAGCACTGCCTCATCTCAAGAAATCCGGTAAGGGTGCGATCATCAATACCACGACCCCTGGCGGCAAGGCATCAGGACCGGGAAGTCAACCAACATCGCTATCCAGGGCTTCTGGAATCTCGCTTACAAAATCGTGGGCTGGTGAACTTGCCCAGCACAACATCCGGGTGAACACCGTTTGTGTTGGCGTTCTGAAATCGGGACAGCACCGCACACGATGGAAAGCTGCGAACGCTAAAGACCCGAACTACTCACTAGAAGATCACTGGAAGACGGTCGGCAAGAACGTCCCGCTCGGGCGAATTGGTGAAGCAAAAGAAGCTGGCGATGTGATCGCTTTCCTGGCTTCAGAACGAGCTTCCTACGTAACAGGAACGGCTGTTAACGTCGACGGTGGTACTGCACCTGTCGTTTAGGTAGCCCTTAACTCAGGAAATCTAGTGCCGATCGGACGAATATTTCTGTTCCGATCGGCAAGCAGTCCTCGCTCCAATCGAAACGGGCATTGTGGTGTCCTTCGACTTCACGCTGCTTTACCGTCTCGTCGTCATGGGCTGCGCCAAGCAGGAAGTAGACACCCGGAACCCGATTGTTGAACTCCGACATATCGTCGCCAACACTCACCGGCTCCCACTCCCTGGCATTGCCTTCACCGACCACGTGACTCGCCTGCTGTGTCACCCACGCGGCAATTTCAGGGTCGTTGATAACAGCAGGGGTTCCGTGAATACGTTCGAAGGAAGTTTCGGCACGCATTGCTTCGGCGACGTTCTTCGCAATTCGCTCCAGCGAACCCAGTATCAAGTCTCGAGTCGGCGGCGTATAGGCACGAATGGTGCCTTCGACCATCACACTGTCAGCAATAACGTTTGGTGCTGCACCACCGTGGATCTGTCCAAAAGTGAGGACTCCCATTTCATTCGGTGGGACTTCACGACTTACAACCGTTTGCGCCGTGGTGATGATCTCAGCAATAGCCGCCACCGGGTCGATGGTCATGTGCGGCATAGCACCGTGGCCGCCTTTTCCCTTTACGACTATCCTGAACTGGTCTGCACTGGCAAACACCGTTGCCCTGTTCACGCCGACCGTACCTGTCGGTATTTGATTCCAGAGGTGCGTACCTATCACACGGTCAGCCGGGTACTTTTCAAACAATCCATCTTCGATCATTGCCAGCGCACCTTGAACGACTTCTTCGGCTGGCTGGAAGGCGAAGATCACCGTACCCGCGATTTCACTTCGAACGGTTGCCAAGATTTCAGCAGCAACAAGTGCCATTGTTATGTGCCCATCGTGACCACATGCGTGCATCCGTCCGTTCGTAGCGGCAAATTCAAGACCAGTTGATTCATCGACCGGTAATCCGTCAATGTCTGCACGGATCATCAGAGTTGACCCTGGCTTGCCACCCTCAAGGACTCCAACGACGCCTGTCTTTCCAATTCCGGTTTCGACCTTCAGTCCCGCGGCTTCAAGTCTCCGGGTGATTTCGCCTGCCGTTTCGTTCTCCTGAAATCCGAGCTCAGGAATTTGATGAAAATACCTGCGTGTCTCAATAAGCACATCGGCGTGTTCAGACACTAGTCGGTTGATTTCATCTTGAGATGGCATTGGATTCCTTGGGTAGCTTTTAGAACGTCAGAGAAATTCGGGTCTAGGCGTAAACACCTTCGCGAGCGGCACTGGAATCTTTTCCGCGCTGCTGGAATGCGTCCTGGCCAGCAGGCACGTTCTCCTGCTTGCCACCCCATGCAGCGAGCGGAGCTGCCTGGAGACCTCGACCGTATGAGTATGTGAGTTCCCACGGAAGATCTTCTTCGTTCGCAATCTTGTTGATCGCATCGAGATTCACAACTGACTCTTCATCGCCCTGACCACCGCTCAAGAACGCGATACCGGGAACTGACGAAGGAACGGTTTCTAGGAAGCAATCGATAGTCTTTCGTGCCACTTCTTCCGCCGAGGCCCGGTTCGGTGCATCTGAACCAGAGATGACCATGTTCGGCTTGAGCACGATGCCCTCGAGGTCGACATTCTGCTTTTCGAGTTCTGTAAATACTGCGTTCAACGCCCGGGTGGTTGCAGACAGGCAGTCGTCGATGCTGTGAGTTCCATCCATCAAGACTTCTGGTTCAACAATCGGGACAATGCCTTGTTCCTGACACAGTGCTGAGTATCGAGCGAGAGCATGGGCGTTCGTGTGAATCGCGTAGTCTGAAGGCTTCCCATCACCGATGATGAGAAGAGCGCGCCACTTGGCGAACCGAGCACCTAGGTCATAGTACTCAGCCAGGCGAGCACGTAGACCATCAAGACCTTCAGTGATGAACTCGCCGGGTGCTCCAGCTAGATCGTGGGTTGAAAGATCAACCTTGATGCCGGAAATCACATCGGAATCGGCAAGCAGGTCGACGAACGACTTACCTGAGTCGTCAGACTGGCGGATAGTCTCGTCGTACATGATGACGCCCGAGATGTAGTCACCGATATCCGGAGTTTTGAAAAGCAACTGTCGCCACTGTCGACGGGTTTCCGCTGTAGATTCGACGTTGATGCTGTCCAGGCGTTTCGTCATTGTCGACGTACTCTCGTCAGCAGCAAGAATTCCCTTCTTGCGGGCGACCATCTTCTTCGCAATGTCGTTCAGCGCACTGTCGGCCATTCAATCATCCTCTTGGGTTCAACACTCTGGCTCGCGATTATTGCGAGTTCAAAAAAGTTTCTGATTACGAATTTAGTCGCGACTGTCTGTTACGGCAATGATTTTTCATGAGCAAGCCGAAGGAAATAAAAAAAGACCGGCGATTTGCCGGTCTTTCCATTCCGTCCAAGCTAGAACGATTTACATCACGCCGTGCTGCTTGAAGAGCTGTGCCAGAAGTGCGATACCTTCTCGGTTCTTCTGAGGAGACTCGTAAGCGAAGCACAACCGGGCACTGTTGTGACCAATTCGACCTGAAGCATCTGCTTCAAAGTTCGTACCTGCCACATAACCCACACCCTGCTCGAACACAGCATCACGTATTGCGCTGATATCTGAACCTTCCGGCATGGTCAGCCAAACGTAACAACCACCTTCAGGTGTCGACCAGGTTGCGCCTGATCCGCCAAAGTGCTCTTCAAGTGCGCCCGTCATTGCGTCACACTTTTCTTTGAGCAACGGGTTGAAGTTACCGCGGTGCGAGTCGAGGTTGTTCTTCAGGAATCCCTCGATAGCAATAGATGCAAACTGGTTAGGGCCGCTACCGAGCTTGAAACTCATTGCGCGACGCATCAGTTCCGGTGCACCTGTGAAATATCCGAGTCTCAGACCAGGAGCAAGCAGCTTCGAGTATGAGGCGACGTACACAACGATTCCTGAGTCATCGAGAGCCCGGAACGACGGTTGCACATCGCCGGCGTACCTGAGGTCGACGTAACAGTCGTCTTCTAGAATCGGCATGTTGTACTTGTGTGCAATCTCCAGGATTGCCTTCCGCCGCTCTTCGGACAGCGTGGAACCTGTTGGATTCTGATGCTCCGGGATGGTGTACAGATATTTCGGTTTTTCACCATTGGCGATCAGTTCTTCTATCTGCTTTTCCATCGCCTCTGGAACGATTCCGCCTTCGTCGATTGCGACTCCACGAATGTCTGCACCGAACCTGCGAAGCTGGTTCAACGTACCCATGTATACGAACTCTTCAGCAAGTACCACATCACCTGGGTTAGTGAGTGCCTGGATCACTAGACCAAGTGCCTCACCTGATCCGTTGGTCAGGGCAACTTCGTCGGGATCAACTGTGAACCCACGGTCATTCTGGAGTTTCTGAACTGTGTACTCGCGGAGTTCCTGGGCGCCGAACTGGTGTGGGTAGTAGGCCATCTCGCTGGCGATTCGTTCACCATCTGAATCAACGGCAGTTTGAAGAGCCTGAATCAGCCCGTCCATTGGCAGCGTTTCCGGGGCGGGATAAGCAACAGCGAAGTCATATTTCGCGTGTTTGACGAAATTCAACGGGGTGTCCGTCGAATTTTCTGAAAACAGTGAGTCGTAACTAAATGAATCGGCCATTTTTTAAAACATTCCATGCAATGCGGTAAAAACCGCTCATGTCTCTATTTGTTCGGGCGGGGTGAAGCTTACTGCTGGTTTTGCTGCATCGCAAAGGTTTAAAGCCGGTGATAGTTGGTATACAGTGCCGATTCGTCAAACTTACGCACGTGTACGTTCAATTCAGTTCTCTCGGAGAGGTCAATGCGAGGAGTCGCCTTCTACGGCAACAGCAAAGCGGCAGTAATCGATTACCCGGATATTGATCCAGGTCCTGAACAGGTTCTGGTGAAGTTGCGATCATCCGGATTGTGCGGCTCTGATTTCCAACGCTATCGCGCCGACTCTGCTAACGAACACAACGGTGAGTTGAGACGCCCGGGTCACGAGCCATGTGGAGAAATTGTTGCGTTAGGTCCGAACGTCACTGGGCTATCTGTTGGAGATCGAGTAATTCAGCACCACTACGAAGGCTGTCGTGAGTGCGGCTACTGCCGAACCGGTTGGCAACAACTGTGCGAGGTCACCGAAAAGAAGGAGTACTACGGCGGGTCAATGCATGGTGGTCACGGTGACTACATGGTTGTTCACCAATCGACATGTGTACCTCTGCCTGATGAACTCTCGTATGAAGTTGGGGCCTACCTGGCGTGCGGCGCAAGTACTGCATTTCAAGCCTTGAAGAAATTAGAGGTTTCCGGGTTAGAGACGCTCGCAGTATTCGGGCAGGGTCCGGTTGGTCTTGCCGCCACAATGTTCGGAACCGAAATGGGAGCGCGTGTCATTGCCGTAGATGTTTCGAAAGAACGACTACAAATGGGAGCCGATGTAGGAGCATGGCAAACCGTTGATGCAAGTGCCGGTGATGCGCCAGAACAAATCAAAGCGCTTACCGACGGACACGGTGCACACTCTTCACTGGAAGCCGCTGGTTTGGCGGTAACAAGAGTTGCAGCGGTCGAATCGACCAGAATTTTCGGCAAAACCTGTCTCGTTGGTGAAGGTGGCGAAGTCACCTACCAGCCAACCCCTCACATCATTCATCGACACCTAACAATGCTCGGTTCCTGGACTTTCTCGACATTCGGTCTCGAAGAGGCAGCAAGATTTACAGCAGAAAGAAACGTGCCGCTCGATTCGGTGATCACTTCTCGTTCCACGATCGAACAAGCCCCAAAAGCCTACGAAGAGTTCTCAAAAGGCGCTCCGGGGAAATTTGTTATCAACTGGGATTAGCAGAATCAAGCGGGCGATTCTCGGAGAATCCGCCCTATTTACCTGAATATCGACCGAATGTTTACGAATATCGTAATTTCGTTGCCTTACCCCCTTTTAGAACAGGGGGGCAATGCCGTAGAATACAAGGTCGGTTGGCGTATTCAGTACAGCACTAAGAATGATTGGTAAGAGTATCGGTATTAGATAAACGCACATCTAAAACTTAAGTGTTTGCCACCATTCGCACCACTCGCTGCTTTGTAGCAGGCTGGAGTCACGAGGCATAGCGAGAAGCACTAAGCACATTCCAATTCCTGGCAAGTCAAGCAATCGCGCTTGAATGCTCAGGGAGAGGGGCCGGGCACTAAATGCCCGAAAGGAACTAGAGTTGGTTCAAAAGCGACGCTCGTCGGACGTAGATTTGAATGACGTAACCGCAGCTCTCGATGGAGATACCGGTTACACCACTGCCTTCACACGCATGGAAGGCACCGAAGACGAAGCAAACCAGGACACCGAAAGCGGTGCGACCGCGGTAACCCGATCCGAACTGGACATGTGGGAAGCTGCAAGGGCTTCAGAGTCTTCAACTGCAGCCAATAATCTGGCTCAAGAAATCCAGGAATCAGAACTTACTGAAGACACCGTGCGAATGTACCTGCGGGAAATCGGTCGAGTAGCGCTGCTTACCGCAGCTGACGAAGTAGTTCTAGCCAGGGCAGTTGAACTCGCTCAGCGACTCGAGGCGATTGAGAAAGAGATCATGGGCGACATTGAAGTCGGCACCCCTGATCCATTCACAATTATTACTGAAATTCTTACCAAGCTTGGTCCTGTTGGAGACACAGCCTCTGCAATCGCGAAGTACCTCGGTCTCGATGTCCCGGTAACCCTAGGTGACGCACTTACGAACCCTGAGTTCCGTGCGCTGGTTGATGGCAAGCGTGAAGACGAGTTGATCAACTATCTCTCAGATGCGCTTGGTGTGGAACCTGATGAAGCCCACAACCTCGTTGTAGAGCTGTCGGTTCTTTCTCGACTTCTTGCACCTGACACGGTCGACATCCTTGGTCTCAACCCGGTCTTGAACGATCTGCCAGACGAGATCGTCAAGCCTGATTTCATCGCTGCACTTCAGCCGCTTACATCAGTTTTGAATGCTCACCTGATGCGTGTGCGTGAAGAGGGTGAGAAGGCTCGACGCCACCTTGGTGAAGCAAACCTTCGACTCGTTGTAAGCGTTGCAAAGAAGCACTTGAACCGTGGTTTGTCGATGCTTGACCTGATTCAGGAAGGCAACATTGGTCTGATGCGTGCGATCGAGAAATTCGACTTCCGTAAGGGATTCAAGTTCTCCACGTACGCAACATGGTGGATCCGACAGGGAATCACCCGAGCGATCGCAGACCAGGCACGAACCATTCGAATTCCTGTCCACGTTGTTGAGACTCTCAACAAGATCATGCGTGCGCGACGAGAGCTCGGTCAACAATTGAACCGAGAGCCTACCGTTGAAGAGCTTTCAGAGCGAGTTGAACTTCCAATCGACCGTGTATCTGAAATTCTCCAGATGTCGCAGGAACCTGTGTCTCTCGAGACTCCAATTGGTGAAGATGCTGAAAACGAGTTGGGAGACTTGATTCAGGACTCATCTGCTCCAGCGCCTGCTGATGTGGCCGCACAGTCATCCATGCGAGAGCAGGTTGACCAGGTTCTCAGTCACCTTCAGGAGCGAGAGCGTCGAGTTCTTGAACTCCGGTTCGGGTTGTTCGATGGCCGACCTCGAACTCTCGAGGAGATCGGTGGCGAGCTCAATCTAACTCGTGAGCGAATCCGACAGATCGAGCGAAAAGCTCTCGGTCGCTTGCGCGGTGATGCTCACGTAGCCGAATTGCGCGAGCTTCTCGCCTAGTTGGAACCCAAGATAACTTGAAAGCCCCTGATAAATCTCAGGGGCTTTTTTGTGCTTAAATTCAAATTGGAAAATGGACAACCACGCACACAACGAATCGTCCCCATCAACAACCGACCTCCTGCGCGGCTCGGGTCTACGCGCTACTCCAGCGCGACGAGATGTAATCGACATCCTGCAAAACACACCGGGACACATGACGGTTGCAGAAGTCATCGAACTCCTAAGAACCAACGGAGCCTCATACGACCAATCGACTGTCTACCGGGTGCTCTCAGACCTCCGTGGAGTTGGACTAGTCGCAGAATCGCGAATGAGCCCCGGTGACACAGTGTTCGAATGGATCAACCAGTCGAACCATCACCACCTACAGTGCGTCGGTTGCGGCAGAACCGTGGCATTGGATGATGAGTTGGTTCAACGCTTCATCTCAGAAGTACACGAACGTCACGGATTCCACGTGAACGCAACTCACCTCGTTCTCTCAGGCCAGGAACATGACTGTCCCGGACACTCTTTAGAATCTTAGATTCGGGAGAACTTGGTAACTCTTTGTCCCCTGTCCGGTTCGCCTATTTCTGCCACGTACAGGTTTCCGTTTGAGTCAAACCAGCCACCGTGAGCGGCCTGGCAAGCATCGGCATTACCGCGCCAACGAGTGATCAGTTCTCCGTCAAGCGTCCAGATCGACACTCCGTTGCCACCACCCTGTTCAACAACGTAGGCAACATCGTCGTCAAAGAAGATGTCTCCAGGCCCTACCAGGTCATTCCACTCCGTGATGAAATTTCCGTCAACATCGAATATCTGGATTCGGTTGTTTTCTCGGTCGCAAATGTAGACGCGATCGTTCTTGTCGACGCCAACCTTGTGCAGTATCGAAAACTGACCTGGACCTGTTCCTGCCTCGCCCCACGAGTATTCCAACTCACCGTTAGCGCTGAATCTGTGGACACGACGGTCGCGTACCCGTCTGAGACAAACAGCTTTCCATCGGACGATCTAGCGAGTCCTGTCGGCATGTTGAACGGTGGGCCCTGCTCGTTCGTAGTTGTCACAGTGATGTTGGCGTACCCGTGGACACCGAGCTCCATGAGTACATCGCCGTTCTCGTTGTGTTTGGTCACCTGGTGAGTCTGATGATCGGCAAGCCAAATGTTGTCTTCTGAATCGATGTAAACGCCGTGAGGAACTCTAAATTCGCCCGGTTCGTTGCCATGATCGCCCCACGAACCAATGAATTTTCCATCTGCGGTCCAACATGTGACCGGGTGCTTCGAACGACTGAACAACCAGACCCTGTCTTGAGAATCGACACCAACGTCAGCGCACTGTCCGAGCTCCCAAAAAGCTGGCTTGTGCCTGAGCTAATCTCGGTCGACTTCGTACGTGTATTTACCTTCTCCAACAGTGGTCATTTTTGTCCTACCAACACTATTTGTCTGTTCGTTCGCCAACGTATTCCCGGTGACGTATGCTGTCAATGAATTTGATGCACGGAGTGAATGTTGAAAGATCGGAAAAGTGCTGTTCTGGCCGCTGTCGACGACAGCTGGCGTCAGTTCAGAAACAGCTTGAACAACCTGGTCACCGAGGATATGAACCAAACAGGGGTTCACGGTGACTACACAATTGCCGATCTAATTGGGCACGTCACAACGTGGGAATGGGAGCTGGTTACTGCTCTTGACCGAGGGCAAATAGAACCGGTTGGAGACGTCGCCAACTTCAACGAGTCGGCTCGCCAGAGTAAACACGAGCTTACCCCGCGCCAGATCCTTGAGGAGATGGAGCAGACTCACCGCTCGTTGCGTGATGAATTATCGAAAGCACCAAGCGCGTTCTTCGAACCTGATGACCCGCTCCGCAAGATGATCGATGAGCGATCAATCTTGCACTACGATGAGCACGGTCGTGCGATCAGGATTTGGTCGCGTGGAAACCACAGCGACCCTTCCTGATCCGAATAGCGAGATGGTTTATCCGCTTACTCGACACCACTTCCGCAGGCTCGTGACCTCACGCACAGGGTCTTGCTGCGACCCGAATGCCGTGTAAGAGACTTCAGCCACGTAGACAGAGCCCTCGGAGTCCACTGCTAGGGCGTGTGGGGCGATAAACTGGTCGTGATCTTCACCACCTAGCTCATTCCCGAAGCGCGTGACCTCATTCCCCTCTCGGTCCATCACGACTACTCGTCGGCCGAGTCTTCGAACACCTTCTTGAACCGGTGGTGGTCCGGCCTCAGCGACATAAAGATTCGTGTCATCGCCTTTACCGTCAGTAATCGCGATTGGTCGATGTGAGTGAATCTGCTTCACGAATTCACCGTCGGTGGTGAATGTTTGCAACCGGAAATTTTCTCGGTCACACACAGTCACTTTGTCGGTGCCATTCATTGCAATGTTGTGCGGCAAAGAGAACTGGCCTTCAAGCGATCCCGGCTCCCCCCAGGACTTGATGTAGTTCCCGTCGCTGTCGTATTTGTGAACACGAGAGTTCCCGTAACCGTCGGAAATGAACAGGTCGCCCGTTTCTGGCTGAATCGCAACGTGCGTTGGGCGGTTGAATGGATCACCGTCCTGCCATGCCGCCGGCTTACCTTTTTCACCCAGTCGGAATAGGAGTTTGCCTTCCTTGGTCCGCTTTTCGATCATGTGGGCGTCATCGTCAGCGAGATAAAGATTGTCGTCGGCATCGAGCGTTATTCCGTGCGGTCGCACGAATTCGCCTGCACCCCACGTCTCGATGAAGTTACCTTCTTTGTCGAAGATGATTACTGGGTGATCACCCCGGTTGAACACGTAGACGTTGTCCTGTGAGTCTACAGCCACCGATGTAGCTTCTTTGAAGAACATTGGATGAGGAAGCTTCGCCCAGTACGGAACTGGCTCATAAACGGTATTTGATGTTGCTGCGTTGACCATTTTTCTACCTGCCTTGAAATCTGTTGGTGTTGGTGCTGATTGTTAAACCCGACGCCACTTTCTCAAGCTCACTATTTCTCCGAGTGGAATCTCATCTGTGCCGGAATTTTCTGGTCTTGAGAAATAGTTCGTCCAAGCTACTTCTGCCGCGTAAATGGAACCTTGGGAATCAGTTGATATGCCGTGAGGTGCGGTGAACTGAGCGACTCCAGCGCCTGGTGTTGGACCACCGAGGTGCTGCTGGAATTCCCCATCAGGTGAAAGCACGGCAACCATTGCACCAAGGTTTCTCACACCTTGCTGGACTGGTGGAGGGATCATCTCGCCTACGTAAATCGCCTTGTCATCGCCCTTGCCTTCTGTGACCGACATTGGGTGATGAATATGGATTTGTTCAACAAACTCACCGTCTGTAGTGAAAACCTGGAGACGGAAGTTTTCACGATCGGCAACGACAACCTTGTCGGTGCCCATCATGCTGATGTTGTGTGGCAAGCTGAACTGACCAGGATCGGTACCTGGCTCACCCCACGAAGTGATGTGATTTCCATCGGGGTCGAATTTGTGGATCCGCGAGTTGCCGTACCCGTCTGAAACGAAAAGTTCACCAGTGTCAGGATGAATTGCAATGTCGGTGGGTCTGTTGAACATCCCACCGCTCTGCCACTCGCAAGGCTCGCCCTTCGTGCCAAGAGTGAAAAGTACCTCGCCATCATTCGTGCGCTTCTGAACGAAGTGACCGTCATCGTCCACAAGGTAGAGATTGTCTTCAGCGTCTATTTCTATTCCGTGCGGTCGGACGAACTCACCGTGCCCCATCCCTCGCGTAAAGTTTCCGTCGGTATCGAAAACTGCGATAGGTTCGGAACCCCGATTGAAGACATAAACGTTGTCTTTCGAGTCGACAGCGACAGAGGTCGCGTCACCTTTGAACGTAACTCCCATCGGAAGCTTTGCCCAGCCTGCTACCGGCTCGAACTTGGTTTCGGTGTTTGCTGTGGTCATTCGATTTCCAGTTCTTAAGACTTGGCCTCGGAAAGCCAATCAGACAGTCGGCTCGGGAGCCATTGAACGAGATTTATACCCTTCTCGACATCAGAGGTCATCAAGCGACCTCGTGCGTGAACAGCTTGAACCACGCTTTCCATGGCTTCAGTAACTTCAGGGTGTTCCGGGTGACCGGGATGACCCATCGACTGTGCAAGGTCCTGCGGACCGAACGTAATCATGTCGATGCCTTCTACATCAAGAATCTCTTCAATCGTGTCGACGGCATTTCGGGTCTCAATCTGAATTGCGACGGTTACTTCCCTATTGAACGCAGCCATGTACTCAGCCGGAGTCATGTTGTGCATTCCGTAGTCACGTCCACGGGAGGTTCCAAAAGAACGTTCCCCCTCAGGACCGAACCTTGCAGCTTTCGCGATACGTGCAGCCTGTTCGGCGTTATCAACGTGCGGACAAAGAATCCCCATCAAGCCTCGGTCGAACGCCCTGAGAATCGTGTCGGTCTCTGTGTTCGGAATTCGAGCCGTACAAGTCATTCCGTGCATGTCAGCGACCCTGCACATCATTTCCGCCGATTCCCAGTCGAATACCCCGTGCTCCATGTCGAGATGCAACACATCGAAACCTGCATACCCGGCCCATTCACCAATGGTCGGCTCAGGGAACGTCACGGTAAGTCCGTACGTTTTCGTACCGTTGTTAATTGCTGCCCGAATGTTGCTTGATCGCAATTATTTGCTCCAAATTCTCGACACTCCCAGTTAGGCAAGTGCTACCGTTTTGGTCGTCTTGACCAAATCACTGCGCAAACGGACCGCTTCACGACGGTCTGCCTACGCGGGGCGGAGTATACAGCCGAGTTGAACCGAATTTATCTGCAACCTTGTTCTATCCGAGAAATTCGGCGAGCCAACTCAAAATGAACGTTCCGATCATCGGCTCTATCTACCGCGGTTACCCGATCGCGCTGGTCGTTTTTCTTTCTACTGGCTTTTCCGTGGGGATGGCACAGTACGCATTCGGTGAATTCGCTGGTCCACTGAAAGATGAGTTTGGTTGGAGCCAGACCGAGCTTAACTACTCACTTGTCTTCTCAGCAATTTCTGGAATCCTTGCCCCTTTTGTAGGAAAACTGGGTGACAAGGTCGGTATCCGCCCGGTGATGTTCGGATCACTGCTTCTGATGTCTTCAGGATTCCTGCTAAGACCTGCGATTAGCGAGTTGTGGCACTGGTACTTGTTCAGCGCCCTGGTCTATGCGGGGTTTCCGGGCGCGACGATCATGCCGGCCGGAAAAATGGTCGGACTCTGGTTTCCTAAAACTCGCGGCCGGGTAATGGGCGCTGTTGTGGCTGGTAACAACTTCGGTGGGATCACAATGCCACCACTCGCGGCGGCCGTGATTACTGCCTTGAGTTGGCAAATGGCATACGTGACGTTTGGATCTTTGATCGCAGTCCTGGCTTTCATCGCATTGATCGTAATTCAGGAAGATGAAAACCAGGTCGAGAAGGAAATGAACAGGAAAGGACGCTCAGATCAAACTGGGATAGCGAAGGCGGCTGCCCGATCTGGAATCACCGTTTCTCAGGCGTTTGCCAACATCAATTTCTGGCTTGTGACGATTGGTCTAGTAGCCGCTACATTCACGTACCAGGGAGTGTTGACTCAGTTACGCCAGCACTTCGAAGAGAGCGGTTTCGAGCCTGCTGTCGCAACCACCGCGGTCAGCATAATCGCTGGAATGGGTATCGGCTCCAAGCTCGCTTTCGGACGTGCCAGCGAGAAGATCACGGCTCGCGTTGCGACGATCATTTCAGTGGCATTACAGGCGGTCGGAGTGCTGTTTATCGCAATGTCCGATCTACACGCGCTTCTCTGGGTTGGAATCTTTGTGTTCGGACTTGGCTTTGGCGGGTTAGGGGCACTGATCGTGCTGGTAGTTCAGGAATCCTTCGGAATGAAGCACTTCGGCGCCATCATGGGAGTAATGCAAGTCGCAATGATCGCTTCAAGCTCCGGGGCACCATTCATGGCAGGAAAACTTCACGACAGCTCTGGGTCTTTCGATTCCACTTTCCTGGTAGTCGTTGGGATCTTCGTGCTTGGGATCGTAGCGTTGTTGCTTGCTCGACCTGTTGAGGACGAAGCTCAACCAACAGAAACCAGTTGACTAGGATCAGCCCAAGAACGCGATAGCGAACACCATCGCTACGAAAAGAGAGACGGGCAGAATTGGATTTGAGCGTTGCCCTCTGCTCGCCTTGATTGCCGCAATAAATTGATGTGACTGGTTGCGTCTCATGCCCATACCCCTCGTTTGGACTGTGTCCGTATTTACATGATCGCTAGTACACGGTTGCGTGTCTTGGGGGGTATCCCTCAATACCTCGTCGGCAAAATAAAAAGCCCTGCTCATGTGCAGGGCTTTTTACGTATTGACTTCGGTTCAGCTTAGGACTCGAGTTCGTCCCAGATTGCTTTTGCGTAGTTGATCGATTTTGCGTCCTGGTGCCATTGATCTCCTGCCCACGCACCCTCAATGGTCATGTACCCGGAGTAACCGGCGTTGTGCATTGCTGAAATTGCGTACCTGTAGTCGATTTCGCCGTCCGGCAAAGGTACTCGAATGAATACTGATCGGTTGTTTTCTGCGTGGTAAACCGTGTGCAAATTCTTGCAGTGCCAGTACTTGGAAACCGGTGCCAGCGCGTCTATTGAATCGTCAAAGTTCTCTTCTGGAACGTCGTAGGTCCAGAGCACGTTTCCTATGTCAGGATTGATACCAAAGTTCTGGCGATCAACGAGGCCGTGGAGCAACAACGCTGACCATGAGTTGTCCACCGGTGAATTCTGGTGGACCTCAACGGTGATGTTTGTTCCTGCGTCGGCAGCCTTCGCACACGCGTCCTGCAGCACGGGGGCGAGGTCTTCGTAAACCCTCAACATGCTGTCTCGCGAAGCGTCCTGACTGCTTGGGTAACCGCTTCCTGCTCCCGGAAAATCCTCAGGATGCCGAGTAGGAGCACTCATTGCGCCATTTACGACTTCTGCCCCACTCCAGGCTGCGTATTTGATCGACTCATTTAGTCGTTCGCGGTTTTTCGGACCATTCATCGCATCATGCAATGTTCCGCCTGAGCGGATGCAGCCTACTTCGAGTCCATGGCCATTGAACTTCTTCACAAATTCTCTAACGTTCTGCTCTGAGCCAAGCTGGGTCATCACTTCGAGACCAACTTCAATAGCGTCAAAGCCAAGACTCTTTGTTTTGGCAAGAAACTCGTCAGTGTAGTTCTCGGGTGAAAGGTTCCAGCTGTCCACAGATTGTGGATACAGGGTGAAACGCCTGTGGGCGTAGCAAAATCTCATTGGGTTTACGTTCCTGCGTTGAAAGTCCAATAGATATCGAGAACAGTTCTCAATATTCGGGTCTGATTGGAAAAATTCTGCCGGAGTCTACCATCCTGTCGGGTGTACCATCCTGCTCGCAAAACAGGCGTCGGGCTACTTACCTCGCAACTGGAGTAACGAAGTTGAAAATCACAGACCTACGGGTGTACTTGACCCGCCCCGGAAACAGCAACCGATCCTGGGTATTCGTTGAAATCGACACTGACGAGGGCATCACAGGAGTCGGCGAGTCGACGAATTCAGGTGGTGGTGGTGCGCTTGTTGTTGGACGGGCGTACGAAATGCTCAAGAACGACCTGGAAGGCCAGGATTTTTCAGAAGGACTCGTCGGTCTCGACCCACGCGATATTGATGCAATCTGGCACCGCATATACCGCCGGTTCGGAACGCTGGGCTCTCGTGGATTTGGAACTACGCTCGCAAGCGGCATCGACATGGCGTTGTGGGACATCAAGGGTAAGGCTCTCGGCCGACCAGTCTGGGATCTGCTTGGTGGCAAAATGCGCGACGCTGTCCCAATCTACTCACACGTCTCACCGGCAGACGATATTGATGCCTGTGTAGCTGATGCCAAGGAACAGGTTGCTCTTGGATATCAGGCACTAAAGCTAGATCCGTTCAGCCCGGAAATGGGGAAGCATCACCGCAGGTATGTCGACGGAAAGATATCGGCTGCCGGAGCAGCACACGCCGAAGACCTAATGCAGGCTCTACGTGATGCAATTGGTCCTGATATCGAACTCATGATCGACGCCCACGGAAACTTCGATGTGTCTACTGCGACCGAACTCTGCAACCGGATGATGAAGTTTAATCTCACCTGGTTTGAAGAACCTCTTCAACCTGAATCTCTGGACGCTCATCGCCAGCTGCGCAGGAACACCGATATGAACCTCTGCATCGGCGAACGCAAGTACACACGATGGGACTTCGCGCCGTACCTGCAAGAAGGGCTAGTGAACTACATCATGCCCGACATTTGCTGGACCGGTGGTATTTCAGAGATGAAGCGCATCGCCATCCTTGCAGAAACCTACTACGTACCAATCTCACCACACGATGCTTCAGGGGCGTTCAACGTCATAACCGGGGCGCACGTGTTGCAAAACGTCCCGAACATTTACCGTCTCGAAATGAATCACCATTCCGTCGAAAACTACAACGCGGTTATCACCGAACCGTTGGATATTCGTGACGGTCTGCTCCACCTGCCTGATAAGCCAGGCTTAGGATATGAACTCGATCACGATTACATCGCATCCCACCCGGATCCTGAGTGGGAACGATTGCACGCATAGCTCAAGAATCTAAACAAAATGCCAATTCCAACCCCTTCTGAAATCATCTCTAGCCGACTAGAACGATTGGATGGTCAGCTGCTCCAGGCGATCGATAATCTTTCCGAGGATGAAGCGTCCAGGTGGCTTGCTGAAACAGCTCCTTCGTGTAAATGGCATCTGTGGCACATGGCGCGCTGGGCCGATTATGTCCAGTCGTTGTTGTCCGATGCTGTCGACGAGCACTCTCCTGAACTATGGGAGTTCACAGGAGTTTCTGACGAATGGGGATTCGAAGGTGTTGATCTCGGGATGTGGGGAGCTGGATCCGGCCTGGGAAACGAAACCGGAAAATCTCTTCCACTCCCGACGCTCGCAAGAGTGCGGTCATACGCCGATGAGTCCTTTGAGCTACTGGAATCTCGGGTCGCCAAACTTGATGACGAGACCTTCAACGCTGCATTCACGGACTGGCACGACAATGACACGAACGTTGGTGACGCCATGGTTGGTTACATAGCGCATGCCAACCGGCACCTGGGAATGCTCGAAGCGCTCGCAGGGGTGCTTGGCAAAGAAGGATCGGTCACTGTCTAGGTATAACCTGTAGATCATCGACAGGGCTGATTGAACGGAGCCACGCACGGAATGCGTCACTCACCTTCTGGTATCGCGCTCAGGCGACTGGCAAGGGTCAACGAGTTGCTGCTTGAAATCGTCACTGAAATGTACGACGAGCAAGCGTCACACTGGCCTTCCCCTACCGCGCCCTCAGTGAAGTGGCATCTCTGGCATGTTTCGAGATGGTCCGACATCGTGCAGTCCGCCTTGCTTCCGGTAGCCAACAGCGAATCTGATCTCAGCAACAAGGGACCTGAACTTTGGGACGCGCTGGCAATACCCTACGAATGGGAGTTTCAGTTCCAAATGCCAGGCAAATTAGGGACTGGCACAGGAAGCTCTTGCACGGAAGCGGCGGCATTGACTCTACCTGGTCTAGTGCGGATCGTTGGGTATGCCCGTTCAACTTTTGAGCTTTGCGAAATGCGATATTCCCAGATTGACGAAGGAATGTTCGAGTCGGACTTCTTCGACTGGGATGGTGTTCGAATTCAGATTGGCGACGCAATGTTCGGACACGTCGGACACCTTAGCCGGCACCTCGGCATGATCGAAGCACTGAAAGGTGTTTTGGGTGAAGAAGGTTCTGCGACCGGTTAAACAGCCGTTGGCACTGACGGTTGGAACACGCAGGTTGGATCTGCCTGACTTAGTTCACCTGTGAGTGCGTAAGCGCGAGAGCGCGAACCACCACAGATCAGATTAAACGGGCAGTAACCGCACTTCCCGTCGAAATTTTCAGGGCTTCGCAAAGTCGTGAAGACTTCGCCATTCCTGTATACGTCCACGAGATTGTTTTTGCGCACGTTTCCTGCGGACACCGGTAAGAAACCGCTCGGATAAATCTCACCGAAATGCGAGATAAAGAAGATTCCCTTGCCATCGTTAGTCGGTGGCGCTGGGTACATCGACTTGATGGCTTCGCGCTCGAATGGCTTTCCAGTGGCTGCTAATCGTTTGAGCATCATCGCTCGCCTGAACGGTTGCCCAAGCGTGGTCTTTACCCGGAAATCCCAGGAGCTTTGATTCTCAAGTATCCAACTGTAAGTTTGTTCGTGCTCCTCAGGAGACATCAACTCGAGATCTAACCCGCGACCGGTCGGCACCAGGAAAAACAGATCCCAAATAGCAGCACAGCTCTGCTCGATTAGGCTGACCATTTCAGGCAGTTCGACTCGAGTAGATCTTGTGATCGTCGTGTTGATCTGGAACGACAATCCGACTGAGTTAGCGTTTCCAAACGCCTGCAACGTGCGCTCGAATGTCCCTGCAAACCCGCGGAACTTGTCATGAGTTTCTGCCGTCGCTCCATCTAACGAGAAGGAAACTCTACGCACACCGATATCGACCAAACGCTGGAGTCGCTCTTTTGTCACCAGTGCAGTAGCCGAAGGCGACATTGAAACGGTGAGTCCTTTTCTGATCCCGTACTCCGCAATGTCGAATATATCCCGGCGCATGAATGGATCCCCACCTGACAGAACGACTATCGGTCTGGTGTCGAACTCACACAGTTGATCCATCACCTTCAAAGCTTCGAATGTGTTCAACTCCAACGGGTGGCGTTTCGGTCGCGCTTCCGCTCGACAATGCGCGCACTTTAAGGCACATGCAGTTGTCACTTCCCAGAAAACCACGACCGGGTCGCGGTCAAGATCGAAGCTCACCTTTGGCATCCCGCTAGAGTGAGGATGCCCTGTTGTCGGATTATGACCAACTGCAGCGTTCGTCACACGGCTAACTCAACCTTCTCCGGAGTTCGCTCCTCTTCGGTCAGGTAACAAGCAGGATCCATGCCAAATGGGTCACGCGTGGCGGACTCAGCTCTGACTCTCAAATTTCCGTTGCATATTCCGAGCCAGGTGCATTCCTGGCACTTTTCAGGAAGCAACGGTTTTCGGTCTCGCAGGTTTGTCAGTATTTCGATCGAGTCGTCCCGCCAGATTTCAGAGAACTTCCGTTCTTTGACGTTCCCGAGGGTCATGTTCCACCAGAACTGGTCAGGGTGAACACCCCCGAGGTTGTCGATGCATCCCATGCCCTTACCAGCAGAGTTCCCGCCGTTTCGGCTCATCAGTCCGGCAATCCGCTCCGCATCGGCAGGCATATTTTTCTCTGCCCACAGTTGTAGCACTGCTGCATCGGCATGGTTATCTACGGTCAGAACCTCAAGTTTGTGTCCACTCTCATACGACTGAATAGTTCGCTCGAACACGGACTCGACCATCTTGCGCCGCTCTTCGTGTTCAAGATCGAATTTGAGAAGCTTTTCGCCACGCCCTGCGTACGCAAGGTGGTAAACACAAACTCTGGGGATTCCTTCTCTTTCGGCGAGATCGAACAAAGCAGGAAGATCGTCGAGGTTTCGCTTAGTGACCGTGACGCGAAGTGAAATTCGCATTCCGGCATCAAGTGAGTTTCTAATTCCATCCAAGGTTAGACGGAACGCGCCTTTGTAGCCTCTGAACTTATCGTGCGTAGCTTCCATGCCGTCGAGGCTGATTCCTGCCCGTCTCAGTCCCGCGTCGTGAAGACGCTTGACCATCGGCTTGTCTAGAAGGGTTCCGTTCGTTGAAATAAGCGGGTTCAAACCACCGAGATCGTTGGCATAAGCAATTAGCTCTGGGAGGTCCTTGCGCATCGTTGGCTCACCACCGGAAAACAACACGACCGGTACTTTGAAGTCCGCCATGTCATCAAGTACACCTTTGGCCTGCTCGGTCGAAAGTTCCCCTGGATAAACCTCGTCATGAGACGCCGCATAGCAGTGTGCGCAGTGAAGATTGCAGGTACGAGTGATGTTCCAGATCACGATCGGACGCCGGTGAACTGATTTCACTCGCATTCCGTGTTTATGGCTCTTTTCGCCATAGCGAAGATCATCACCAGGAGTCGGTTGATCACACAAAAGTCGTGTGACGTTAAGCATGGATCCAGTCTTTCGAAAGCCAATTTGTGGTTTCGATTACCCAGCCCGTATCGAAATCGCGACGCTATTCTTGTTTCATAACGCTAAGCCTCTTCCGGGATTGGTACGACTAATACCCGTGAGAATTTCAAAAAGAACCGCCTACTCCTCAGAGAAAGAGCCATTGACCGAATCCACAACAAGTGAATCATCGGCTCAGCCTGCAGAACAAAACCGGGATAAATCGAACGGCAGGTACATAGTTACGGTTGCCGTGACAACGTACTTCTTCTGGAGTTCGCTCTACCTTTACGTACCTGTTCTCCCACTCCATGCTCGCGAACTCGGAGCATCCCTTGAAATGGTTGGATACGTGGTCGCCTCGTACGCTATCGGGCAACTACTACTGCGAATTCCAATTGGGGTGGGATCGGACATTATTGGTCGGCGTCCTTTTGCGATTCTGGCTCTGATCTTGAGCGGAGTTGGTGGGATCTGGCTTGCCCTATCTCCAGACCCATGGTCACTTTTCGCCGCCAGAAGTCTCACCGGGGTTGCGGCTGCCGGTTGGGTGGCGATCAGTGTGCTTTTCGCTTCCTACTACCCATCAGGAAGCACAAGCAAAGCCATGGCAGTCATCATGTCGGTGAATACGATTTCACTGGTGACCAGCACATTCATCGGCGGCCTGATGGCAGATCACATGGGAACCCTGAGTACGTTCTATGTGGCTGCTGCCATCGCTTTCAGCGGTGCCGCCCTTTTGTTCACCGCACCAGAGCCAAGAGTGACGAGCACCGTCAAATATTCGTTCTCAACGTTGCTGAGCGTGCTGTCGAATCGCACATTGCTCCGAGTTTCTGCAATTGCCATCAGTTTGCAGTTCGTAACGTTCGCAGTTAACTTTGGATTTCTCCCGGTACATGCTGAGAATCTTGGCGCATCAAAATCTGAAGTCGGTTACATAACAACGGCCGGGCTTCTTGCAGCGGTAGTTGGAACCTGGGCAGCTGCCTGGCTAACGGGTCGCACAACCACGACAGTCGCAATTTTGATATCTGCGGTGGCGACGCTAATTTCGCTCGTACTCATGACAGTAACGACCGATCTGGTTGCGCTCGGCGCACTCCAGACCCTGAACGGATTCGGGCGTGGGTTGATGAACACGGTTTTGATTAGCCTTGCGCTCGCATCTGCCCCGTCAGCAATCAGGGCGACAGCGATGGGTTCATATCAGGCGCTATATGCCATCGGCATGCTACTCGGTCCTGCAGTTTCTGGTCCGGTTGCGGACGGCTTTGGAATCGAAATGGTTTTCTGGGTTTCCGCTGGAAGTACAGTCTTCGGAGCACTACTGGCTTTGGCACGGCCTCTCCCGAAACAGTAACTCGGGAATATGATTTAACGATTCAAATATCAATCTAGGACTACAGGAGAGAGTGATGGCGTCAGGCGAAATGCGCCTCGAACGAGATTCCATGGGTGAACTCGAAGTTCCAGCCCAGGCGTACTACGGCGGAAACACCCGCCGAGCAGAACTTAACTTCCCAATCAGCAATTTGCGACTCGGTCGCTCGTTCATCAAGGCGATTGGACAAATCAAGCAATCAGCCGCGGTGGTCAACAAAGATCTCGATGCCATCGAAGATGACATTGCGAACGCCATCATTGCCGCAGCACAACGTGTTATTGACGGTGAATTTGACGATCAGTTCGTCGTAGATGTGTTCCAAACGGGTTCTGGTACATCGACGAACATGAACGCGAACGAAGTAATTTCCAACGTCGCAATCGAAGCCTTGGGCGGAGAGCTAGGCTCGCGAAATCCGGTTCACCCGAATGACCACGTAAACAAGGGGCAGTCCTCAAACGACGTTATCCCAACCACCATTCATCTCGCCGCCGCAGGCGCGATCAATGAAAACCTGATACCCGCTCTGAAAGAACTCGAGGACTCACTCCGAGCCAAATCCGAAGAGTTCTGGGAAGTGGTGAAAACCGGGCGAACTCACCTGCAGGATGCAACTCCAATTCGACTTGGTCAGGAGTTTCTTGGCTACGCAGGCCAGATGGAATTCGCCGGTAATCGAGCTCAGAAGGCTCTCGACGAGCTTTCCGTACTGGCTCTCGGAGGAACCGCCGTTGGTACCGGGATCGGCATGCACCCTGAGTTCGCCGACCGGGTGATCGCACGACTGAGCGAACTCACTGGTCTGAACCTCTCAGAGACCACCAATCACTTCCAGTCCCAGAGCACGCTGGACAACATCGTGTCAGCTTCTGGTGAGTTGAAGTCGATCGCAGTAGGAATCATGAAGATTGCCAACGACCTCCGGTGGCTCGGCTCTGGGCCACGAGCTGGAATTGGCGAGATTGCACTACCAGAAGTACAACCAGGTTCTTCGATCATGCCTGGCAAGGTCAACCCGGTTATTGCTGAATCAGCGGCAATGGTTGCCGCACAGGTCATCGGAAACGACATGACCGTGGCCATCGCAGGACAGTCAGGTAACTTCGAGCTCAACGTGATGATGCCGGTGGCGGCTCACAACCTGCTGGAATCTATCGACCTGCTCGCAACTACCGCTGAAAACCTGGCGCGCCAGTGCGTGAACGGTCTCGAAGCGACGAGCAAGGGGCCAGAAATGGTCATGCAGGGACTGGCGATATGTACTGCCCTTGCACCGATCATTGGTTACGACGCAGCAGCAGCAATCGCGCACGATGCTTCTGTCAGCGGAGAAACAATCAAGGAAGTTGCACTTCGTGAAACCGATCTCACGTCGGAGCAGCTCGATGAGGTGCTTGAACCGCTGTCGATGACTGAGCCAAAGGCATAGATCGAACTAACCCACGTTTCGAATAGAAAAAACGATATGACCGGTGCATACTGCGCCGGTCTTGTCTTTTAACAGCTATCGATGGAGAAAATTAGCATGAGTGCAGAGGCACGAGCACAGGAACTCGGACTCGATCTGTCCCACCCGGCCGCACCGGTCGCAAATTACGTTCCAGCAGTAACCACAGGCAACCTTGTGTTTCTGTCCGGTAAAGGTCCTATGAGGCCTGACGGAACTATGCCGGCAGGAAAAGTTGGTGCAGAAATCACTGTCGATGAAGCCTATGAAGCAGCCCGACTCGTTGGGATCCAATTGCTGGCCGCACTCAAAGAGCACGTGGGAAGCCTCGACAACGTTTCACGTGTTGTCAAAGTACTCGGCATGGTCAACTCAGCGCCGGATTTCGGCGAGCAGCCAAAAGTCATCAACGGTTGCTCTGATTTGATGGTCGCAGTGTTTGGCGAAGCAGGAAAACATGCTCGATCGGCCGTTGGAATGGGCGCACTTCCAGGTCAAATTCCGGTCGAAATCGAAATGATCGTCGAAATCAAGTAAATCTGGAGCGACTGCCACATGCCAAGTTCAATCCGTGTCAAAACGATCAACCACGTTGGGATTCCAATTTGGGACCGGCGGGTATCGCTTCGTTTTTACAGGGACATCCTCGGGCTCCAAGTAATCCCTTCGATGGTCGACTCACCGAACATCGTTTGGACGAAGGCCGAGGACGGAACCATGATTCACCTGATTGAGCCATCCGATGGCGAAAACCTGGTAAATCCGCATGTGGCGTTCGAGGTCGAAGATTTCGACGCGACCGTTGCAGACCTAAGCGCCACCAGCTATCCAGAGCTGAGTGATACCGGCGAACGTCACGACGGTCAAAAGTGCATATTCGTAAACGACAACGATGGCAACCGCCTCGAGTTCACGACCGCTAGCGGTCTCAAAGCTTCTTCTCGAGTGGCCGATGAACTCGGATACACAACTGAGTCAGGTAAGAACGCAGTTGTCAAGTCAAAGGCAGTGATAAGAATCAAGACCATCAACCACATCGGATTACCAATCAATGATCGCGGTGAGTGCATGCACATGTACCGCGATCTGCTTAACATTGCAGTCATCCCGCACCAGATCGACGGAAACACCTTGACCTGGATGGAAATGCCAGATGGGTCAATGGTTCATGTCATTGACCCACCAAAAACGATCGGTCCACGTGGTGATGGTCGCCAACACATTGCGTTCGAAGTAGAGGACATCGAAGCGACAGCTGAAGCGTTGGAAGCAGCCGATATCGAGATCGTTGAAGGTATCGGAACCCGACACGACGGTCAGCAGTTTTTATTCATCTATGACCCGGACGACAACCGAATCGAAATCTGCACCCGAGGAGATCACTCCGAAACTCCTCGCACCGCTGATGAGAACGGCTACACCAGCGAGAATGGCACTCTGCTCTAGTAGTTCTCGATCGATCGGAAATAATCGTCCAAGAACTTCTTAATTGACTGTTGCTTCTTCTGGTCTGACACTCGATTAAGAGCGCCTTTGGTTTCGATATCTCCCGATAGCAACACTTGCGAACCAGATGGAGTCTCTGTGAGGATCACCTTCGCGCTCGCCTTTACAGATGTTCCCAACGCCTTTCCTGCAAGATCGAAAGCGAACGACTCGTCGACTTGAACATCGCGAAGCGTTGATTTGGCTTTGACCGTCGGACGTATGAACCCTGCTTTGACCTTCAGCGACAGCTCGAAATTGGACTCGTCAATGGCTTTGACTTTCGCGTCTTTCGGCAAGTTGCGATTGATCGAATCGGGGTCTGTTAGCGCAAGCCATAGCACGCCGCGATCAACAGCCACGTTTTTCTGATACTCAAAGTTCAATGCGCTACGGGGCTTTCGTCTTGTTCAAAGTTAATTCACCAACACTTCATCTAATTTACTCGCCCCGCTCGTATCGAAGCTGATTCTGCGGCGATACGATTGGCCTTTATGTCCGAACCCGAATCACAAAATCCACCTGAACGCAGAGTGTCAGTAAAGGCGACCATCAAGTCGCTGGTCTGGTCGGTATACGCCCCATCGTTCCTACTTTCGGTCGGACAAGGAATATTGATTCCGGTCCTACCAGGATTCGCCAGCAAAGAACTTGGTGCCAGCGTAGCGATGGTCGGATTGGTGATTTCCGCCCGACACATCGGGACGATGATTTTCGATGTCCCAGCCGGGGTTCTGGTAACTCGCCTCGGTCTAAAACGGACGATGATCGCTGGTGTCGTGCTGTTCGGAATTGCGTCAGTGTGGGCGGGCTTGTCACCTAGTTTCGTATCTCTGATGGCGGCGCGATTACTTGCGGGTGTGAGCTTCGCTTTGTGGAGCATTTCTCGTCACTCGTACATAGCAGGCGCAGTTCCCATCGAAGTCAGGGGGCGGGCGCTTTCGCTGTTCGGTGGCATATCTCGCATAGCAACGATTCTCGGACCTGCAATTGGCGGAATTCTCGGTGAATTCGTGGGGCTGCGAGTCCCATTCTTCGCCCAAGCGGTCGTAGCGCTGATCACACTTGCGCTTGTAATCGCAACTACTAGGCATCTCGTTGATCCACCAAGATCCGCCTCGCGTCACAACGTGTTTGCGGAACTCGGAGGAGTCGTAAAGCGCCACAGGCGTGATTTTGCTACAGCAGGAGTCGTTTCCGTAACGCTCCAGTTCCTTCGAGCTGCTAGAGAATTCCTAATCCCGGTTTGGGGTGGAGAACTTGGTCTAGGTGAGGCGAAAATCGGAGCAATTGCAACCGCATCATTCGCCATCGACTCAGTTCTGTTCCCGTGGGTCGGTTACTCGATGGATCGATGGGGGCGTAAATCCACGGGCATTCCCGCCTTTATCGTCCTAGCCACCGCGATGGTTCTGATCCCGATGACTGGCAGTTTTGGCGGACTAATGGCAGTCGGCTTAATTGCAGGTTTCGGTAACGGTTTGTCCAGCGGCTTCGTGCTGGTTACCGGAACTGATCTTTCTCCAAGAGAAAATCCTGGAGAGTTCCTGGGAGTTTGGCGACTCATCTCGGACACAGGTGGGGCTGGTGGACCGATTGCTATCGGAGGTATCGCTCAGGTCCTCACTCTCGGTGCGTCAGCTGTGGCCACCGGGGGAATCGGAATCTTCGGAGTTTTGATGCTGATCTTCGTCGTGCGCGAAACGATGACTCGAAGACCATCTCAAAAGACTTAGATCTAAAGCCCCAGCTCCGCCATTAGTTCCTGAAGATCTCGCAGACACATCGCGTCATCTTCTGGCGCCCGTGCGTCAACCCAGTCCTTCGACTCACCTGACATACCTTCAACCGCGCCAACAGCAACGATGTCTTTGACCCACTCGTAACCTTGCTCGACTGACGGAACAAGGTTCTTGCCAGTCTTCACCGACAGAGCAGCAACCAGCCCATACCCACCCCAGTTGGAAACACTGGAGGTGATCAACTCGGTGGTCGTCGTTACGCAAGGGTCGTCAGGGAGATTTTCGATATCAGGGATCACGTGCCGCATGTTCCCCATACCGATTTCGTTCCCCCCATCACCAATACCAACTGAATAGGGGTGCTGATCGAACATGTGGTCAATCTTGGCATTGTGTTCGGAAAAGTCGATGCCCTTCCAGTTTCGGTAAGTGCCGTCTCCGAGTAAACCTGCTCTTTCGATTGAAACCAACGCAGACGGAGCGTGCTTTACGAGCAGATCGTGGGCAAACATTGTCGACTCGTGATGAGTCGTGATAGGAAATTCTTCGACAGCATTATCACCGGAAATTGCACGTATTGCGGTGGAACACTTTTCGTCAGTCACGTATGCGACCGTGTTGCCAAGGGTTTTCAATGCTTGACCAATTGCCACCGCACCTGGGGGGCCATCGGTTTCTGGTTCCCCGGCTCGGAGAATGTAGAACCCCGTTGCTATCAAGATCTTGCCTGGATGATCTAGAAGCAACTGCGCCGAACGATCGAGCCACCCCTCTTTCATATGAGGACGAAGAGCCTTCATCCCACGAATATCGTCCTGAAGGATGATGTCTTCGATACGCGTGAATACCGATGCGTCAGTCAACGAAATGGAACCTCTCTAGATTGGCGGAATTATTGTTAGATAACCGCCAGGTCTTCATCCTTCAGATCGGTCACAAACATGTGACCGGGTGAATGGGTAATCATCAACTCAGGCTTGGTCGACATTGCAACTGACTGAGGAGTCACACCACAGGCCCAGAAAACTGGGACCTGGTCATCACTGCTTTGTTCCCAGACCTCACCGAAGTCTGGCTTTTGGATATCAAAGATACCAATGGCACGCGGATCTCCAATGTGAATCGGGGCACCGTGAGTGCCTGGAAAGCGTGATGTTGCCTGTACAGCTCGTACAAGCTTCTCTTGTGGGACCCAACGGTGCGACACAACCATAGGTCCAGAAAACGGACCTGCAGCTTCAGTTTCAATGTCGGTGATGAACATCGGAACGTTGCGCTCAGTCCCGTAGTACGGGAGATCAATTCCGTTTGCCATGAGAGCGTGCTCAAACGAAAAACTGCAGCCAAGGAGGAACGTCACCAGATCGTCTCGCCAGTGATCGACAAGAGTATCTGGTTCATCAACCATTTCGCCGTTCTTGTATACCCGGTACAACGGAACGTCGGTGCGTATATCAGAGCCTGGAGCAGTCATTGCAGCTTCGACGTCTCCGGCTTCAATAACCTCGAGCACAGGACAAGGTTTGGGGTTTCGCTGACAGAACAGCAAAAAATCGAATGCGACATCCTTCGGAAGAATCGCAACGTTCGCCTGTACAAAGTGCGGGGCTGCTCCAGAGGTTGGCTGTATGAACTGCCCCGCCCTGATGAGCTCCCGGGTCTCTTTTCCTGTTTGAGGGATAGCTGTTGAACTGGTCATGGCTGCATCTTAGGAATACTCGATTGGTTCGGTCAACCGTTTCGCTGCGGCTGAGAGTCGATCTCGACTTGTAACCAACGTCGGTAGTTGTTCTTGCGCGCTAGTCGGCTGCGAAACTCTCTTTCAGTCACCTGTGTAGGATTTCGACGAACTTTCATATTGAACAAATCGTCAAGTCCATGAGGTGCGATCACAGCCAATTCTCCTTCGACTGAAAGCCGCACTGCAATACAGACTGCGAACTCAGGGTACGTCGAAATGGCGTGTTCGAGCGACGTGTACGGCGGAATTCGTTCACCAAATCGCAAGTGATACCAATTGTGAACTCCGGCCTGATTTGTCACTTCCCATTTTTCGTTCGGGAGTATCGACGCCAGTTCGAGTTCGTACCGTTTATCTCGTTCTTGCGAGACGTCAAAAGGATCGAAATAAACGATGTCGACATCATCGACAGAATCGTGATCCGCGAATCCAGACAATTGATCCCAAACCACATCCCGGATTGCGCCTGCTGTGACGTAAGCAGAGTCACCAAGCACGCTTCTTTCCGCTTCGAGCACCGACACAAACCAATCGTCTGCAAGCAGTATTTCACTAAGACGGTTTACCGAACGAGCATCAATTTCGTATTTATCGATCACGGGTATCTCAACATTCCCTCGGATTCTCGGGATAGGATGTCCAACGCCGTTCTTACACGCCTCTTCTGGCGGTTCGAACGCCAAGCATACGCAGTTATTGAACGAGCAAGGTTCACGAATGAAAATTACCCGAGTCGATCAGTTCGCACCGCGAAATCGTACGAGGCTGATCCGAATCACAACCGACACAGGAATCGAAGGGTGGGCTGAGAGCACACTTGAAGGCAAGCCGCAATCAGTTCCTGCCGCCATCGATGAGTTCGCTGAGTACCTGATTGGAAAAGATCCACTTCGGATCGAACACCACTGGGAGCAAATGTACCGTTCATCCTTTTTCAGGGGCGGTGCACACAACATGTCCGCAATAGCTGGCATAAACGCCGCTTTGTGGGACGTTGCAGGAAAGCACCACGGAGTGCCGAGCTACATGCTCATGGGCGGAAACGTCCGAGATCGGATTCGGGTTTATGCCCACTGGGGAATCCGTGATCTATCTGACGAAGGGCTCGAAGCTTCTCGTGAGCGACTCACCAAGCTCCAAAAATCGGGCTACACCGGCTACAAAGCTGGACCTGCTGGCACATGGCGCGCCCACGAACCGCCGTCACGAATCGACGAATTCGTCAAAGCTGCCTACATGATGCGTGAGTGGGTAGGTGACGACGTTGAACTTTGTTTCGACTTCCACGGAAAAATGACTCCCGGTCTTGCCGTTGAAGTTTGTAACGAAATCAAAGGCATGCGGCCAATGTTCGTGGAGGAGCCAATCCCCCAGGAAAACCCTGACGCTTTGAAGCGAATCCAGGAGCAAGTCCCGTTCCCGCTGGCAACAGGTGAGCGACTTCTATCCCGCTGGGAGTTCCGCGAGGTAATCGAGAAGCAGGCAGTTTCGCTCTTGCAGCCTGACGTTGCTCACTGCGGTGGCCCATCTGAGTTGAAGCGAATAGCGAATTACGCTGAGGTGTACTACCAGCACATCATGCCGCACTGTGCGATCGGTCCTCTAGCGCTGGCTGCATGTATGTTGGTTGATGCTGTCGTACCGAACTTCCTTATCCAGGAGCAGGTCGATGCCGGTCTCGGTAATGGCCTTCTCAAGAAAGATTGGGAAGTCGTTGACGGTCACATTGAGCTGTGGGATACCCCTGGACTGGGTGTTGAGATCGATGAGGTCGAAGCTACCAAGGATTACTCGGGAGAGGCTTACGGATACCACAAGGAACTTGGTGGCGAGTACTACTACGAAAACGACGGATCAGTAGCCGACTGGTAGTAGTTTGCGAATCTGAAGTTAACTAAAAAGGGCGGAGCTGAATTGCTCTGCCCTTTTTAGTTGATCGTTCACGAACTAAGCAGCAAGCTGCTCAGGTTCCTCGCCGTACTGCACCTCAGTCTCCGAAGAGTTGAGTGCATTCTCAGCGATCTTGAAAACCGCAACTGCGTCGAGAAGGCTGGAACCCATCTCGGCAAGTGTTGCTGCTGATGCAACAACTTCCTCTGCCTGTGCCGACATTTCTTCTGCACCGGCGGACGCCTCTTCAGCAGCTGCAGATGATTCTTCAACTGCGGCTGCGATATTGTCCATCTTTGTTCGCACTTCAGACGAGTTCGTAGTCAGGTCCTGGGTAGATTCCAGGTTCTTTGCAGCCACGCTGGAAACACTGCCAATAGTGTCCACCATTCGCTCGGTTGCACCCGATACCTGCGAAGCTGCACCAGAGATCTGAACGACCTGGGCAGAAACGCCTTCCACAGCCTCGATGATCTGCTGAACGCCTTCGATCAATCCTGCGATCTCGGAGGTAGCGCTCGTGACTCGCTCTGCGAGCTGTCGAACTTCTTCAGCAACAACTGCGAATCCACGACCTTGCTCACCTGCTCGTGCAGCCTCAATAGCTGCGTTCAAAGCGAGAAGGTTCGTCTGGGCGGCAATGTCGTCAATTACTGAAACGATCTTGCCAATCTCAGCGGATTTCTCACCAAGGTCGGAAACACGAGTGCTGACAGAACCAACTGCCTCGGCAATGCGCTCCATACCTTCGATCGTCTTCTGGACAGCCTCAACACCGTTGCCGGCTGCGTCATTTGCCCGGTTTGCACCGTCTGAAGCGTTTTCGGCGTTTTCTGTAAAACCCTTAGCAGCTTCTGCAACTTCTGAAACGATAGCTTCTGCTTCGCTGATCGCAATTGACTGCTGCTCGGAACCAGTACGGATTGCTTCAACTGAACTATTCATCTTCGCGACGTATTCGATCGATTCGGTTACGGAAGCAGACTGATCCTCAGCACCCTTTGCAACCTGCTGAGCAGTGTCAGCAACGCCCTGGGTAGCAGCACCTGCCTGTTCGGCTGCGCTGTTGAGCTGCTGGCTCGAGCCAGAAACTGCAGTTGCCGTTTCTCGAACATTTCCAACAAGTCCAACAAGACTCTGGACCATCCGCTTGGTGGCAACACCGAGAGCATCACGCTCTGACTTCGGAGTGATATCGACAGTCAGGTCACCATCACCAACGCTGGTAACAGAATCGGCAACACAGGCAATGTAATCACGCATGTCGTTGTACGAAACAGCCATTCGGGCGATTTCGTCTTTACCAGCAACCTGGACCTGCGCGTCGAGTTCACCAACTGCAATACGTGACATTCCGTCAGCAACTTTCTTGATGCCCGACGAGACGCTGTTTGCGATCAAGAAGGCTGCGAATACCGCTACGGAAAGTGAAGCTGCTCCGATTATCAGAGTAGAGATCAGTGCTGTCTGTGCGCTGCTCTTCATCTCACCAACGCGATCGGCAAGATTGACTGCCAGGTGGTCGTCAATTGCCTTCAAAAGGTTGATTCGTGCTGTTGCCGCTGCGAACCAGTCAGTAGCAACCACTCCACCTAAGTTGTCGGCGGTTGCGTTAGCAACAGCAATATCTCGGAACTCACCAACCTGGGCGACCGAATCATCATCCATGGTCTCTTCGTAGAAAGCCATGACATCGTCGGAAGCGAATGTTGTGAACACGTTCAGGTATGTGTCCTGAGCAGTCACGAGTGAGTTGAATTTTGCGAACTCGCCGTCGTTGAAGTGACCACGTGCGAACGCAGATGACATAACAGCTCGTTCAATACCCGTACGTTCCTTACCCTGAAGGAAGTTTACGTATGCAGCTGCAAGCCGAGCTGATTCTGGGTTTGGTGCGAACTCACCGATGTTTGCAACCAAGCTCAGGAGCTTGCCGTTAAACCGGGTGTAGAAACCAAGACCGTCACCGACGCCAAACTCCAGGTTTGTGACTGAAGTTCGGTGTGAATCAAATTTCGAAAGATCGCTGACAAGGCTTGCAAGGTTCGATTCGAAGTTACTACCGAAAGCACCATCATCAAATGTGCGGAGGAAGTCGTTCAATTGAACGACCTGTCCATCGGTGTTTCCACGCTGGTCGTTCAGCGTCGAGCCGTGCTCTGTGCCGCCTGACCCCATGTAGAGTCCAGTTGCGCCACGCTCTTTCTGGGTCTCGTGAACCAGTGCTGAAAGTCGTACTGCCAGACCAGAAAGACCTTCCATCTTTGCAAGGTCGCCTGCGACTTTCTGGTTCTCGGAAACTTGAGTGTGCGAAAAATACCGCGACAAGAGCAGGTATCAACAACAGAGTGCTGAGCTTCACTCTCAAACTCAAATTACCCAGAAATCCTTCAAGTTTGGATTTCATGATTACCCCTCCTAGGGAACAAATCCCGTGCCGATATCCATCCCCCCGACACGGTCGACAACATTTACTTAATCAGGAAAGAAGAATAACGACGATGGTGCAATGTCTATAAGTCATAGGAGAACATCGCAGGTAAATGAGCTTGGGGATTTCATCTAAGTGAATTCGCGCAATTAGGTCGATTTGGGGACTATTAGTCAGGTTAAGTTCATTGGGAACCGATCACGGCAATCCTTACGTTGTGCACTATCATCGAGCAACCACAAACCCATATGATGTGTCTCACGAAGTAGTACCAACGGAGACATCGAAATGAAAATGCGTCCCCTCGGATCAACCGGACTCAACGTTGCACCAATAGGACTCGGCGCAGCCCAACTGGGATCGTCTGAGTACGACCATGCACGCGAGGTTGTGTTCAAGGCACTAGATATGGGCGTCAACTACTTCGACACGGCTCGCGGTTATTGGGACAGCGAGATCAAACTCGGAAAAGCCCTAAAAGGTGAGCGCGAAAAAGTAATCGTTTCTTCCAAGACCACCGGTAAAACCAAGGAAGAAGCAGCGCAACACATCGACGAGTCGCTAGAACGTCTCCAAACCGACTACATCGACAACTACCACCTGCACGCTCTGTCCGATCTCGATGACGTCGACGTCCGATTGGGCGGTCCACTCGAAGCCTTGGTCGAAGCGCGTGAAGCTGGAAAAATCCGGCACATCGGTGTCACCGGCCACACATTTCCTTCGGTCCTCGTGGCCGCACTGAAGCGATTCGACTTCGACACGTTCCTCGTACCGCTGAATATCGTGGAACGCGAGCCAATGGCCGAACTGATTCCGCTGGCGATCGAGAAGAACATTGGAATCACGATCATGAAGCCTGTTGCCACAGGTCTATTACCAGCCCCGCTTGCCTTGAAATGGCTGATGAATCAGCCAATTGCTGTCGCCGTACCCGGTGCAACAACCGCTGCGGAAATGGAACAGAACGCCATCATTGGTGCACTAGATGACTACACACTGACTCCGCAGGAAGAAGCCGAAGTTGCCCAGTGGGCGCTCGATCTCGCGACTGATCGGTGTCGGATTTGTATGGAGTGTCTCCCCTGTCCGTCCGATATCGAGATTCCTGGCACACTCGGCACTGACGTGATGTACAACCATTACCGATCTATGGGACCAGCGAAATTCGCAGAGTTTCCATGGGAGATTTCGAGGGTTGAAAACGAATGGGATAAACGTGAAGCGACGATCAGGAAGATCGACGATCACGCCGCCTGCGATTCATGCATGCAGTGTGAATCCCGTTGCCCATACGGACTCCCGATTGTTTCAATGCTGAGAAAGATGTCACCGAACATGAAAGACATGCTCGACATCTGGTCAAAGCAAGGTTCGAAGGTCTAGTCGCAGCTAAGAAACGGGTGGCCGGTTGTCCCGCCACGGGCGCGCTTGCTCAAATGCCCGACTTGCTCTGAGAACCGTTGGATCTTGGTCAAAACCACCGATGATCTGCATGCCAACTGGCATCCCGCCTTCCCCAAAACCAACTGGGACTGAAGATGCCGGGTTGAACGAGGAATTGAAGATCATCGTGAATGGGATGGCGCCGTAATTTATGCCGGCCATTTCATCATCGTTGGACTTCGATCCGATCTGAGTCGGCGGATCTAGATGCGGCCAAGCGACCGCAGCGTTGGTTGGAGCAAGAATTAGGTCGTAATCTTCAAACAATTCGTGCAGTTGCAGCTGCAGGAGTTGAACGTTCCTAAGCGCCGCAGCCACATCTGCACCGGTCAAAGTACGACCGTGCGCGATCATTTCCCGTGTGTACGGCATTAAGTTCTCCGGGTTCTCATCTTCGAGATGTCCGTACATCGCGACCTGCCCGGCGGTCCAAAGTGTCCACCATGCCTCGCGTGGGATTGGTTCAAATTTCAAATCCAGCGATTCGACATCGGCTCCGAGCTCTTCGAAAGCGCGCCAACCGTCTTCGATCGCAACAGCAACGTCTTCGTTCACATCGGATATTCCGAGTGTCATAGTCGTGCCGATCCGCATTCCCTGAACACCGGACTCAAGCTCAGTCAGATGATCAGGTACAGGTGATTTCACAGATCCGGGATCACGTCTGTCAAAGCCCGACAATGCCTGATTCAGGATCGCTGAGTCACGAACATCTAGGGACATTGCGCCACTGGTTCCCGCTGAGTTGTAAGCCGGCTTGGCCTGGCCGCCGAACCTGGGGATTCGCCCGTGCGTGGGTTTGTGGCCAAATATTCCGCAGAAAGATGCGGGAAGCCGAATCGAACCGCCACCGTCTGAGCCAGTTCCAATCGAACACATTCCCGAAGCGATAGCGGCTGCAGTCCCACCACTTGATCCCCCTGGGATCCGACTAACATCCCAGGGATTGTTACAGGTCGGAGCAATATCGGTGAATGTTTCTTCTCGGTTCCCGAACTCAGGGGTGTTCGTTTTTCCAAGAATTACGGCACCTGTGCTTCTGAGGCGCTCAACGACCACAGAGTCGTAGTCTGGAATCCAATCCTTGAAGTGCGCGCTGCCAAGCGTAGTTCGCAGTCCCTTTGTTACTTCGAGGTCTTTGACTGCAATCGGCACGCCGTGGAATTCTCCTGGCTCTGATCCCTCTGCCAGTGCCGAGTCAGCTTCCGTCGCGGCTTTAAGCGCGCCTTCTTCATCAAGAGTTATGAACGCGTTGAGTTGTGATTCAAGTTCTGCAATGCGACGAAGGGACGCCTGTGTGAGTTCCACGGACGATATTTCCTTGTCGACAACCATTCGCCTCTGCTCGTGCGCAGGCAAAAACATCAACTCTCTATCGTTCATCAAATTCCCTCGTTACCGCGCGTCAAGAGCTGCTTGCAGCTCGACGAACTCCTTGTTCATTCTCTTTCTCATCATCGGCTTAGCTATCCAGCCCGTCAGGTAAAAACCGAGAGCCGAAAGGAAACTGTCAGATCGGGCTTCCATGGTCCAGTCCACGCTCGTCGACTGACCGTCACTAACTCCATTCAGCGAGTACCAGAACTTCACGGGAAACGGTCCTCGTACGGTATCAACTGCAATGGTTTTGCCCGGATCTGTCGCTATCAACGCGAAAACTATTTCGTTGGTTTTACGACCGTATTCGTAGTCAATTCTGTACTCAGAACCAACCGCTTCGGCATTACCGTCTCCTAGCCACTCGCCCGGCTTGTTCACATCTGCCACCCACAAATGAAGAGTTGCTGGATCAACCATGAACCGCCATGTCTCATCCGGCGCATGCCCCGAAACAATCGCTGTTCCACCCACTGTCAACTTTGCCATTTCAGTCGTCCCTACCCCACTGAAGCGTTCAATCTAGTCGAATGCCGCTCCTCCGTTTACGTTAAGCGCCTGACCAGTAATTTCTGATGCTTCTTCGGAAGCCAGGAACGCCACTGCTTTTCCGATATCTTCAGGAGTTTGTGGTCGACCAAGCGGCATCACAGCCTTCACCTGGTCGAGGAATATTTCGTACGGAGTCATTTCAGCGAAATCAGGATTCATTTCCTTGTGATTGATCGCAATTGACTCCCACATAAATGTCCACAGTCGCCCCGGACAAACAGCGTTCACATTGATGTTGTAAGAGCCGAGCTCCATTGCCAGCAAGTGAGTGAACTGAATAGCGGCGGCTTTGGATACGAGATAAGGCTGCTGTGCGTTACCTCGCCCCTTGTCACCAACCCCGCGAGGTTTTCGTCCACCGTGGGAAGCAATGATCACGATCTTGCCTTGCTCGCGTTCTTTCATATGCTCCTTCACGGCTTCGGTAGTATTCGCTAAGCCAAGGACATTCACGTTAAATGTCATGTCCCAGTCTTTTTGTGTGAACTCTTTACGTTCAGCGAAACCGGGTCCACCAATGACGCCAGCGTTGGGCACACAAATATCGACCGCGCCTAGTTCCGAAACCGCTCGACCGGTGAAATGCTCGATCGATTCAGGATCTGTGACATCGACCGAACCAGCGATAGCCGTTCCTCCGTTTGCGATCACTTCGTCTGCAGTCTTCTGAGCTGCGTCCCCGTCGAGATCACAAACAGCAACCGCAGCTCCCCGGCGAGCGAGCACCTCAGTAATCCCGGCTCCGATTCCTCGCGCCGCCCCTGTGACCAACGCCACTTTTCCTTCGAATTGACCTGCCATTGGGTCGGACATCAGATATCTCCCGCAACCATCTCCTGTATCAGACAGGAAGTTTGAATTTCGATTTGCGAATCATAGTGCAACAAACAAGGAACAGAAATTCGCCTAACGAAGGTAGAATTTTCAGAACGCCCGCTTTTGACGGGCGTCTTTTTATGTGGACGCATCCGCCCGATGCGGACCCGAGGAGTAACTTCATTGGCAGAACGCACGCTAAAGGGAACTAACCTGGAGACGCTGGTTTCGCTCGCAAAACGACGAGGATTTGTATTTCAGAGTTCCGAAATTTACGGTGGACTCGCCAGCGTGTGGGACTACGGACCAGTTGGAGTTGAACTCAAACGCAACGTTAAAGACGCCTGGTGGAAGTCAATGGTTCGCGAGCGAGATGACGTTGTCGGTATCGATGCGTCAATCCTCATGCACCCCGACGTCTGGGTTGCATCTGGTCACCTCGAATCTTTCTCCGACCCTCTGGTCGAGTGCACAAACTGTCACCGACGATATCGACAGGACCAACTCGAAACTGAGGATTGCCCGAACTGTGAAGGCGAACTCGGCGAGCCGCGACAGTTCAACCTGATGTTCAAGACGTTCATGGGACCAGTCGAAGACGATTCGGCAGTCGTATACATGCGACCGGAAACCGCACAGGCAATGTTCGTCAACTTCGAGAACGTGCAAACAACGTCTCGAAAGAAAATCCCGTTCGGAATCGCGCAGATTGGCAAGTCTTTCCGAAATGAAATCACTCCGGGAAACTTCACTTTCCGAACTCGAGAATTCGAGCAGATGGAAATGGAATTCTTCTGCGAGCCAGGCACCGACGACGAGTGGCACCAGTACTGGATGGACTTCTCGATGGACTGGTTCAAAAAGCACGGTCTGCGAGGCGAAAAATTGTTGCTAAGGCATCACGATGCCGACGAACTTCCCCATTACTCAAAAGCTTCGGCAGACATCGAGTATGAGTTCCCGTGGGGTTGGGGCGAACTCGAAACTATCTCAAACCGAACTGACTACGATCTGAAAGCACATGCCGAAAAGAGCGGGAAAGACCTCTCGTACTTCGACGACCAGCAGAAAAAGCGCTACGTGCCATTCGTGGTAGAGCCGGCGATGGGTGCCGATCGGTCAGCGCTTGCGTTCTTTGCTGATGCTTACGATGAAGAAGGAGAAGGGAAAGAGCAGCGAGTTGTGCTCCGGTTCCACCCGGACATTGCTCCGTTCCAGGTGGCGGTCCTTCCTCTCTCTCGAAACGAAAAGCTCGTGCCTACTGCCCGCAGGGTTTACGACGTACTGCGCCCACACTTCAACACTCAGTACGACGACTCGCAGTCAATCGGTCGCCGATACCGTCGACAGGATGAAATTGGAACCCCGCTATGTGTGACGGTCGACTTCGAAACGGTCGAAGATGATGACGCTGTCACGATTCGAAACCGCGACACCATGGAACAAGTTCGTGTTCCCGTTGAAAATCTCGAAACAGCAATTCGTGATCAGCTCAACAAGATGAGGGCTGAGGCTCACGGGTAAGTAAGAGAGCCCAAACCAAATCCTGGATATGGGCGTATTTACTCTTGAAACATCCCGGACGCACCTGTTGGATCGATAATTCATCGAATTCAACAGGTGCGACCACAAATCTCGACTTTCAAAGGAACCGACGTCACGATGTTGAATCGAACTAAATACCTGCTGTTTGTCGCAGCACTCACAGTGGCAATCACTGTTGTGGCATGTGGAACCAGCGATTCGAGTTCAGATAGTTCTGGCGGTTCATCGAGTATTGCGGAGATTGCTGCTGAACGCTCCGGGAACGCAGCGCCCGCAATTACTGGCGAAACATTCTTCCATGGTGACTTTTCGTTGGATGATCACGCAGGGAAACCAGTGCTAGTCAACTTCTGGTTCCCGTCCTGCCCACCGTGTAGAGCCGAGATGCCCGATCTCCAGGCGGCTTACGAAGAGTACGGCGAGCAAGTTGCATTCATTGGAGTTCAACAGCTTGGGTTGGATTCTGCCGCTTCTGGAGCTGAGTTCGTCCAGGAACTCGGCCTCACGTACCCGTCAATGGCCGATGTTGGATCGACGGTCCAGTTCGGTTACGAGGTTTTCTCGTTTCCGACCACGGTATTCTTGAACAAAGACCACGAAATCGCACGTACATGGACAGGCATCATTGGCGAAGAGCAGATCGCTGAACAACTCGATGCGCTGCTCGCCAGCTAAAACCCCACTCTCCGAGATGCCAATGAGTGAACACTGCTGACATAATTCCAGCATGTTCGGAGAGATTCAGATAACCGACTGGATAATGTTGATCACCAGATGGGCACACGCTGTCGGCGCAGTTGCATGGATTGGTGGCAGTGTATTCTTCGCGTTCGTATTGCGCCCGGTGGCCCACGCGAACCCTGACCTGATGCGACCGGTTATGCGGAATATCGGGGGTGTTTATCGAGAGTTGGTAGACATTTCTGTAATAGTCATCCTCATCTCCGGGATCATATTGATGTTCAATCGACTCACCGGAGATGACGCATCACCTTCGTGGTTCGTGGTTTTGGGTATCAAACTCGTAATCGCCGCATGGATGTTCTATCTCGTCTGGAACTTCCGCCAGTCCGATTTCAATCCGAACGCTAGTCCAACAGGGTTTGCTTCAAAAATCACGTGGCTCGTCGGGTACAACGCGATGGTGTTCCTTGGCGTGATCGTGTTCCTGTTAGCAGGACTGATGAAAACCTTGTTCGAGACGACTATTGGCGGATAAGCGATTAGCTCATGGCTTTCACACCGCTCTGATCACATTCGAGCAACAGCTCGGAAATCGTGCGATTAAACACAGGGTGAATTAGATCGGGCGCGATATCGGCCAGCGGAACAAGTACGAATGCCCGTTCGTGCAGCCGCGGGTGCGGAACAGTTACACCTGACGCCTCGACCACACTTTCGCCGTGTATTAGCAAGTCCAAATCAAGGGTTCTCGACTCATTCTTGTCGCTTCGAACCCTGCCCATGGAGTGTTCGATTCCAAGTAATTCAGATAGCAATTCGAGTGGATCCAGAGTTGTGCCGACCGAGACCACCTGGTTCAAATATCTCGGTTGATAGCCTTCGACTCCCCACGGCTTGGTCTCATAAACCCTGGAAATTTTCTCTATCGGACCGAGCTGTTGAAGACGCTCGATTGCACCTTCAAGATTTTTGATTCTGTCGCCAAGATTGCTCCCCAATCCGATGTACGCGAGTTCCACTGGCTTACCCACCCCAACCGCGCTGAAGAGCGTCTGTCAGTTTGACCACGTCGAGCATTTCGGCAACATCATGAACTCGAACGATGTCCGCGCCCTGGCCGATGGTCCATGCAATCGATGCGGCGGTGCCAAAAATCCGTTCGTCCACTGGCTTGCCGGTAACCGCACCGATGAAAGACTTGCGTGATGTGCCGATAAGGACAGGGATTTGGAGTTCATCCCGAAGACGTGATGTTGCTCGTAGGATCGAAAGAGACTGTTCAGGTTTCTTCGCAAACCCTATGCCGGGATCACAAATTACTTTGTCTCGTGAAAGTCCTGCCGTTTCCAACGATTGAATCGCCTCGGAGAGATCGTTCAGCACGTCGTTTACCACTCCGGAGCCGTGCCCACCTTCTCTTATATGGCTGAGAACTATCGGTGTTTGCGACTCAGAAACGGCACTGGCCATTTCAGGATCTCCTAGTAACGATACGTCGTTCGCCAATGAAGCCCCTGCTCTCACGGAAGCACGCACGACGCCCGATTTTCTCGTGTCAATCGAAATGGGGATTTCCAAGCGATCACTCAGTGCGTCAATAAGAGGGATTACCCGGTTTATCTCATCTTCTTCCGACACTGGCTTTGCATCCGGATACACGCTCGCTGGACGGGTCGATTCACCACCGATATCGATGATGTCTGCCCCCTGGTCTTCCATCACTAGCGCTTGATCGATCGCTCGTTGGATGTTTCCAGGATCATCCACGACACCATCACCGGAGAATGAATCAGGTGTGGCGTTGACCACCCCCATGATGAATGTCCTGCTGCCCCACTCGAACTGTCTAGGTCCGATTTGCATTGAGGGGAGCTTGGCTGGCTCGTAAATCACTGAATATTCATACCCACAATCGATACTGAAGAGCGAACGATGCTATCACTGATGCGAACTAGAATTCTCACGTTGCGTGAGTATTGCTGGTGTACTGGGCGTAAGTTACGATTGAACGGTCGTTTTTTCCCGCGGGAATGCCGTTGAATTCGACCAAGAATTTCTGAGGCGTTTTTGGGGACTGGAACGGTCGATTTGAGCATCAAAACCACAGTCTGCGAGTTACTAAAATAGCCACAGAATCCAAGTCCGAATCAAACAACGACAACCCAGAAATCAGCGAGCCAAAATCTAAACTCGAACAGCTCAACGAACGTCGAGCAACCGCTCACTTAGGTGGTGGTGAACGACGAATCGAGTCACAGCACAAACGAGGCAAACTCACGGCGCGTGAACGCCTCCTCAAGCTTTTCGATGACGGTAGCTTCACAGAACTCGACACATTTGTAACTCATCGGTCCACTGACCTCGGACTCGAAAAGCAACGATTCGAAGGTGATGCGGTTGTAACCGGGTACGGGACAATCGACGGCCGCACAGTATTTGCCTACGCTCAGGACTTCACGGTACTTGGTGGCTCTCTCTCCCTCGTGGCTGGCCAAAAGATCGCGAAGATCATGGATCATGCCATGAAAGTCGGCGCTCCGATCATCGGCATGAACGACTCTGGCGGTGCTCGAATCCAGGAAGGAATCGACTCGCTTGCCGGATACGGTGAAATCTTCCGTCGAAACACTCTCGCATCAGGTGTGGTTCCACAAATCACCATAGTGAACGGACCGGCCGCAGGTGGTGCCGTTTACTCGCCAGCCCTCACCGACTTCATTTACATGGTCGAAGGCATTGGCCAGATGTACATCACTGGACCAGATGTAGTTCGATCTGTAACCGGTGAAGAAGTTTCACACGAGGATCTCGGTGGCGCAGCCGCGCATGCCTCTCGCAGTGGAGTTGCTCACTTCACGGCTGAGTCGGAAGACGCATGCTTCGCTCATGTCCGGCAGCTTCTCTCCTATCTACCATCAAACAACGCTGAGTCAGCACCAGTAGTTGACGGCGATGATCCATCTCGAACTGACAACACACTTCGAGATGTGGTCCCTGACGCAGCGAACCAGCCGTATGACGTGATGGACGTGATCACAAAAGTGGTCGACAACGGGGACTTCTTCCCTGTCCACCACAACTTCGCACCCAACGTTGTGGTCGGTCTCGCTCGCCTCGACGGAAAAACCGTTGGAATCGTAGCCAACCAGGCAGCACAAATGGCAGGAATGTTGGACATCGATGCTTCTGACAAAGCTGCACGGTTCGTCCGATTCTGCGATGCGTTCAATATTCCACTTGTCACTCTTGTAGATGTTCCTGGATTCATGCCAGGAACCCACCAGGAGTACGGTGGCATCATCCGCCACGGAGCAAAGCTTCTCTACGCCTACGTAGAAGCAACCGTTCCGAAGATCGCGGTGATTCTGCGAAAGGCCTACGGCGGTGCTTACATCGTCATGAGTTCGAAGGAACTTCGCTCAGACGTGAACCTCGCATGGCCAAGTGCTGAAATTGCGGTCATGGGACCAGAAGGTGCCGTGAACGTGATCGGGCGCAAGGCAATCTCCGAAGCGGATGACCCTGACGCTAAACGTGCTGAAATGGTCGATGACTACCGGGACCGATTTGCCAACCCATATGTAGCAGCTAATCGAGGCTACGTGGACAATGTAATCGATCCAGCGGAGACCCGCCCAGAACTTGTCCGGGCACTTCGCATGCTCGAAAACAAAGTGGAATCAATTCCACCTAAGAAGCACGGAAACATCCCTCTCTAATGTCTGATTCTGAAGTTCCAGAACGACGATACGCACCGAACACGATCAGTCGCGAGGCATTTGTAAAAGCCGTCTCGGACATGGCCGGTGAGGTGTGGGATTTCCACAACCGTTTCGAGGTTGGATCAGGACAGTTTGCTGATCAATCCCCTACTGAAATCGTTGCGAACAGGATGAACATCCTCGATGAGGAAGTTTCTGAGTTGGCTGAGGCAGTTCAGAACGAAGAAGGCGATGACGCTGTCGCAGATGAGACAGGCGACATCTTGTTTGTTGCGATGGGACACGCAGAAGCGATGGGACAACCCGGCGTAGATGGAATCCGCAGAGTCACTGATAAATCGACTCGTAAAACACTTAAAACCCACGCGATCCGAAAGGACACAGGGAAAGTGCTGCCGCTTAAAGGCAAACCTCACAAGTGGCAGTAATTCAGCCAGATTATTTTTCGATACAAACCCCGAAACAGGTTCGGGACACAAGGAAGAACTAATGAAACATAAGGTGACAGTTGTTGGTGGCGGAAATGTTGGAGCCACGACAGCGCAAAGAATATTCGAAAAAGGCTACGCAGACGTAGTTCTCGTCGACATTGTTGAGGACATGCCACAAGGTAAGGCCCTCGACATGCTTGAATCTGGTCCGGTCCTCGGCACCGACGCGCAGGTAACCGGTTCCAACGGCTACGACGAAACCGCAGACTCCGACGTAGTTGTAATCACTGCAGGAATTGCTCGCCGACCTGGCATGAGCCGTGACGACCTTCTGATGACCAACATGAAAATCGTTGGTTCAGTAACCGAGGAAATTGCAAAGCGCTCCCCTAACGCTGTGCTGGTGATCGTCTCGAACCCACTCGACGCCATGGTTCAGCACGCTTACAAAGTCAGCGGTTTTCCTAAAGAACGCGTGGTCGGAATGGCAGGCATTCTCGACACCGCCCGATTCCGAACGTTCCTCGCTCAGGAACTCGATGTCTCGGTTACCAACGTTTCCGCCTACGTTCTCGGTGGCCACGGCGACACGATGGTTCCTCTAATCGGGTCAACGACCATTGGTGGCGTACCGGTTTCCAAGCTCATCGAAGCTGACCGACTTGAAGAGATCGTTCAGCGAACTCGCGACGGTGGTGCTGAGATTGTCGGTCTACTCAAGACCGGATCCGCCTACTACGCTCCATCCGCAGCATCTGCGCAAATGGTTGAAGCTATTCTCCTCGATCGCAAGGAAATCCTGCCCTGTGCTGCGTTCCTCGAAGGTGAGTACGGAATCAACGGCCTGTACGCCGGTGTTCCAATCAAGCTCGGTGCTGGTGGTGTTGAAGAAATCATCGAAGTCGAACTGACCGATTCCGAGTCTGCTGCGCTCAAGGCGTCAGCTGACGCAGTTCAGGAACTCGTCGACATCATGGCCAAGGCATAGCGCGAGTTTTCGACGTAGAACTGAAGTATGAACAAGAGGGCGACCGAATGGTCGCCCTCGATTTTTGGAGTGAATAATGGTTGGAAGGCTTCAAGGAAAAACCGCAGTTGTGACCGCGGCAGCTCAGGGAATTGGTCGAGCTACGGCATTAGCGTTTGCCGAGGAAGGCGCAACAGTTTGGGCCAGCGATATCAATGCCGACAAACTTGCTGAGTTGGAGTCGATCGATGGCATCAACACTCACACCTGTAATGTGACCGATCCAGCGTCCATCGCTGACTTCGCTAATACTTCAGGTGCTCCAGATATTCTCTTCAACTGTGCCGGATATGTTGCAATGGGAACTATCCTGGAATGTTCAGAAGAAGACTGGGATTTCTCATTCAATCTGAACGTAAAGTCCCTGTTCTGGATGCACAAAGAATTCCTACCAAGAATGATCCAAAATGGCGGTGGTTCAATCGTGAACATGGCGTCGCTCTCATCCCATCTGTTGGGTGTCCCCGACCGCGCAGCCTATACAGCCACAAAGGCTGCTGTGATCGGCATTACCAAGTCAATCGCAAAGGACTACCTGAACGATGGGATCAGGGTGAATGCTATTGCACCAGCAACCGTTGAAACGCCATCACTCCAAGATCGCATCAACGTCGCAGACGATCCCACGGCTGCTCGCGCAGCCTTCATTGCCCGACAACCAATGGGCAGAGTTGGGACTCCTGAAGAAATTGCTCATCTGGCGGTTTATCTGGCGTCGGACGAATCGTCATACACAACGGGTCAGATCCACGTAATAGACGGAGCGATGAGCCTGTAAGGATTCCCTAACCCTTCAGGTTCATCAGGTAAACACCGTAGGCTTTGGGCCATCCCTTCAAACCAGAGTGAAACTCCAGTTGTTTGATGTTCCAGTCCTGTCCGAATAGCTCATCAACTTCGCCGGGCTTGAAAACGCCCTCACCGAACGGCAATGCTTTGGCGAGTAATTTCTCCCACCAGGAGAGTTTCCATTCGAACGCGTAGACAAAGAACTGCGCACCGGGAGCCGCCAACTCTTTGATCCGCTCAATGCAAGCTCTACGGGCATCGCGCCCCAGGTCATCTAGCGTCCCATAATCGACGAACAAATCGAACTTGCCATGGACGGATTCCAGCTTCGTTACATCGTCTACGAAAAAAAGACCGCCAGACTCTTGTCCTTCGGCATCGTTTTTGGCGCGCCCGATTGCACTCGCTGCAAAGTCAACGCCTACAGCCTCGACACCTCGAGCTGCCAGCCAGTTGACGTTTCCACCTGTTCCGCACCCGAGATCTAAAACTCGAGATGGAGCGAGTTCGCCGTCAAGGATGAGCTTCTCAAGCTCTGGCCTAACTCCCATGACCCAGGGTGGTGTGCTGTACTTGTACCAAAGGTGATATACGAGTTTCATTTGGTCTTTCCTTGACTCGTCAACCATGAACGTAAAAGCTCACTTGCAGTCGCAGCAGCTTCTTCATCAGACATCCCTGTCATCGTCAGAGAAGAACGAAAACCAGGATTTACGAGCGCACCACTAATCTGAATCGCCCGGCGATTGTTAGCGGCATCCCCGAGTGCGGCAAACAACAACTCGTGGAGTTGTGAAACGAACTTGGCGTTGGTTTTCTGGACGGCTTCAATCTCGGATTTGTGAGAAAAGTAGAGGTTGAGAAACCGCTCGCTACGACCAATGAACGCGTACATTTGCTGAAACATCGTGTTCAATCTGACGCCAGGGTCGGGAATCTTGCTGATCGACGCGGCGCTTGGCATGTCCAAACGCTCAAACAGTACGTCACAGCTGTTTCAGCAAGTTCCTCAGCGGTGGCGAAGTGATAGAAAACGGTCCCCGTAGCAACATTCGCACGCCGTGCCACTTCCTGCATAGAGGTTCCAGATACATTGAATTCTGCGTATGCATCAATGGCAGCGTCAATGATTCGCGTACGGGTAGCCTCAACCGAAGCTTTCCGCTTCCCAAGGTTGTAACTTCGAGGTGACATGTCGAGAGGGTAATTTATTTGACTGATATATCCAAATAAATAATTAAGGTTTAGATAACTCGTCGATGGACGTAAGTGCGGCTAATACCGGAAACTGTGTATGCTCTTGAAATCAGCACTGCTAAAGAACGAGATGTCATGTCTACCGATGTCGAAGTAATAAAAGCTCTTGATTGGAAACCAAGTCCACCGCAACCGGCAACGATTGAGTTCGCGATGCTGGCGTGGGACTTCGAGAAGCCAACACCTGCATACACCTACGAGGTTGAGCTGCCTTCGGCATCGTTCGACCCGCTCTACTACGACTTCGTTTCGGCAGCTTACGCCGCAGCCCTCTACTCTGTAGGTGAATTGAGGTTCCCAGCATCGTATGGTGAATCCCCCGGAATCCTGAAGCGATTCACCGGTTTATTCCCAGGTACTGAACGCGGCACTGAGATCGATGAGATATGGGATCTTGCCGTCGCATGGGAATTTGACACCTGGCTAGAACGTATCCTCCGAATCAACGGTGGAGACGTTGTGGCAGCAAGGGAGTTGATCGAAGGTCAATGTCCCGTTCCTGACTACATCGCTAGTCACCCAACGTTAAAGACCGAGCTTCTCAATTACCCTGATGACGATTCAGCACCAGATCTGCGACTGCTTCTACGGTGGATGGGACGTCGCGGTTGGAACGATGACCGCGTCAGAAAGATCGTTCAAGAACACAGCATCATGCTGAACGACTGGGGCAAAACTTCTTTCGCTCAGTCGAGCTAGAAGACGTACTCGGGTCCTTCAACGTATTTGAATCGCTCCATGGCGTCTTCTCGGATCGTGAACCCAAGTCCAGGGGCCGACGGCGGATAAACCCGTCCGTCCCGAATGTCATAATCCTCGTTGAAGAGTTCGTTCATCATTGGCATGTACCCTTGTGACACTTCAAGGATGTGACAGTTAGGCAAAGCCATGGCGAGATGAATCGAGGCTGCGAACAGAACTCCTGACCCCCAGGCGTGCGGTGCAACTTTCACTCCACGCGCTGAGGCCAGCGCAGCGATCCGACGAATCTCGGTTATGCCCCCTGCCCTTGCAACATCAGGTTGAGCAATATCGATCGCCTCGTGATCGAGCAAGCTCTGGAAATCGAATCGTGTGAATTCCCGTTCACCGGTTGCAATAGGGATCGAAGTTGAGTTTCTGACACGGGCATGACCGGTATGATCGTCAGGTGACACAGGTTCTTCAAACCATGAAATTTCGTATTCCTCGATCGCCTCAGCAACTTTGATGGCGTTCATCACATCGAGTGAACCGTGTGCGTCGACCATCAACTCCACGTCAGGACCGATCCCACGACGCGCGGCAGCTACACGAGTCACCGTGTTGTCGACTTTGAACCCGTCGTGCCCCACGACTCGCATTTTAACCGCGCTGAAACCTTTAGCGGCGTAACCGCCAAGTTCAGCTTCCGCCTCTTCACCAGGAGCCCAACCACCAGATGCGTATCCACGGATAGATTCCCGAACTGCACCCATCGCCTGGTACATCGGAACACCAAGCGCCTGAGATCTCACGTCCCAAACGGCTATGTCTATCCCCGCAATTGCCTCCATGACCACACCGCGCCGCCTGCTTGGATCGGGCTGGGTTATTCCTGTTTCGATCGCCGGTGCCCACCGTGAGCCGTTGTACATCTTCTCGTAGATGCGCTCTGAGAACATTGGGTCTTCTCCGAGAAGTTCAGGCCCCAACTCGTGGTTCACAGCTGCGGCAACAACTGCCGGATTGCCCAACGAGGCACCGATACCAGTCAGACCTTCATCGGTTTCGACCAACACCATCACGTTGTCTGATTTCACCTTTGTTCCCAGGTCAGTGCGGTGCTGCCGCTCGACGGGGATCGGGTCTGACATTGGGATTGCTTTTACAGACGTGATTTTCATTCCGTTGCCTCACTAGTTCGTGTTCGACACCAGTCTAGTCAACACCTGGAACAAACGACATAAAAAAAATCGACCTGCTCATGGCAGGTCGATTCAATCTGTTTCCTGAGAACGGCTGTACTAGCTTCCAGCACCAACGGCTTCGGCTTTGCGCACGATTTCCTTTGTGGAAACGATGTGCTTCTGCAATCCAAGCTCTTTCGTACCCATTCCCATTGCAAGACCAATGAGCTGAGGTACGTGAATGACAGGCAAGTCTGCCTTATCGCCTCGGACTTGTTTGCGAGCCTTCGGCTGGTAACCGTCTAAGTTCAAGTGGCAAAGCGGACAAGGCGTGACCATTGCGTCTGCACCAAGGTCCTTGGCAGTACCTGTGTGATTCGCAACCATCTTCATCGAGTTCGCCTGGTTTATGAACAGGATCGGGAATCCACAACAAGCAGTCTTTCCCGCGAAGTCAGTCACGCTACCGCCGACAGCTTCGATCAGCTGCTCAAGTGAAGTTTCACGCCCCGGGTTTGCACCAAACTCAAGAGCTTCGGATGGTCGAACCATGTAACAACCGTAGAACGGAGCCATGTTCATCCCTGTAAGTTCACGAGTGAACGTTTCCTTGAGTTTGTCGAGACCAATGTCTTCAATCAAAGCCCAAAGCAAGTGTTTTACCGATGTAGTTCCTTTGTACTCCAGTCCTTCAGGAGCGAGGAAGCTGTTGATTTCAGCAAGGTATTCAGGATCCCGCTTCACACGGTGGTTCGCCTGGCTCATAACGCCCTGGCAGGTTGAGCAAAGGACCATAATTGGCAGTCCCATTTGCTCTGCCATTGCGAAAGTGCGGACGTTCAATACGTCACCCATTTTCAGGTTCTTCTCCTGAAGAAGGCCAGCTCCCGTGCAAGCGGCTTTTGTCAGCTCAACGTGTTCGATACCGAGCTTGTCCATGACCGCTACAGCTGAATCGTAAAGCTCAGGAGCTCCACCACGAGCTACACATCCTGGATAGAAGGCGTATTTCATTTCTGGTCACCTTCCACTCGGTCGTACAGATCTTTCACTTTCTCGTTGTCCTCTGCTTTGTGAGGGAACACTGGCGGGAGCTTGCCCTTCATCATGGCGTTTAGACCAATAGGGGCAAGATCGAGCAGTCGTGGGATGTTTGTCCAACCTGCGGAATCGAGAGCCAATCGAGTCTCATCGAGTCGACCGTGCTTTCGAACCGAGTTGTACATCGATTCGGTGTGGCGGTAGCCAGAAGTGTTTGTGTTGCCGGCTTCGATAGCGGCTTCACGCAACTCCATGATGCGCTCCATCGGAGCGACATCCTTCGGGCAAACTTCAACACACTTCATGCAGCGTGTGCAGTCCCAGATTCCACCATCTTCATCGTTCAGAGACTTCAGACGCTCGTCGCGCTTGTCGTCTCGTGGGTCCTCGGTGAAACGCCAGGCTTTCGCCAACGCCGCCGGGCCAATGAAATTGGCATCAACTTCAAGAACCGTACAGTCGGATACACAGCAACCACACATGATGCAGTTCATTGCTGTCAGCAGGTTTTCCATCGAGTCGTTCGAAGCAGTGTATTCACCCTGCTCCGGTACGAAGCTTGGCTGCATGTACGGCTCAACTCGGTTGATCTGCGAGAAGAACGTGTCGAGAGAAATAACCAGGTCACGGACAACGTGCTGGTTACCCATCGGCTCGATGACCAGCTGCTCGCCGTTAGGCGCAACCTCGACCACTCGAGTTTTGCAGACAAGCTTGGCGCCGCCGTTCACTCTCATTCCACATGAACCACAAATCGAAGCCCGGCACGCACAACGAAGCGCGAGTGTGCCGTCGACCTGTTCACGGACTTTGATCAGAGCATCGAGAACGGTGGAGTCAGGATGTATGTCAACTTCATACTCCTGCCACCAGGTCTTGCCTCCGGAATCTTCCGGGTCGAATCTCTTTACCTTCAGACTGACCTGCATTTAGTAGACCCTCTTTACTGGTTCCCACTGAGTGATCGTCACTGGCGAAGTTTCTACACGGTAGCCGTGTTCTTGCGACTCATCCTTGTAGACGAGAGTGTGCTTCAGCCAATTTTCGTCATCACGTTCGGTGATATCAGTTCGGAAGTGAGCACCACGGCTTTCCTTCCTTGTCAGTGCGCCACCAACAACACCTTCTGCACATTCGACCATGAACTCGAGTTCAAGAGCGAACATGAGATCGGTGTTGAAGATCTTGCCTTTGTTCTCAACAGAGACGCTCGGCAATCGCTTCTTGACGTTGATCAAATTTTCTAGAGCACCTTCCATTGAAGCCTGATCTCGGAACACACCAATGCCCTTGGTCATGCCAGTAGCAAGATCGTCTCGGACGGTTGCGGCACGTTCTCCCTGAGGTCGGTCAAGAATTCCCTGGATTCGAGTCTTCTCTGATGTAAGGTCTTCTTCTGACCTTGCGTGGTCACCGACTGACTTGATGTACTCAACAGCGTGCGCTCCTGACCTGCGGCCGAAGACAACTGTGTCGAGAAGTGAGTTAGCGCCAAGTCGGTTCGCACCGTGAACGCTAACGTTCGCGCATTCACCCGCAGCGTAGAGACCAGGGATTGAAGTAGCTCCATCCACGTTGGTCTTGATACCACCCATGATGTAGTGCATTCCAGGCTGTACTGGCACAGGCTGCTCAGCCATGTCGATGCCGAGGAACTCTACGGACACTTCCTGGAGGTAACCGAGTCGCTGTTCGATGTACTCACGACCAAGGTGTCGAAGGTCGAGAAGAACGTTTCCATCGACTCCCCTGCCTTCGTTGATTTCGGTTTGCTCAGATCGGGACACGACGTCTCGTGAAGCCAGCTCCATGTAGTCCGGAGCGTACTTTTCCATGAACCGCTCTCCGTTGGCGTTCAACAGGTGAGCACCTTCACCACGAGCTGCCTCGGAAAGTAAAATTCCCGTTCGAGCAAGTGTCGTAGGGTGGTACTGGATCATCTCCATGTCCATCAACGGAACGCCTGCCTGGTAGGCGAGACCGAGACCGTCTCCAGTGCAGATCAGCGCGTTGGTGGAAGGCTCGAATACTCGACCAGCTCCACCGGCTGCCATGATGACCGCTTTTGCTTTGATGGTGTGGAGTTCACCTGTTTTGAGATCGAGAGCTACGACACCACGGCATGCACCGTCTTCAATGATGAGCTTGGTTACGAACCACTCTTCGTAAACGTTCAGACCCAGCTTCAGCGCCTGTTCATATAGTACGTGGAGCATGGCTGAGCCAGTGATAGCTCCAACGAAGAACGTTCGTGCCTTTTTCTGACCACCGAAGCGACGGGTTCCAAGTTTGCCGTCTTCACCTCGGCTGAAAATTACACCCATTCGTTCGAGCTCAATAACAGCCTCACCGGCTTCCCTCGACATGATTTCAACAGCATCCTGGTCAGCGAGGAAGTCACTTCCCTTGATGGTGTCGTATGCGTGACCTTCCCAGTCATCACCTCGATCCGTCAACGGAGCGTTGATTCCGCCCTGCGCTGCGTTTGAGTGGCTTCTTACTGGGTGAACTTTTGAAATTACCGCTACATCGGCTCCCGCCCGGGTAACTTCGACAGCGGCCCTGAGTCCGGCGAGTCCACCACCGATAATCAGGACATCATGCTCATACATTGGCTAGCCTCGTGCTTGACTCGTTCATGAACTTGTTCATATCTAAATATCCAGGAGTTGCTCGTAAACGTACTGAGCGGATAAGAGAGCCGCGATTGTCATTTGGTCTTCCAGTTCACCGCTCCGGATCAGTTCAGGGATCTCGAAAAAATCATGCGCCTCGACAACAATGTCTTCTCCGTCATCTTGCGCCAATGGTGAATAAACCAGGTCTTTTGCGATGAAGCTGTGGGTGTATTCGGTCGAGTACCCCGGAGCTACCCAGGAACCACCAATGTGGATCAGCGTTCCCGCTTTATAGCCAACTTCTTCTTGCAGTTCTCTATGAGCTGTTGTCTCCGGTTTTTCTCCTGATTCTCTTGTGCCGGCAGAGGCTTCCAAGAGTTCCTTACCTGCTGCCAGTCTGTACTGACGGACCAGAAGTACTTGCCCTTCGTCAGTTATCGGGATAAGCACGACTGATCCAGGATGTTCAATTATTTCTTTGTCGAACTCCGGTCCACCTTCGAACTGAGCAGTGTCGATGCGCAGGGAAATCCTGTTTCCCTCGTACTTTCGATCAACTGACAGGATAGTCGGACGTTTCGGTCGCAAAGCCTAAGTATTTTACTCTCGACGTGTTGTTATCGTCGGCTTCTACGTGAGTTTTTGAGGGAACCTTTTCGCAATCCCAGCCTTCGAGACAAATCACCCCAGAATTCTGCTGGTGATTTCCGTCTCAAGAACAAAGCGTGTTTGCCTTCTTGAGTGATCGTGACGGTATCGCTAGGATTCAGAGAAATATCAACGAAACCATCTATGTTCATAGTGGCTTCTTCCTCGGTAAGAGTTGTCAGTTCTACTTTCGAAGTTGGTTGCAGAATCACTCCACCGAATTGACTCATGTGAGTCGCAATTGGCTTAACCATGAAGCCTTTGGACTCTGGGTCCATCACAGGTCCGCCTAAGGACAAGCTGTAGCCAGTGGAGCCTGTTGCACTTGATACCACCACACCGTCACCGCGATATGTCGCAAGGTGGACTCCATCAATGACGGTACTAACGTCAATGACTCTCAGAACAGCCCCACGAGCGACTGTGACGTCGTTGAGCGCGCTAAAGCTAGATTCATGCCCGGATACCGATGCGGAAAGCATTGCTCTCGCTTCAATCCTCGCGTTCCCTTGCAAATACCAATCGACTGATTCAAGTGCGTCTTTGGCTTCGAGATCGCTCATGAATCCAACCCGCCCCATGTTGATACCAAGCACGGGGATTCCGAGTTCAGCAGCTTCATGGGCACCGCGGAGTATTGTTCCGTCGCCACCGATCGTGATGATCAGGTCTGACTGAGCAAGTTGTTCGCTCGTTTCATCGAGCGTGTCCTGTGTTGCCAAACACCAGGTGCGACCGTCGCTGTATTTGTCAGCCAGGGCGGACGCCAGTTCGCCGGCCTCTTTTACGAGACCGTGGTGAACAACTCCTATGCTTCGGAAAGGTGCCATCTAGGGATTCGAACCTTACGTAGCGTATTGCACGCACTCTCAAACAACTGGCTGAGAGTGTAACTGCACTAGACTATGCTTAGTGCACTTTCTGCGAACTCGAGGAGTAAGAACGGGGCGATACCAAAGACACCAGCACCAATTGCAGCTAGACCGGTCGCCGTGATTGCAGGAACATCTGCACTGATTTTGGAGTCATCTGCGGGATCTTCAAACACAATCGCCCGAACAACTCTCAAGTAGTAGTAGGCAGCGACAACAGTGTTCACAACACCGAGAACTGCCAACCATGCGAGATTTGCGTTCAATGCCGCACCGAACACAACGACTTTCGCCATGAATCCAACTGTCGGCGGCATACCTAGTAACGAAAGTATTCCGAATATCAGCAATCCGGCCAGTAGCGGTGAGCGCTTCAGTAGACCGTTCAATCCCTCGATGGAGTCATCGCCAGTTCGGGATGTTATCGCCGTGATCGCAAAGAACACTGCCAGGTTAGTGAATGCGTAACCTGCGAGGTAATACATAGCTCCCTGAGGACCACTTCCCGCGAATGACGCACCAACTTGGTTGGCAGGGACTGACGCGACACCTACGAGAATGTAACCGGCCTGAGCAATAGTCGAATAACCGAGAAGTCTGGTAATGCTGGTTTGCGACAGGGCTAGCAAGTTACCGGCTGTCATTGAGACAGCCGCCAAAATTGCAAATAGTCCCGACCAGTCCTGCATCAATGCAGAATCACCGAATGCTGTGTACATGATTCGCAGAACTACTGCGAATGCCGCACCTTTGGAAGCGACAGATAGGAAAGCAGCAACCGGAGTAGGTGCTCCCTGATAAACGTCGGGGACCCACATTTGCCACGGTACGACCGCCATTTTGAAGCCGAATCCGGCAACGATCATGACTACTGCAGCGAGAACAGCGTATGAACCAAACGGAACACCGGCTTCGCTTGGCAACTCGGCAAGCCGCTGCATGATCACATCAAGGTGTGTGCTGCCGGTGAAGCCAAATATGTAAACGAATCCGTACAGCAGGACTGCACTGGAAATCGCCGAGAGTAGGAAGAACTTGGTTCCTGCTTCAACCGACCGTCGAGTGCGATGAATTGCAGCCAGAGCCACAACCGGCAAAGCAGTCAGCTCGAGTGAAACGTAGATCGTGATCAACTCAGTCGCTGAAACCAGCAACATCATTCCAGTTACGGAGAGCAACAGCAAAGAAACAAACTCACCACCGTATGCCTTCACTTTGTCCGACGTCACGTAGTGGTTGGAAGCGAGAAGTGTCCCGGCTGTCACTGTGATCATCAGGAATTTGAAGAACAGTGAGAACCTGTCTGCTTCGAAAGTATCGAAGAGCGCTGCCCCAGTTGCCGGGTCGCCGAACCAGCCGTACCAAAGGTTCAGTGTGAACAGCAGTGGCAGCGACAGCCCAATAAACGCGACAGCAACAACTCGACCGATATTTCGGGTCATCAGGTCGACGGTTATTACGAGAAGCGCAACCGCAGCTAGAGAGATTTCAGGGGATAGTGCCCAGAAGTCCTGACCAGTCATTACCTCAGCACCGCCTGTATTCCGAGATCAAAGACATCAGTCACAACTGATGGCCAGATTCCAACGATAAATATCGGAGCAGCCAGAGCAATGACCGGGATCATATCTACCCAAGATGCATCAGTCAGTCCGTCATAAACATCATCGGCTAACCCTGGGTTCGCAGGTCGCTCCCCAAAGAACACTCGCTGAACCATCCAAAGCGTATATCCGGCTGCAAGGACTACTCCAAACGCAGCAACACCTGTTGCCCATGGCCAAACAGAGAATGTACCCAGGAACACCATGATTTCTGCAACGAATCCTGACAGTGCGGGCAAACCGAGCGATCCGAAACCGGCGATCAGGAAGAATATTGCGATGAGCGGCATCTTCTTCCACAGACCACCAAGATGTGGAATGTGACGCGTGTGAGTTCTGTCGTAAGACAGTCCAACCATCAAAAAGGCAAGTCCGGTGATGGTTCCGTGGGTGAACATCTGCAACGCTGCACCGTTCAATCCACCTGCGGACGTGTCTGCAGGCGATGATCCAATTGCGGCGACACCGAGCATCACGAATCCCATGTGGCTAACCGAGCTGTAAGCAATTAGACGCTTCATATCGGTCTGACGAATGGTAATTATTCCTCCGTATACGACGGAGATCGCGGCTACAACCGCCATTGCTCCTGCAACGTCATGGATAGTGAATCCTTGTGTTTCCTGGAAGAAACCAACGTTGATTCGGAGCAGACCGTAACCCGCCATCTTCAGCAACACACCAGCAAGCATGACCGACACAGCCGTCGGAGCATCTGTATGTGCATCAGGTAGCCAGCTGTGGACCGGGAACGTAGGGAGCTTCACAGCAAATGCGATGAAGAAGAACGTAAATATCAACGCTGCCGGAATAACCAGATCAGCGTTAGCGATGATCTCAGGTATTCCAACGATTCCAAGTTCTGGAATCGAAACCATTGCCAGAGTGTTCACTTCTGGAGTTACGAACAGAGCGAGTATTGCTACCAGCATGAACGCTCCACCAGCGAGAGTGAACAAGACGAACTTCATCGCCGAGTACCGTGGGCGACCGCTACCCCAAATAGCGATCAGCATGTACATCGGAATCAGTTCGAATTCGAAGAAGATAAAGAACAGCAGCAAATCGAGTGAAGTGAATACACCTAGTACAGCTGACTGGAGCAGCAGTAACCACAGGAAATACTCTCTGACTCGGTGTTGAATTCTCCAGGAGGCGAACGCCGCTGCCATACCGAGAATTCCGGTAAGCAATACAAGTGGAGCACTCAGGCCGTCGACACCAACGACGTAGGACGATCGCAAAGCGTCAATTGGAATCCATCGTTCGAAGTAGTCGACCATTTGAATCCCGCTGGCGTCTCGGTCGTAACCGAAGAACACCATCGCGGTCAGAATGAACGTTACGACGGTCGCGCCGATAGAAATCCAGCGGATGTACTGGTCGGACTTGTCACCTCTAACCAACAGGGTCGTCAGAAGTGCGACAATCGCCGGCAGGAATATCGTGATCGTCAGGATTCCATCAAACAATGAAGGCCTCCTGAGCGTTGTTGAATATGTTTCTTGAGCTAATTCTCACGTGCTTTATCAGCCCCAGAGTAGGAATCCAGCAATAACTGCGACGACACCGATAACCATGCCGACCGCGTAAGTTTGCGCTTGACCGTTTTGAATCAATGTTCCACTTCGGCCAATTCGGCTGACCCAGTTCGATAAATGAACGTTGGTGTTATCAATCCAATGTTCATCGAACCAGCGCAGGGCATCAGCGATGTACTTGTAAAAAATCGACCTAACGACCAAGTTTTCGTACAACTCGTCGAAGTAGTACTTACGGAACATGAGGTTGTACATAGGCCTGAACGTATTCGCTACGGAATCAGCTGAGATCGACTTGCTCATGTACATCAAGTACGCAAGTCCAATTCCTGCAACTGCGAGCACCGTAGAGATACCAGCGACCATGTAGTTGAACTCAGGTGATGCTCCAGCGTGCACCGCAGCATCGTGAGTTGGGAACACGTCGTGGTTCTCCTCAGTCACGAAGTGAGCGAACGCGTGCTTGTTGATGCCTGCAATTTCAACTGTCGGGTTGGACAGGAATCCAATGAATATTGCGAGGATCGAAAGCAGGACGATCGGTCCGACCATCAACCACGGTGACTCTCCAAAGTGCGAGTGAGTGCTTCCGACAGGATGCGGTTCGCCAGCCTTCTCAGCATCCTCAATCTCCTGGTCACCTCCGCCCTTCCATTCACCGTGGAATGTCATGAAGATGGCTCGGAACATGTAGAAGGCGGTCATCAAAGCTGCGACAAGACCGAGTACGAGAACTACCGGTCCGACGACGTCCACATGGGTTGCGTGTCCGAGTATTTCGTCCTTCGACCAGAATCCAGAGAATGGGAACAGTCCCGCAAGGCTCAAGCTTGAAATAACCATGCCCCAATAGGTCCACGGCATGTACTTCTTGAGTCCACCCATGTAGTTCATGTTGAACGTTCCAGATGCGTGATGCACCGAACCCGCACCGAGGAACAACGCCGCTTTAAAGAATGCGTGTGTGAACAAGTGGAATATGGCAGGGGCGTAGGCACCAATACCGAGGGCTAACATCATGTAACCCAACTGCGAGACAGTTGAATAAGCCAGTACTCGTTTGATGTCGTTGGCTACTAGACCCATCGTTGCTGCGAACACTGCGGTGATTCCACCAACCAGGGCAACCAATGTCATGATGTCGGAGTGCTCGAACAGCGGGAAGAACCGAGCAACTAGGAACACACCTGCCGTAACCATCGTCGCCGAGTGGATCAGCGCAGATACAGAAGTCGGACCTTCCATCGCATCAGGCAACCAGGAGTGCAACGGGAACTGCGCCGATTTACCAACCGCTCCTGCGAACAGTCCAAGTGCCACCCATGTTGCAACAGAGGCAGCGATCTCGTGCGCTTCCAGAGCGTGATACAGCGTCACAACGTCCATGTAGGAAGCGTCGTCTGAGTACAAATAAAGGATTCCAAGCAAGAACCCGAAGTCACCGAACCTGGTCATCAGGAACGCCTTCTTGGCAGCAGCTGCTGCAGAAGGTCGATCCATCCAGAATCCGATTAGGAGATACGAGGAGACACCGACGAGTTCCCAGAACACGAAAATCTGGATCAAGTTGCGGGATAGAACCAGCCCCAGCATCGATGCCGTGAACAATGACATGTAGGTGAAGTAGCGTGTGTAGCTCTTATCACCGTGCATGTATGCCTGCCCATAGATCTGGACAAGCAGACTGACACCACTGACAACTACGAGCATGATTGCGGTCAGTTGGTCGATCAAGAGTCCAAACGTGAGATTCAAACCGCCAATTGCGATCCAATCACGTTTCTCGGTCGCAATCGGACCATCACCCATGACCGTAAACAGGGTCAGCAGGGAAATTACGAACGAACCACCAATTGCAGCAACCGCAAGGTAACCGGCGTAACGGGACTCGGAACCAACGAAACCGCGTATAAGCAGCCCGTTCACCAGCATGCTGATGATTGGGAGAGCGATTATGAACCAGGCTAGGCCTTCAGTAACCAACTAATCGTTCCTGCTAAAGCTTTCTCAAAATTTCGTCAGCCACGTGCTCGCGGCCTTTTGGAACCATCACGCGGTACGCAGCATTCTCCGACCAGTCCAGGATGTTCCCTTCTGGAATGATCTTCGTTGGCAAACCTTCTCCTTCAAGAAGGTCTTTCCACATCTCTGCCGAGATCAAATTTTGAGTTTTCTTGTAATCAACCCACATAGTGATGCTTGTCGAAGTGTCGACTAATTCCTCAACTCCGAAGCTTCCGTAATCTCGACCGTTTCTTTAGATCGGTACATCGCAAATACAAGAGCGAACGCCAACGCAGCTTCACCTGCCGCCACAGCGGCGACAAATATGGCGAAAGCATGCCCTGTGAGCGCTGATCGAACAGCCTCGGCGGTCAATGGATCGCCTGAAAGCAGTGCAGCTGCTGGAGTAAACCTTGCAAAGCCAACTGCAGCAATGATCACAGCGTTGAACATAAGTTCGAGCGACATGATGACGCTGATCACACTTCGACGTGAAACCGCGCCGTAGATTCCAATGGCAAACAACGCTGCCGATACGAGGAGGATGTTCTCAAGCGTCACGCTTCAGCCTCCTCGTTTTCTGGATCACGCATAATCAGAAGACCACCGAGAAGCGCTGCCACCAACAATAGTCCGATGACTTCAAATGCAAGTACGTATTCTCGTGTCAGCAATACTCCGAGCGGGCCAGTGCTGTTTACGAGCACACCGTCGTTTCTAACGATCGGGCTATCAGAATCGACCAAACCAGGTGCAGCAACGACTACGTTGTCGCCTTCGCCTACTTCAACGAAACCATCAGTCAGTGCGGTTCGGGCTGTTTCATCGGTAATTGAGTCGATTGAAGTCCAATCGGAGTTGTAAGTGGCAAAAACGAGTGAGGCGAACAAAAGAGCAGCCATCGTTCCGCCCACAACTCGTCCTTGAGACGGTCGGCTCCCAGTAGTCACGTCTTGAATGAACATGACCGAAAACGCGAGTAGTACTGAAATAGCACCGACATAAACGAGGATTTGAACGACCCCAACAAATTCGGCACTCAGGATGAAATAGAGAATTCCAACTGCGAGGAACGTGCCTGCAAGAGCAATTGCAGCTCGATAGACGTTCTGCTGGGTGACAACAAGCACTGCCAGTCCAAGAATGACAGCGGATACGACCCAGAATGCGACGCTTGTCAGCGTTGATACTTCCATCATCGCTCGTCGACCCACTTCTTTTTCATCTCGTCGTAGGTCTTGCGCTCGTGACGTCCAGCGTCGTGGAAATCTTCCATTTCTTCGGCGAAAGGATCGAATCCATTCTCCTCAAACTGAGGACGGTAGAACGCACTCGGACGCTTCTCGGCGTCCCAGAGCTCATCTTTAGTGATGACCAGATCATCTCGAACATACTTAGATCGCTCGAAGCCCGTGCCCATGTGGAGCGCGTCGTACGGGCATGCCTCTACACAAAGACCACAGAACATGCAGCGACCAATATCGATATCAAAGACTTCGAGCTTGTAGCTCTCACCCTCTTGTGCATCGATTTTGCCGGGGACACTGACAATCTCAATGATGCCCAACGGGCAGTACTTCGCACAGCTTGCACATGCGGTGCAGCGCTCTTCGAAATAAGTGAACTCGTTTCCTCGGAACCGAGCTGACTGTTTGACCTTTACAGGCACAGTCGCCAAACCAGCGATCGCTTTGAGTGAATCGCCCGGTCTTTTGACGAGGAACTGCACCGGATTCATACCGGCTTCTTTCGCTGCACCAAATAGACCGACATGCCGGTCTGGGTACTGTTCAGTTGAGTGCGGGCGTAGGAAATTCTTGAGAGTTACGACAAATCCGCGAGGTAGACCCATCCCGATCATTTGTCACCTCCACCTTGCACACCGGCATTCGCAGGAAGCGTCTCAGTACCAACCGGGTAAACCGGGGCTGATTCTGATGGAGTTGGGCTCTCGTACGCACTGGTGCCTAATAATTTGCTCACTACCCAGATCGAAATGATTGCGACTGGCCAGTTGATTGCCGCCATGATCCACAACTCTGTAGTTGATGGCTCCGGCCAGATGGCTATCAGCACAGCGGTGACAATGATGTTGATCATCGTCAATTCGAAAAGACCCTTCCATGCAAATTTCAGGACCTGATCGACACGCAATCGAGGAAGCGTCATTCGGAACCAAATGATCACAAACAGCACCAGGATCAGCTTCACAGCGAACCACAGGTGCGAAGGAATTGGGTCCCATCCCTTCCAACCGCTCAAGAAGAGTGTTGTGATGATTGCCGATGTGCTCAACTCAGCAATGAATTCCGCAAGGAAGAACAGACCAAATTTCATGCTGGCGTAATCGTTCAGATACCCGGCAGCAAGTTCCGATTCAGCCTCGGTGAGGTCGAACGGTGCTCGTGCCATTTCCGCCATTGCAGCAAGGAAGAAAACGAAGAATCCTAGTGGCTGGACAAGAATGAACGGAATCGCCTGTGCTTCGATGATTGATCCAAGTGACATCGAACCGGCAAGCATGATCACACCGACCAATGCCAACGCCATTGGAATTTCGTAGCTAACCAGCAACGCAACAGAACGTAGTGCAGAAAGAATCGCGATACGGTTTGCCGACGACCATGCAGCTGTGAGGACCGAAAGTGTCGTAAGTGATGTGACTGCCATGATGAACAGCACACCTACGTTCAAATCCGCAACGTAAGTTCCAACTCCAACCGGGATCACAGAAAACACGATCAGCGCAGGTGCAGCGATCATTACCGGGGCGAGATTGAACAAGATGCGATCTGCTTCTGCTGGAACCAAATCCTCTTTGAACATGGTCTTGATGGCGTCAGCAACGGAGGTCAACGTCCCCCATGGGCCCCATCGGTTCGGACCTGTTCGATTCTGGAAGCGACCAAATAGTCGTCGTTCACCCCAGATCAGGACGATTACGCCACCCAGAATGGCGTTCGCAAATATGGCAGCGACAACCAGCGCTGAAAGCAGGAATGCAAGCCACTCCATACCACCTGGCAAAAGGCCGGAAGAATAATCCCGAGCTGCGCACTCAGTACTTTCGCCTGCTAGTACGCAGTAGACGTTTCGCCACAGTGAGTTGTCTAGGAAAGCTGCGCTCATTAGCGGTCAACCTCCCCCATGTTCAAATCGACACTACCGAAGATCACGAAAAGATCACCGAACTGCTCGCCGATCAGCATTTCGCGGAGAAGGGTCAGGTTGATCAACGATGAAGCGCGTGCGTGCATTCGGTACGGAGCAATGCTGCCATCGGATACCAGGTAGAAACCAAGTTCACCCTTGGAACCTTCAATGGCTGAGTAAACATCACCAACAGGTGGACGGATCAAACGAGGAACATCGTCGAACGACGGACGAACCGGACCTGGCTCAATTTGTTCAATGCACTGGCGGACAATTTTTACGGACTCACGCATTTCCTGGACTCGTACCCAGTACCGTGCGTAGTTGTCTGACGCGCTGTGCAGTACGCGATTGAAATCAACCTTGTCGTAGTAGTCGTATGGATCTCGGTGCCTTAAATCCCAGTCGACCCCACTTGCTCGCAGCATCGGACCGGTTATTGAAGCATTGATGAGTAGCTCAGGCGGAAGAACTGCAGCCCCCTTCGTTCGGGAGAAAACAATTTCGTTACCGCTGAGATACGCCTCAAGTTCGTCGATTGTGTTGACGATGTCATCGAGTTCGCGATCAAGTGCTGGCCAAAACTCCTTAGGAGCGTCCATAAACACCCCACCCGGACGCATGTACGAGTTGGTTATTCGAGCACCACAGAGCATTTCAAATAGATCGAGAATTCGCTCTCGTTCACGCATGCAGTAAATAAGTGGAGTTCCGAGCGCACCAAGGTCCTGCAACAGGAATCCCGTGGCGACCAAATGACTGGCAACTCTCTGCAATTCGGAGGCAATCATTCGCAACCAAACACCACGAGGCATCGGTTCGATTCCGGCGAGCTTCTCCACAGCTAGTACATATGACTGGTTGTTCAGCATGGACGATACATAGTCCATGCGATCAGTCAGAGTAATAATTTGTGAATAAGTGCGCTCTTCGGCGAGTTTCTCTGTCCCACGATGCAGGTAGCCGAACACCGGCTCTACATCGACGATTTCCTCACCGTCGAACATCACCCGCATTCGGAACACACCGTGCGTCGACGGGTGCTGAGGGCCGAGGTTGACCGTTACTGGCTGTGTCTTAACTGCCACTACTCGTCATCCTCGTCATTCGGAGCTTGGATCGACTGATCGTAAGTCACATAGTCTTTTCGGAGTGGGTGACCGGGGAATCCTTCCCACAACATGATTCGCTTGTGGTTTGGATGACCGTCAAAACGGATGCCCATAAGATCCCAAACCTCACGCTCCTGGTAATCGGCTCCACGCCAGATAGGAACGACGCTTGGGACGCTCGCCTCAGTTCTACCCTGCCCCACTTTCGCTTTAAGAACAGCGGTTGCGGCGTACGGGAGTGACGTGAGGTGGTAAACGACTTCGAAATGGTCGATGTAATCAACAGCGGTAACACTGCTCAACAGATCGAACTTGAATTCAGACCGGGTTTTCAATCCTTCGCAAACATTTGAAATAGCAGAAGGCTCAACCCAAACATCCGTAGCCGAACTGGAAATAACCGTTCCAGGTGCAAAGGCCTCAATCGCCTCGGCAAGAGCTTGTCCGTTCCAGGCGGTCGTCATTCTTGACCTGCCGCCCGACCGGTAAGGCTGTATTTTCGGATCTTGTCATGCAACTGCATGATTCCGTAAAGGAGAGCGTCTGGACGCGGGGGACATCCTGGAACATAAACGTCCACCGGCATGATGTGATTCACACCAGGCACGACAGAGTAGCTCTGGTAGTAAGGACCGCCAGAGGTCGCACAAACCCCCATTGAGATAACCCATCGTGGCTCTGCCATCTGGTCGTACAACCTGCGCAGCGGAACAGCCATTTTCCAGGTCAATGTGCCAGCGACAATCAAGAGGTCAGCCTGCCGAGGAGTAGCGCGGAATGCTTCCATGCCGAATCGAGAAATATCAAAACGCGCCATCGCAGAGGCGATCATTTCAAATGAACAACAAGCAAGACCTGATTGCAGCGGGAATACTGAAGACTTACGTGCCCAGTTCAATAGGTAATCGACCGAACTAACAATCACGCTTCGCTTCAGTTCATCGGGGACTTCAATCACCGGATCAGGAAACGGCTCAAGGTGAGTCGACTTCATCCTGTTAATGGATGTGCCTTCTCGCTTGTCCAAATCAAGCGTGATCGACTGCAACGCACCTCTAGGATCGGCACCCGGAGGAGTTCCGTATGGATCAGTCAGCTTTGGGCCAAGGGTCATTTGTTGTACACCCACTCAAGCGCCTGTTTACGCCATGCGTAGGCGTACCCGACCGTCACCACCAATAGGAAGACCAACACAGCTCCCAGGGCAGCAAATCCGAACTGCTTCGACATCACACCGTATTTCACCGCCCAGGGGAATAGGAACACAGTTTCGACATCGAACACGACAAATAGGAGTGCATAGTAGTAGTAACGGAAGTTGAATCGCGCTGGACGTTCACTGATCGGGACCATTCCACCTTCATAAGGAGTTTCCTTAATTTTGGTGGGACGGGACGGTCTAACCCGAATGAATTGAGCCATGTAACTCATCATCAACATTCCAATAGGAACTGTGACCGCCACAATGGCAAATATGATTAGCAGCGCGTACTGCCGGAAATAGTCTTCGAACATCTACTGTCGTTACTAGATTTACGACTCAAAAATGGCCGAATCGGAGCATAGCAGTCACCCGATTTGCCAGCAAGTGAAAAATTGAACAATCGAACTGATTAGCGAATAAATGGGCCGTCATAGACGGTGTGTATTGCTAGTCGAAAACGATGACTCCGCGGCCGTCCTCACCTCGCTCAAGCGCTTCGTACGCTTCGTTGATTTCTTCGAGCTTGTACTGGCGAGTAACAATTCCACCTACATCGATCCGTCCTTGCTGGTATAACTCAAGCAAGGTAGCGAACGTTTGATGCGGGCTTGCGGAGCCGTAGTAGCTACCCACAAGCGTCTTCTGATTTCTCACGAGGTCGATCATCGGAATGTTGGCATCCATTCCGTCAGGTGCAAGACCGACTACAACGGTCGTCCCCCCCTTGCGAGTTGCATCGAACGCTTGCTTTGTGGTGATCTGGTGACCGAACGTGTCGAATGCGAAATCGACACCTCCGTCTGTTAACTCCTGAATGGCTTTTACAGGATCTTCGCTCTTCGAGTTCACAACATGAGTTGCGCCGAACTTATAAGCGAACTCCAGTTTGTGATCGAGCACGTCTACTGCAATTACTTTCGAAGCGTTTACCAGCTTGGCTCCCTGAAGAGCGTTGAGTCCGACTCCGCCAGTTCCAATCACCGCGACTGTCATCCCGGCACGAATCGCTGGCTGATTTATAACTCCACCAACGCCAGTAGCCACGGAGCATCCGATCAGTGCGCCAACTTCCATCGGTACATCGTCAGGCATGGGGTAACAAGCCTGCTGTGGAACAACAATCGATTCGGCGAACACTCCAAGTTTTGCGAACTGGTGAACTTCTTCGCCTTCTTTGGTGTGCAACCGAAACGTGCCATCGTATTGACGCGTTCCGGTGACGCGATTGGTGTCACAAATGTTTGAAAGACCGCTTCGGCAAGATCGGCAATGTCCACAGTTTGCAACGAAGGAGAGAACGCATCGATCTCCGACCTTCACGCTTGACACCCCTGGTCCGACCGCTTCGACAACTCCACTACCCTCGTGCCCCAACACGATCGGCATAGGAGTTGGGTTGTCGCCGGTCATCACGTGGTGATCGGAGGCACAAATGCCAGCTGCAGACATTTTTACGCGTAATTCACCCGTCTTGGGTTCTGACTGGTCAAGCTCAATTACGGGCATTGGCTTGTTTGCTTCAAATAAAACAGCGGCTTTCAAATGGTGTCTCCGGTGCGATCTATGAAATTTGAATTGCAGTTGTAAATGGTACTCCCGAAAAACAGTAATTTTGAGTAAAAGAAAACTCCCCTGAACTGAACCAGAGGAGCTTATTGAGGAGCTTATTAAGGAACGAACGGAGGACTGACTAGTCTTCCAGGATGCTTGCGACCTTCGCCTTTATCTCTTTTGAGTCCGGCAAAGTCGGATATCGTCCGGTTTCTGATTTGTCGTATACGACTTCGTCATTGAGAGTTACTTTGAAAACGCCTGCAACGCCCGGTGTGAGCGTTACTGCTACGTTCGAACCACCAACCGAATAAATCTCGCTTCCCATCCAGAAAGCCACAGAGTGGTAGCCTCAGGGAACGCAATATTCGATGTTCGCAAATATCTTTGCTGGAATGTCGGCCATCACAATCCTCCGGGTCACCGCCCCTAGTTGGTCTGAATTACGGCACCAGACTCAAGCATGTTTGCGACCTGTGCCTTGATGTCCTTGACTTCCATAATGTGTGGTGAGCGACCCTGTTCCTTTTTGTCCCAAAGCACTCGGCCGTCAACGGTCAACTTAAAGCAACCACTGTGCCCAGGCTTCAATGAAATTGCCAAGGCTGGCCCGGCCGCCTGAAATAGTTCGCTAACCATGTTTGCTGCGAGGTTGGCGTATCCACAAGGAACGCAGTACTCAATCTCAGCTTCCATCTTCCAATGATCTGACATTTTTCTACCCTTCATTCGATTACCGGCAACCCATATCAATCGCTCGGTTCTTTCTTGGTTAATCGGCATCCTATCAACCCAATGCAAATTTCTAGACTAAAAAGGTACGGTATACTCGCCGTTCTGGACCCTCGTTGCTCACAGTTGCTACGTGCGGTCGCCAGACACAATGTGAATTAAGGAGGACGATGTGCCCTCATTAGTTGAGTTGCGCCCGGTTACCCGCGAAGACGTTCAGCGACTTGCTGACTGGTTGGAAGACCCTCAGGTGTCAGATGCCTGGTTTGGTCGCTACACCTATGGCGACCCTGCCCACCTCGGTTACGAACCGAAGGACATGATCAACGCGTCCGAAGCCGAATGGGACGAGGTTTTCCATGACCCTCATCACGAGCCGCATCGGTCTATCTTCTCGGTCTACACTCTGTCCGGACAGCACATTGGAGAAGGGCAGCTCTCGATAGACGAAGCACTAGGTGACGCACAAATCTCAGTTTTAATCGGCCAAAAGTCACTCTGGCATCACGGGTATGGCACATCGGCGGTAATCGCCATGCTCGAGCACATTTTCGAGCACCTCAACTTGCACCGTGCATGGGTCGATGTTCCCGAATACAACGCGTCCGCACGTGCAATGTTCGAAGTCATTGGGTTCCAGCACGAAGGCACCTTACGGCAAAGCCGACCTCACGATGGAGCTCGACACAACTCCGTTATCCTTGGAATGCTCTCGGACGAGTACACCAACGCGTTCCCTGAAGGAACGCTAAGTCACGTCACATCGTGGGACGCACCCCGGGTTTAGGCTCCAGTCAATCCTGGGGTTAGTGCATCCAGGTACTTCAAAGCTGATCCGGTGTTGAGCAAGACAACTCGTTCGTCGCGTCCAATAAATCCCGAATCTAACAACATTTCTAGAGCTGATAGGGTTGCTCCACCTTCAGGCGCCGGGAATATTCCCTCGAACGACGACATTTTCTTGACCGCATCAACCATCTGATCGTCGCTTACTCGCATAGCTGTCCCAGAACTTTCTCGCACCGCACGGATCACAAGGAAATCACCCACGGCTGCCGGAACTCGCATCCCTGCCGCCAGAGTTGCCGGGTTTGGGAAAGGATCAGCAAACTCTTCACCTTTGTCGTACGCATCGACTAACGGAGAACAACCTTCGGCTTGGACACAAACCATCCTGGGGCGTTCACTGCCAATCCATCCAAGCGATTCCATCTCATCAAGAGCTTTCCAAATCCCGACGATTCCCGTTCCGCCACCAGTCGGGTAAATAATCACATCGGGCACTTCGAAACCAAGTTGTTCGACGATTTCGTACCCCATGGTTTTTTTACCTTCAGCGCGGTAAGGCTCTTTGAGGGTCGAGACGTCGAAGTAGCCATGTTCGTCAGCGGCTTCTCCTGAAATTCTTCCTGCATCGGTTATGAATCCATCAACAAGGTTTAAATCAGCACCGTATGCGACGCATTCAAGTTGGTTCGCCATAGGCGCGTCCTTAGGCATGTAGACATGAGCTTCCATACCTGCGGCAGCGGCATAAGCCGACATTGCTCCTGCTGCATTTCCGGCGGAAGGCATTGTCAGTTTTGACTGCCCTAGTTCTTTCGCCCTGGAAACGGCAGCCGAGAGCCCACGAGCCTTGAACGAGCCAGTCGGATTTACTCCTTCATCCTTGATTAGAAGAGATGACATTCCAAGATGAAGACCAAGCCGACCTGCTTTGCGGAGCGGGGTGAAACCTTCACCAAGAGTCACAATATTCACAGGGTCGATGACCGGCATGACTTCACGGTAACGCCACATGTTGGCGTCTCTCCCGGCAAGGGAATCCTTGGTGAGTGTTTGAACAGCCTTTGCAAGGTCATATCGTGCCAGCAACGGCTTTCCGTTGTCTGGATTTAGACGATGCGGGTAGTCATGCTCAAATTTTGTGCCTGAAAGAGAACATTCAAGATGGGTAATCGTGCTGACAGGAGCCGAGCTAACGTTTAGTTGATTCAATTCGATACCGTGCTTCTGAACTTCGAGTTTCTAACTTTCAACAATCTCAATGGAAATAATTTTGACACCGTCTGTCGTTGCCGAGGACGGATCTCTATCTGACATTCCGATCACTAAGTCCAATCCCGACTCGACTTTTCCAAACACAGAGTGACACGAAACAGAACCGTCAGCGCAATTCTTTTTGACACCGTTGTCGAAGGCATCCAGCCATCGAGCAGCATCGTGAGTAATGAAAAACTGACTTCCATTGGTATTGGACCCGGAGTTTGCCATCGAGAGAATTCCAGCGTCGTCATGTTTCAAATGCCGTGCAAATTCGTCGTTGAATTTGTAACCAGGACCACCTGTACCGTCACCGTTTGGATCACCTCCCTGTGACACAAATCCTGGAATTACACGGTGGAAGTGCAAACCGTCGTAAAAACCGGTCCTCGACAAGTTAATGAAATTCTCAACGGTGAAAGGTGCATCGTCGTCGAATAATTGAACCGAAATATCGCCTGATTCAGTACGAATCACCGCTGAGTAGTTCTTTGTGGTGTCCAGAGAACCCACCGGTGCCCGAGGGGTATCACCAAAAGTAAGCATTCCTTCGTCTTCAGGAATACTCACCGGATCTCCGTATCCTCTCGGACGCCAAGACATTCTTGTAGGCAACTGCTCCGACTCAATTGCCCGTCGTAACCCTGAACCATCGGTATCTACGAGCCAGCCGGCTCCCAAGAGGGAATCAACCGCCACGAGCTCAGAGTCGTCAGGTGCCCAGGCGGCTACCAGGAACTCCAGAGGAGTATCCAGATATTCCACTGTCAATTCAGAAAGGTCGACGGTCCCTAGATCTAGGGCTCCATCGAGGGTAGTTGTACCAATATGAATTCCAGATCCATCCGCCGTCCAGCCGAAAGTAATACTTGCGCCGTCACTCAACACGACAGGTTCCTCGATTCCCAGTGAATCGAACACAATAATTTTCACAGTGCCATCGGAGTGATTTTGTGAGGCGAGGATTCCTGTGCCATCTGGAGACCAGTACGGCAGGATGTGTTGCGAGTCAGGATCGCTCGAAACGACAGACGCATCTTCTAACGTGACTGGCAATTGGCTTAGCGGGGCTGTGTACAAAGGCCAGTTCTCATCGGCCAATCCAATAAATGCAATCGAGGTTCCATCCGGAGAGATCGATGCCATCGATGCCCCACCCGTTACATCAGTGAGTTGCACGACCTCACGAGATTCCAGGTCGAACGAGTAAATCTGGAGTTCACCGGTGGGATTGCTCACGTACACGAGCTTCGAACCATCTGGCCACCACGCCGGTGCCATCTCAACTAGCCCATTGTTGAACCACTCAAAGTTGGCTGCTCCAAATTGCGCAGTCTCGAGGTCGATGAGCAGTATCCCGCCGCCATCCTGATCAACCATCTCAACGGCGATCATGTTTGAAGATCGCTGCCGAATCGTGATGTCCGATGCTGCCGTGATGGGCTTGTCATTCCCTGCCACACCAGTGGGCAAAGTTACTTTGATGGCGTCCTCAAAATCGCCAAGTTCGTACCCAGCTATAAAAACTGCCTTTTCTTGGCCTCGACCTGCAATTGAGTATTCGTACTCAAACAGCTCTTCGTCGATCTCGAGTAAGTTCCCGTTTTCATCAAACGTATGCACCTGAAATGGAGAACCAGCACCGATCGGAACTGAATCACCAGAGGGTAAAATTTCAATCGATGCCGGTAGCCCAGGGAGTATTGTCAACGGGACTATTTGAACGGCTTCAATGCGATTCAGAATCCCTCGGGCTTCAATTCCAACGTCTTCATACGTTCCTGCGATTGTCCCTGCGATGAACAGTCCGTCTGGAGAAATTTCACCGATCGATGGATCCGAGACATTCCACACCAGCTCGTCGAGTTCCAGTTCATTCCCGAAGCGGTCGAATGCCTTGGCAGAAAGTTGAACTTCCTCACCTTGCTGCAACGTTGACGGTAGAGTCGAAACCACGACCTGATCCAGGATCCCCGGCATAACGGTTCCGGCAATTGTCGATTCGACAAAGCTTCCGTCTTTCGAAACCCTCACCCGTAACAAATCGGTTTCAGCCAAGCCAGCATCGAATCCGGCAGTAAACAACCCGGTTGAATCCACCGCATCACCGTCGCGTAATGCGGTGAATTCGATATCCACGTCTTCCAATTGGTGTCCAGCTGCATCTAGAGCCTCTACCTGAATCATTTGCGATTGACCGACACGGGAGTCAATGATGGCAGGGGCGATTGAGATGCCTTCGAGCGGTCCAGTCGTGATCTCAACATTGGTCGATGCGGTAGCGGTTTTACCCAAACGAGAAAACTCAGCAGTCACTGCGCTTTCGAACACTCCCAATCCTGAACCGAGCGTCAAAAGCCCCTCGGAATCGATGGATCCGACAACTGGATCAGCCGACCACGAAATTTCAGGGACTTCTACGGGATTGCCAAGTGAGTCGAATGCCTCTGCACTGAACATGATGGTCTCGTTGAAGCTCGCTTTGACCTTGTCAGAACTGAGGACAATCCAACCCGATTCTCCAGGTTCGACCGTTATGGTCTGCTGGGACTTATCCGTCTGATCGCCACGAGATGCACTAAGGCTAACTGTGAATGTGCCAGCGTACTCAAACGTGTGCGTTGGATTAGATTCGGCTGAACCAATTCCGTCTCCAAAATCCCAGGAGAACGAATCACCAGAACCCTCTTCCCCAAGTGCAAAGGAAACTTCAAATGGTGCGGCGCCTTCGATTGCACTCGCGGTAAATTCCGACTTTGGCGGTGCTGTGCAAGCAATCGCAACCATGGCAATCGTCCCGACAACAAGGGTCGAAAGGAAGGTTGATCTACGCAAATTTGAAATAACCTGTTGCATTAGGGGACAGATTATGACTCTAATCTTTGTCCGTCGCCTCTCGACTAAGAGTGAAACTGATCGAGTTGAAATACGACGCATTAGGGAACAAAGATTCCAACCTGCATTTCCCAGTTCGCCCGGAACTGTCGTAAACGCAACAAAATGACCTACGTGTCACCCCACATGGTGATGGCGTGAATACGAACGAATTATTCGCATCACGAATGTAGTCTGGATTCAGACGGAATGCATACGCAGTTCTTGCAAAGCCAGTAAGTGAATTCGGAACAAAGAATGTCCTACAAGATCCTTGTTGTTGATGACGAACCAGACATCCTGGAGCTCGTCGAAACACGGCTTTCGATGGCAGGGTATTCGACTGTAACCGCAGATAGTGGTGAAGAAGCTCTCAAAGCCTTCTTCACTGAACGCCCCGACCTCGCTCTCCTCGACGTGGAAATGGCGGGGATGGATGGCTACGAGCTGTGTGAACGCATCAGGCAAATGTCCGATGTCCCGATCATTTTTCTAACTGCTTTCGGTGCAGAAACCCATCGAGTACGCGGACTTCAGGTCGGAGCGGACGATTACGTTGTAAAGCCGTTCTCCAAAAACGAGTTGGTTGCTCGCGTTGAAGCTAACTTGCGACGAGCAGCAATGCCTTCGATTCAACGTGAAGAGCACGGATATGCTGACCCAGTGCTAACTATCGATTACCAGGCTCACATGGTTTCCGTCAGAGGAACTGAAGTCTCTCTATCACCGTTGGAATACAGGCTCCTCACAGCCCTACTCAAGCACCCCGGACAAGTCCTTAGCCACGAACAGTTGCTCAACCTGGCGTGGGGGCCAAACGCCTTCGAAACGTCAACGGACAGTGTTCGGCTTTACATTTCTTACTTGCGAGGCAAGATCGAGGAAGACCCAAAACGTCCGTTGCTGATTGAGACCGTTCGTGAGTTCGGCTACCGATACGTGCGACCGATCGGCAACATCGACCGGATGGCTGCGTAGGGCTTCTCGCTCACCGAACTGTGTGATCTAGTGTTGGTTTCCAACGCGCAAAAGGTCCAGTCCAAAATTTGCGTCATTGGCTGCATATGTGCGCAACCAAGGGATGTCGACACTTCGACTTAACGACTCTCACGTTTGATCCAATATCGCTGAGTGAGATTCTCTCTACGCACTGATTCGTTCAATGCTGCGTTCGCTCTTGTCCGACCGGTCAGTCACAGCCCAAGCCATGCCACTCCATAAACAAAGCGGAGTTGCTACTAGGTCCCCAAGAGCGATCGTAGCAACAGTGGATCTGACACACGGGCTTCCTGGGACTGGCCTGATGCTCTATCTGTTGCCTGCCTATTGAGAACAACCTGCTCAGACTAGCGAGGACGTGCCAGCAGAGTGACGCCACCAATTGCATCAATGAAACAACTGACAGGCTGAGCGCTATTCGGGGCGCTCGGCCAGGGGCAGCGACACCGTGAAGGTCGAACCTTCACCCGGCGTGCTCTCCAAGCGAATCGAACCACCCTGAGCTTCGACAAGGGATTTCGTGATCGCTAGTCCAAGTCCAGTGCTACCGGCTGGTCGCTTGCCGTTCGAGGAAAGACGAACAAACTTGTCGAAGATGCGTGCTTGGTGCTCGGTGCCGATTCCTAGACCTGTATCTACAACCGCAACTTCCAGAGTGTCGCCGACAGTCTTCGCTTTGACGGTCACAGAGCCTTGCTCAGGTGTGTACCGCACAGCGTTGGTGAGCAGGTTGTTGAAGATTTGGGCACAACGTTCACGATCTGCCCATGCAGCACGCAATTTGTCAGGTAGCTTGACTTTCAGCTTCAGCTGTTTCTCTTCGAACTGAGGTGTCATCGCTTCAGTAAGTTCCATCAGCAAACTCTGAATCGAAACTTCACCAAGCTCGAGCGCCAGATTCCCTGACTCCAAACGTGAAATATCGAGCAAGTCTGAAACCAATCGATTTAGTCGCATTCCGTTGGAATAAGCCTTATACAACAGGCGTTGAGTGTTCTGATTGATATCACCACCGGCACCATCCAGGACCAGTTCTATGAAACCTGTCATCGATGTCAACGGTGTCCGCAACTCGTGAGAGACCATCGAAACGAACTCATTTTTCGATCTGTCTACTGCCCGTTCTTGCGTCACGTCACGGAACACCCACAACCGTCCCAAATACTCGTTCTCATCATTGGTAGACGGTGATGAAGTGAGCGACAGTATTCGCTTTTCAGGTCCAGTGATATGAACGTCTTCCGCCGTTACGGACAGACCGTGGTTCTTGTTGATTTGGCGGAGACGACCAAGGTACTTGCGTCTATTTTCGAACTTAACGCCAGCACCTACTCGGGCATGCTCCCATGTTTGACCAACGAGAGACTCTGGGTTCATGAATCCAAACGCAGAGGTGTACGCCTGGTTCGCCCAAACAACGGTGTCGTCCGAACCAACCAGCAAGATCGCCTCTTTCGCCGAGTCAAGCAGCGTGTTCATTCGGTTGGTCATCAAGCTCAGGTCTGACTGAGCTGTCTGACGACTTGAAATCAATGAATACATTGATACGGTCGCAAGGCCGGTAATGATCGTTCCACCGGCAAGCACAATCATCCAGAGCCTTGACTCAAGTTCCGTGAGTCCAAACCCGACTGGCTTGCTGAACTGCAGTTGCCAAATACGGCCTTCAAAGTCCAAATTCGACGTTCGACTTATCCCGCGGTCCCATGTTTGATCAGTTTCGCCATTTGGTATTGGGAATATTTCTTGCCCAACGCCCTTTTCATCGAGTGCCACAACCCTGAACTCGACTTCGCCAAGTCCTGATCTTTCAACAGGACCAGCCAAAAAGTCAGCAACTCGGTAGACCCCAGTCCCGTACCCGCGGATTTCACCTGAGTCATTCCCGTTTGCATCAAAGATTGGGGTAAAAACAACGACTGCGGCCTGGTCATGCGGATTTGACGCCGAAGGAACGGGAGCAGATGGAATCAATCTTCGGTCAGCTTCGGCCTGAATCATCAACGGCATGTAGCGGGGATGCTGAGAAAGATCCTCACCAGGATTCAGAATTCCAAGGGATTCCGGATAGGTAAATGCCACCGGATAGTAGTTCGAGTGCTTGCCTTTTGACTGTAGATCGTAAGATTCAAAAAGCTGCTCGCTCATGAGTCGGTTAAATGACTCAACCTCGTCAGGTTCGACTTTCTTTACATACCCCAGTGCCTGAAGAGACCAGTTCTCTTTCTCTAGCGCGCCAGCAAATGTGTTGAACTGAGTTCTAGTCACCGAATCAGTAGCTTCAAGGAAGCCTTTGATGGCTGCTAGTTCGCTGAGACTCTTTTGGAATTCACTCCCCAGCTCAGTCGATACCGAGTGAATAAGCTCATCGAATCTGTCGTCACTTCTCGCAGAATTGACACTTCGAATTGTGATCGCAGTGGCGAGAGTCATCGCCAGCAGCATCGCGAGCGTCGCTGCAGCTGCGAACGTTGGAAGTCGCTTCAGCAAGTGACGCTCTGGAAGCTGCTTGGCCTCAGACTTGCTGGAAAGGCTCTCTTTTATGTTCGGCAGTGCGGGGTTTGCCAAGTAAGTTCAGCCTGTTTGATCAAAGGTGTTCGAGCGCAGATCGCCCGCATTACTTCAATGATCAATGACCAAGGTGTGATTTACGTTGGGGGCTACACCCACTCTGAGTACGAACCCACCGGTGAAAAGACTTGCGATGGGTTCAGTGGATCAGATCCACCGAGTTTGTCCAATCAACGCGATCTCCTAGAGCTTTGCCTAACGAGTTCGCGATCACTCCGGCAACTTCTCGTAACTCCACTGTGCGCCCAAGCTGATCCTCAAACGACGACGCTGGCAGCTCGGGCATGCCGCAGGGGATGATGTTCTGGAACATCGATAGATCGGTCGAAAGATTCAAAGCGAAGCCGTGCATAGAGACTCCGGAAGAAATCCTGACACCAAGAGCAGCGATCTTTTTCCCTTTGGGATTGATTCCCTCGACTCGCTTTTCACCAGGAATGCCTTCAACCCAAACACCTGTCTCACCATCGACCAAATGAGCCGCAATCCCGAACTCTGAAAGTGTTTCTATGATGACTCGTTCGAGCATACGGACGTACTTCACGGGACCAAGTCCGCGCTCACGCATACCTAGAATCGGGTACCCGACAAGCTGCCCAGGGCCATGATAGGTCGCTTCCCCGCCTCGATCGGTTTCAGATACTTCGACGCCTAAATCGCCGAGTTGGTCAGCATCAAGTAAAACGTGAGTTTCGTCAGCGCGACGGCCGAGTGTGATCACAGGCTCGTGTTCAAGGAACAAAACGACGTCGCCGATCTCATCCTTCACACGACGGGCATGAAGTTCGCGCTGAAGCTGTAATGCTTCCGCATATGCCATACGCCCAAGCCAGATCGCCTGAACGACTTCTGTGCCGGTCATTTCAGTTCTGAGTCAGCGGTGATTGACTCAATGCCACTCTTGACCGACTGGAGGAACTCAGAAGCCTCGGCACCATCAATAATTCGATGATCGAAAGACAAGCACATATTCATCATTGAACGAACTGCAATCGAATCGCCAGTTGGATCAGAAATTATGACAGGTCGCTTCACGATGGACTCAGTGGTCAAAATAGCGGCTTGTGGGTGATTAATTATTGCCCCACCCCACACACTTCCAAGTGCTCCTGTGTTGTTCAGCGTGAACGTCCCACCTTGCACGTCTGAAACATCCAGTTTGTTGTCTCTGGCTTTGGTCACGAGATCCGTGAATGTGCGTGAAATACCGCTTAGATCAGCTTTGTCAGCATTGTTAACAACCGGAACGACGAGTCCGGCTGCCGACGCAACAGCAACACCGACGTTGATCTGCCCTTTCACCACGATCTTTCCCTCTTGCCAGCTTGAGTTCAATTTCGGATTCTGGCGGAGTGAATTAGCGACAACTTGAAGCATGATTGGGAAGTACGTCAGCTTCACACCATTCGACGCTTCAAATTCTGATCGGTTCTTATCTCGCCACTGAACAAGTCCTGTGACATCAACTTCTATCGCTGACCACGCATGGGGAATTTCTGAAACGGAACGAACCATGTGTTCCGCGATCATCTTCCTGATCGGAGTTGGTTCAATCACCTGGTCTTCTTCGCTTGAAGTAGTGGGTTGGGCAGAACCTCCACTCTCTAGAGCAGTAAGTACATCCTTCTTGGTGACCCGCCCTCCGAGACCAGTACCGGTGACAGTGGATAGATCGATTCCGTGCTTTGCCGCCAATCTGGTCACGACTGGAGAGTAATTACGGCTACCCGATTCTGAGATGGGTGCGGCATCCTCAGATGCGGGTGCCGGCGCGGTGGAGAGGCTGGTGTCTGTGAACTCTCCTCCAGTAGGCCCCACATTCGCCCCCTGAACAAGAGTCCCAATACGACTGGAAGATGGCTTCGAGTCAGAGCCTGCGGGTCCCGCGCCACCGGTTTCCATGCGAGCAATCACGGCACCCATTGCCACCGTGTCGCCCTCGTTCACCAGGATTTCGCCAAGTACTCCTGACTCCGGTGCTGGAACATCCATGTTCACCTTGTCGGTGATTACCTCGACCAGCGGCTCGTATTTCTCGATCGAGTCACCAGTTGATTTCAGCCACTTACTTATTACTGCTTCAGTAACCGATTCACCTACGTGCGGAAGAACAATCTCATAAGCCATGATTAGATCGCAGCCAATCTAGCTATTGCATCGAGAATTTTCTCCGGCGATGGCATAAACGCTGCCTCCTGAACCGGCGAAAATGGCATTGGTGGAATTTCAGGAGGTCCTAACCTAGTAATCGGACCATCCAGATCAAAGAAACAATTTTCGCCAATGATCGCCGCTACTTCCGACGAAACACTAGTTGCTGGAGTGTCTTCCTGCACAATCAGCGCCTTTCCAGTCTTAGAGACAGAACTGATTATCGTTTTTGCATCGATTGGTCGAAGAGTTCGCAGATCGACGACCTCGACATCAATGCCCTGCCCCGCCGCCATCTCAGCAGCTTGCAAGGAGTAGTGAAGCATCAAGCCATAGGTAACCAACGAAATATCTGATCCCTCGCGCTTCACCTCAGCCTGCCCGATCGGGATCGAGTACTCCTCTTCGGGAACCTCGCCTTTGGCAAGTCGATACGTGCGTTTGTGTTCGAGAACGATCACAGGATCATTGGAACGTAATGCCGTCGTGAGCAGACCCTTCGCATCGTACGGCGTAGCCGGTGCGACCACAGAGAGACCCGGCGTGTGGGCAAACAGTACTTCGATACTCTGCGAGTGGTACAAGCCACCTCTGACGCCGCCGCCATAAGGCACACGCACAGTCATGGGGGCCGTTTTGACTCCGTTCGTGCCGTAGCGCACTCGTGCAGCCTCGCCGACCAGTTGGTTAATCGCAGGCCATACAAAATCAGCGAACTGGATTTCGGCGATAGGTCGCATTCCGTTCACAGCGGCACCAAGTGCTACACCACATATCGAAGATTCAGCAAGGGGAGTGTCGATCACTCGGTCTTCGCCAAACTCTTCAACAAATCCGTCAGAGGCTAGAAATACACCGCCGCGGTGCCCAACATCCTCTCCCATCAAAATGATTGAGGAATCCCGTCTCATTTCAGAGCGCATCGTTTCGCGAACGGCTTCGATAACTGAAAGTTCGGGCATTAGTTTGTGCCTCCCGAACCTTCTGTCACATGCAGATACATCAAGTCGGCCTCTGGATACGGCTCTGCCTCCACCGTGTCGGTTGCCTGATTGACTCTCTGTTGGGCGGAAGCATGGATCGCCTCGTCCTGTTCTTTTGAAATCAGGCCGTGTTCGATCAGTTTCGCCGACATGATCTTCACAGGATCACGGTCGTTCATTTGTTCAATATCTTCCGGCGAGCGATACCGGGTGTGGTCATCGTCAGTAGTGTGCGGCAGCAATCGTTCAACCATTGCTTCGATCAAGGTTGGGCCTTCACCATTTCGAGCACGCTCCACAGCCGCAGTCATCGCTTCGTGAACGGCCGAAACGTCCGTTCCATCGATTTGTACCCCGGGGAATCCATACGCGGCAGCCCTGCTCGATAAGCTCTCGATCCCCATTTGTTTTTCCATGGGAACCGAAATCGCGTATCGATTGTTCTCGCAGAAGAAGATAACCGGCAGCTTGTGCACTGCAGCGAAATTCATAGCTTCATGCGTGTCACCTTGAGATGACGCTCCGTCACCGAAGAAAACAACTGTCACGGCATCACGTCTGTTGAGCTTGTCAGCCAGCGCAACGCCTGCTGCTTGAGGAAGCTGGGTCGCAATCACGTTCGAAAAGTTGAACAGATCAACACGGGGGTGCGCGCCGTGCAGCGGGAATTGTCTCGCCGCACTCATAGGGTCATCGGCTTTGGCAAGGAACCCTCTCAGCAATTCTTCGGGCTCTGTTCCGAGAGCAAGCATTGCCGTGAACTGACGGTAGTAAATCAGGTAGTGATCTTTCGACGGATCGGTAGCTTCAATACAAGCTACCTGGGTCGCCTCATGTCCCTGTGCACTGGCTGCAATAGCGGCTTTGCCCTGACGGTTTAGTAGCCACACGCGTTGGTCAAGGTATCGACTCAACACCATGGTCTCGTATAGCTCCACCAGTCTCTCATTCGAGATCGCCGGAGCCAGATTATTACTTTGCTTCGAGGTCGTAGACATGCGGGGTAATTATAGGTACGTGTATGACCAAAGGCTCTAATGGTAGTCGGTCTCTGGATATACTTTTCTCAGCGTTTAGTCTGCGAGTTTGGTTCTAACCCCATCAACCAACTCGCGTATTTTCTTGTGGAGATAAACATGAAACGAATAGTGGTCGCGATATTGGCGCTATCGGCACTTACCGTAGTTTTTGCTGCTTGCGGCAGTGACGAAGAACCAACGCAAGCACCCGCGGCGCCGACCGAGGTACCTGCTGCGCCTGCCAGTGACGGCAAGATGCTGGAACTCGGAGATGCACCTGCACCTCCATCTGGTGCCCTCGATACTTCTAAGGAGTACACGGCTATTTTCGACACGGAAGCTGGTAAATTCAAAGTCAGGCTCTTCGACGATGAAGCACCGCTAACTGTCGAAAACTTCGTAAACCTGGCAACCATCGGTTTCTACGACGGTGTCACTTTCCACCGTGTGATTCCTGACTTCATGGCACAAGGTGGTGATCCTCGTGGCACAGGCAGCGGTGGTCCGGGCTACAGGTTCAGGGATGAGTTCCATCCTGATCGGAAGCACGACAAACCTGGCATTCTGTCAATGGCGAACGCGGGACCAAACACCAACGGCTCCCAGTTTTTCATCACGTTTGTCCCGACCCCTCACCTTGATGGCGGGCACGCCGTTTTTGGTGAAGTAATCGAAGGAATGGACAACGTGCTGAACATCTCGTTTAGAGATCCTGCCACAGCACAAACACCAGGCGACGCAATTCACTCGATCATTATCGAAGCAAACTAACGTAGTAACCGGCACTACCGGTTTTGGAGAAGCAATGGCAGACCTTGCCCCACCGTCGGGTTCACTCGACACATCAAAGTCATACACAGCAACGTTCAAAACAGAGCGTGGCGAATTTGAAATTCAGCTGTTCGGCAGCGACGCACCACTCACAGTAGAAAACTTCATCAACCTCGCCCGAGCCGAGTTCTACGACGGAACAACGTTCCACCGTGTGATTCCAGGCTTCATGGCGCAAGGTGGAGATCCAACGGGAACCGGAACCGGCGGTCCTGGTTATCGATTCGGGGACGAATTTACCCCAAAACTTCGTCATGACACTGAAGGAATTCTTTCCATGGCGAACGCAGGTCCTGGCACCAACGGCAGCCAGTTCTTCATCACATTTGGCCCTACCCCGCACCTGGATGGTCGTCACTCGGTCTTCGGCAAAGTGATCAAGGGGATGGACATCGTTAAGTCGATTCGAGAACGAGACCCGATGAGTGATCCAAACCCTGGAGACTTCATCGAGACAATCGTTATCAACGAGAAATAACTCTCGGTCGCAACCAATCGGCAAAGCAAAAGGGGCACTCGCTTGAGTGCCCCTTTTGCTTTGTCGGGAAATGACTAATCTCCAAGTGATGGAGCAGGATCTGCGATCGAGTTGTTCGGCACTACCGTTGGATTGTTGTCCGCTTTGATCTCTGCCGACGGAAGATTATTGTTCACTCGTCGGGTTGCCTGAATGCTGAATGAAAGCAGTCTTCCACCAACTCCGAGCTGAACGTTTTCATCGAGTTCAATGACCGGTCCAGCAGGTCGACTATTGACCCGTAGAGAGGGATCACCAGCAACTGGCTTGTTGACCAGGGTCACCTTGTTCTTGCCGAACTTGAACGATCCACCCTCGAATGGGAGATCACGAGCTTCAGCTGCGTTCACTACGTTTCGAGCAACAAACCGTCGCATGAATGATCGCTTCATTCGAGCGAAGTCAACAATTACTCGTCCCTGGTCATCAACAATGTAGCCGTAAGGTGTGCTTCTACTGAACGACCAGATCAGGACAATTGCAAGTGCAACAAACGCTGCACCAATCGCAGCAAGCACCGGAATTGGCAGGCCGATAATTCGAACCGGCTCTTCAGTGATCACTGCTGTCATGGATGCAGAAGGAGTTACACGTGTATACCTGCGTCCCTGATACTCACCTGCAAGGGTTACTTCGAGTTCGTAATCTCCACTGTCAGGGACAATCGCAGAAATATCAAACTCCCATGCTTTTCCTGGCTCCGGCTCATCAGTTGGGAACACAGCAGCAGACAATTGACCGTTTTCGCCTGTCAGGATTGCCGACACGTCCGCAGGGTTGGTCAAGTACGGGTAGTCGCCGATCATCACCTGGACTCGACCAATTCTTCCGTATTTGCCAAGGTGAGTCTCAATGTCAGCCACTTCAACAAGATTGATCGTTGGGAACGACTCGCTCCTGTAAGCATTTCCACTCATAAGCGTGGCGCCATAGTCAGCCCACGACAGTTCGAGTTGAACGTCGTTTATTCCCTGTGCTATCGGAGCGGTTAGCTGAACTGAGTACACACCGTCGTTTGCTAGGCGGTCACCGTTTTCGCCGCTGTCATTGAGCACAACGACTTCGGTCGTGCCGCTTGCCTTGGAGATTGTTGCCTCGATCTGAGCACCAGAAAGCAACTGGGCCGAATCACCGTTGAATGCGGCTGCTTCGATGATCGCTGGCTCACCAACCGGGACAGGTGGTTGCTCGATAAGGCGGAGTTCAAGTGGGTTTTCGATCTGCACACTTGCCACTAGCTTCGATGCAGGACCAATGCCCTGGAGGGTCCAGTTCCCTGGCACGGGCGAATAGATGCGGACGTGAACAGTTGTCGGAGTCTCGTTGATCTCCACATTCTGCATCTCATCCCCTGCCCTTGTTCCACTCGGTGAGAACACAGCAACGTCAACATCCTGATGCTGACGTACGAACACAGACGAGAACACGTTTGTGTGGGGGGCAATGTCGAGGTTTACGATCGCGGCCGAGTTGTCGTGCATCTCAACATCCATTTGGGTGGTGAGATTCAGACCTACAAAATCTTTGATTACAGCGTTGATTCCTTCTGCTGTACCTGCGTCGTAAAACTTCCCGCTTGTACCGAATGCAAGGTCCGACATCAGGTCACGCATCGGGGCTTCTGTCGAAGGCAGCGTAACTACGTCGACAACCCACCCTTGCGCGCTGAACAAGTCAGCCACGTTATTCAGTCGATCACGAGTATTTTCCGATTCACCAAGGATGCGTCCAGTCGTCATGAACGCAACTCGGGACCCTGCATTGGCGTCGATTCGTGTCATGAACGCGAAAGCATCGGTCAGTGCAGCAATTTGGTCGGAACTTGCTGGACCAACAGGCAACTCGCGGAGCTCGGTTACTACATCGCTAATAAGCCTTGTACCTTCCGGACCGGTGGGTGCGGAACTTAGCTCTGTGATTTGAACTCCGTACGTTCCAGCACCGATCGTTCCTGCGTCAGTGCCACGAACCATCGTGAACGCAATCGACTCTGCGGTGTCGAGATCGCGCTGAACCGGAGAAGCTCCCTGATCAATTAGTAGGACCAGGACACCGTCTTCGCCAATCGGATTGGCGGCTTGAGCTGGGAGAGCAGCACCAACGAACAGAACGGTGAGAGCAATGATTGCTATCAGAGGCGGACGACGCATTTCGAACTCCGAATTATTAAGACCAAAAACCGACCGAGGTTGATCCCACCACGGTTGGCGGACGATGAATAAATCGATTTTACGTACGCGCGCCCGTTTGCTTCAGATTGTTGTTAATACCGGTTTTATTCAATCTTTAGGTCTGTTGCTTATCTCTGTATTACGTCTACGGCGTTGACCAGCTTGTATCACATACCTAAACTGCGGCAGCCGTCATTCCACGGACCCCTGCCGGGGGTTTCTATACAGAGCATTCAGCAAAAGCGCGTCCCACATGAAAATCACCGGATACTCGACCACCCTTTATGAATTTCCGCTTAATCGACGGATGGGAGACGCAAACTCTCCGTCTGGTCGAATCCGAGGTAGTTCGAACCTGGTTCAGCTATTTACAGACGAAGGGATCACCGGAGTCGCTTTCGGCGGCGGTGGTGCTGGGCCACAGATCAAATCAATGGTCGAAGGCATGCTCATGGGCGAGGATCCTCGACACGTCACCGGTCTCTGGAAGCGCATGGTCGATCGCGTCTTTAAAGGTGGTCACGCCGGAATCGTAAACGACGCCATTTCAGTTCTCGACGTCGCACTGTGGGACCTGAAAGCAAAGGCCAATGATGAACCGCTTTGGAAAACCCTTGGTGGATCGAATCCCAAGGTCAAAGCATACGCATCGGGACTCGACACACCGCTTTCCGATGACGACATTGAAAACTGGTACGGAACGATGGCAGCAGACTTCGGCTTCACCGGCGGAAAGCTGAAAGTTGGTCTCGACCAAGATGATGATCTTCGACGCATAGAGCGGATGAAGAAAGGTCTAGAACGTGCCACAGACACACCAGAACTCTACATCGACGCAAATGAGTTCTGGAATCCGAAACAGGCGATTCGAAAAGTCCGAGAAATGGAAGAGCAGTTCGATATCGCATGGGTAGAGGAACCCGCTCGACGCTGGGACTTCCTCGGACTGCGACGAATCTCTGACGCGATTAAGGCACCTGTTTGTGCAGGTGAGAATCTCGACACACTCGGTGAATTCCTTCCTTATTTCCACAACCGTTCAGCCGACGTTGTTCAGGTCAGTTGGGGCATGACTGGAATCACCACCGCAATGCAACTCGCTGACGCAGCATACGGATTCGAGTTGCCCATCACCCTCGGTGGTTCGCCCGGCAACCTGAATGCTCAGCTAGCACCATGCATGCCGAATTTCCTGACACTCGAAGTGCAAAACCCAGACCCGGACGACGGCGTCATGACTTCGGATATCAAAATCGTTGACGGGTGGGCAGTTTGCGGCGATCAACCCGGCACAGGTGTTTCGTTCGATCAGGAAGCCCTCGAAAAAGCAACTGTCGAATCAGTCTCAGCATCAGCTGGACCATCACCGTTCGGTCGTCGACCAGGTGCCGGTCTCTGGGACAACCCTGCAACCAAAGAGGAAGCTGACGCAGCGGCATCCGGCGTCGACGGCTTCGCTTACGTACCAAAGCACGGGTCGAAAACCCAGTAATCCAAATCTGAATTAAAGAGAACAATTAGAAGACCAAAACGATGAAAATTACTGGATACAGACTCGAGAAATACATCCAAAAGCTCGATCGGGCGATTGGTGACGCAAACTACCCCGCCGGTGACGACCTCATGGGCATGGCGATCCTCTGGATCGACACCGATGAAGGCATCTCTGGAATGGCACCGGCAGGAAACGACGCCGTTGAAAGCCTCTTCCACGTGATCGAGGGTAAAGACCCACGTGGCGTGGTCGGACTGTGGAAAGACATGGTCGACTGGGTTCACAAAGGCAACAACGAAGGCGAAGTTAACGGCGCTATCGCCGCTATCGACGTCGCGTTGTGGGACCTCAAGGCGAAACTCAACGACGAGCCAATTTGGAAAACGTTGGGGGCACGTGAAGGTCGAGCCAAGGCATATGCGTCAGACATTGGTTACAACCTGAGCGATGATGAACTCCACACTTTCTACTCGCGAATGGCGGATGTTGGAGTCGAAGGCGGCAAGATCAAAATTGGTCTGAATATGAAAGATGACCTGCGCCGTATCGGAATAATGCGCGATGCGTTCAGCAAGGTAAAAGGCCGTCCTTACTTAATGATCGACACCAATGAGTACTGGTCACCAAAACAGGCAATCAGGTACATCAACGAGATCGAAAAACACTTCGAACTTTTCTGGGCTGAAGAGCCTGCACGCCGATGGGATTACGACGGTCTTCGACAGGTTGCACGCAATATTTCAGCTGCTGTTGCATCCGGGGAGAATCTGAACGACATTGGGCAGATGTACCCACTCATTTCTCAACAGGCAATCGATATAGCTAACGTTGGTGTCGGCCACTCAGGTATCACTGGAGCTCGGCAGGTAGCAAACATGTGCTACGCCTACGAGATTCCAGTAACGATGATGAACTGCCCTGCGAACTTCATGGCGCATCTAGCTGCGGCTCTTCCAAATCACAACATGATGGAAGTGGTTGATCCGGGTCGTGAAAGCGCGTTCGATTCGTGGGACAACCACATCGAAGACGGCTGGATCGTCATGGGCGACAAACCTGGTCTTGGTATTGAGGTCAGCGAAACCAAGCTCAAAGATCTCCAGGCGACCGATCATGGTCGGAGGCCTGGATTCCCATTCCCACGACGTGAAGGTGCGGCGCTTTGGATCAAGGACATCGAACCTGGTGAAGTCAGCTGGAAGTAACCACGCTACTTAGTTGACCGAAAGGGAGAACCATGGGTGACAGATTAACCGGAAAGGTCTGCCTGGTAACCGGAGGCGGACGCGGACTCGGAAAGGCAATTGCATTAGCGTTTGCTGAAGAGGGAGCCAAGGCGGTCGCTATCAGCTACGTGAGCGATGCCGAGTCTGCAGAAGAGACTTGTCAGGCGATGGCTGAGCTCGGAACTACCGCCTACATGACCCCCGTTGAGGTCACTAACCGAGATTCGATCAAGTCGTGGGTGAGCCACATTATCGATTCCCAAGGCGACATAGACGTTCTGGTGAACAATGCCGGGATCAACAAGCAAGGACCAATCGACACTGTTACTGAAGACGACTGGGACGAGATCATGGCGGTCAACCTTAAAGGGCCATTTATGGTTTCGCAGGAAGTACTTCCCGACATGGTCGACTCCGGTGGCGGACGCATCATCAATATTGCGTCTGTCAGCGGGCTATACGGTGGACCAACGACTGCTCACTACGCGGCATCGAAAGCAGGACTCATCTCACTAACGCAGGTTCTCGCACGTTGGGGAGCTCCTCACAACATCCTTGTGAACTCAATTTCGCCAGGGATTATTGAGACTGATCTCACCCGCGAGGAACTGCGCTCAGGTGGAGGAGCGGGCGTTGTTGCCCTCACTTTGCTCAAGCGCCCAGGACAAGTCGAAGATGTCTCGTCAGTCGCAGTCATGCTTGCGTCCGACGAGCAAAACTACATTACAGGTCAGACGATATCGCCAAACGGCGGAAGCTACTTCACGGCCTAGTTTCACAGCTTAAAAAGAATTGGCGCACCTCCCCGAGTGGTGCGCCTTTTTTGTTTCTGCCTGAAATAGTTTGCTTTAGCTCATATCGTCTCGTGCAATTTGAAGCCCCATGGCGAGGAACACGATTCCCCAAATCAGGACGAGGATTCCAAAGAGCATGATTCCTTCTTCAGTCTTCACCGGGAAGATCGAGGTCAGGATTATTGTTGCGAGTCCCAGTAGGCTGATAACCCAGCCAAATTCTTTACGGACTATGCCGCTGGCAGCGATTCCGCCGCCAATTGGAATCAAAGCTATGTATCCAACATATGTCGCCACTTGAAGAACACCAAAGTAGGCGGCATGCATAGCCGATGCAACTAGGCCTGCGGGTGCAGCAGCTTCCGCGGCACCTGCTGCCGTTGCATCAACCACCTTTTCCGATGTACTCGCTTCGGCTAAACCGAGACCAATTGCTACTCCCCACAAAGAAAGAGCAGCAGCAGCCCCCATCATGCCGATGCCAAGTCGCATCTTTGCAGCACCCTCAGGTGCCGCTCGATACAGTCCAATGATCGCCCTGGTGTACAGAACCACTCCGATCAATATCAGAACCATATAGACCTGGGCTACCCCTGCATCTGCACCAAGTTCAGCGATGTACTCGCTTGAGGACTCGGGGTTGATCGGGTCAAATCCGTTTGTCGGCAGCAGTAGGTTGAAGATGACCGCGAGGGCCGGGCCGATGATGAGCGACCACTTCCCTATCGTGTCTAGCTTTCCGCTGCTTGCGTCAGTCGTCATATGAACCTCCCACAACTGATCAAATGACGAATTACGAACTAATCAGAAAAACACTTTCCGATATTCGTATTTGAAGCAAACCCTAGGATTTCCCAGAGACAAGCGCACTCCCGCCCGTTTGATCACAGCTGCAAGAGGGTCAATCTCGGGGTACAGCTTGATAGATACCAGTGCTACCTTTTAGGACTTCGTCATCGTTTTGGTTCTTAATTACGAATTCCATCTCACCCCGGTGACGTTTGGCATTCCACAATGTGAGGGTGCCTGTTGAAGTGATTTCGTCACCGATGAACACAGGTGCCGGGAATTGCCATTCCTAGTTCGTAAACACGGTACCTGCTCCAGGGAGATCCATTGCTACCAGAGCATGCAGCAGCCCGACAGCTATACCACCTTGAGAAATAAGTTTTCCGAATCGGGTTTCTGCGGTGAATTCTTCGTCTAAGTGAAGTGGATTGTGATCCCCTGTGATTTCCGCATATGCGGCGACCATGGATGATGTAACGACCATTTTTCGGGTAGCTGAGTCGCCGATGTTCAAAGATTTAATTTCCTTACTTCCAGCACTGATTTGCTCAGATTCAACCTAACAGTCTTCGATTCGACTTTGTTGATTCATTTTCAAGAGTAAACTTCGCCGGAAATTTGTTCCCAGTAAGTAAGGAAACTCATGAAGGTCACTCAGATCAGGAGCTTTTCAGTGCGCGGCGAATCAGGTCGCGGCTACTTCATCGTCAGGGTGGATACCGACGCAGGTATTTACGGTCTGGGTGAAATAGGTATGCGTGGATGGGGAGTAGCAATAGGTAGCGCTATTGAGCACCTGTCTGAACTTGT
>Ga0181587_10000026_pt1 | contig 102777 bp, 57 predicted proteins | sample 071ome_27_FD_132463 | JGI IMG/M metagenome (GOLD analysis project Ga0181587, IMG submission 132463) | Coastal salt marsh microbial communities from the Groves Creek Marsh, Skidaway Island, Georgia - 071409AT metaG (megahit assembly) | ecosystem: Environmental > Aquatic > Marine > Intertidal... | reverse complement strand
CATCGCGGTCAACCGGCGTATTGAGCGGAGCCCCGCGCTCTGCCCAATCCGGGAAGAGTTCATTCAGCGCAGTAGGTTCGATCACAGCCCCGGAAAGAATATGGTCCCCGACCGCCGCGGCTTTTTCCAGCACGACGACGCTCAGTTCGTGTTCTTTCTCGGCAGCCAACTGCATCAGCCGGCAGGCCGTCGCCAGTCCGGCAGGCCCTCCCCCGACAATCACCACATCCACTTCCATGGATTCGCGTTCGATCATTTCTTGTGCTTCGCTCATAATTTTCTCGGGAAATGGTTCACCAAGGATAGCCCGGACGGGGTCGATGGGGCGTCCTTATCGCGACGCCAGCCCACCCAAAGCCTGTGCAAATCGACAGACGAAGGATAACATTAGCCGAGTGAGTCTTTGGGCTTTTAGGAGCTTTGGATGAAGATGGCTAACCGCAGCACTTTTGATTTATCCGCACTGCCTTTTTCTGTGCCTGGGAATTTTTACAAAGGAAATCTGCATACCCATTGCACCGAGTCGGATGGAGACTATCCCGCCGAGGAGGTGATCCGAAGATACCAGGAGAAGGGGTACCACTTTCTTGCCTTAAGCGACCACTTTCTGGAGTGTTATGGGTTTCCTGTAACCGATACCCGAGAGCTCCGGTCAGCGGATTTTACGACTCTGATTTCAGCAGAGCTGCACACTGGCAATCTGCACAACGGCGAAACCTGGCATGTGCTCGCTGTGGGGTTGCCATTGGACTTTGCTCCGCCAGAGGAGCACGAAGGTATCGAAAGCCTTTCCAAAAGGGCGTTTGATGCCGGGGCCTACATTGGGTTGGTCCACCCCGCGTGGTATGGACTGGCCCCTGAGGATGCCAGGGTGCTTCCCTTCGCCCATGCCGTTGAGGTCTACAACCACGGGTCCCAAATGGAGAACGATCGCGGTGACGGATGGGCGCTTTGCGACATGCTTTTGAATGAGGGGGTACGACTGCATGGATTTGCCACCGACGATGCCCATCATCTCACCCATGATGCCTTTGGGGGGTGGATTCATGTTAAAGCCGACAGTCTTGATGCAGACCTCCTTCTTGAAAGCCTGAAGGCGGGTCGATATTACTCGTCGCAGGGTCCGATCCTTGAAAACATCGAGTGTGTCGATGGAGAGATTCTTGTGGAGTGCTCTGCGGTAGATGCGATCATGGTGACGGGTCGGGGCTCGAGAGCTGAGAAGGTGCTGGGCGCTGACCTGACTTCGGCGCGGCTACCTCTGGCGCGGTTCTCTGATACGTTTTTCAGGGTCACGGTCGTGGATAATGCAGGAAAAAAGGCGTGGTCTAACCCGGTATGGCTGAACGGTCAGTAACCCCTAAAGAGGCAAGTTGATGAATCTTGAAAATCTTCCCGCGCTGGTGACGGGCGGTGGTTCCGGAATGGGCGCGGTGACAGCACAGATGCTGTCCGGCCGCGGGGCCCGCGTTGCGGTACTGGACCGTGATATCGACGGCGCCCGGACAACGGCTGACGAGATAGGCGGCTGGGCGCTTGAAGCAGACGTCTCCAGCGCAGACTCGGTCGAAGCAGCCCTGCAGCAGATTGTGGATGAGTGGGGCGCACCGAGAGTTGCGGTGAGTTGCGCCGGGATTGCCCCGGCCTCGCGCATTGTCGGCCGCGAAGGACCGCATGATCTCAATCTTTTTCAGCAGGTCATAAACATTAACCTTGTGGGCACCTTCAATGTGCTGCGTCTGTGTGCTGCGCGGATGTCGGAGCTCGAGCCGCTGTCTGAGAGTGGCAGCCGCGGGGTCATCATCAACACCGCTTCTGTCGCTGCTTATGAGGGGCAAATCGGCCAGGCGGCTTACAGCTCGTCAAAGGGCGGGGTGGTGGCCTTGACCCTGCCTGCCGCGCGGGAACTTTCCCGCTTTGGCATTCGCGTAATGACCGTCGCTCCCGGGCTCATCGGGACACCGATGCTGTTGAATATGCCCAACGACGTTCAAGACAGTTTGGCCAGCCAGGTGCCGTTTCCTTCACGCTTTGGCAAACCTGAGGAATTTGCCGATCTCGTGTCTCACATCATCGATAACGAGATGCTGAACGGCGAAGTGATCCGGCTCGACGGGGCGATTCGGCTCGCGCCGAAATAGTCGGATTTATCCCAGACTCATAAGCCATGCCGCTTAGCACCGAACATCTCATTCTTTTTGGCTTGTTGCTGGGTGTATTCGGCTTTTTGCTGTGGGGGCGGGTTCGTTACGACTTGGTGGCGTTCGCGGCTTTGATTCTGGCGCTTATCCTGGGCGCGGTGCCGGTGGATGCGGCGTTTTCCGGATTTGGTCATCCGGCGACGGTAATCATTGCTCTGGTGTTGATTGTCAGTCGGGGTCTTTTCAATTCAGGGGTGGTTGAGGCGATTGCCCGGGTGTGTGTGGCAGGAGTGAAAGGCATTGGCGCCCATATCGGACTGATGTCAGGGGTCGGTGGTCTGTTGTCCGCAGTCATGAACAATGTGGCTGCACTGTCACTCCTGATGCCCGTTGACCTTGAGGCAGCCCGAAAAGGTGAGCGCAGCCCGAGCCTTACGCTTATGCCATTGTCCTTTGCGACCATTCTTGGAGGGATGGTGACGCTGATCGGGACCCCGCCCAATATCGTCGTAGCCACGGTACGGGAGGAGGCGCTTGGCAACCCCTTCCGGATGTTTGATTTTGCTCCAGTTGGCTTAGTCGTTGCCTTGGTCGGGGTCCTGTTTGTGGCGCTGATCGGCTGGCGGTTACTGCCGTCAGGGCGACAAAAAGAGAACCCCGCGGCCGCGCTTGCGGACATGACCGGGTATGTTTTCGAGACGGCGGTGTCTGAAAACAGCAAACTGGTCGGAGCGCCGCTGCATGAGGCGTTTCCGCTGGCGGAGGAACACGATGTTGTGATTACCGGGCTCGTCCGTAACCATGTTCGACTTCCTGGTTCTGCGCGACGGGAGATAGTCAGGGAAGGCGACATCCTGGTTCTTGAGGGCGGCGCTGAGTCGATCGAACAGTTTGTTGGGGCAGCGCGCCTGGGCAGTGGTGACCCGGATAAGCAGGTCGAATTGCTTGGAGAGTCGATGGAAATTGCGGAGGCAGTAGTGCCCGTTGGGGCGAGGATCGCGGGCCGCTCTGCCACAGACATTCGGCTTGCCTATCGGCACGGAGTCATGTTGCTGGGAATCTCGCGCCGCGGCCGTTCTTTTCGAGAACGGGTGCGCAAACTGCAGATCCTCCCCGGAGATATTCTGCTGCTTTACGGCGCACAAGACCGGCTTGAGCATGCGATGCAGTGGTTAGGCTGTCTCGCACTGGCGAACCGGGGGCTCACCGTTCTCCAGCGCCAGAAGGCAGGACTTGCGATCGGCGCCTTCGTCCTCGCGATCCTGGCAGCCAGTTTTGGCTGGGTGTATCTGTCTGTGGCGCTCGGGGCGGTCGTCGTGGTGTATGTCCTTTTCGGGCTCGTGAAACCGACGGAAGTCTACGAATCTGTCGAGTGGCCCGTAATTGTCCTGCTGGGTTCTCTTATTCCAATTGGTAATGCGCTGGAGAGCAGTGGGGGAACTGCACTGATTGCGCAATGGATTCTCTCCACTACAGAGGGTCTTGCGCCTGTGATGGTGCTCGCCATCCTGATGATTGTCACAATGTGCCTTTCGGATGTGCTTAACAATGTCGCAACCGCATTGATTGCAGCACCGATAGGGCTCGAGGTGGCGGAGCGGCTTTCGTTAAACCCGGACCCCTTCCTGATGGCGGTAGCCGTAGCGGCATCGTGCGCTTTTCTCACACCGATCGGACACAAGAACAACACCATTGTCATGGGCCCAGGAGGCTATCGCTTTGGCGACTACTGGCGTATGGGATTGCCCCTTGAGATCCTGGTGGTTGCAGTCAGCCTTCCGGCGATCCTGTATTTTTGGCCGCTTAGCGGTTGAAGGTCTGCTATCGTCCAGACTTAGGGTGTCGGCTGACGATCAAATTGCCTGTAGAGGAGAGAGTTGATGACGGTGGGTGTGGGTGGTTCAACGGCTGAGCAGGAGCTCGCAGGACTGTCTCGCCAGACAGGTTATGTTCCGATCTCAGTCGATGAGCGCCAGGGGCGAATCACCAAGGCGCAACGCCTCATGGTGGAACAGGGTGTCGATGCGCTGTATCTCGATGCCTCGACAAGCCTTTTTTATTTCACGGGGCTTCGTCTGTGGGCAACCGAGCGGCTGCATGGAGCAGTGATTCCCGCGCGGGGAGATTTGATCTACCTCACGCCGGGTTTTGAAGAAGAAAAGACGCGGGCGATGCTGCTTTTTGGTGATGATGTTCGCACCTGGGAAGAGCACGAAGATCCGACCGCGCTGGTTGCGCAGTGTATTTCTGACAGCACTGACGCTCAGCCTCGTGTGGCAGTAGATCCGGCCACGCCCTTTTTTGTCTTCGATGGGTTGCGTCGTGCAATGCCCCAGGCCGAATTCCTGAACGGTGCTTGCATCACCGCCGGATGCCGGATGCAAAAGTCCGCCAATGAGATTGCGCTCATTCAGTTTGCCATGGATCTGACGCTGAAGGTCCAGCAAAGCGCTGCCCGGACTCTTGAGGTGGGGATGAGTACGGTAGACGTGCAGGAGTTCTTGACTGCCGCCCACCTGAAACTGGGGACCGATGGCCCGCCCGCCTTTCGGATCGTGTTGTTTGGCGAACCCACCGCTTACCCTCACGGTGTCCCTTATCCCCAGGAGCTAAAAGAGGGCGATATGGTGCTGATTGATACGGGTGCCACGATCGACGGATATTTTTCCGACATTACGCGCAGTTATGTTTTCGGTGAACCAACGCAACGACAGCGCGATATCTGGAATCTTGAAAAGGCAGCCCAAGCCGCGGCATTTGATGCTGCCAGGGTGGGCGTCCCTGCTGAATCCGTCGACCGAGCAGCGCGCGATGTTATTGTGGAGGCCGGGTTTGGCCCGGGGTATCAGGTGCCGGGTCTTGCCCACCGCACGGGCCACGGTATCGGACTTGATATCCACGAGGAAACTTATATCGTGCCGGGCAATACCACGGCGCTGTTGCCCGGGATGTGTTTTTCAAATGAACCGATGATCTGTATCTACGGAGAGTTTGGCGTACGCCTGGAGGATCATGTTTATATCACCGAGGATGGGCCGCGCTGGTTTACCCAGCCTTCGCCGTCTATCGATCAGCCGTTCGCCTAGAGGATTGCTGGACCCCCTGAGGGGATAAAGCCCGGCCTGATACTCAGGCAGGCTTTTCGATCAGTTCAAAAGTGATGCCATCGGTATCGCGCAGGTAAACGATTCTTGCCCCCGCATTGGGGCCCTGATCAACCGTGATGATCTCGCCTTCGGCAGTAACGCCGTGAGCCGCCGAGGCCTCTATCAGTTCATCGAGGCCGGTGACATCATAGGCAACATGGCAAAAACCGGTATCGCAGGCGCGGGGTCGCACGCCAGTACGGTCATCCGGTCCGCTGTATTCGATGAGCTCAATACTGTGACCCGGTCCCCGGACATAGGCAATCATCACCCGCGCGCCCTTAATCCCGGTGACGCGCTCGATCACTTCGGCCGCGCGCGGCGCTTTTGAGGTCACCTCAAAACCCAGCACATCGCGAAAAAAGGCAATGCTCCGGTCAAGGTCGGAGACCGTGAAACTGGTGTGGTTGGTATCGAGGATTTTTGCCATAGTGGTCTGCTCGGTAAGGAAGATGGACAAAGCAACCGTGCTTGTTGGCTAAGAAGCGTTTGCTTGCTCTCGTAATTTGAACTTCTGAATCTTGCCGGTCGAGGTCTTGGGCAGTTCACCGAAGATTACTGTTTTCGGCGCCTTGAAGTTCGCAAGGTGCTCCTTGCAGTAGTCGATGATGTCCTGCGCGGATGCTGGCGAGCCATCCCTTAAGCACACAAAGGCGCAGGGGGTTTCTCCCCAGTGGTCGTCGGCTTTGGCGACGACCGCCGCTTCCAGGATATCGGGATGGCGGTAAAGGGTGTCCTCAATCTCGATCGAGGAGATGTTTTCACCGCCCGAGATAATGATGTCTTTGGAGCGGTCCTTGAGCTGGATGTATTCATCAGGGTGCATGACGCCAAGATCCCCTGAGTGAAACCAGCCGCCGGCAAAGGCTTCTTTGGTAGCTTTTGGGTTCTTGAGATAGCCCTTCATGACGATGTTGCCCCGGAACATGGCTTCACCCATCTCTGCTGCATCAGAGGAAACGGAATCCATAGTCTCAGGATTCATGATCTGCAGGTCCTCGAGCGCGTGATAGGGCACGCCCTGACGGGCTTTGGTGTTGGCTTGTTCATCGGGAGGTAACTCGTTCCACTGCGGCTTCCATGAACAGATGACGGCGGGGCCGTAAGTTTCCGTAAGGCCATAGACATGGGTCATGGCAAACCCACTTTGTTCCATGGTGGCCAGCACGCTCGGAGGTGGCGGTGCAGCCGCCGTCATGACCTTAACCGTGTGCGGAAAATCCCGCCGCTCGTTGTCTGATGCGTTGATCAAAAGGTTAAGCACGATTGGGGCGCCGCAAAAGTGGGTCACGCTGTGATCTGCGATGGAGTCAAAAATGGCTTTTGCACTGACGGAGCGCAGGCACACACTGGTTCCGCCTACTGCGGCGAGCGACCACGGAAAGCACCAGCCATTGCAGTGAAACATCGGCAGTGTCCACAGATAGACGGGATGGTGCGCCATATCCCAACCCACGATGTTGCTCATGGCGTTGAGATAAGCCCCCCGGTGGTGATAAACAACACCTTTGGGATTTCCTGTGGTGCCGGAGGTGTAGTTGAGCGAGATGGCATCCCATTCGTTTTGGGGCAGGGTGATCGGCATCGTTGTATCACCGCTCTCGATCAGTTCTTCATAGGTTATTTCACCAAGTCGGTCTCCACCCGGGCCTTGGGGATCTTCTATATCGATGACGAGGATCTCGCGGTCAATCTGGCTGAGGGCTTCACGCATTACCGGAGCAAACTCCGTATCGGTGATCAGGGCTTTGGCCTCGCCGTGCTCGAGGATAAAAGCCAGGGTGGCAGCATCGAGACGGATATTGAGAGCGTTCAGGACGGCGCCTGCCATAGGGATTCCGTAGTGGGCTTCGAGAATCTCAGGGATGTTGGGCGCCATGACTGCGACGGTGTCACCTTTGCCGACGCCGCGCGACACAAGCGCGCTGGAAAGTCGTCGGCACCTTTCAGCGGTTTGGGCCCACGTGCGTCTCAGTGATCCGTGGATGACGGCTGGCTGGTCGGGATAAACCCGCTCTACGCGTCTTAACAGACTTAAAGGGCTTAAAGGGGCGTAGTTGGCCGGCGTTTGGCCCAGGTCCTGGTCGAAGATGTCGGTCATCAGCGCGGTTTGTGACGTGAGGAAAGGGGCCGGATCATAACCCAAGCCAGATGTTGTGACGCAGATGCCAAACCTTGTCTGAAAGGCATTTGTCCATTAAAATGTTGCACTGCAACAATTCAGTTTCACAGACCAAATGCCTCAAAAAAGCTCCGAAGCACAGGCCGTCTCTTCCGAGAACATGGCTCAGGCCATGGCCGAAGTCATGTCACGAAGTCAGCAACTTCTCTCGAAATTTATGCTGAATCAGGCAGGAGCGCTGGACGATGGTTTTGACCCTGCCCAGCTGGGCGAGCAGTTCCTCAAAAACATGGCGCAGGTGAGTTTCGACCACCAGACGCTGATGAAGGCTCAGGTGGAGTTTTGGCAGGATTCGATTGCGCTGTGGCAGAGCGCCGCGCTCGGAGCTCTGGGTCAATCCGATCAGGGCGTTATTGAGCCTGATGCCGATGACAGGCGCTTTAGAAGCGATGCGTGGAACGATGGAGCTGTGTTTGATTTCATCAAGCAGTCGTACCTGCTTGCCTCCCGTTACGTGATGGCTGCGGCCGAATCCGTCTCGGGCGTAGATGATAAAAAGCGTGAGCAGTTCAATTTCTACACCCGCCAGTTTGTTGATGCGATGGCGCCGACCAACTTTGTCCTCACCAACCCTGATGTCCTGAAAAGGACTATGGACTCCCAAGGCGAGAATCTGGTCAGGGGATTTCAAAACATCCTGACCGATCTTGAGCGTGGGGAAGGCCAGCTTAAAACACGGATGGTCGACACGGATGCCTTTGATCTGGGCCGCAACCTCGCCCTGACGCCAGGTAAAGTGATCCTGCAGAACGACCTGATTCAGTTGATCCAGTACGAGCCGACGACAAAGGCGGTCAGCCGCACGCCATTGCTCGTGATTCCGCCCTGGATCAACAAGTACTACATCCTGGATCTGCAGCCGAAGAATTCGTTCATCCGTTGGCTGGTCGCGCAGGGCCACACGGTCTTCGTTATTTCCTGGGTTAACCCAGGCAGTGAACTTGCGGACAAAGGCTTTGAAGACTATCTGCTGGAAGGTCCGGTCGCGGCGCTTGATGCCATCAGGGCGATTACCGGCACGGCGCAGAGCAATGTCATCGGCTACTGCCTGGGTGGGACGCTGCTCGCGGGACTACTCGCTTATCTGAAGGCGACTGGCGCTGCTGATCAGGTAGCGAGCGCCACGTTCCTGACGACGATGATTGATTTTGAGGAGCCCGGAGACCTTGGGGTCTTTATTGATGACGATCAGGTTGCAAGCCTTGAGAAGAAGATGAACCGCGACGGATACCTCGATGGTACTGACATGGCGACAACCTTCAATATGCTGCGCGCCAACGATCTCATTTGGTCGTTCGTCATCAATAACTACCTGATGGGGAATGAGCCGCTGGCCTTTGATCTTCTGTACTGGAACTCAGACTCCACCAGAATGCCCGCGAAGATGCACAGTGAGTATCTGCGCACGATGTATCTTGAGAACCGGTTCAAGAAGCCAGGCGGAATGGTGCTCGATGGTGTGACGATCGACATTCCTTCAGTCGACACACCCTGTTACTTCCTGTCGACCCAGGAAGATCACATCGCTCCGTGGCGTTCAACTTTCGCCGGGGCCAGTCTGCTGAAGGGGCCGGTGCGGTTTGTGCTCTCAGGCTCGGGTCACATCGCGGGAGTGGTGAACCCTCCGGAATCAAACAAGTACGGCTACCGCACCCATCGGCGCCGTCCTAACGGCGACGCCGATGGGTGGTTTGAAAGTGCGACCCAAAAAGAAGGATCCTGGTGGCCGGATTGGCAGCAGTGGGTGTCGAAGTTTTCGGGAAAAAAAGTTACGCCTCGAAAGCCCGGAGCCAAAAAAGCCTTTCCCGTACTGGAAGCGGCGCCGGGTACTTTTGCCGCAAAGCGGCTAGATGAGACAGAAAGCGGGTAAGCGCGTCACCGGCGGCGCCAGAAGATGCGGGTGCCTTTGCCCCGCCATTTGGGATCGTTAAAGGATTCTCCTTGCCAGCCAGTCCCCGGCAGGCTTTCGATTACCTGATCGTTGTTCCAGTCCCACGATCGTGAGAAGAGATCGGCAGCGCCGTAGTTGTCCATCGCAACGACTTCCAGCTGGTCCCCCGCGCGCCCGGCGAGGATGTCCTGCAATTGATCACGGTCGTAGCCGTCGTCGGGGTCGACCGACAGCACCGAGCAACCGCCAAGGCGTCGTGCAATCGTGATGAGTTTGTCGGGATCGCTCTCAGCGACGATATCGATGTTGTTCAGGCCTCTTTGGTTCGCCTCTGAAACGACAGAGTCGGCCCATTCGAGAGAGGGCTCCAGTCCGAGAACTGCCTGCGCCCGCCGACCAAAGAAAAGCGATGAGCCCCCTGTGCCGACTTCAATCACGCGGTCGTCGGACCTGACGAGGTCATCGAGCTTCCTGACCGCCCCGGGCGTCATCCAGGGAACTTCATATTCCATGGCAAATCCGCCGCTGACATAATTTTCGGGAATTCTGACGGCCATGATGCTTCCTTGAGTGTGGGGATTAGGTCTTGTACGGATCGGCTGCGTCGCGCAGGCCGTCGCCAAAGAAGTTAAAGGCAAGAATGATGATCACGACGGGGACCACAGGCAGCATCAGCCACGGGTAGAGAGCCACCACGTTGATATTCTGCGCTTCATTTAGCAGAACGCCCCAACTGGTAATTGGCGGCCTCAATCCCAGCCCCAGAAAACTGAGCGCAGTTTCCCCCAGGATCATACCGGGAATGGACAGGGAGGCTGATGCGATCAGGTGACTCATAAAGCCGGGCAGCAGATGCCGACCAATGATCCGCCGGGGACGGGCCCCCAGTAGCTGAGCTGCTGTGCAGTAATCCTCCTCACGCAGCGCCATCAGTTTTGAGCGTACCGCTCTGGCGAGTCCGGTCCAGTCCAGCATTGCCAGAATGACGGTAATGCCGAGAAAGATGAGAAGCGGGCTCCAGGTCACCGGCAACACGGCCGATAGCGCCATCCATAGCGGTATCTCAGGAAAGGACCGCAGCACTTCAATCACCCGCTGCACCAGCGCATCAATCCACCCTCCGAAATAGCCGGCCAATCCTCCGATCACGATGCCCAGAATGAAACTGACGGCAATGCCGACCAGACCAATGGTCAGCGAAATACGGGAGCCATAAATAATTCGCGACAGCAGATCGCGGCCCAGTCGGTCTGTGCCGAGCAAAAAGACGGTGCCGCTCTGTCCTGACAGGTTAAATGTCTGCCCGGCCCGTTCATACTTCATCGCGTTGGCGCTTGGACAGAAGAGGTGAAAGCGCGACTCAAACAGCCCCCAGAAGTGATACGGATCTCCCTCACAGAAAAAGCGAAGCGGCTGCACATTATCGTGGTTCACCGTGAACTCGCGCTTGAGTGTGGACATGTTCAGCTTGTAGTTGTATCCGTAGACAAAGGGGCCGACAAACTTGCCCTCGTGAAAGAGGTGGATCGCCTGTGGCGGGGCATGAATAAAGCGGGCATTGCGGGTATGAAGATCATACGGTGCAACCCATTCGGCAAAGGCGGCGACCAGATAGAAGAGCGCCAGCACAAACCCTGAAATGAGCGCCAGCTTGTGGCGTTTGAGTTTCCACCACATCAGTCGCCACTGAGACGCAAGATACAACTCCTCCTGCGCGGGAGTCAACTTCTCAACCGAGTAAGGGTCGAAAGGCTCCCGCGAAACGAAATGGGGGGTTTTCGGTTCGGTCATTTCGCAGGCGCCCCCTGAAGCCTTATGCGTGGATCCAGCATGGCGAGCAATAGATCCGAGATCAGCATCCCGATCACGGTAAGGATTGCGAGAAACATCAGGAATGAGCCTGCGAGATACATATCCTGACTCTGCAAGGAGGCTATCAGCAGGGGACCCGTGGTGGGCAGGGACAGCACCACCGCAACGACTTCCGCTCCCGAGATAATCCCGGGCAAAAGATTGCCGATGTCGGCGACAAAGAAATTAAGCGCCATGCGCAAAGGGTATTTCCGCAGGAGTTTGCCCGGGGGCAACCCCTTGGCGCGCCCGGTGGTGACATATTGCTTTTCAAGCTCATCCAGCAGATTTGCCCGAAGACGACGGATCATGGCGGCGGTGCCGGAGGTTCCGATCACGATCACTGGGATCCAAAGGTGTTCAAGCACCGAGAGCAATTTGGCCGTGCTCCAGGGCTGATCGATATATTCCGGATCCATCAGCCCTCCGATCGAGGTGCCAAAATGCACATTGGCAAGATAGAGCATGACCAGCGCCAGCAGAAAATTAGGTGTGGCGAGTCCAATGAAGCCGATAAAAGTGAGTCCGTAGTCACCCCAACTGTACTGATGGGTGGCTGAATAGATTCCGATGGGAAACGCAATCAGCCAGGTAAAGATGATGGTCACTACCGAAATCAATATCGTCAGAAACATCCTGTCCCCGACCACTTCGGTCACCGGCAGGTCATACTCAAAGGAATAGCCAAGATCTCCCTGAACAAATCCCGTTGCCCAGGTGAGGTACTGTTTCCACATGGGCTGATCGAGGCCGTACTGCTCCCGCAAGAACGCGATTTTTTTCTGATCAACGCTCTCGCCCTGGGCCTGCATGGTGGCGATATGGCTTTCGAGGTAGTCACCCGGCGGCAACTGAATAATCACGAACACGATAACGCTGATCGCAATCAGCGTAGGGATCATGGTAAGAAGTCGCCTTAAGGTATATCGAAGCATGAGTCAGGTGTCGGGTCAGCCGGTCACTCGGCAAGCCAGAAGGTGTCCGGACGGTACATGCCAAAGTAGGCCCCCGGTGCCCAAGCATAAACGCCTTGCTCCGGCACGTTCCGCAGGCGCGCGTTAACCACAATCGGCTGTGGGACTGCATTGACTGTGCCGATGGTGAAGACCTGGTCCGCATGAATCTCGAGCATCTGCTGCCAGACTTTATCCCTTACCTTCGTGTCGGAAGCGTTGCGCCATTGCTGCAGCAGGTCAGCCAGTTTGGCGACCTCTGCGACATCCGGTGCACTGCCGGTGAGCCCTGCTGTTTCAAAGTACTGACCCCAAACCGGCCACTGTGGCTGTGTCTGGTTGGTGGGGGCGAGTTCGGTCGGCGGCGTATCCGCGGTGGGTAGCCCATTGTCGAGACCGGTCCAGATAGACATCAGCGCTTCGCCTGAATAAAGCCGTTCACGGAATACCTCCCGCTGCGAGGGTTTGGTATGAATCTTGATGCCCATTTTCAGCCAGTTATCATGAATGAGTTCAAGCAGGTCGGTTTGCTCGGTGCTCTCGCCGGCAGAATGCACCACAATTTCCATGGGGCGGCCGTCTGGCAACAGTCGGAGATTTTCTTCATTCCGTTCAACAAGTCCCATCTCATCGAGAAGGGCATTGGCCGCATTGAGATCAAAACGTACCCAGGCGTCTGCATACTCCTGGCGGAAAAGGGGACTTTGCGGCAGGACGGTATTGGCACTGGGAAGCACCAGGCCGAAATAAATCACCTGATTGATTTCTTCACGATCGATCCCGAGTGACAGGGCGCGTCGGAAGCGTACATCACGCATCACTTCACGCCAGGTATCGTCATTGGCGTTGAGATTCGGATAGATCGCCATCTGTGACCCGATGCCCATCTGCCACAGCCGCACCACGAAGTTGTTTCGCTCTCCTCCCTCCATCAGAAACGGGTAGTTATCCAGCCTAAGGTACCGGCCCTGCAGATCGGATTCACCGGCACCGGTCTTGGCGGGTATCAGGCCCGAACTGGCAATGTTGACGATCACCCGATCGAGATAAGGCAGTTGCTGACCCTTGGAATCCACGCGGTGGAAGTAGGGGTTGCGTTCGAAAATAAACCGCTCGGAGGGCGCCGGCGTGACACAGAGCCACGGTTGCAGCGTCGGCAGATCGGGGTTGTCAAATTTGTATTGATGGCCGTATCGGGTATGCAGCCCCGCCCAGTTTCGAACTCCGGCCTCCTCGACCATCGACTTCAGTTTCTCGTCGTCGACATGGTCTGCATGAAACTGCTTCAGGTAATGCGCGGGCGCGTAGATGTAAAGCGGTCGCGCACCCGCGAGTGAGGGCAGAAACAGCGGATTCGGGGCTTCCCAGTGATACCGGATGGTGTGGCGGTCGATCACTTCCACCCTGGGGGGCTTGCCGTTGACCAGCAACGCTTCCGGTGGGCCAAACGGCGACAGGAACTCGTTGAGTGCCATGTCTTCCCAGTAGTACCGGAAGTCTTCGGTGGTGAAGGGGTGCCCGTCTGACCAACGGTGGCCGGGGCGTAGATGAAAGGTAAAAGTCTGGTCGCTGAAATTTTCAACCTCGAGCGCAATATCAGGCTCCAATGTCAGTTGCGGAGTGAAGCCGACTAGCCTGGCGTAACCATAAACCGTCATCATCCGCGTATCCTTGCTGCGCGCCATCAGCAGACTGATGTCTCCACCAGGGCGGCCTGTTTCACGATTCATTTGGGCAAGGTTGGTTATCAGTGGTCTCTCGGGCAGCCTTTGGGCAGAAGGCGGGAGCGTGCCAGAACTGACTCTCTCACTCAGCAGCGGCGATTCCGCCGTTGCCGGTCCGGCCATCAGACTGGCGGTAAAGAGCAGGCAGGCGAAGTAGGAAACTCTCATTGCATGATTTCTCCAGGGTTGGCATTGGCGCGAGCCCGCACGCGGTGGCCCTGACCCAGATCGAGCCATTGGGAGTCACTGCCGGCATCCGGTTGAAATGCCTTGGGCCACTGATTGGGATCACTTCCTCCAGAGGCAGTGATCGCCTCAAAATCCAGAGGTTTGGCGAGGTCAGGGTGGGGAACCGCCTGAAGCAGTGATCGAGTGTAGGGATGGGCGGGATTTGAGAACAGTTGATCACGCGAGGCCATCTCCACGAGACGCCCCCGGTGCATTACCGCCACTCGGTCGGCGATGTAATCGATCACCGCCAGGTTGTGGGAGATAAAGAGATAGGTGAGACCCAGCTCAGACTTGAGGTCCTTTAGAAGATTCAATACCTGTGCCTGAATGGAGACATCCAGCGCGGACACCGGCTCATCACAGATCAGCAACTGCGGTTGCAGGGCGAGCGCCCGGGCAATGCTGATCCGTTGGCGCTGTCCCCCCGAGAAACTGTGGGGGTAGCGGCTGAGAAAACGGGGATCCAGCCCGACCAGTCGCATTAGTTCCTGAACCAGTTCCCGCTGGCTTGCGGTATCACCTTTTTGGTGGATCACCAATGGCTCTCTTACGATATCGAAGACCGTCATGCGGGGGCTGAGTGAGCTGAATGGGTCCTGAAAGATCAGCTGCATCTTGCGCCGCATCGCCATCATGGCGTCGTCATCAAGGCCAAACAGATCTCTTGGCCCCTCATCATCATGAAATTCGACGGAGCCCGAGTCCGGGCTCAAAGCACGCATCAGGATCTTGCTGACAGTCGTTTTGCCGCAGCCGCTTTCTCCAACGAGCCCAAGACATTCGCCACGTTGAATCGAAAAGCTGACATCGTCTACCGCTTTTACCCGCGTGGATTCGTTTCGGCCAAAAAGCCCCGTTCCCCTGATTGTGAACGTTTTACACAGGTCGCGGACGTCAAGCAGAGGTCCCGCCTGCATCGTCTGGGACGAGGGGCTTTGGAAATGTTGGCCAAGTTCGTGTTCGATTGCCCTGACGGGTACGAGCCGTTCGCTCGTGTCCATGCCAAAGCGCGGTACGGCTTTGAAGAGCGCACTCAAATAGGGGTGGGCCGGATCTCTAAAGAGATCCGACGCGGTGCCGCTTTCGACAATGCGTCCGTGGTACATGACGACCACCGTTTGTGCCATATTGGCGACGACACCCAGATCATGCGTGATCAGCAGCAATGCCATTTTGAGTTCAGCCTGCAGGTCACGAATCAGATTCAGTATCTGCGCCTGGACTGTCACATCGAGAGCCGTTGTTGGCTCGTCAGCGATCAACAGAGAAGGTCGACAGACCAGCGCCATCGCTATCATGGCTCTTTGGCGCAATCCTCCAGATAACTCGAAAGGATAGGTTTGCAAAGCCCGTGCAGGATTGGGAAACCCGACCATCTCGAGCATGGATTCGGTCTGCTCCATGCCCTGTGCCCGGTTGACGTCGTGGTGCAGAAACAGCGCTTCACTCACCTGATCTCCCACGGTGTGGAGCGGTGAAAGCGACACCATTGGCTCCTGGAAAATGATCGAGATTCTGCCGCCGCGGATATTCTGAAGTTGAGAACTGTCAGCCGGCAGTGAGGCAATATCAGTGCTGAGACCGCTCGCTGGATCGTTGAAGAGCAGTTGTCCCGAGGTGATACGGGCGTTGGCGGGCAAGATGCCCATCACGGCCTGGGCGGTTACCGATTTGCCGGATCCAGATTCTCCGACCAGTGCCACCGTACTGCCTGGCTGAATATCAAAGTCAACCCCATGAAGGGCCTCGATTTCTCCCGTCGCCATCTTAAAGACAACGCGCAGATCCCGCACACTCAAGAGAGGTTCGTTCATGCGGCACCTGCCTTTGCGGATCCGGCGGGTGTGCTGGGCGGGGCGACTGAGAAACCGGCCGCCTGCATTACTGACCGGGCTCGATCCGGATAGTCCGAGGTGATCCCGTCGACGCCAAATTCAATGGCCTTATGAAATGCTTCGTCTTCGTTGAGGGTCCAGGTATGCACAGAAAGCCCCAGCGTTTGCGCTTCCTGTACCCGCTCTTTCGAGAGATCAGCAAAAGCAGGCCCCCAGAATCGGCCTCCGGCGGCCTTGATGGCCTCGGGCAGGCTTGAAGAAAAGTGACAAGGATCAAATCCTGCGAGCCAAGGTGAGACTCCTTCTTGCAAGACGGTCGCGTCATGGTTGCGCTCGCTGCTGAGATAGCCAGTAAAGACCTGATCACTCAACCGTTGGATTGACTGAAGAAGCCTCCAGTCGAACGCCTGGAGCCAAACGGAAGTCAGCAAATGCCACTGCTTGAGTTCACCGACGACAATTCGGGCATAGTCGTCAGGATCCGGGCTTTCATCCGGATATCTTGGATCGGATTTGAGCTCAATGTTCAGGACCGGTTGGTCAGGGGTCAGGGTTTGCCACCAGCCCACCAGATCGGAAAACATCGGAATCGGCTCGTCGTTGGTGCCTTGCTGGGAAGGAAAGCGCGCTTCCTGCAAAGAGCCTGGTCGCATCGTTCCCACATCGTAGGTTCTCAGGCGTGCTTCGGTCAGCGCATAGATAGCCGGCGTGGAACTTTCGACCCAGTTCCCGGAAGCGTCGCGGCACAGGTCGCTGCTAAGGCGCGGGTCATGGTGCACCACCATCTTTTCATCGGCGCTGATCAGAACGTCAAGCTCAAGCCCATGGACGCCTATAGCACTGGCGCAGGCGAATCCTGTGAGGGTATTTTCGGGTGCGAGCCCACGGGCTCCGCGATGACCATGTATCACACAGTTAGGCACGTTCTATTCAGTAAAGGCCGGGCAATTTGCGTAAGATTAACTATATCAGGGCAGCCCGTCGCCTAACATTGCGGAATCGAATTTATCCTTGACATGTCGAAAAAAAATAACATTTCCTTTTCCGATGGCGAACAATGGCTTGAAGACCGTGGTTTCAATCTCAGAGCCGTGGTGGATCCCTCTACATTTCCTGAGGACCTTGCGGCAGCCTGGGACAGAACCGGCATCCCCCGAACGCCGTCAGAGCGTCTGGTGTTACTCGGCATGGGTGGGCCGGGTCTTTGGGAATGGATGAATGTGCAGTGGCCGTCTGATACCCATCCCTTTGATGAGGTTTCGTGTCGGGCGGTGGTCGAAGTCTGCGAGCGTTTCTGGGGAGATTGCATCCCGAAGGTTCTGTACCCCGGGGAGGCTCTGATTCCGCTGCAGCAGCTTGGCCGTTTTGCGGGATGGTCGGTACCCTCACCGCTGGGTCTGGACATCAGCCCGGTGTACGGACCCTGGTTTGCTTTCCGCGCTGCGTTTTTAATCCGCAGTCCTTTACCTCTCACGGATATCTCGCCCGCGGCGTCGCCTTGTGACACCTGTCAGGATATGCCCTGCATTCAGGCGTGCCCCGTAGAGGCCGTGCAGCGGGAGGAAGCGTTGGATCGTGAGCGTTGCCTGACACAGCGCTTTGCCGATCAGGGGGGCTGCGGGATTCAATGCTATTCGCGCCTGGCCTGCCCAATAGGGATAAAGTGGAGATATCCCCAACGGCAACTGCACTATCACGGACAGCGATCTTTGCAAAGCCTGCTGGCCTGGAAGCAGTCGTCAGCTGGCTGACCGACCATTATCAAACCGTCGTTCTGTGGTTGGGTTCGGGCGCCATCCTCCGGTAAAATCGCGTGCCCGGCGAAGACCGCAACAGATTCCTTATTTCAATTAACGACAGGCAAATATCGAGAAAACTATGTTCAGCAGCAAAGATACGATTGCAGATTTTGATCCGCAGCTTTGGGAAGCCATCCAGAACGAGAGACAGCGTCAGGAAGAACACATCGAACTGATCGCGTCAGAGAATTACACGAGCCCCCGAGTCCTTGAGGCGCAAGGGACAGTGTTGACCAACAAGTATGCTGAAGGCTACCCGGGCAAACGCTACTACGGCGGTTGTGAGTTCGTCGACGTTGCTGAGCAGTTGGCAATTGATCGCGCCAAGGAGCTTTTTGGTGCGGACTACGTTAACGTGCAGCCGCACTCAGGGTCAGGCGCCAACGCAGCCGTCTATATGGCTCTGCTGAATCCGGGCGATACCGTGCTCGGAATGAGTCTTGCGCATGGCGGACATCTGACACATGGTGCGACGGTCAACTTTTCCGGGAAGTTGTACAACGCGGTGCAGTATGGCCTCAACACGGACACCGGCGAGATCGATTACGACGAGGTCGAACGGCTTGCCAAAGAGCATCAGCCAAAGATGATCGTTGCGGGCTTTTCCGCATACAGTCTGGTCCTGGATTGGCAGCGTTTCCGTGATATTGCCGACAGCATCGGTGCATACCTCCTTGCTGATATGGCGCATGTCACCGGCCTCGTGGCGGTCGGTCTCTATCCCAGCCCGGTATCTATTGCCGATGTGACGACCTGCACTACGCATAAGACGCTTCGCGGCGCCCGCGGCGGCATGATCATGGCCCGGGCCAACCCTGAGATCGAGAAGAAGTTGTCATCGCTGGTTTTTCCCGGCACCCAGGGCGGGCCGCTGATGCATGCGATCGCGGGTAAGGCGGTGGCCTTCCTCGAGGCCTTGCAGCCCGAGTTCAAGACTTATGGTGAGCAGGTAATTGCTAATGCCCAAGCGATGGCGAAGGCATTTATTGGTCGGGGTTACGATATCGTCTCTGGCGGTACGGTGAATCATCTGTTTCTTTTGGACCTTATCAATAAGGGCATTACCGGCAAGGACGCGGACGCGGCGTTGGGCCGGGCCAACATCACCGTCAACAAGAATTCCGTTCCCAATGATCCCCAGTCGCCGTTTGTGACCAGTGGGCTGCGAATCGGCTCGCCCGCCGGGACGACCCGTGGATTCAAAGAGGCGGAAATGGCACAGGTGGCGGAGTGGATCTGCGATATTCTTGACAATATGGGAGACGAGTCAGTCGTCGACGCCACCCGCGAAAAAGTCAAAGAGCTTTGTGCTCGCTTTCCCGTGTATCGGGAGGCGTAAAGAAGTTCAAAACCCGTCCTGGTTGCGGGCGCATTTTGGGGGTGTTCTCGTTCTTGGCGGCATGGCGCTGTTGAGGACGTCAGGAGCAGTGTGAGAAAAAATCGTTATTCCATTTTCAGCCTGGCACGTAACGCAGTCAGTTACCACCAGGACTGGTCAGAGGCCTGGCGCAGCCCTGAGCCTGCGCCTTCCTATGATGTGATTGTGGTAGGCGGCGGCGGGCATGGCCTCGCAACCGCCTATTACCTTGCCGCGGAACATGACGTGGGACGCATCGCGGTGCTTGAGAAAGGATGGATCGGCGGCGGCAACACGGGCCGCAATACGACGATTGTGCGCTCGAATTATCTTTGGGACGAGGCCGCACATCTGTATGAGAAATCCTTAAAGCTTTGGGAAGGATTGAGTCAGGAACTTAACTTCAATGTCATGTTCAGCCAGCGCGGGGTAATGAATCTCGGCCACACGCTGCAGGACATGCGGGATATTTATCGTCGCTCAAACGCGAACCGCCTGAACGGAATCGACAGCGAGATCCTGACCCCCGCCGAGATAAAGGCAAAAGTCCCGGCGATGAATGTGTCGAGTGAGGCGCGATATCCGGTGCTGGGCGCGTCGTTCCAACCGCGTGGCGGGGTGGCGCGACATGACGCTGTGGCCTGGGGTTTTGCCCGAGCGGCGGATGCCCGAGGCGTCGACATCATTCAGAACTGTGAGGTGACGGGTATTCGTCGTGAGAACGGGGCGGTTTGTGGCGTGGAGACAAGTCGAGGATATATAGGCGCCAAGAAAGTCGCTGTTGTGGTTGCGGGTCATGCCAGCGTTCTGGCGGATATGGCGGACTTGCGGTTTCCGGTCGAGAGCCATCCACTGCAGGCGCTGGTGTCGGAGCCTCTCAAGCCGGTGCTTGATACGGTGATCATGTCCAACGCCGTCCATGGATACGTCAGTCAGTCAGATAAGGGTGAGCTAGTGATTGGGGCCGGTATTGATGCCTACACGGGCTATGGCCAACGCGGCAGCTTTTCGATCATCGAGGGGAACGTCGCCGCGATTGTTGAGCTTTTCCCCATCTTCAGCCGGGTCCGGATGCTTCGCCAGTGGGGCGGCATCGTGGATGTTTGCCCCGACGCCTGTCCGATCATTTCCAAAACACCTGTCTCCGGGCTTTATTTCAACTGTGGCTGGGGTACGGGGGGATTCAAGGCGACGCCGGGCTCGGGTTGGGTATTTGCGCACACCGTGGCCCGGGATGAACCTCATGAGCTGAATGCGGCATTTGATCTTGAGCGGTTTACCACCGGTGCGCTGATTGATGAACACGGTGCGGCCGGGGTCGCACACTAGAACGCTAGACGAGGGATTCCGATGCTGCAAATCGAATGTCCCTGGTGCGGAGCACGTGACCAGGAGGAGTTTCAGTATGGCGGTGAGGCCCATATCGTCCGTCCTGAGAATCCTGAGTCCTTAACAGACACACAGTGGGCCGACTACCTTTTCAATCGCGCAAACGTCAAAGGGGTTCATGCCTAACAGTGGTGTCATGCGGCAGGTTGTCGCCGCTGGTTTAATGTTCTGCGAGATACGGTGAGTTACAAGATCCTGGCCGTCTATCGGCCCGGAGAGCAGCCTCCGGGAGGTGAGGAATGACCTCGGCACGGCGGCTTCAAAACGGCGGACTGGTGAATCGGTCAAGGCGAATCCGATTCAAGTTCAACGGTCGTGAATACTTTGGCCATCCTGGCGACACGCTCGCGTCCGCATTGCTTGCGCAGGGCGTCCGGTTGTTTGGCCGGAGTTTCAAATATCATCGGCCCCGCGGGGTCATTGGTGCCGGCGCAGAAGAGCCCAATGCATTAGTGCAGGTCGGTGAGGGCGCGTACAGTACGCCTAATCTTAAGGCGACCCAGGTGGAGTTGTACGAGGGGCTAACAGCCCGGACGGTCAATGGCTGGCCGAGCCTGGCTTTCGATGTGGGCGCGATCAATAACCGCTTATCGCGACTGCTGCCGGCGGGTTTTTATTACAAGACCTTCATGTGGCCCAAGTCGGCATGGATGCGCTACGAGCATCATATTCGCCATGCCGCAGGACTGGGACACACCCCGTCATTGCCGGACCCAGATCAATACGACAAGCGCCATGCTCACTGTGACGTTCTGGTCGTCGGGGCCGGTCCGACAGGACTGATCGCAGCGCTGGGTGCGGCGCGGTCCGGCGCACGCATCATGCTGGTGGATGAGCAATCTCAACTCGGGGGCAGTCTGCTTTCGGCACCGGCAGTCATTGGTGGTCAGGCGGGCCTCGACTGGGCTAGTGAGGTTGAGGCGGAGCTCAGGTCACTTCCCGAGGTCACCATACTGAGCCGCTCCACCGTTACCGGTTACTACGATCATAATTTTCTCTCGGTCAACGAGCGCAGAACTGACCATCGCGGGCCAATGCAATCCGATACCCCGGGAAGTCGTGAGAGGCTCTGGCGCATCCGGGTCAAACGAGTTGTGCTCGCCACGGGTGCTATCGAGCGTCCGCTGGTTTTTGACGGAAATGACACACCGGGTGTCATGTTGGCCTCTGCTGTCAGTGCCTACATTCATCGTTACGCCGTTGCCCCTGGCCGAAGTGGCGCAGTGTTCACAAACAATGATTCCGGTTACCAGTCAGCGATTGACATGGCCAACGCCGGAATGGAAGTGCGGGCCGTGGTGGACGTCAGAATGAAGGCCGGCGCTGATGTGTCGAATGCCGTGGCAGACATGGGGATACCTATCTATCTCGGGCACGTCGTACCCTCGGTGCAATCAGGTTTGCAGGGTCTTAAGCGCATCGAGCTGGCGAAACTATCGGCCGATGGGAGAGATATCCTGTCGCATAAGGGTTTGGTGGACTGTCAGATCCTTGCCGTTTCGGGCGGTTGGAGCCCTGTTGTGCATTTGCATTCCCAGTCCGGCGGGCGCCCCTGCTATCGGGAGAGTCTGGCCTGTTTTGTTCCGGGCGCTTCGGTGCAGGACGAGCGTTCAGCCGGCGCATGCGCCGGCACTTTCAGCCTCGCCGCCTGCCTTCAGGAAGGTGCAGACGCCGGCGTCAGCGCGGCGGCGCAAAGCGGTTGGCCGGGAGGTTATGTGGATATTCCGGTTACTGCCGAGCGTGACGAAGCACCGTTGCAACCGCTGTGGGAAGTCCCGGCGGGTGCGCTGGCAGGTGATCGCGTTAAGAAGTTTCTCGATTTCCAGAACGATACGACGGCGTCAGACATCCGATTGGCGGTCCGCGAAGGCTACCGGTCGATTGAGCACGTCAAGCGGTATACCGCGCTCGGCTTCGGAACCGATCAGGGGAAGCTCGGCAATATCAATGGGCTCGCGATACTGGCCGAGACATTGGGCAAATCTCCTGGCGAAGTGGGAACGACAACGTTCCGACCCAACTATACGCCGGTGACTTTCGGCACCGTGGCAGGCCGTACCCTGGGAGAGCAGCTTTTTGATCCGGTACGCAAAACCGCGATCCACGCCTGGCATGTCCGACGGGGGGCGATGTTTGAGAACGTCGGACAGTGGAAGCGTCCCTGGTTCTATCCGCGTGAAGGCGAGGAGTTGCATGCGGCGGTTAACCGTGAATGTCTAGCGACCCGAAGCAGTGTCGGCGTGCTTGATGCATCAACTCTGGGAAAGATCGATATCCGCGGTCCGGATGCTTCGCGATTTTTGAATCTGCTCTACACCAACAATTGGGATAACCTGCAGCCGGGACGCTGCCGATACGGATTCATGCTCGGTGAAGACGGCATGGTGATGGACGACGGCGTCACGACCTGCATCGCCCCTGATCATTATCTGATGACCACGACGACGGGCGGGGCGGCAGCGGTGATGTCCTGGATGGAGCGATGGCTGCAGACCGAGTGGCCGCAACTCAAGGTGTATCTGACCTCGGTGACGGATCACTGGAGTGTCATGAGTGTCGCGGGCCCGAACGCTCGCGCCGTCATCAAGACAGCCGGGTGTGATCGGAATCTGGACGCCGAGGCGTTTCCTTTCATGAGTATGCAACCAGGAGAGGTGGCTGGGATCCCGGCACGCATCAGCCGTATCAGTTTCAGCGGGGAGTCTGCGTTTGAGATCAGCGTTGATGCAAACCAGGGCCTGGCCCTGTGGGAAGCTATCATGACGGCAGGGCGGGACTACGACATCACTCCGTACGGCACGGAGGCTATGCATGTCCTGCGGGCAGAAAAAGGCTATGTCATTGTCGGTCAGGATACCGATGGATCGGTGACACCGGTAGATCTGGGCATGGACTGGATTGTGTCCAAGAAAAAAGACTTTATCGGAAAGCGGTCTTTAAGTCGTTCCGATACCGACCGCCCAAACCGAAAACAGCTCGTGGGCCTAAAAACGCAAGATCCCTCCCGTGTGCTTCCCGAGGGAGCCCAACTCGTCAATACGCCACAGGCTGAACGACCCGTTCCCATGGTTGGTCACGTTTCGTCGAGCTACTACAGTGCAAATCTGGGACACTCTATTGCACTGGCCCTGGTCAAGGGCGGTCTTTCCCGAATGGGTGGCACAATATATGCCCACCTGATGGACGGATCAGTGGTTCCGGCAACCATTTCTTCGCCTGTATTTTTCGATCCTGAGAACGAGCGAACCAAGTCATGAAGCAGCCCATCGTTATCACGACCGCAATCACAGGGTCGCAGCCAAGAAAAAAGGACAATCCCGCATTACCGGTAACGCCGGCCGAGCAGATTGAATCTACTCATGAGGCCTTCGAGGCAGGTTCTTCACTGGTGCATATCCATGTCCGTGACAAAGACGAAAATTCCTCCTCTGATCCCGAGTTGTTTGCCCAAGTGCAAGAAGGCGTCCGGAAGCATTGTCCGGGGATGATCATCCAGTTTTCGACAGGCGGTCGCGGCCGTGAAGCCGATCAGCGGGGTGCCATGATGTACCTGAAGCCTGATATGGCCTCGTTGGCAACAGGATCGGTCAACTTCCCGACCATGATCTATGAGAATCCGCCTGACTTGATCGAATCCCTTGCCGCCAGTATGAGAGAGCATGGCGTGAAGCCGGAGGTAGAGGTGTTTGATGCCGCAATGCTGTACAACGCGGTAAATCTCTCGGAAGCCGGTAAGATTCCCAAGCCGTTGCATGTCCAGTTCGTGACCGGGATCCCGGGCGCGATTCCGACCCGTCGAAAACTGTTGGAGTTTCTGGTGGATGAGCTTCATGAGCTTGCACCCGATGCGACCTGGTCCGCGATGGGAATCGGCGGGCGACAGTTCGAAGTGAACAAGTGGACTCTGGAGATGGGCGGACATGCCCGAACGGGATTTGAAGATAATGTGAAGTTGAATAGAGAGACATTGGCTCCCAACAACGCAGCACTTGTAACGCTCATTGCCGATGTGGCAGGGGAGTACGACCGCTATCCGGCAAGCCCCGAGGAAGCACGGAACCTGTTGGGCCTTGCTCCGGCTCTCTAGGACGCCTGCCAATATGAGCGCCAAGCACTCTCCCCTGATAGAAATCGAGACGCCGGTTTTACGGCCAGGGTCCGACGGGCAAACATTGTTCTGGATGCAGGAGCACGCCTTCTGTGTGCATCTCAATTTACGGGGAGATTCGTCGAGCTCGGTTTTTTCTGAAGCCGTTAGGGCAGTCACTGGGATCGCGCTGCCCGAGTACCCAAACACCTGTGTCTCGTCTGAACACTGCCGCCTGGCATGGTTGGGTCCTGATGAGTGGCTGTTGGTCGGTGTTCACGAAGATTTTGGTCCCGCGCCACTGGAAGAACGGCTTGCGCCGCTGCATCACGCCCTGACGGACCTATCGGGCGGCCAGACGATACTTCGGGTGGGGGGCAAGAACTGGCGCGACGTGCTGGCCTCTGCCTGCCCTTTTGATTTACATCCCCGGGTTTTTGGAGAAGGGGCCTGCGCTCAGACCGTGATTGCCCATACCAACGTTCTGTTGATGTCTGTGAACGATCCGGACCGCGGTGAAGCCCTCGATATTATCGTGCGCCGAAGTTTTGCCGACCACCTTGCCCGTTGGCTGATGGACGCCGCGGCTGAAGATGGGTTTGAATTCCTGGCACCGGCGGGATCATCCTGAAGATTTCGCCACTGGAATGACCGAAAGGACAACTTATTTCAACGGCGAGTACCTGCCGGAATCAAAAGTCTGCATCTCATTCAGAGATCGTGGGTTCAGCCTCGGCGACGCCGTCTTTGATGCAGAAAGAACCTTTGGCGGAGAAATTTTCCGGCTGAAGGCCCATATCGACCGCCTGTATCGGTCTCTTGAAAAGGCCTCGATTGATCCGGGCTTGACCCCTGCGGAGATGACCGATATTACGCGCGAAACCGTCGCGCGTAATCTTCCACTGCTCGGACCAGGTGAAGATTATTGGGTGATGCAACGGGTGACGCGCGGCCTCAATGTCGTTGGGGGTGAGTTGTGGCAAAGCAGTGGCGCAACGGTCATTATCGAATGCACGCCGCTGCCGCTTGCCGCGCGCGCCCCGATGCTCCGCGACGGTTTGGACGTGTTTACTCCGTCGCATCGGCGGGTCCCGCCTGAAAGCCTGGATCCGAACATAAAGAGCCACAATTACCTGAATCTTGTGATGGCGGATCTCGAAATCCGGGACCGTGCGCCTCACGCATGGGCGATGCTGTTGGATACCCGAGGATTTGTGTCGGAAGGTATCGGCAGCAACGTCTTCTTTGTGAAAGACGGAGAACTACTGACGCCCAAAGCGGACTACGTCTTGCCCGGCGTCAGCCGGGCGGTGGTGCTTGAATTGGCGGCGGTTGAGGGATTGGTGGCTCATGAAGAGGATATCTCATTAGAGCAGGCACGCAATGCGGACGAAGCATTTATCACCTCCACGAGTTTTTGTATCTGCCCGGTGCGCTCCTACGATGAGAGGAGAATGGACAAGACAGGGATCCCCGGGCCGATCACGCGTCAACTGAGTGACGCTTTTGCCAAAGAAGCTCAATTCGACTTCGTAGGGCAGTATCTTGATGCATTGGCGGAGTAGATTACAAACTCCCTTGGCAACCTTTTGGGAATCTCCCCGTTTTTGACAGAATCCAGGCGGAAACCGAAAATACCGCTTCGCCAGTACAACCCGCTGACAGGCTCAAATTTACCGAACGCTGAGTCGCCGAAATGGCGGCCTGGCCAAATCAGGAGAACGTTAATGCAAAACACGCTTGCCCAGGAAATATGGCCGTTGGCCCGCAGTTCGAGAATGGCCCAGGCTCTTCTCGTTGTTGCGGGAACAGTGTTGCTTGCGGCTTCTGCAAAAGTACAGGTCCCGTTTTGGCCTGTGCCAATGACAATGCAGACCTTCGTTGTGTTGCTGCTGGGAATTGCCTATGGTCCGCGTCTGGGGTTTATGACGGGCGCACTCTACCTGGTTGAAGGGGCATTCGGACTTCCAGTATTCGCCAAAGGGGCGGGGATGGCTTATCTGATGGGTCCCACAGGAGGCTACCTTTTTGGATTTGTTGCCGCCATGGGTATCTGCGGCCTGCTCGCACAGCGTGGCTGGAGCCAGACTGTCCTTGGGATGTTGGGCGTTATGATCGTTGGTCAAATCCTGATCTTTGCCCCCGGCGTACTGTGGCTGGGTGCCGTGATCGGTATGGATAAAGCCATCACACTCGGGTTGAGCCCATTTATCGCCGCGGAGGTGTTTAAGGTCGCGCTGGCGGCAGCCACCGTACCGTTGGTCTGGCGCGCTGTACGCCACTGAGCATGCCTGAGATTTAGGTCGCCCGTGCAGTTGGGACGGGACTGAAAAGGAAAGACAAGGAGAAAACATGAGAGATTACCTGCATATACGGCTTGGCGACCAAACTGTTGACCGGCAGACCTTCACTGGAGAACAGGTTGCCCGGTCAGGGCGCTATTTCATCGCCCGCGAGCTTGTGGCGTGTGGTGCAGCCAAGGTCGAGCCACTATCGGGCGACAATCCCCTGATTTTTTCAGTCGGCCCATTTGCAGGTACCAATTTCTCCAATGCCAATCGCGTCAGCGTTGGTTGCCGCAGTCCATTGACCGGTGGAATCAAAGAGGCGAATGCGGGCGGTACGTTTGGATTTGCCCTGGGTCAGTTGGGTCTTGCGGGATTCACACTGCATGGAGCTGCAAGCGAATGGACCGTCATGCATGTCTCCCTGGAAGGAGAGGTGAGTTTCTCGTCTGCAGATGATCTCATGGGGCTATCGAATTTCGACTGTGCCGCAAAACTACACGAGCGCTATGGCAAGAAAGTCAGTCTCGGAATCTGCGGGCCAGTTGGGGAATATCTCGGCCTGCTGTCAGGAATTTCATTCAGCGATACGGATCTTCGGCCGTCCCGCCTTGCGGCCCGTGGTGGTGTCGGCGCGGTGATGGGAGCCAAAAGAGTGAAAGCCATCGTTCTGGAGCTCAACAAGATGCCGAAACTGCATGACCGAAAGAAAGTCATTGGGGCGGTCAAGCAGTACAACGCCATGCTCAAGGAAGACGAGATCGCGCAGAACATGAAGGCCTTCGGCACGGCCCTGATGGCGGATACGCAGAATTATCTTGGGGGGTTGCCGGTCAGGAATTTTACTGCCGGCCAGCTTGTCGATCCGGATGAAGACGTAATGCGGATGGGCGGTGAGTTTATCCGCGAGCAGAACCTTGAGCGCGGCGGCCAGACGGCCCACGCCTGCATGCCGGGGTGCACGATCGAGTGCAGCAATGTTTACGTTGACAGCGAGGGCAAGGAAATTGCCTCGCCGGTCGAATACGAAACGATCGGCCTGATGGGAACGAACTGCGGGCTGACGGATCCGGATGAGCTGGCTCGGGTGAATTTCGTAGCGAATGATCTTGGTATTGATACGATCGAAGCCGGCGCCATGATTGCTGTGTTAATGGAGGTAGGCCAGGGCGAATTCGGTGACGTGAACTTTATGCTTAAGGTGCTGGAGGAGATTCGCAGCGGTTCGGAAAACGGTCGAATTTGGGCCCAGGGGACTGCCCGGGTCGGAGAGCACTACGGGGCTCAACGGGTGCCGGTGATCAAACAGCAGGCCATCAGTGCCTACGATCCGCGCGTTGTCGAGGGGACGGGAATCACGATGATGATGACTGCCCAGGGGGCAGATCATACTGCCGGCAATCTGCCTAAACTGGATTGCAGGGAGATGGAGGCATCTGAGATCGTAGCGGCAAGTTTCGAAGCGCAGCGGGTGATGGCGGCCTCTGATTCATTGGGTCTTTGCATCTTTGGCCGCGGCGTTACGGATACCAATGTGGAATTCATCATCGACGCCATCAATAGTGCGCTTGGGACCGAGCTTCCAAACTCTTTCTATCGAGAACTCGGGGCCGAGACACTGCATCTGGAGCATGAGTTCAACCGGGCGGCGGGATTCAGTGATGAAGACGATGAGCTTCCAGCGTTTTTCTATGAAGAACCGCTACCGCCGATGGATCGTGTGGCGCGTTTTCACGGAGATGAAATCAATAAGTTCCGGGAGTAGGTATCGAGATCAGCGGATCATTCGCCTCAAATTCCAATAATCGGATGGATCTTTGAGCCGTCACTAAAGCGGGAGAAGCGGAACGGCTGGGGGTCGACCAGCGGTGTTTTATTCATGATGAGATCGGCAGCGAGTTCTCCCGCCGCAGGCCCGATGCCAAATCCGTGGCCGGAAAACCCAGTGGCAACAAAAAAGCCGGGCTGTTGAGACACCTCTGAGATTACCGGTACTGCATCAGGAGTGACATCAATCATTCCTGCCCACTGCTGGGCAATGACTGCGTCACGGAACACCGGAAAATCTCTCTCAAGCTGGGAACGAGCCTTGTTCAGTAGTGGTTGCACCGGCGAAGGGTCCAGGATGCGATGGGTCGTGAATGGCTCTCCTTCGCCCGCCAGCGCCTTTCTTTGATGATGCAACGCCTCGGTAAAGGTTCTGCCTATGCTGGGTCGCAGATGTCCCTTGGCCATCCAGGCCAGTTTGCTGAATAACCCCAAAAACCGGACCGCGTCAGGAGTGAGTTCAAACCAGATAGCCGTATTGGGGGCAACCGTATAACCGCCATCGGCGCGTGGTCGAATCGCGAAACCAGGCGTGCTGATGCAGGATTTAAGGCCCGCATCGATCGCGCCGGTCCGCATCACTGATGATCGGACTTTCAACTGGGGCAAGAGCAGGCGCTCGTGCGCACAAAAGAGCCGTGACCATGCCCCGGCGGCCAGCAGAACCGCATCAGATCGGATTAGACCGTTCTCGGTGAGCACACCACAAACCCTGCCGCCGCTGACGTCAAGTCCGAGTGCTGCTGTTTGGGTCAGTAAGGTCACGCCTTTTTTTTGTGCGCAACGTGCGATTGTTGGAGCGGCAACAAAGGGTTCCGCTTTGCCGTCGGTCGGGCAATAAAGGGCGCCGTGCCAGGCGCGGGAACTGCCTGGCAGATGCCTTGCGACCTCGGCTGCGGTAATGAGTCCCGTATCAATACCAAAGGGCTCTGCGTATTCCAGCCATTTTCCGTGCGCTTCCAGACCCTGATCGGAATCAGCGAGATAGAGCGTACCGCAGCGCTTGAACCCAACGTTCCCTTCGACGCGCTCATTCATTGCGGCCCATCTTTCCAGTGACTTCATGACCAACGGAATTTCACGAGGATCACGTCCCTGTTGGCGGCACCAACCCCAGTTTCGGGACGACTGCTCGGCACCGATCTCGCCTTTTTCGCAGAGCGTGACAGATATCCCTCTCTCGGCGAGGGTGAGTGCCGCACTGACTCCGATGATTCCGCCGCCAATGACGACGACGTCGGTCTTCTCCGTGGGGAACGGATCGGGAATCAGGGCATCAACGAGAGTCGGCATTGGGAGCAGGGATGATCTTCCCGGGATTGAATAGATTATGAGGATCGAGCGCCTTTTTGATCGCCGCCATGACTTTTAAACCGGTAGGATCTTTGTACCTTTGCATCTCATCGACTTTGGACATGCCGATCCCGTGTTCCGCGCTGAAGGAACCTCCCAGTTCGGCGACGTGGTCATGGACAAGATCGTTCACTTCCTTCCATAGCGAAAGGAAAGCCCCGGCGTCCATATCGGGGGGTTGTGAGAGATTGAAGTGAATATTGCCGTCTCCTACATGACCGAACGGACACGGCCTGATTCCCGGCACCCGCCTGGCGACGATGGCCCAAGCTGTTTCGATAAATTCAGGCACCTTTGAGACCGGAACGGAAACGTCATGTTTAATGCTCGCGCCTTCGAGGCGTTGCCCCTCTACAATCCCCTCCCGCAACTTCCAAAGTGACTTGGCCTGCCGCTCACTTGAGGCGATCACCGCGTCTTGGATGTCTCCTGCCTCCAATGCATATTCAAGAATCGTTGAAAGCAGGGTATCAACGTTGATGGCATCGCCGCTGGCCTGGAGCGAAAGCAGGACGTACCACTCATGGGACGTTGTCATCGGGTCAGAACAGCCTGACACGTGCTTGAAGGCAAAGTCGAGACCGACTCGGTGCATGAGTTCAAAACTGCACAAAGTGCCCCCACTGCCTGATTGAGCGCGCTCGAGGAATGCGATGCTCGCCGGGAGATTGCGCAAAGCAACGAGCGCTGTTGCGCTCTGATCAGGGTGGGGATAAAGCTTTAGTGTTGCGGCGGTAATGATACCCAGCGTGCCCTCAGAGCCGATAAGCAACTGTTTGAGATCATACCCGGTATTGTTTTTTCTGAGGCCGTGCAGATCGGACAGTAACTCGCCACTGGGCATCACGGCCTCAAGGCCGAGGACCTGATCTCTTGCATTGCCGTAGCGCAGAACGTTTATGCCGCCCGCATTGGTCGCGAGGTTGCCGCCGATCTGGCAACTGCCTTCCGCCGCCAGGCTAAGCGGAAAAAACCGTCCGGCGTTACGTGCGGTCGTTTGAAGTTCTGCGAGGATGCATCCCGCCTCGACCGTCATCGTGTTGTTGGCCGGATCGATGTCACGAATCTGTTTGAGCCGCTCGAGACTGAGGATGATTTGGTCGGCGTTTGCCACAGCACCCCCACAGAGGCCGGTGTTACCGCCTTGCGGCACCAACGGCGTCTTGTGTGCTGCACACGCCTTGACGACTGCCTGAACCTCAGCGGCATCTCGAGGTCGAACGATGATCTGCGACTCACCATGGAATCGCCCGCGCCGTTCCTCGAGATAAGGCTCCGCTTCGACAGGGTTGGTAATGACCCCTCGGTTGTCGAGAATTTCACGCAGGTTTGAGAGCAGAGTATTCATCAGCTAAATCAATACTGGCAGCGTCTGAATGACCCAGTCGCCGCAGGGTATTTTCGCCAGCGAAGGGATTATAGGGTTCCAAGGGGACGCCGGTGTCACAGCGACATTCTTTTTTGGTACAGTGTCGCGGTTGTCGATCAAATAATCAAAACGCGGAGGAGAATCGGGTAATGCATCGGATGCTTCACATGGAGCCCAGTCTTTGTACCGGGTGTCTGCAGTGCGAGATGGCGTGCAGCTATGAGCACGAGGGAGAGTTTAACCCTGCGCGGTCGCGCATTCGGGTTTTCGAGTTTGAGCACGGTCGGACGTCTGTGCCATATACCTGCACGCAGTGTGTTGAGGCATGGTGTATGAAAGCCTGCCCAACGGCCGCGATCTCGGTCAATACCGAGTTGGGAGCCAAGCTGGTGAGTCCTGAGGCATGCGTGGGATGCAAGGCCTGTGTCTCTGCGTGCCCGTTTGGGACGATCGAGTTCAACCCTGTCAGCGGCAAAGTGGACAAGTGCGATCTTTGTGGCGGGGATCCGAAATGCGTGTCTGCATGCCCGACCGACGCGATTACCTATGTGGATGCCGGGGCATCCGGCGTCGGCCGTATGCAGGCGTCCGCACAACAGGCTGCACAAGGGGGTGCATCATGAGTTGGCAAGGAAAAATACTTCGAGTCAATCTGACTTCGGGAGAGGTGACGCCTGAGCCGCTCAATATGGAGTGGGCCAACGACTATATCGGTGAGCGCGGCCTCGGCACCAAGTACCTTTGGGAGAACATGGATCCCAAAGCAGATCCCATGGGCCCTGACAATGTGTTGATTTTTGCGACCGGCCCGCTGACGGGTACCAGCGCATCTACGAGCGGCCGCTATGCGGTGATTACCAAGGGTCCTCTCACCGGCGCGATCGCCTGTTCCAACAGCGGAGGCAAGTTTGGTGCAGAGCTGAAATACGCCGGATTTGATCTCCTTCTGGTTGAGGGCCGTTCAGAAAAACCGGTCTATCTCTTGATTGAGGGTGATGAAATCAGTCTCGCCAGTGCGGACAAGATTTGGGGAAAGACGGTTTGGGAAACGGATGAGTGGATAAAAAAGCAGCATCACAACCCGATGCTGAAGATTGCGACCATCGGCATCGCAGGAGAACGCGGGGTGCGCTATGCCGCCGTGGTTAATGACCTGCACCGGGCCGCTGGCCGGTCTGGAGTCGGTACGGTGATGGGCGCAAAGAATCTGAAAGCGATAGCGGTGCGCGGGACAGGGGGCGTGCGGGTTAAGGATCCCCAGCGGTTTATGCAGGTGACCGACGAGATGAAGAACCTGCTTGCCAAGGAGACCGGCGGCCTGACCAAGTACGGCACCAACGCCATGATGGACACGATGCAGGAGTTCGGTGGTCTGCCGACCAACAACTTCCAGGAAGTCCAGTTCGACGGCTACGACAAGATCGACGCCAAGGCGATGCTGAAGACTGACGATACGGGACACACCAACCTGCTGACCAACAAAGCCTGTTTTGGCTGCACCATCGCCTGCGGCAGGATCGCTCACATCCGAAAAGATCACTTTACAATCCAGAATCGAAAAGAGTACTGGCACGCATCGGGCGGCCTTGAATATGAGACAGCATTTGCATTCGGCCCGGTTGTCGGGGTCGATGACATCGATGCCTGCACCTTTGCCGGATATCTGATGAATGAGCATGGCATGGACCCGATCTCTTTTGGCGTCACTCTTGCGGCCGCCATGGAGTTGTACGAGATGGGAGTCATTACCACCGACGATACCGATGGTGTGGAGCTTAATTTTGGGAACGCCGAAGCACTGACCGTGATGGCGGAAAAAACCGGCAAGCAGGAAGGTTTTGGCGAAATCCTGGGCATGGGATCAAAACTGATGTGTGAAAAGTATGGCCATCCTGAACTGTCCATGACGGTTAAGGGGCAGGAATTCGCCGGGTATGACTCGAGAGCGCTACAGGGGATGGGGCTTGGGTACGCCACCGGCAACCGCGGCGCCTGTCACCTGAAGCACGATACGTTTGAGGTCGACATGGACGACCAGACGGGAGAAGGCAAGGCGGAGCCGTGCAAGACCTCCCAGGACTGGACTGCCGCGGTCGACTCAAGCGGCCTTTGCATGTTCACCATGGGCGCCTGGGGCGCTCCAGAATTTGCCGCGCAATTGGATGCCGATAGCGAAGGCGACTGGACCGCAGAGCGTCTGATGGAGAGCGGTGAGCGGATCTGGAATCTGGAGAGGATGTTTAATCTCGCGGCAGGGCTTACCCGGGCAGACGATACCCTGCCTGAACGGCTGCTGAAGGACCCGGCACCCAGCGGCACCGCCAAGGGCCGTGTTAACGAGCTCGACCGGATGCTCCCTGAGTACTACGACCTGAGGGGCTGGAACGAGGCAGGTGAACCTACAGAGGACACCCTTGGCCGATTGGGGCTCAGTTAACCTCCAATGCAGGTCAAGGTACGGGTAACGGGGCACCTCATCGATCTGTGCCCGGTCGATGAGGTGGAGTTGCCCGAGGGCGCCAGCGTCGCCGACGCGGTGGCGGCGTTGGGCATTCCCCCGGAACAAGTCGGGTTGGTGTCTGTCGACGGGCAGGCAGTATCCAAAGCCAGAAGAGATTCCACATTGCTGGCCGACGGTAACGAGATGGTCGTGATGGCGCCGCTGACCGGCGGTTAAGGAAGCAAGGGTGTTCGAGGTGGTTGAGTTGTTGCCGCCAGGATCGCAGTTAGGCGTTTTCGTTGGCGCCGTGCTGGTGCTGGCGTTGACGCCAGGCCCGGCACTTTTCTACATTCTTGCCACCAGTATTGCCCAAGGCACTCGCGCCGGGGTGATATCCGTGCTGGGGATAGCGACAGGGACGCTGGTTCATGTCGTGATGGCCGTGTTTGGCCTGACGCTGTTGCTCGCATCATCAGCGGCGGTATTCCAGTTTGTGAAATATGCAGGCGCCGCTTATCTTGTGGCACTAGGCCTGTATTTATTGGCTCGACCCAGGCAAGAGCAGGGAGCACCATTAGAACAGCCCGCCAGAGATCTATGGCGGGTCTACAGCCACGCCGTCATGGTCAATGTCCTCAACCCGAAGGTGGGGATTTTTTTCCTTGCGTTTTTCCCGCAGTTCGTAGATCCCGGACGGGGTGAGCCTGGCCTGCAGTTTCTGCTTCTCGGGACAGTACTGATTGGGGTCGTTCTGGTGACGGATACCCTGTTTGTATTGACCGCGGGTGTAGTGATGCGGCTTCTCAGGCGTCAAAGCGGACAGCGCCGATGGCCGCAGATCTTTGGGGGCCTGACTTATATTGGGCTCGGGATTTTCAGTGCCATTATCGATCCCCCGGCCGAGGGCTGAGACCCGACCGGTACGCACGGCACGCAGCCGTCCGGAGCATCAACTTCGCGGACAGTCTACGTCAGGCGCGCTTTCGTACCAGAAACGACCCGCAAGGTTGCCCCGCCAGACCCACAACGCAAGCAGCGGTGCTGATCCCGTCTGCATCGCGTGAACGGCGCAAGAGGCGTGGTGAATTAGGTCACCCGGCCGCGCCGTCAATTCCTGAGCATCGATGCGCCAGTGAGCTTCGCCGCTCAGAATGAAATAGAACTCCTCGGCATCGTGCGCGTGACCCGGATAGGCAATGTTGCCCCGCTGCAGGAGAAGACCCATCCTCACCGGGTCGTTGTCGGCCGGCGGATTCTCGTCTATCAGCATGGCATAGGCATAGCCCCCCGGGAAGAACTCCGGCACACCTCGGCTGGCTTCCTCCCAGGGTGAGAAGGAAGCCGCGTGAGCGACTGCGTCACGAAGGAGGTGATCAGCCGGAATTCCCTCTATCGCCTCTTGAAGGCAAAGTTCGGATGTGGAACAGGTTAGAGCTGGTTTTTCAGGTTTTTCACGCGGTACGCGGTCTATCTGACTAGCAAGCGACCTAAATTCCGGATCACGACCCGCTCGACAGGTTTGGCCGATCCGATCCAAAAGTGTCGGTAGATACTGGCTCATAAGTGGGGTTCTTCAGTCCAGGCAGTGAATCGTGCCAGAATGGTTTTGTTGATGGGCTCGAATAAGGTAATCTCTTGACGTCGGTTATATCAGAACGCGGGCTTTTGTGCTGATAGCACACCTTTGAACCTAGTAAATTAAATTGAGCCTGATGCAATTTAATCGGGCTTCACGACTCCAGGAAAACTTTTGTGACTGAACTTCTGCTCAGCATGCGCGACCTCGTGATCGAGGCGGACATTGACGGCCAATGGAAGCCGATCGTAAAGGGTCTCAGCATGAATCTGCATAAAGGCGAGATCATCGGCCTGATCGGGGAGTCAGGGGCAGGCAAGTCGACTTTTGGCCTGGCGGGCATGGGGTACACCAAGCCCGGATGTCGGATTGTTTCCGGGTCGATCCGGCTTGAAGACGAAGAACTCGTTGGTGCCTCTACCGCGCGGCTGCGTGAGATACGCGGAAACAGCGTTTCCTACGTGGCACAAAGCGCGGCCGCGGCATTCAATCCCGCGCATCGTCTCATTGAACAGTTTGTGGAGGCGCCGGTGCAGCACGGCAAGATGCGGGGCAATGAAGCCGCGCGCCGTGGTCAGGAGCTTTACCGTCAACTGGATTTGCCTGACCCAGATAACATTGGCAACCGTTTCCCGCACCAGGTCTCAGGGGGTCAACTGCAGCGCGCCATGACAGCAATGGCCATGGGTTGTGACCCCCGTCTCATTATCTTCGACGAGCCTACGACTGCCCTCGATGTGACCACCCAGATCGAAGTGCTTTCTACGATCAAGGAAGCGGTGAGGGCGCGGGGAGTAGCCGCGATTTACATCACACACGACCTTGCGGTGGTCGCGCAAGTCGCGGATCGCATCATGGTGTTGCGTTACGGAGAACTCGTGGAAGAAGGAGACGCGCGGAGTCTTCTGGAGAACCCGCAGCAGGAATACACCCGACGCTTGTTGGCAGTCCGATCCTTGCGTGAAGAGAAAGAAGTGTCCAAAAGGGATGAGACGGTTCTTGACGTTTCTGGCGTCAGTGCGCGATACCCGCGCGCCGAGGAAGACGTGCTCAAAGATATCTCGGTCAGGGTCCAGAAAGGAAAAACGGTTGCAGTCGTTGGCGAGTCCGGAAGCGGCAAAAGTACCCTCGCGCGAGTGATCACCGGATTGTTGCCCCCGTTGCGTGGAGAAGTTCGGTTTTGCGGAGAGGTATTGAGTCCGGCGCTGGCGAATCGGGGACGTGAACAGTTGCGGTCTGTTCAGATGATCTATCAGATGCCGGACGTGGCGCTTAATCCCCGGCAGAAGATCGCCGAAATCATCGGCCGGCCGTTGGAGTTTTATTTGGGTTTGAAGGGGGCCGAGAAAGTAGCCAAGATCAACCGGTTGCTTGAGCAGATTGAACTGCCGACGGATTATGCAGACCGCTATCCCGCGCAACTTTCTGGGGGCGAAAAACAGAGGATTTGTATCGCCCGAGCGCTGGCAGCGGAGCCTGATCTCATTATCTGTGATGAAGTAACTTCGGCCCTTGACCAGTTGGTTGCAGAAGGAATTCTGGAACTTTTACAGAATCTGCAGAACCAGTTGGGCGTCTCCTATCTATTTATTACCCATGATCTTGCTACCGTGAAAGCCATTGCTGACAGTATCGTGGTGATGTATCAGGGCAGGGTGGTTGAGCAGGGCCCCAAGGCGGAGATTCTTTCCCCTCCCCACGAAGCCTATACTGAGTTGTTGTTGTCTTCCGTTCCAGAGATGGACCCGGACTGGCTGGATACGCTGGTTGAACGTCGCAAGCGCGGTGAATTGCCAACCATAGAGTCCATTAACTAGGTTTTTGGCGCGAGCCAGGCGTTAGACGGGCGACGCGCCGCCCTGCCTTGGCTGGAGTTCAGGTCCGATGGGTATTCCAGTCGGTGCCGCGATACATGATCTTTCTGCGGACCTCTTCGGACTCCCGATGGAACTCCACGGCCACCGGATCCAGATCGTAACGGGGTTCGGGCTCTGGCTTGAAATTCCCGAAGCGGTCTACGCCACGGACCAGCGCAGCGCTGTCTTCATGGGAATAGGCTTGCCGGGTGTCCGGCGGGATACACCTGATCGCCAGGCCGATTCGACGATCATCGGTCTGGTTGGGATGGGAAGCATGAGCAATGCGATAGGCAAAAAGCGCCGCTTCTCCCGTGTTGACCTCAAGGTGGACGGCAAGATTTTCGTCGACTCCGCCGATTTGCTGCCCCCGGGTCAACATGTTGTCGTCATGGTACGTGTCTTCATGAGCAAGATCCGGCCCAACGTGACTGCCGGGCAGCACCCGCATGCATCCGCTCTGCACGGTGGCGGGTGAAAGGGCGACCCAGACCGTGACGAGTCTGTCTGAATCCAGCCCCCAGTACTGACTGTCCTGGTGCCACGAGACAAACTGGGGGGAGCGGGGCTCCTTGATCCACCAGTCAGTCGACCAGACCAGAATGTCTGGTCCGATGAGGTCCTCGACCGCATCGAGAATTCTTGGAGTCCGAATAAAGTCGGACAGCCATTTGAACAGCAGATGATTCTTGAAGCGCTGCGATCCGCGCAACGCGCCGCCCTGAGCCTGCTCAAATGATTCAAGCTTTGAGCGCATCTCCTTCATCAGGGCGTTCGTCGCAACCGGAAAGGGTGGCACGAAGCCGTTGGTCCTAAAGTCCTCGACTTGTCGTTCAGTAAGAAACTTTCCCGTCACAGTAACGTCCTGTTCTGGCCCCTGCAACCATGGTTTCAGCGTATTTTCGGTCTGTTGATGTCGCCAACGAGGGGTTGTGAGATGGCACTTTATTAGGGTTTTGAATCGGAGAGTTTCTCCGGAGATATTTCGTCCAGCTCACAAGAGGCCAGTATGCCTAGAAATACCAGTTGAGGATAAATTTCAATGATGTTTCATCAAACTCGTCGATACCGGAAGCCTTCGCTGCAGCGTTGACCGTCTGTTCCTTATAGTTGATGCTGCCCTCTAGGTTCAATGTCGGAGAGAATCGGTATCCTGCCTTAATCGCGGCGCTGGGCGTATCAATTTCCATATCGGTGCCAAGAATTTCGATCACATCATAGTCCAAGCGGATTCCTGCGTAGGCATTGCTGGTCAAGTCCGTCTGCCAGTGGACGACAGGCGTGGTTTCAACGGCTGCATTGTTTGAAGTCGTGATGTCCGTGTAGATGCTTCGGATGACTCCGGCATAGATCCTGGATTTTTTCGAGATTGCGTACTGAGCCGTTATTCGCCCAAAAAACGCATCTTCGGTGCTGCTGGAGCTGACTCCGTTCGTAACGCTGGTGGCGTCTGATGATCCATAAGACAGTTCTAACTGATAGCTCAGCGTCTTTCCCTTCGTGATTGTTCCGACCCCAACAGAGAGTGAGTCCTGATCCAGGGAGTCGGACGAGAAAGTCCCTCCCTTGCTTTGGGTGGCCTGCACGATACCGTAAACCTGACTTTGATCCTGAGTTTGGTAGGTCAGGGAGACGTTTACGAAATCATTGTCCCGGTTAAAGGCCTGTGTTCTCGAAAGGGTTGTTCGGGCGGTGTCTTTTTTGTTCGTTGTGTCGTACTTCTCTTGCTGAATGGTGCCAGCGAGCGCGAGCTTTAGGGTTTTGCTCAATGCGATGTTGAGTTCATCGGAAAGCGTATTGGTGTCCGTTGTGCTCAAACTTTTCGTTTTGATCAAAAGGTTTGAGTCGCTGGCATTCTCTTCCTCGCTTTTCAATGAAAAGAGATTCGTTGTGGTTTGTGATAGCGGAGACCGTACTTTCAGATCGCCAATAAAGTTTGTGCTGTTGGATCGGGCATCTTCTTCGGAATCATCCTGCTCGATTATTTGAACGCCGACTGATCCTTTAATGTCTGAGGAGCCCGCTTTGCCGGTGAAATTGGCGAGGATGCTGCCGGTGTAACTGGCGCCGTCCTCGCCGTCAGGTTGCTCATTGATGTTGCTTGACAGATCGACTTCCGAGATATGTTGGAAGCCAACCTGAAAATCGCCCATTTTGCGCTCCTTTGCGGTCACGAAACCTTCGGGCTGGCTAAATTCGCTTAGATTATCCAGCCCAAGCGCCGGGTAGGCGATGACTGTCAACAGCAGGGTGGGGAGTTGGAGAAATAAGCGATTCATTGCGGACTCCTTTCAGTTGACCCTTTCGCTTGCGGGTTGGACTAGCAGGATATTTGCTATCCGCATAATCCTCGATTCGTAGGCTCGATTGGAGATTTCCATTTCGAACAGAGCAATAGTAAATCAGCATTACCGGATGATCAAAAGTTTTCTCCTGCTTTGGAGGTAGAAGAAATTAAGGCATTTCGCCTGTTTTTCCAGACTTTGGGCCACCCTAGCATAGTCGACCTGGGTCATGTAAAATCATTCTCGATCCGGACAGGCCGGAGACCATACAGTGCTCCCGTGTTTTATGAGGGAGACAGTAACGTTTTTCGAGATCGGAAAATTTTCAAAAGAGGAGCGATGTTATGGCAACAGCCGCAACAACTGAAGCAACTGAAGTACAAGACGTACACGAAGTATCGGGCAAGGTGATCGCAAGAGCCATGGGTTGGTCGGCAGCCGCAGCGATAGTGCCGGTCCCTTATCTTGATATGGCCGCGCTGGCAACCGTCCAGGTCAAGATGGTGCGAGATCTTGCCGACGCCTATGGCCAGGATCGTAATGACCAGACTTTGAATGGTACGATCTCTGCTTTGTTGGGCACCCTTGGCGCCACCTCAGCAGGCGGAGCGCTCGTCGGTCCGGCAATCAAACTCATTCCCGGCGGTGGATCTCTTTTGGGCAGCGTCACGGTCGGTGCGTTCGGATCTGCGGCGACCTATGCCATCGGCAAGGTGTTCGTGAAGCACTTCGAGAGCGGCGGATCAATCAGCAATTTCAGCGCAGAGAAGGTCACGGAAGATCTCAAGAAGGAATTCAGTGCTGCGAAGAGCGCCAATAAATCCAGTTAATCAGATCAATGTTGCAGATACCCCCACTGCTGATCGTCGCCTATGTGCTGCTGGCGGCAGCGGTGGGGTTCTTCGGAAGGAAAAGAGCAGCCGGATTTGCTGGAAATTTCGTGCTGTCTCTTGTGCTGACGCCTGTGATCATGTCGCTGGTACTGATGCTTGGTACCCCTAGACCCCAAGCGACAAAGGCAAAAGCGAAATAGTTTTGTCCCAGGCACCGGAATCGGATGCTCTAGGCGAGCGTCTGCTGGGGATGGTGCCGAACACCAAGAAGCGGCGCCCGTCATGGTGGGCATCGGTCCGCTCCCTGGTTACCCTCGAAGCAGATACGCCGGCGCGCCTGGGCGCGATCGCCGTCGTTGCAGCGCTTTGTGGCACCGGCGTTCTCTTTATCCTGAATTCGGAAGCGAAAGATATAGAGCAGGAAGGGTATAACCTCGTTCACGCGATCCTCTTTGTCTTTTTGCTCGTCACCTATCGCGTTTCCCAACTAACGTTAATTCGCCGTGCTTCGGACGCTGTTGAGACAGCGCTGGACAAGAAAAGGAAACGTGCGGTTGGTCTGGTCCTGTCGTTATCGTTGCGGGACTTGGATCAACTGGAGAGCCAGGCGATACGCAGTGGCCTGTCGGCAAATTATGGTGCGTTGTCCCAGGCATTAGTGCCGATGATTTCGGGATTTGAGGCAGTGATTCTCCTCGTGTTCATGTTTGGGTACCTCGTGTACCTCTCGCCATTGGCGGCTGCGATCACTGTGGGTGTTCTCACGCTCACCATCATTGGTTACGCAAACCATCATAAAAAAATGACGGATGCGTTACGGTTTGGTTCGCGGTCGGAGAGTTCATTCCAACGGCAAACCGACGGCATTGTCGGGGGCGCCAAAGAACTTCAATTGAGCCGGCGAAAAAGGGAACACCTCAAGGAGGCGATGAATGACAGTTCGGAGGGCCTTGCCAATGCGCGAAAGAGCGCTGCCCGGTTCTTTGCCGACTTGATAGCTACCGGGACATCTATTTCCTATCTGCTTGCGGGGATGGTTGTTTTTATACTGCCTATCTTAAGCGGCGATAACACGGAGAGCCTCTCACAGACTGTCATCGCAATCATTTTTATCCTCAGCCCTATCGGCAGCATCGTGCAGTCTATGCCGCATTTCTCAACCGCACAATACTCTCTTCGGGCGATCAATGAATTTGAATCAGCACTCGGTGAGTTGAGTTCCGGGGTAGCCCATGATGATCAGGGGCCCGAATCCGGAATTCCCGTGTTCGAGTCCATCAAGCTTGACAGCGTCAGTTATCAGCATGATGGGGAACACGGATTCGCCATCAAGAGTATTAATCTCGAGTTAAGGCGGGGTGAGACCCTCTTTTTAACGGGAGGCAATGGTTCAGGTAAGACAACATTATTGCGGGTCATTACCGGTCTTTATCCGCGTGCGGCAGGCAATATACGTCTAAACGAGGATGATATTGAGCGAATGCCCAAGCAGCCCTATCGCGAACTTTTCGCCAGTGTCTTTTCGGATTTTTACCTATTCGACGGACTTTATGGCCTGTCTGAGGATGACGTTACCCAGTTGGAACATTGGCTTAGGGTTTTTAAAATCCGGGATAAACTTGCAGAGGACTTATCTGATCTTCATGGGGAGCATCTATCGACGGGACAACGGAAACGCCTCGCGCTTGCTCTGGCTCTGACCGAGGGCCGGCCGATTTTGGTCCTCGATGAATGGGCTGCGGATCAAGACCCGGAGACCCGGCGCTGGTTTTACGAGACGCTTTTGCCGCAATTGCGCTCAGAGGGCCTGACCTGTCTAATCATTACTCATGATGAGTCTTACTTTGAGCATTGTGATCGTCGAATTCACATGGTTGAAGGCCGACTCAGCAACGGCGCCTCTGCGTAAGAACATCAAATGATACAGAAAATCCGGTCACTCCTGCGCAGGTTCACAAAGATCTTCACGGTATGGACAGTACTTGTGTTGCTGCTGTTCACGTTCTTGGCAATCGTCACCTGGAAACATGTGGTTTTCGTGACGCCGGTCGGGGCAGTAAGCGTGTATTGGTATCGATTCCCCGCTTTGCGGCAGCTCACCGGCGATGGCAAAGTCATTGCGGACTTTAAATATTCGAAGGATTCCAGCAAAGATGCGCACTTAGAGAATCTGAATTCGGTCGGTCCCCTTGGTGAAGGCGCACACTTTGTCTGGCCCTGGGATAAATTTTATACCTACGAGACACGACTCAGAAAAAAGAGCGTCGTCTATGAGGTTGTGTCATCGGATGGGCTTCATTACGAAATCACACTCACTTTCCGTTGGAAGGTGCTTCCAAGGAATGTTGTAGCCTTGAATTCTCAGATCGGACCGGACTATGTAAAACGATTGCTGATTCCCGACATCGGGGCCGTGGCCCGCGGTGTCGTGGCCCGCTATGACGCGGAGGCGCTTTATACCGGGCAGCGCCAGAAGATCGCGAATCAGATTTATGAGTACATCACTTCGACGCGCCGCCTCAACGGTATCGGGAGTTTTTTCGTTGATGGCATGACAGACGGCCACTACATTTCGCTTAAAGATGTTCTGATCACGAGTGTTAAGTTGCCCGCCTCTATCCGTCAGGCAATCGAGCGGAAGCTTCAGGAAAATCAGAGGGTGGAAGAGTACAAGTTTAGAGTGGAGCGGGAAAAGCTCGAAAGTGAGCGAAAAGCCGTAGAGGCACAAGGTATCGCCAAGTTCCAGAGCATTGTTGCGCCCCAGATCACTGAAAGCTATCTCCGATGGCGGGGTATCGAGGCTACTCTGGCATTAGCAGAATCGAAAAATAGTAAGATTGTCGTGATTGGCAACAGCGAAACAGGCCTTCCCCTGATCCTCGATACCGGCAGCAGCGGCTCAGGGCAGGTCTCAATCCGTCATCATGGCACACATCCGGCGGACTCAAGCCATTCTGCAGAGGCGGCTTCAGGGAAGGCGCCCGCAAATATCCCGCCTGAGGTAGCCAAGGCAGCCGCTGAGGACTACGCCCGAAAAGCAGATGCTGTGCACCGGGCACGAGCCGAGGAAGCCGAGGCTGCAAAATATGTTCAGGATCAGGCCGCGGCCGCAAAAGCGGGCGCGTCTAAAGCCAAGGAAGGTGGGTCATCGGACGAGGCAACCGAGCAAAAGGAAGAAAAGTCTTATCACAGCGGGGAGCCTGGTACGTCCTCAGACGATTCTGATACAGAGAATTCTGGCTCGGTCAGTAGGGAGGACGATGATAAGACCGACGAAGGGTCTTCCAGCGCAAGCCAAAAGGGCAGCGGATCACAAGGGTGAATTTGCGCCCCCGCTATTCTCCGTCGAGCAGTTTCTGAATTTCGCTATCAGACAGCGATTCGAGGTGATCGAGTTCGTCTGTAATCTCTCCGGAACTGAATTGTGCGGCCTGCAGATCAAACGCTTTGGCCGCGAGCTGCCTTATCGTAGCGTGTTCGAACAGGTCTGTGATTTCCAGCCGGATGCTGTAGGTCTGATTGATTTCAGACAGGAGTTGGGCGCCCAACAGAGAATTGCCTCCTAGCGCAAAAAAATCATCGTCGATTCCAATCTGGTCAATTCGAAGAAAGCCCTGCCAGGTCGTCGCCATCGACTTCTGCAATGGTTCCTCAGGAGGCACGTAATCGGTGGTGAGCGCGGGTCTGGCATGAGGCACGGTTCCGTCAGAATTGGACAATTCGGTATCGGCGTCGCTCGTGGAGACCGCAGTGAGTCGTGTTGCGGGGTCATTCGATGCAATCAAAATACTATTCGGGGCAGGGTGGCTAAACAGCATCAAGGCGGCGTCTGCTCCTTTCTCGGGAGTCAGCATCTCTTGATTCGTCATGGACCACTGATCCCAATAGGATATAAACCAGGGCACTTCGCAGGAATGTTGCTGTTGCTGAACAAAAGCCTCAGAGAGAAGACTTTGTACCGCGTGCGCAGTTTGACTGGCAGCCCCCAGGTGTCCAGAGAGTGACGACATCAGCATAACGAAGGCTACCTCGGGTCGGTTGATTTGCGCCTGAAGCCCCTCGAGATGGGCGAGGTGTTCATCCCAGTATCCTTGGCAGGTGCCAAGGTCGAGATCCCTCAGAAGGCCGCGCGGCGGTTCCCGGTGGAAGTCTGTCGCGTCAATAACGCCAACCGAGCCCAACGGCAGGCCATCGTCGTCAGGCCCATGAGAGTTCAACTCCGGGAGAATGAAGGCATCCTCTTGGTTTTCCGACGTGAGACGGAGTTCAACACCGTTCTGGCGCCAGGACTCCAGGAGATGCGCGTGCTCCGAGGCGCAGTCTGGGGAATGCAATGTTCTGGTCAAGGTGAGGCTTGTGGCGCCTCCGCGGATGAGCGCACCGGCAATGACAAGCCCAATAGGCGAGTCTCCCCCCAGGAGGATGAGGTGGTCGACTTTGCCAAGGAGGCCATGGGACTGTGCTCCCTTTCCGGCACGGAGGAATTCCCGCCCCCAACGGGTTCCGCCGCGAAAAAGAATGTCACCGTCATTCTCAGACCGAAGGGTCTCGTCCACCAATGCCGTCAATGCGTCGTGAGGGTTCAACTGCGCACTGCCCGGGTCGAAGTCAACGACGAAACTCGTCGTGCTGTTCTGCTCATGATTCAGTGTTCGTACAATCCCGGCCAAGGCAGCAACCGCGGAGAAAGGATGCTGATGATTGGGTTCAAGCACTGTGGGACCCGCAACCACCAGCCGTGGGCTGTAATCAGGTCCCATCTCAATGATCTGCCGGGCCAGCGTTGCGAGGGCGTGTAAATCCTTCCAGGAATCTTCAAGCTGTGGAGGTGCCCCGAGCAGGAACAGTATGAGGTCCGGCAGGTCGGTTATTGGGGGACGGGTAGCGACGGTGTGACCCTTGCCCCGGTAGAGTTGAGAAAGCGTCTCGATCGAGGAGGTGCTGTCGTTGGTAAACAGCGCAACGCGCTTCGCGCCTTCTTCGGGAACGGGCTTCCGGGGCTTCAAAGACCAGTCCATCTGATAGAAACCGGTACCTGCCGCGCTCTCGGATGCCGGCAACTCCTGGCCTGGCTCAGTCCAGAAACGAGATCGCTGAAAGGGGTAACCCGGAAGGGGAACCCGGTGTAACTGCTTGTCGCCGGAAAAGGAGTTCCAGTCCACCTCTACTCCCTGCTCCCAGAGTTTACCTATGCTCCCGAGCAGGAAGCGTTGCGCGCCAATGGAACTTTGCGCGGGAGGCAGTGTGGGGAAATTCGCTGGAACGGGACGCTTGATGGCGCTCGCCATGTTGGTCAGTGCTCGCCCCGGGCCGATTTCAACCCACACGGCGTCTGGCTCGAGTTGCGACAGCGACTGCAGTGAATCGTGAAATAGAACCGGGGAGACGAGGTGCTTGGACCAATAATCCACAGAGCAGATCTGTTCGCCTTCGGCGATTTGGCCACTAAGGTTGGCGATTACCGGGGTCGACGGGTTGTTCCAGGAAATGGTGCCCAATAGCTCACCAAAGGCAGGGAGCGCCGGCTCCATCATCCTTGAGTGAAACGCGTGGGACGTGTCCAACTCTCGAACGAGCAGCCCACGCGTTTGCGCAACTTGCGAAAAGGCGGCGATATCAGCGGTGGGTCCGGCGACGACGGTTTGGTTGGCACCATTCAAGACCGCGATATCAAGTAACGGATAAGCTTCTGTGATCATCCCGCGGACATCCTCTGCTGGCAGTGTGACGGCCAGCATCCGGCCTTCGTCCATTTTCTGCATCAATTGACCCCGGGCAGCGACGAGCTTCGCACCTTCCTCAAGAGAGAGCGCGCCGGCCCTGCAGGCGGCCACGTATTCACCAAGGCTGTGACCCAGCATAACGGATGGCCGGATGTCCCAGCTCTCAAGCAATTCGGCCAGCGAGTACTCGACCGCAAACAGGGCGGGCTGCGCATATTGGGTTTGTTTCAAAAGCCCTGAGCTGCTTTTGGGGCCATAAAGAAGCGATTTGAGTCCAGGTTCGATACGGCCCTCCAGTATGCTGTCGATCCGGTCGATGGTATTTCTGAACACGGGCTCTGAGTCATACAGGTCACGCCCCATTTCGGAATATTGCGTTCCCTGCCCACTAAAGAGAAACGCGACCCGGCTTGAATCAGACCCGTTGAGAACAGGAGCCAGGTTGGCCAATTGACTTTCCAGATCGTCTATGCTGCTGGTGACGAAGGCAGTCCGGGCCTCTTGGCGACGACGGCCCACTTGGAGTGTGTAGGCGATATCCGGGAGCCTGACAGCCTCCCCGGCGATAAATCCTTGAAGATTGGCCGCTGCCGAAAAAAGTGCGGCCTCTGTTTTTGCCGACAGGAGGATGAGTGCAGGGTGGTCGTGAGGATCCATGGGGCCGGGAAGCGGCGCTTCCTCGATAATGGCGTGGGCATTGGTTCCCCCAACACCAAAGGAACTGACCGCTGCGATGCGGGGCTTGGCGTCTGTTCGTACCCAGGGCTCAGCGTTCCCAACCACAAAAAAAGGCGTGTCTTCGATATTCAGTCTGGGGTTTGCCTCGCGGTAATGTGCGGTCGGCGGCAGGGTTTCGTTCTTCAAACCGAGGACAATCTTGATCAGGCCGGCCAGGCCAGCCGCCTTGTCTACATGGCCGATATTGGACTTCACAGAACCCAGGCCACAGAACTGCTTCTCATCCGATGTCTCTCTGAAGGCCTGCGTCAATCCTGCTACCTCAATAGGATCGCCGAGCGGTGTGGCCGTGCCGTGTGCCTCAACGTATGAAATATCGGACGCAAAGACCTGGGCGAGAGCCTGCGCCTCGAGAATAACCTCTGCCTGACCCTGGATACTTGGCGCTGAATATCCCACTTTGTCCGAGCCGTCGTTATTGATGGCGCTTCCCTTGACCACCGCATGAATCGTATCCCGGTCGTCGATGGCGTCCGTTAACCGTTTCAGGACAATCGCGGCGGCCCCGTTCCCATCGACGAGGCCGCTGGGAGCAGCATCGAAGGGCCTGCAAAGCCCATCGGGTGAATATGCGGATCCGGGCCCAACGACATCGCCGGTCTCCTGGGGGAGGTGAATGGTGACGCCGCCCACCAACGCCAGATCGGACTGATAACTGAGCAGATGCTGACACGCCATATGGGTGCCGACCAGGGACGAGGAGCAAGCGGTGCCGATGTCGATTGCCGGTCCTTTTGTATTGAGCGCATAAGCGATTCGTGTCGGCACGAAATCCTTGTCGTTGTAGATGGACAACTGGAAGCCGCCGACCTGGTCGATGAGTCCCGGATTGGTGAAGAGGTTGAAGGGCAGATACGTGTTCATACCTGCGCTGGTAAAGACGGCGCAGTTTCCCTCCCATTGCTCTGGGTCGTAGCCGGCATGTTCCATCGCATGCCAGGCCACCTCCATCATGACTCGGTGCTGAGGATCGATTAGCGCAGCTTCTCTTGGGGAGATCCCGAAAAAGTTCGCATCAAACTGGTCTGCATCGGGCAGGTACCCGCGAGAAGCGACAAAACCCGGCTGGTTGCGCTGTTCCGGGCTGATGTTCGCGTCGGCCAGTTCTTCGTCTGTGAAAAAGTGGATGGCGTCACGCCCATTGCGCAACAAATCCCAGTACGACTCAAGATCGGGAGCGCCCGGAAGCCGCACCGCCATACCGACGATTGCAACGGCATTAGTGTCGGTCTCAAGATCTGTGTGAGCGGACATCAAACGGTTTCTCGGGTCTGTTCGCCTATTAACTGCGATGCCGGCGTCGCGCCGCCAACTGTTTTTGTGCGCGCAACCGTGTCTTATGGGGTCTCATAGCCTGCGAGGTGGTATCGCCGCTGATGAAACGAGCAAGACTGGAAATGGTAGGGTGTCTGAACAGGTCGATCACCTCAGCGCCGCTCGGTAATAAATGCGTCAGTTGGGTGTGAACTTCGATTATCTGAAGAGAGGTGCCCCCAAGGTCGAAAAAGTTGTCAGAGCCGCTGATCGGATTCCGTCCCAGGACCTGTTCCCACACTCCATGAATCTGCTTCTCGACTTCATTTTTGGGAGATACCTGGTCAATCGGGACCACGGTGCTCTGGGGAAGTGCAATGTCGGTGAGGGCTTTCCGGTCGAGTTTTCCATGAGTACTCAAAGGCAGGCTTTCGCGTATCGAGAAATATGATGGGATCAGGTGTGCGGGGAGGCGGTCCTCAAGCCAATTGCGAAGATCGCCTACCTGGACTGTGCCGTCTGTGACCGGCTGGATAAATGCCGCCAAGCCCTCTGACTTTTCGCCGAGGCGCCGCTTCACGACCGCAGCCTGCCTGACGTCAGGATGTTGAAGCAGCGTGGCCTCAATTTCTCCGGGCTCCACTCGGAAGCCGTTGATCTTCACCTGCGAATCGGTCCTTCCGAGGAATTCGAGCTGACCCTGGCTCGACAGACGGACCAAGTCGCCGGTTCGATATAGCCGGCTTCCTGCCTGCTTGAACTCGCTGCCAAATGGGTTGGGGATGAACTTTTCCGCCGTGGCACGCGGCTGGTTGAGGTAGCCGCGGGCAAGACCAATGCCGCCGATATAGAGTTCGCCCGGCGCGCCCGGGAGCACGGGGACAAGGTGGCGATCAAGCACAAACAACTGCACGCCCTGGACAGGTTGCCCAATAGGCACGTTCCCCAAGCTGGATTCGGTCAATGAGAAAACACAGCAGCCGACGGTGGCTTCAGTCGGTCCGTACTCGTTGACGGCGGTGATGGTGGCCTCGGTCTTGTCGAACCATGGGTTCACATGATCAGACGCAAGCGCTTCACCCCCAAGAACCAAAAATTTTGTGAGCCCATGATTCATGTCGGACCCAAGGTCGCGAAACCGGTTAAGGATCTCGAGGTGGGCGGGAGTCATCTTGAAAAAGCTGAATCGATTGGTTGATTCTGCCAGATGCTGAAGAGCCTGGGTCTCATTCTCAGCAGGAATCAGTACAGTGGGCTTCCCAGCGGTAAGCGGGGCAAACACACTGGTGACCGCAGCGTCGAAACCCAGGGAACATAAAATCGGAGCGCCGTCGCCATAATCTGCCTGATAGGCACGGCCTGCCCAGAGGACGTAGTTGCTTAATCCCTGATGGGTCACTTCCACCCCTTTGGGTTTTCCGGTAGATCCGGATGTATAAATCACGTAGGCGATATCGGGGCCCGCGATGGAGTGGGGAGACCGGTCTGTTGATCCCTGATTTTCGCCACCAACATCATGGATTTCGCAGAGATCGGGGACATGCAACTGAGTCGATGCGTGAGTGTCTCTATCCGTAATCAGAAGGGCAATTTGCGCATCATCTATCAGATACTGAAGGTGGTCGCGTGGGTAGCCCGGATCCATCGGGACATAGGGGCATCCGATCTCGAGGCAAGCCAGCAGCGCCACAATCTGATCCGGGGTTGGTTCAAGCAGAACGCCAATTCTTTGATGAGGTTCGATGCCTTTGCTCAGCAGTCGGTCCGCCAACGCCGCGGCCTTCTTAGCCAGTTCTGCAAAACTCAGGTCCGAGTCCGGTTGACCGAGCACCCTGACGGCGACACTGTCGGGTCGTGCTTCAGTGACGTTTTTGATGATCTCCGGCAAAGGAACAAAGGGGTCAGGGGCCGGTGCATTATTCCAGCGACGCACGGTCTCGTCATGGTCGGCGGTGCTCAGCAGGGACAGTTCGCTGACAAGTCTGTCTGCCGGATGCGAGAACAGGTCAATAAAGTGGCCAAAGCTCCGTAGGAGCCGCCGTATGGTTTGGTCTTCAAACAGATCCGAGTTGTAGTCAGCAACAAGTTCCAGTTCACTCCCGATGTGGTTGACCGTCAGCGTGAGGTCAACCCGTGCATGACTCGCGGGGGCAAGCATAGGGCGAATCACTGCATCGCCAAACCGGTACTCGGCGGGAAGCCGTTCATAGTTGAAGATGACATTGACCAGCGGTGGGCGGGCAGGATCTCGTTGCAATTCCAGATCATCAAACAACCAGGCAAAAGGGTAGGCCTGATGCGCATAGGCGTCCAGCAATGTCTTGCGAGTCTGATCGATGAGCTCAAGCTGGGTGGTGCTCTCCACAATTTGGCTGCGGACTGGGAGAAGATGAACGCCGTAGCCGACCATGGGCTTTTGGGTTTCTGTTCGTCCGGACGACGCGGTGCCTATGATCAGGTCCGGATGACCGCTCCAGCGGTGCAGCAAGGCTGCGAAAGCCGAATGTAAGAGCATGTAGGGCGTTACCCCGGCCTGTTTTGCAGCAGATTCGAGCTCCTGAGCCAGTCGTTCTCCGCTTTGCAGTACCGTGCGCTGACCGCTCCAGGTACGGACTCCCTGCCGCGGGCGGTCGAGGGGCAGGTCTAAAGGGGCAGGAAGGGGTGTGAGCGACGAATGCCAGTAGGCAGCGTGCTTTTGCATTGCCGGGGAGTGGCGCTGGGTATTTTGCGCCTGGACATAATCACTAAAAGCCTGTGCCGGCTGTAGAACAGGAGTGGATTGACCTTGAGACATCGATTCGTAGCACTCGGTCAACTCCCTGATAAGAATACCCATCGAGGGCCCGTCAGACACAATGTGGTGGGCGACCAGGGCGATCAAGCAATGATCGCTGCTCAGCTTGAGGAGGATCGGCCGAAAGAGGTTGCCGTTCGAAAGATTCACTCCACCGCTAAGTTGGTCTTTAAGCCAAGTCATAGCGGCGGTTTGGGGATCGTCGGCGCCTTCAAACGTCTGGACTTCCAGCGTTGCTGTCGGATGCGGGTGGATCAGAAGGGTTTGCCCCTGATTCACGATATTGCTGCGCAGAGATTCATGTCGCTGGATAAGGTGATGAAAGGCCTTCCCCAGCAGAGACTCGTCAATTGGCCCGGACCAGTCGATGACAGCAGGGTCCATGTAGGCGGCATTGCCCCCTTTATCAAGTGTCGAGAGGATCCATAACTGGCGTTGAGCATCAGAGGTTGGAACCTTCAGCCCCGCCGGTTTCTGAAAGACCTTCTTCAGGCGGTCGATTCGGGGCAATCCTTCGATGACCTGGACGTCACTGACGCCGAAATCCAGAAAGCAGCCGATTTCGGTCACACCCATCTGGATCAGACGTTCCACCATTGGCGTGCAACTCTCGGGGGATCCGATCAGGGACCGTTCTTGCACATACCGTTCATATGCTTTTGCGATGATGAATGCTTTATCTTTCTCGCTCACCGTATCGATATTGCGCAGATGCTCCGGAAGCGAGTCTCCCATCTTCTGAAATAGCGCCATGCTTCCAAGAAGATAGTCCGACATGGGGGTTCGCGCGGTTTCAACCGCGTCCCCGGCATCCTCTTCGAGATAGGTGTGCAGAAGTACGGCGATCCGTATATCGGCGGGGTGTCTTCCGAACTCGATCCATGCCTGCTGATAGAGGCGGAGATTCTCTTCAAGTTCCTCGAGGGACTGTCCGAGCAGGTTGGTGAGCACACCTAAGCCGAGTTCGGCCGCCTTGCGATAGGTGTCGGGATTGCGCACAACAGTAAGCCACCCCGGCAGAGATTCCTGTTTTGGTCTGGGGAAAATTGCCAAATCGACCTTTTTGCCGCTACCCCCAGTAAACGACTCTGACTCACCGGCCCAGAGGCGGCGAATGACGTCAATGTTATCGAACGTCACAGAGCGACTGTTTTCAAAATTTTCTGGGGCTAAGGCAAAGTCATTCGGATGCCAGCCTGTGGCGAAAGAAATACCGATACGACCATCGGACAGGTTGTCAACAAGAGACCATTCTTCGGCAACACGCAAAGGGTGATGCAGCGGCACGACGATGCTACCGGCCCGAAGCTTGATGGACTTGGTTTCGCGGGCGAGGGCCGCAGCCAGTACGGATGGGTTGGGCGAGAAGCCGCCAAAACGATCAAAGTGGCGTTCGGGTATCCAGATGGCTTCATATCCTTGCTGATCGCCGTGCTGGCAGGCGTTTATCAGAAGATCGTACTTCCCTTCCGCATAGTCGGCGTCGTAATTGCCGAAGAAATAGAGACTGAACCTGACCCTCTCTTCGACAGCGACAGACCGCGGTGCTTCCTGCATGGTTGGTGCGGGCAGAGTCTCTCCGGGGAAAAAGCCGCCGGAGCGCATTGCCCCGATGGTGTCTTGGATGGCGAAGTAGACCCGGTCCAAGTCCTCGTCGGTATGGGCTGTTGAGAGAAAACAGGCCCGCCACTCCCAGATATAAACGCCTTTTTCCAGTAAGTGGTAGAAGAAGACCTCGAGATTGCCTGGCCCCCGGAAGGTGAATATCGAACCAAAGAACACGATCCGTAATTGCAGGGACTCTTTCTCGAAGAGTCGGTTTACCCGGTCGGCAAATTCGCGCATGCGATCCGACAGCGCCTGCTGAAGTGTCGGACCCTGTCGTTTGAGTTCTCTCAGAGTGGCCAGACATCCTGCCATGGAGACGGGATGCTGACAGAACGTTCCGCCAAAATAAGTCCGCTGTGCACTGGGATAGGACTCATCACCGTATTGCCACATCCCTCCGTCAATGCCATCCATGAACCGGGCGCTCCCTGCGACAGCGCCAATGGCGGTCCCGCCCCCGATGATTTTTCCATAGGTCGCGAGGTCTGCCTCAATACCCCATAATCCCTGGATACCGGCAGGGTGGACCCGGAAACCGGTAATCATTTCATCAAAGACAAGGGCGATGTCGAGCTCTTCTGTCAGGCGCCGCAGATCGCGCAGGAATTCGACGGGTTGCAGCTCAAGGTTGCGGCTTTGAACGGGCTCCACCAGAACAGCAGCAATCTCCCCTGAATGCTGCCGGATGGTGTCGAGACTCTCCGAGGCGCCATATTCCAGAACCAGGCAGTCGCTTGCGACGTTGCCCGGAATGCCCGGCGAGACCGGCTCGGAATGCCATTGACCATTCTGACCCTTAACGCGTTTGGCCAAGGTTCCATCCGAATGACCATTGTAGGCCCCCTCAAAAATCACAATCTTGTCCCTGCGGACAGCCGCCCTCGCCAAGCGGATAGCTGTCATAACAGCCTCGGTTCCCGAGTTGGTAAACGCGACCCGCTCTTTCCCTGTCAGCTCACAGAATAGCGACGCGACCTCCTGCATGACGGGGCTGCGCGGACCCAACTGAAATCCGTTGCTGAGTTCTTGTTCAACAACACCGGACATATGCGCCGGTTTGCTGCCAAACAGCAGCACACCGAAGCCCATGGTCAGGTCCACGTATTCGTTTCCATCCACATCGATCATGCGAGAACCCGTCGAGCGGGTTCCGGTAATCGGATAGAGCATTTCCTTTGTAGAAAAACGGAACCCCACGCTTGCTCGACTGTCGGCGAGCTGAGGGCGGCATGCCTGCGCAAGCCGCTTTGATTCAGGAGTGCGCTGGAGATAGCGCTCGACGAGCTCATCCAGATGAGCTTGCTGCTGGCTTGTCAGGGTAGAGGGGGTTTTCAGGGGCTGATTCAATGCGCGCAGGGGCGAAGAGCGGTCATCATCCGTGCCGGCCGAGGATTTTGGTGTCTGCGACGGTTTGATCTCGGACGGCTGATGAATCCCGATTGGGGTTGCCTGGGCAGAGGAGCTTGAACCGCGAAGCAGTTCAAGGTGGCGGGCCATAAGCTGTGTCTGGGCGGTAATGAGCCGCTCAAGTTCAACGTTGCCGAGCGTGGCGGGCCCGTTTAACGACGAAGCCGGAAGCCCGCTGAGGGCAAAATCACGCTCGGACCCCCCGATGGGCAGCTCATTCACTAATGGGGCTGCAGTGGCCGGCTCGTGGCTTTGCGCTGTTGCTTTTTTGGCGTGTTGGGCGATATAGCCTGCGATTTGCCGCAGGGTTGTGATCTCTTCGAAAAGTTGCTGAATCTCAAGTTTCAGCCCGAATTCATTCTCGATTGAATTCACACCGGATACCAGAATCAGGGAGTCGGCCCCCATTTCAATCAGATGCGCATCTGGATCAATCGCATCGGGCGCAAGCCGAAGTAACGATGAAAAAATCTCCAGCAGTGTGGACAAGACATTCTCGGTCTTTTCAGCCGTGGTTTCCTGGGCAGTCATTTCGTTAGCAGCCATTTCATCATTCTCCGTTGCGCGACCGGTCCGGCTCTGGATCCAGTACGGTCTGCGATCAAAAGGGTACAGGGGCAGCGGCGTGCGATCACCAGATAGGTAACCGGGAACAGCCGTCCAATCGACAGAAAGGCCGCTGCACCAGGCATTGGCCATCGCATATTCAAACTTCTCAGTGTCGGCCGAGGCGATCGATGCCATCGCCACGCCTTCGGGCGACAGCTGTCGCAGGAGGCCTGTCATCGTCCTCGCAGGACCGATCTCAATAAAACAGTCAAAGCCTGCGTTCAGCATGTCCTTGATTGCAGGGGAAAATCGTACGGGCTCTCGACAGTGTCGGCGCCAATACCGGGCGTCAAGTAGCGTACCGTGATCCAGCTTTCCGCCGAAGAGCGACGAGAAATAGGGAATGAACGGGGGTTGAGGAGCGCCCCGGGAAGCAACCGCCTGCTCCAATTCATCAAGCAGGGGATCCATGAGGCGGGAATGAAATGCATGGGTCACAGTCAGAGGCTGCGAACGGATAGAGGCCTCCCCAAGGGCCTTAGCCAGTTTCTCCAGATCTGCCTTTGCTCCCGCGAGGACAAAATTGGAGGGGCCATTTTCGACCGCAATACTGACAGAAGAATCCTCAAACCCTGCCAAAAGGGGCTCCAGGTCTTCCCGGGGTGCCAATGCCGCAAGCATGCCGCCGGCTTGCGGCAGTTCCATCATCATCGATGATCGGGAGACGACTGCGTGCAACGCGGTCTCCAGGGTTGAGGCCCCTGCGGCAACCGCGGCGGCAAATTCACCAATGCTATGACCCACAACAGCCGCTGGTTGAATGCCGATCGAACGCCAGAGACAGGTCAGGGCATACTGATACGAAAACAAGGCAGGTTGTGCCCAGTCCGCTCTGTCGGTCAGTGTGGACTGAGTATCCGAGAGAATCGAAAAAAGGTCTCTGCCCAGAGAATCCCCCAACAACTCCGCACACTCATCGATGGCCGCACGAAACGGCTGATACTGCGCGTAGAGGGCGGTTCCCATACCCGGGAATACATCCCCTTGGCCGCTGAAAACGAACGCGACACTCCGGCCAGACTGTGCTTTTGCGGGCCCGTGCCCCGATATCAGAGGGACTCCCTCGGCAAGCCTGCCGAGTTCTTCTAGACCGCCTTCTTTATCCTGAATCACGATCGCACAGCGGTGACTGAGGCTGTCCCGCTGCGTCACACTGGCACAGGCGGCCTGCTGGAATTGGTCAATCTCCGATGTCTCCAGCAGTTCGAGATACTGTTGAGCCAATCGACGGAGCGAAGCATCGTTGGCGGCGGATAAGGCCAGAATGGGATCAATAGAGGCGCTTCTATCGGGCCCTGCGGTTGAGCGGGTGGGCGCTTCCTGAATAATCAGATGAGCGTTGCTGCCGCTCGCGCCGAATCCACTAACGCCCGCCAATCTTCGTTTGTCGGATCTTTTGGGCCACGGTTCTGCAGTGGTGACGGGTCGAATGTTGGCAGCGTTCCAGTCTATCTCCTGGTTCAACTCCTGGACATGGAGTGTCGGGGGCACAGTCTCCCGCTGGAGCGCCATGAGTACCTTGATCACACTGAAGACCCCGGCCGCCGATTCCAGATGACCAAGGTTTGACTTTATCGAACCGACCAACAAGGGATCGTGCAAGTTCCGATTGCATGCGAGGGCTCTATTGAGTGCCCGCACTTCGATAGGATCTCCGAGCGGCGTGCCGGTACCGTGGGCTTCCACATAATCGATTTCTTCTGGGCGAACGTTGCTGCGCCGAAGCGCTTCTTCGATGAGGTTCTTCTGGGCTATCCCATTAGGAACGGTTAAACCGCTGCTGGCACCATCCTGATTGAGACACGATCCAAGAAGACAGCCGAGGACGAGATCCTGGTCGCGCTCGGCGTCACTTAAACGTTTCAGCGCCAGCAGACCACAGCCTTCTCCTCGGGCATAACCGTTGGCCAGTTGATCAAAAGGCTTGCAAAAGCCATCGACGGAAAGCATGCCGGCAGCGGACAGAGTGGAGTAGAGCAGCGGGGATAGCGTCAGATTGACGCCGCCTGCAAGCGCCATATCGCAGTCACCGGAGCGCAGGCTTTGGCATGCAAGGTGAATGGCAGTCAACGAGGAAGAGCAGGCGGTATCAACCGCCATGCTCGGTCCTTCTAGACCAAATACATAGGAAATACGTCCAGCGCAGACGTTCTGTGGTGTTCCCGTGTTGAAGTAGGGATTCACCTCTTCGCTGATTTCTCCTCCCGCCTGAAGCATGCCGTAGTCCGTGGCGGTAACCCCGACAAAGACGCCACACGCTTTTCCTTTTTGGCTGGATGGAAGGATTCCCGCATCTTCGAAGCAGTGCCAGGCACATTCCAGGAGAAGTCGTTGTTGGGGATCCATGCCCTCAGCCTCTCTTGAGGAGATGTTGAAGAAAGCAGCGTCAAATTCCTCAACCCCATCAACAAAACCGCCCTTGCGGGTACAGGCCTTGCCGGGCACTCCAGGCCTAGGATCAAAGTATTGATTGACGTCCCACCGATCCGCCGGCACCTCGCGGATAGCGTGCTGTGCATTGGCAAGCAACTCCCAAAGTTCTCCGGCATTCTCCGCTCCGGGTCCCCGGCAAGCCAAACCCACCACTGCGATAGGATCGGCCGCGCGGGCCTCGAGCGCTTTGATACGCGCATTAAGGCTGGCTATGGTGGCTGCGGCTTTCTGTAGGGGTGTCAGTTCCGGGTTACTCATGCCGCTGCCTCTCCGCCTGGATGGTCTGCTGAGTTGACTGGAACTCCGCGTCAATTAGTGCGGCAAGATCAGCTTCGCTGAGGCCTTCAATGTCAGCAACGCCTTGAGCCGTCTCTTCGTTCGCAACCTCGTCAGTCTGCTCCGGGTTCAACAGTGACAATAAGTACGGCACCATCACAGACAAAGAGGGATAGTCGAATATATCAGTCGCTTCGAGTCGCAGGCCCAGTATCTCATCAATCGATTCACGAAACTCAAGGGCTTTGACCGAGTCCATTCCCTGATCAAAAAACCCCTGATCTGGATCAACGTTCTCGTGTTCGGCGAGACCGAGGATGCTGTTCAGCGCCTCTTGCAGGAGTCGTAACAATGCCCGCGGTTGATCGGAAGATGTCAGTCCTGTTAGGACTGACGGCATCTGGGGTGCAGCGCGCGGATTCGGGGAGTCCGGCATCTGCCCCGAGACGGTTTCAAACAGGGGAAGAGGCCGTTTGAGTGAGAAACTGTCGGCAACCTTTTCCCAGTCGGCGCTGACGATGCAAACGTGCTCGGCGTCGTGTGGTATACCTGCTAGAGACGTCAGCGCATGAACTGTGCTGATTTCCCGGAAACCGCCCAGGTCTGCCTGCTGTCGCCCGGATGCACTGATGATGCCGCCGCTCGCCCAGGGGCCCCAATTAATGCAGAGCACCCGGCCGTTAGGCTTTCGTTGCTCACCGACACCGACCAGCGCAGCGTTTGCGGCACCATAGGCGGAGATCCCCGGGGTGCCCGTAACTGCAGATACAGACCCCATCAATACAAGTGTTATCTCGGGCAGTGCCGCGAGGGCATCGGCAATGTTCAGACCGCCCTGGACTTTGCCGGCAAAGGCCTGCGTCAGGTCATCAGCTCCGGCCATTGGCAGGACGCCGGCGCAATGGAAAAAAGTGCCGTGCGGCATCTTCGAAGCCAGCATACGAATCTTTGCAACCGATGAGGCATCAGCGACATCGAACTGATGGGTCTCGATCGACAGCCCTTTCTCACGGAGGTCATCAAGCAGGACGCTTGTGGCAGCGTCTGGCGGGCGGCGGCCAATCAGAAAGAGCTGTCGGCAACCCTGGGCCGGAAGAGCCGCCGCCAATGAAAGACCGATACCCCCAAGGCCTCCTGAGATCATCACGGATTCCAAGTTTAGAGAGCGTTTGACCTGGCCCAACGGCGCAAGGGTTGGGTACTGCAGTGTCTGCTGACTCGTTCTGAACCAACCGCTTAACCCGGGTCGAAGCAATACCTTTTCCAGCAGTTCAGCCTGGTCTTGCCGGATTTCAATCGTCCCGCCCATTAGCTTGGGGTGCTCGAGCAGTAAGGTCTGCATCAGGCCGCGATGCGCGTTCAGGGAGAGGGGGTTCTCCTTTGGGTCGCCCAGCACCCAAACCGCGTTGACCAGGTTCCTGGAAATCAAGTTACCGACTAACGATCGGGTAAACGCTAAGCGGGCAACGGTCGACTCGATGCTTTCAGGACCGGCGCCTACCTGCAGCACAAGGCCGGTGGGTTTTTCCGCGCTGAAAGCGGCCAGGATCGCATCCGGGTCCCCCGATGCTGTAGAGATCCGCAGAGAAGAGTGCTTTAGGGTCTGGGCAAGATTCATATGGTCAGTGCCCGCGAGCAGCCAATGCCCGTGCGACGCCGTGGGAAGGGGGTCGAGATCTTTCCAGACAAGGGTTTGACACCTATCGTCCGCAAATGCCGTCGGATCGGAGGGGTTCAGCGCATGACGATGACCCTGATCCGCCCAGTAGCGTTTTCGGTCAAACGGGTACAGGGGGAGATCGACATAGGAATAGGCGGGATATCGTTGACGGCTTTCTGGCAGAACGCCGGCAGCGAGAAGCCCCTCATGAGCCAGAGCAAGGCCGTCCAGAGAGGATTGCTCACGTTTAAGCGTGGCCAACGCCCTGATGCCTGAGTCAGCAGCGTCCTTCACGAGTCCGGTCAGAACAGGTTGGGGTCCCAATTCGAGAAAGACATTGTGTCCGGTCGTCTTAAGCCCCTGTTGGCATTCAGCAAAGCGGATGGTGGATCGTATTTGGCGGCACCAATAGGCAGGACGGGTGGGGCCAACGGGGTCAACAGAACCATCCAAGTTGAGCGCCATGGGAATCTTGGGCGGATGCAGCTTAACTGATTCAAAAGCTTTCGCGAATTCGGCCAACATAGGCTCCATCAGATGACTATGAAAAGCATGAGAAACTTTGAGCGCGGTCGCGTGTTCCCCGGTTCTTTGGAGCATCTCGCAAAATGCGGCGATCGATCCACTGGGGCCAGAAATCACCGTTTCCCGTTTCCCATTCACCGCTGCGATATCAATCTGTCTTTGTGGGTCAGATGCCTCGAGTGCTTTAAGTACAGCTGTTTCAGGCATCCGCAAAGCGGCCATGGCGCCGCCGGGCGGCAGCGAGCCCATAAGCCTGCTGCGATACTCCACCAGTTTCAGCGCATCTTCCAGAGAGATTATTCCGGCAATGCAGGCCGCAACGTATTCCCCCACGCTGTGTCCCAAAACTGCTCCAGGGGTGAAACCCCAGTGAAGCCACCGTTGGGCCAGGGCATATTCCAGAACAAACAAAGCAAGCTGACTGTACTGGGTCTGGTGGATCCGTTCATCGTCGCAATCGCCGGTGATCAGGTCGGAAATCAGAACATCCCGAAAGGGCGCAAGGATCTTCGAGGCGGTGTCGACCGAAGTCCTGAAGACCTGGTCGTTCGCGTAGAGTTCCGCACCCATTCCAGCGTACTGCGCGCCCTGGCCAGTGAAAAGCCATACACATTTTGGAGGACTTGGTGAGGGAGGACTGACGGTGGGGTGCCCGGTATCGTTATCCAAAAAACTCTGAATCCTGGATGAAATATCGGCGGCGTGGCGGCCGGAAAACCCTTTCCAAAGAGCAAAACGGGAACGGTGGAGGTGGGCCGATGCGCAGATATCCCCTATGTTCGCACGGTCGGAATGAATGAACTCGAGATAGCCTTTGGCCTGATCCCGCAGACTTTTTTGGGAGCGGGCACTGCACTCGAGCGTGAAGATCGGATCAGGAGAAGCGGGCCGTGGATCCGGCTGACTGAGATGCTCGGCAAGAATGATGTGGGCGTTGGTGCCGCTAAATCCGAATGCACTTAATCCGGCACGACGCGGCCTTTTATCCTCTGGCATCCAGCGGGTGGAGGTTGAGACCACCTGCAGCGGAGCATGCGCCCAGTCGATCAGCGGATTGGGTCGGTCAAAATGCAGGTTGGCCGGGATTTCATTGTGTTTCAGCGCAAGGAGTATTTTGATCAGGCCGCCCAGGCCTGCAGCGGGCTCCATGTGGCCGATATTGGATTTGACACTTCCCAACTTTATTGGCCGCTCCCGGTGTTGCCCCAGCGCTGCCATCAGTGCTTCGACCTCGATGGGGTCTCCGAGATGGGTACCTGTGCCGTGAGCCTCGACATAGTCAATATCTGAAGGGCTGATGCCGGCATCCCTGATCGCTTCTAGAATGACAGCTTCCTGGGCTTTTGCATTGGGGGCAGAAAGGCCTGCAGTGCGACCGTCCTGGTTGATCGCGGATCCCTCAACGACACCATGTATTCTCCTCCCATATTGTTGGGCATCCTCCAACCGCTCCAGTACGACGAATCCGCCTCCTTCACTTCGGACATAGCCGTTGGCATCGGCCGAGAAGGTTTTGCACGCGCCATCCGGAGAGAGCGCCCCCAGGCGGCAGAACGCCACGTGTACCTCAGGCAGAAGGATAAGATTGCTTGCGCCGACCAGAGCGATATCCGATTCACCTGATCGAAGACTGCGAACCGCCAGATGCAGGGCAACCAGCGAGGAGGAGCATGCGGTGTCAAGCGTCAGGCTGGGTCCTTTCGTTCCGTAAAAATAAGACAGTCGTCCTGCCGCTGTACTCATTGTTGACCCAGTGAGGCTGTAGGCATCAATGAGTTCGCTATGGCCACTATGCCGATGCAGCCTCGCGTAATCATCGCCGGACATGCCCACAAAGAATCCGGCCCTCGTCTGGCTGAGCGAGTCCGGGATGATTCCCGCATCCTCCAACGCTTCCCAACTGGTTTCCATCAGCAGCCGTTGCTGGGGGTCCAGTGCAGCAGCTTCACGGGGAGATATCCCGAAAAAAGACGCATCGAATAGATCAACGGGTTGGGAGATCAGACCCGCTCTGGCCGTGTACATCCTGCCGGGCGCTTCGGGGTCGGCATCGAGATACTGGTTTACCGGCCAGCGCTGATCATCAACGGTGGTTATCCCATCCTTGCCTGACGCCAATAAATCCCAGAAGGCCGAAACCGAGTTCGCGCCGCCCGGAAAGCGGCAACTGACACCCGAGATCGCGATCGGCTTATTGACCTTGAGCGCCTGGTTTTCTGCCATCAGACGGGATATCGTGTCCCGTGCCTGCGACAAAGCGCTCCGGTATTTATCGACGCCTGCGGCTGACTCAGGCTTGGAATCCATCAGGCCACCCGGTACTGCACCGCGAACTGCATGATTTTCTCCAGCAACTCGGTGACGTGTGTCTTGAGGAAAAAATGTCCGGCGTCGAGCGAGATATGCTGTAGCGGGTAGGTCGTGTGCTGGCTCCATGCCTCCATATCAGTCGGCGGCACTTCCGGATCAGTCTTGCCGGAAAAAACAACAATCGGGCACTCAAGCGGGATAGCGTCTGAATATTGATAACCATCGCAAACCGAGAAATCCGCGCGCAGGGTGGGCAACACGAAGTCCAAAAGTTCCTGGCTTGCGAGCACTTCCTGATCGAAACCGCCAAAGGAACTGATTTTGTCGATAAACTCGCGGTCACCAAGATCCAGGAATGATCGCCGTCTCGGCGGCAGATGAGGCGCGCGATGCGCACCGATGAATGCCGTCACGGGAAGCGCATGCCCCTGATCCTGAAGATGTTTCAGGGCCTCGTAGGCCAGCAGGCCGCCCATACTGTGCCCGTAAACCAGATAGGGCTTGGACAGATAAAGCGACAACTGGTTCGCGATCATCTCGGCGAGACGCCCCGAATCGTCAATGGCCGGCGTCGAGATACGGTTCTCCCGTCCTGGTAACTGGATGGGGCAGACTTCCAGTTTCGGACCAAGGTGATTGGACCATGAGCGGTACACTGAAGCCCCGCCGCCGGCAAACGGAAGGCAAAACAGCCTGAAGTCAGCGTCAGGCTGGGGATTGGGGCAGGTAATCCATTGGTTGAAGTTCATTATTGAGCTTTCAGTAATTCGTCCAGATCATCCAAAACCGCCTGAGCTGACTCTATGGCCTCAAACTTGCCGGAGTCCTGCGGGTGAGCGCCGTCCGCGTTTGTTGAAAAAAGACTGTTAAGGAAACCGGCCAACTCACCAATGCTGGGATAATTGAAGGCCAGGCCCACCGGCAGAGAGCGGCCGGTCGCCGCCCCCAGGTGATTGCGCAGTTGGACCGCCAGTAAAGAGTCAAGCCCCAGATCGGCCATGGCCACTTCAGAAGAAAGCGAAGCGGAGTCTGTGATTCCCAACAAAGCGCCCAGGGCGTTTTTGACAAGTTCGGTCAATACGGTCTGACGTTGCTCAGGCGATTGGGAGGAAAAGTCGATTTTCTTTACTGTATTCAGGCGGGAGGTGCTTCGCCCCGTCGTCGGCATAAGGTCCGACAAGAAAGCTCCGGGGATGGAATTCGCCTCTTCGAATTTTTGCCAATCACAGTCGGCCACCAGCACCTGGGCTGAATCAAGCTTCAGCGCAGACGCTAACCAGGCGCCCAGATTGCCATCGTCGATTGGGGTAAATCCCTGGGCCGACAGATGCCGCAGTGCGCTTTCCTCGCTGGCCATCCCATTTCCGGAAAATGGACCCCAATTGACACTCAGAGCAGGCTGCCCGCGGGATTTCCTGGCATGAGCAAGACCGTCCAGATAAGCGTTTGCGGCCGAGTAGGCAGACTGTCCTGCATTCCCGAGGACGGAAGCGGCGGAAGAGAACATCACAAAGTGCGCAACATCGTCGTGCTGGACGAGCTCGTCAAGATGGCGGGCCCCGAGGGCTTTGCCCCTTAGGACTTTCTCCAGTGCCTCTTGCGTTGACTCGACCAGTAGTTCGTCGTGCAACTGACCCGCACAGTGAAAAATTCCGGCAAGGGCGGGGCCCTTCTCTCTGGCGGCTTGCAGAACGCTCGTCAGATCACCAAGTTCTCCGATATCACACTCGCGGCAGAGAATTTCGACACCATTTTCCCGCGCGGCACCGAACCGGTCGCCGTCAGGCGGGTTGCGCCCCAGCAGAAGAAGATGTTTGACGCCGTTATCGATCAACCAGTCAGTCACTCGACGGCCCAGGGCTCCGTGCGCTCCGGTGACAACATAAGTCCCGCGTGTGTCGAGCACTTGATGTGAGGCGGCGCCCTCTGCGGCCGGGCTGAGTTTCTCCACAAATACCTTCTGCCCACGGACCGCGATGCACAGGTCAGGCGGAGGGGCGGATATCAGGTCAGCGAGAGCGTCAGATCCGCTGTCAGCATCCATATCAACGTGTCTAAGATCCAACTCGGGATGCTCCCGGCGGACAGAGAGACACAGCCCCCGCATTGCGGTCTGCATCGGATCAATTGATTCTTTGCCAGTGACACGGTAAGCACCGCGCGTGATACACCAGAAGCCTTCTGATAAGGAAGCCCCACGCGCGGCCAGCGCCTGTATCAGTTTGCGCGTCCTGTCGATGGCGTGAGCGAGTGTCTGCCCGTCTTCGAGTGCCAGCAGACTAATGACGCCATTCGTCTGGTCCGGGATCTCTGAGGGTCCACCGGCAAGCGAGACCAGGCAATCCGCCTTCTCAAGGGAGGCGGACAATTGAGAGGCCTGTTCGGGATGGCCCACGATCGTCCAGTGGCGGCCGGCCGGGATAGGGCGTTCCGCCGGAGCGGCTGCCCACCGGAGGGTGTACGCGGACGGCCCTGATTGGTCTGAAGTGGCTGGCGTCTCGAGATTCGTGTCCATGGGCCGCGCATTAAGTCCGCGAATTTGAATCAGCACCTTGCCCTCGCGATCGAGGATCATGCCGTCTCCGACGGCGAGCTGATCAGAATTGCTTTCCTTTAATTCAAAGTAGGCGAACGCCGCCTCGGACAGTTGATGGGTCGAACACGCAATATGGTCAATTCCAAAAGGGAGCCAAGTTTGTCCTGCGGGCAGGTCCGCAGTCGCAAGCAGCAGGCCGAAGCAGGTATCGATCAGGCCTGGGTGAATGGTTGTGGCTGAGTCGTCGCCTCCCAGCCGCCGTGGTCTCGACAGTTCCGCCAGTGCAGATTTCTCGTTTCGGTAAAGTTTCTTCGTCCAACGGTAACTGGGGCCAAGTGTGATCCGGCGGTCACCCAGTTGATCCAGGAAACCATTGACTGAATATTCATCTTGAATTGCGGCCTTCAGTTGCCCGACATCTATGGGGTCGGGGAGACGGACCTGGGATCCAGACTGGGCGTCGCTATGGAGCAAGTGCGGGCGATTGCGCCCCGATAGGCTCCAAAGCGCAATCGCGCCGGTTTCGGCATCGACGCTGGTCTGGACCATCGGCGTTTCTCCGGGGCTGATGATCAGAGGTCTTTGGAAAGTTACGCTATCCAGCGCCACCGGCCCGGGCGGCGCGAGCTCACTCTGCCGCTGAGCGGAGAGCATCATCGCCATCATTCCCGCGGCTGAGACAACCGGCAAGTTATTGATTAAATGATCGCGAAGAACGGGTAGTTCAATCGGGTCCAATGCGCTCTGGAAGATCTTGTGCGGGACGTTTGCCAAGACAATCGGCTCACCCACCAGTGAGCGGCTGGCGCTACGGGGCTGGTACTGTTGGGTGGTTGGCGGATTGAGCCAATGCTGGGTTCTGGCGAAAGGGTAAGTGGGAAGCGAAACACGGCGGCGGGGGTAATCGGCATCAAAGGCTTTCAGGTCAACCAGGTCTGACAGCGCGAGTGTTGAGACCGCGTCAATCAGCGCTTGCCAGTTCCCAACCCGCCTGTCCAGACTCTGGACCCATTGCCCCCCCTCGGGAGAACACATGAGACCGAGTGTTGAAAGAGTGGGATTAGGCCCGATCTCAAGATAATGTGAGGTACCCGCTTCCTCAAGAGCGGCAATCGACTGGCGGAACAGGACAGGCCGGCAGATGTGTTCCGCCCAGTAGGTGGGCGAGGTCACCTCATCGGATGCCAGAACTCCGGTCACATTGGAGATCAGGGGAATTACGGGTGCGTGGAACCTGATCTCTGAGATAGCCTCCTCAAATGCATTTTTCGCGGCGGCCATCAATGGGCTGTGAAAAGCATGTGAGGTATTCAATTTCTGCGCTTTTACCCCTTGCTGACCAAGGACCTTGATCACGCGATTGAGCCTCTCGGTATCGCCCGAGATCACCACGCTGTCTGGTGCATTATCAGCGGCCAACGAGAGGAGGTCGGCGTAATCGGCTATCGCTTTTCGTGCAGTTCGGGCATCACAATTAAGTGCCCACATTTCACCGCCCTCGGGTGTGTCCTGCATCAGGGAGGACCTGAGCGAGACTAATTCGACAGCATCCTCGAGACTGAAAACGCCTGCAATACACGCTGCAGTGTATTCCCCGAGGCTGTGCCCCATGACGTAGTCGGGTTGTGCTCCCCAGGACAGCCACATCTTTGCCAGTGCGTAACCCACCGAAAATATCAGCGGTTGCGCACAGCGGGTAGGAGTGACATCGCAATCACTCAGGCCGGCGTCAGTCGCCAGTTTTACAACATCGATCTGCAGATGGGCGGCGAATAACGCGGCACATTCATCTAAAGCGACCTGGAAAGTGGGTTGGGTGCTGTAGAGTTGTTCTGCCATGCCGACGTATTGGGATCCCTGGCCGGTAAAAACAAAAGCGAGAGATCCCGATGGTGGAAATTCAGTCCGGCAGCCGGCGCTATTGCTGAGGGTCACCCATTGCTTCAGTTCATCACGCAGTTTGGCGTTGCAGTCGCCGGAGACAGACAAGCGGTGGCGGAAGCGCTTTCGACCCGTGTTGGCGGTAAAACAGCAGTCACCGATAGTCTCATCGGATAGTTCTGCCAGGGCATGCTCATAACGCTCAGCGAGTTCCTCAAGGGCACGGCGGGTTTTGGCTGTTAATTGCAGCACATGCTGTGTTCGATCATTGGAAAGGTCTCTGGGAATCAGTTCAGGGGGTTCTTCCAGGATCGAATGGGCGTTGGTCCCGCCGATACCGAGAGAATTGACCCCGGCTCGGCGGGGTCCTGACAGCGGCCAGCCAATGGCTTCTGTATTGAAAAAGAAGGGCGAGTCCTCGACCTCCAATGCCGGATTGGGGGTGTTGAAATTGACGAGAGGGGGGATCTTCCCCCGGGACACGGCAAGCGCTGCCTTGATAAAACCCGCAGTGCCTGAAGTGATCTGGAGATGCCCCACATTGGTTTTTACCGAACCCAACGCACAGAATCCGACATTTTCGGTCTGGCTCTGGTAGACCTGGCGAAGGCCGTCAAATTCGATCGGATCGCCCACAACCGTGCCGGTGCCATGGGCTTCAACCATGCCAATCGTGTCTGCCGGCACCTTTGCCATGGCCAGCGCTTCCGCTACCGCCACCGCTTGTCCGTCGCTTGAGGGGGCTTGGTATCCGACTTTTGCCCCGGCGTCATTGTTGACGGCAGTACCCTTTACCACTGCATGAATGTGGTCCCGGTCACGCACCGCATCATCCAGGCGCTTCAGCAACACTGCGCCGACACCGCTGCCAAAGATCGTACCGCCCGCGTTTGCATCAAATGATCGGACATGTCCGTCAGGGGTGACAATCATCCCGGGCTGATAAAGATGTCCGGCATGCTCCGGCGATTGGATGGAGGAACAGCCAGCCAGAAAAAGATCGGCTTCCCCTGATTTAAGGGCTTGGCAAGCCATATGAATGCACACCAATCCTGTAGAGCAGGCCGTTTGGACGTTAACGCTGGGGCCACCCAGGTTCAGTTTGTAGGAAGTGCGGGTAGCGAGATAGTCCTTATCGTTTGCCACCATTGCCATGAAACCCCCCATGGAATCCAGGGTAGTGACAGCAAGGTCATCATTCGGGTCGAGTTGCGCCCGATTAGGCAGGACGTTATTGAACAGGTAGGTGTTCATTGCTGCGCCGGCATAGATCCCGACGCTGCCGGGGTAGGTCGTGGGATCATAGCCGGCGTCCTCAAAGGCTTCCCAGGCAACCTCTAGAAACTGACGTTGCTGGGGATCCATCAATTCGGCGTCAAAACTTGAATACCCGAAAAATTCAGCGTCGAAACGTCGGGCATCCTTTATGAGCGGGCTTGCCGCTACGTACTCCGGTCGGTCATAAACGCCGCGGCTGAAACCACTTTGGTCGAGTTCCCGCTCGTCAAAAAACGTGATGGATTCCTCGCCTTCCAGCAGGTTGCTCCAAAACTCCTCGATAGAGTCTGCCCCTGGAAACCGGGCAGCCATCCCAATGACGGCAATATCGTGTGATCTGGTGCCTGAGACGCTGTCCCTGATCGCCATTCGAGCCTTGGCTTTGTCCGTGGCAACGCTACCCTGACCATCTTCCAGCATCTGGGCCAGAGCGGCGACCGATGGGTGCTTGAACAGATCCACAAGAGACAGTTGCGTGTCGGTTTGGTCGTTGATCTGCCCGAGCGCCTGCATCAGTATCAGGGAGTCAGCCCCAAGTTCGAAAAAACTGTCATCCGGTGCGATATCGACTCCTGGCAGCAGACCGGACCAGACCGCCAGGAGTTCGCTGATGACTCCCGTGGTAGCCGCGCCCCCAACCGGCTTAATCGTCGGTTGTTGGGCAGAGATGAGCGGCTCGAACTCCCCACTCTGGAACTGCTTGATCAGGCGTTTGTGCTGGATTTTCCCGATCGCGGTCTTTGGTATTGACTCCATCGGCAGAGATAAAAGGTAATCTGCTCTGACACCGAGGCGCTGGCTAAGTTGCGCCTGGATTCGGCGTTGCATAGCGCCCAGAGCCTCCTGTGAGGCCAGTTCAGCCGCATGAAAAAACACAGCAAGTTTTAGAGCGTTCTCATTCGGTGGAAAGACAGCGCACGCCGCCGTATATGATGGCGTTATTCCGTCAATCTCCTCAACAGCAGCCTCAATGTCGTGATTGGATAAATTGACACCGTTGATGACGATTCCGAGCGTGGTACGACCCAGGAGGTAGAGATCCTTATCCAGAATGAACGCCGCGTCGCCGGTGTCGAACCAACCATCCTCAGTGAACGCCTCGTTTGCTTCCGGGTTTCGGTGATATCCGGGCATCAGCCCGTCACCCTTAAGCTGAAACTGCCCGATCTGGCCCTCATTTCTCAACTTGCCGGAATCGTCAACAATTCGCATGGCCATGCCCGGGATAATCGGTCCGAGATTGGCAAAAGCAATGCTGTTGGGCTCATCCGGATCAATGAGATGTACATCACCGTCAAGACTATTGCGGTCAAGGTGTGCAAACTGAATGGAGGTGCCCGGGGCAGGAAGGTGATAGTTAACTCCGGAACAGACTTCGGCCATGCCGAAAGCCGAGATAACAGATTCAGAGCGCAGTCCATAAGGCTCCGTCGCAGCCAGAAAAGAGAGTACCGTGCTGCGTGAAATGAGTTCACCCGCAGACAAGAGACCCTTGACGCAACTGAGATCCCATTGATGCGCCTCGGCTGTTCCGGGTTTTTGTAATTGCTTCGCAATCAGCCCAAAGGCAAAGTTTGGAGCCCAGGTATGGGTGGCGCGGTATTGATCGATCAGATCAAGCCAGCGAGTTGGCTTGGCGAGCACGTATTCTTTCGGTGCGTAGACCAGATCACTCCCACAGAGGATAGGGCTGAGGTGATAGGCAGAAATGTTGCCGATATGATCAAAGGGCAGCCAGCTCAGGATAACGTCTTCGCTCTGGTTGCCGCACAAATCATTTGCGCCACGGCCCCGCGCAAGCATGTTTCGATGCGACAGTGTTACCGCTTTGGGCAGGCCCGTACTGCCTGAGGAGAGTGTAAAGAAAGCGACGTCATCGGGCTCGGCCACATGCTCGCGCCCGTCGTCTTCAGCACATATCAATTCGCTGTGTTTGAGAAATTGCGCATCATGAAGATCCGACAGGCGTGCCGACCGCAGAATCGCTGATTGATATTCCGGGTTACTGAGTATGACGGGCCGATTCATCAGTTCATACAGATGGCGCAACTGATCCACGGGCCGGCTATCCGAGTCAAAACTCGTGGGTACGGGAACGATAATGGGCTGCAAGCCCGCAAAGAGGCAGCCCCAAAACGCCTGGATGATCTCCTCGCTGTCAGTGAGTTGTATCAATACCGGTAAGCCGGTGTCGGCACTGTGTTCCCGCCAACCGGAGGCAACTTTTCGTGCCTGGCCGATGAGATCTTCATACGTCCGGACTGTACTGCGGCCTTGCTGATCAATGAAGTTGATCCTGGCGTTCGGATCAGCCGCTTTGAGCGCAGCCGGCAGGGTTTGTGCCAGACTGTCCCAGGCCCGTGGCCGGGATTCTTCACAAAGCGCCACAGCCTGGTTCATTTTTCTTTCCGAGCTCTCTTTCACCATATCAGCGCACAAACTAATCAGTCGCCACATCAGCGATCTGCCTTGCGGGTAACGTCGTTTTGCTGCAGTAACTTAGAGCAGGGCGCTGATTCGTTTTGCGAGTGTGCCAGCGTTGGTTCTGGACACCATGTTCAAGTGGTTGCCAGAACACTTTAAGAGTTTAACGGATTCTTCTGAATATTCACACCAACCCCAGGTGGGATCCTTTGCAAGATGATCGGGTATCCCCTCCAGGAATCCAGCCAATTGCTCCTCTGCACGCACTAGACTGATGCGAGTTTGGGGCTCCGCAGGCGGGTCATAAACCATCTTTGCCTGACTGCGGAATACTCCGACGATCCCACTCACGAAGTCGGGACTGCTGCTTGGGGGCAGAAGGCCTGAGTCGACCATCTCTTCGTGCAGCAGTTCGATCATCTCTTCCCAGGTTTTCCCGCGCAGCTTGTGCGTTGTGAGTGCTGTGGCGGCATTAAACGTGGCAAAGATGTTCTGTGCCGCAGACTCGATCCATTGCGCATCGGTCCAGGCCTGCAGGGCGTCTGTACTGCGCCGCGCCGGGGCGGCGCTGTCGAGCGCAATGAGATTGGGAGTCGGTTGGTTTTTTGCGGCGCACTGGCGGATCATCTCGAGCCCGACCCAACTGCCTAAAGAATGGCCGATCAATGTGACATTTTCGTGATCCCCTGCGTGCAGCGCGCAGAGGTTATCCTCGGCGATCTCCTCGATCGTGTCGCGTGGTGTGTTGAGGGCATCCAAACCCAGAGCCTGAAGTCCAATACATTGATGGCCCAACTGACCAAGGTGTCGCGCAAGTTCCGTTAGGTACATAACGCTGCCCCCTGTGCCAGGGAGCAGAATCAATCGATGCTCGCTGTTGGTGGAGTTCATGGGCACGAGGATTTGCCCATCCTGAGGATCACCCGTATCGATTGCCGCGGCAAGTTTTCGCGCGGTGGGGTGTTGCACCAGAAACGTCATGGGTACCGGGTGGTCCAGGTAGCCGCGAAGGATTTCGACGACCCGAACCGCCTTGAGGGAATCACCCCCCAGGTCGAAATAGTCATCATCGAGCCCGATACCGTCATAACCCAGCAACTGTTCCCAAACCGAAACGATGACGGCTTCCGTTCGGGTCATCCCGTCTTGCTGTGTCATCTCCGCCGGCAGTTCGGGCACCTCCTGCTCTGTTGAGGCGGTAAACGCTTCGGTCCGGGCGGCGATAGGGGAAGTTGACACGCAGACCTGCCTCAGTGGGAGGAGCGCAAAGACTCTGTCCATCACGGAGTCCAGTTCTTTTGGGGAGATCCAGTCACGCGGCTGATCATCACTGAACGCGATGGCATCAAGATTGACGGCTCGCCAGGGCTTATGAACGTCTGTTGTGATTTCCTGGGCCGCGGCGTCGAGGCCGGCATTGGCCACCGCGTATTCGGCATAGCCCAAACCGCCCAACTGAGAAGCCAATGAGGAGATTAGCAGTCCCCATTCACTCTGCTTGGCAAAGTACTTTGCAAGATGCCTCGCTCCGTCCACCTTGGCGCAGAGGGAAGGCCAGGGCCAGTCGGTCGGCGTGCCCTGCACGGATTCCACCAAGTTCGGGTTGCCGGCGGCATGAATCACGCCATCCACACGAATGCCCTGATCGAGAAATGATGCGGCTACCGAAGCTACCTCTTGCTCTGAACCGACATCGCAGGTGACGATCGAGCAGAAGTGTTCTATCTCTGGAGGAATGGTCTCCGGCGCGTTTCTGGCGAGCAGGATGGATTTTCCACCCACGCGCTGCTGCAGGTAGCGTGCCAAGGTCAGCCCTAACCGACCTGTTCCTCCGCTGATCAAATAAAGTCCGTTCTGTTTGAGAATGTTTGGCACCGGTGGCCGTGCAGGAAGCGGAATAGGCACAAAGCCCGGTATGAGTCGTTCTCCCTGGCGGTACGCCACAAAACTCGGTGAAGCGGTTGGTGATAATTCAGCACGAAGACTGTCCGTGAAAAGCATCGTGCAGTCATCTATTTCAATACAGCGCAGATTTAGAGATGGCATTTCCTGTCGTGCGACCAACAAGAGCCCTCGCAGCATGGCAAACTGGATATCGGGGGTGTCGGAAGGAGAGACCCGATGGATGGGCTGGCAGATAAACCGGACGGGGATTGAGGCGCCGGGTAGGCGGGACGAAATCTCGACCAGTGCGTTTCTTGCCTGGAGGACTGGAGATTGCCCGCTGTCGCGGGACAGGCAGACAATAACCCCAGTAGAGCCAGATTGATCAGTCAGTACTTCGGGCGTATAGGGGACAGGCGCCAATTCAGCGATCTTTTCTGCCAGCCAGTCGTCCGCCTTTCCGAGCAGGAGCCACTGAACTGTCTTTGGGTCCGGATCCGCTTGCGGCATCGGGGCAAGACGCCATTCCGGCATGGTGAACCATTTGTCCATCGGCAATCGAGCGGCGTTTGGCGAATCAGCGTGGCTCAGCCAATGCCTGGCCCGTTCGAATGGATAGGGGGGAATAGGAGCCCGGCGGTATGTGATCGGCGGGTCTTGCTCCAATGTGTTTTCCAGGTTGATACTGACCCCGTTGCACCACAGCCTTGCAGCGGATTCCAGCAGGGTGTCGGTTTGTGCTGTGCCAGCCGTAATCAGCACATCTCCGAGCTGTGCTTGATCGTTTGCCAGGCTGGTCAGAGTCTTTCCAGGACCGACTTCAAGCAGGGCCAAAGCGTTATCCGCACACAGATGATTGAGCGCCGCGCCAAACTGGACAGGGGCAGTAAGCTGTTTGGCCCAATAGACGGGATCCATGGCTTCGGCATCTGTGAGGACTTCGCCGGTGAAGCAGGATACTATTTTGATCTGCGGAGGATGGATTTGTTTTCCATCCAGAAAAGACGCCAGTTCTCTGATGCCGGGCTTCATCCATCTTGAGTGAAAGGGGTGGGAGACAGCAAGCCGCTTGAAGCGGATAGAAGAGAGCTCCAACCGGTGAATTACTGATTCAATCGCATCATTCATCCCTGCCAGCACGGTCGACGTGGGTGAGTTGATTGCAGCGAGGTCGACCTCCGGGTGTCCGTCAAGAAGCTCTGAGATTTGCTCCTGTGGAGCGGCCACCGAAACCATCGCACCCTTTGTTTGATCCCAACAGATCTGTCCGCGCATTCGTGCCAGATCAAGGGCGGTCGGCAGATCAAATATTCCCGACAGGCAAGCGGCAGTAATTTCTCCGAGACTGTGGCCTAACAGTGCCGCAGGCTGTACTCCCCAGGACATCCATAGCCGTGCAAGGGCGTACTCCATCGCCAGCAAGACGGGCTGTGTCAGCCATGTCTCTTCCAGCAGGCGTGCTGCCTGAGACGAGCGGTCCCTGCAGCAAAGCGCTATGAGGTCGATTCCCAATGCCGCGTTGAGTTGGTCGGCACAGGCATCGAGTTCGTGCCTGAAGACACTGTAGCGGTCATATAGTGAGCCGGCTTGGCCGGCTGCCTGTGCCCCTTGCCCGGGAAAGAGAAAGGCGCAGTCTCGTTCCCGGTCTGAGGACTTGCCGCGGATACTGAGCACAGGGTTCTCGATGTCGCTCGCATCCTTGAGCCGGGTCGCCACGACAGCTCCCCGGTACGGCATCGGCTCTGCGCCATGAATCAACGTCCAGGCCACATCGCCCGCTGTGCGGTCGAGGTCCGCCCATTGACGGACCGCATTGCGGCACCGGTTCTCAAGAGCGTCTTTTCCCCGAGCGGACAGGGCGAGAATCTGGGGCAGGCAGTCTGGCGGCGTTTTTTCCGTCGGGGCAGGGGCTTCACCGACAATCACGTGTGCATTGGTTCCACCGATACCAAAGGAGCTGACCGCACCGATTCGGCCGTCCGGCCGGGATGGCCACTCGATTCCGTCGGTTGGGATGGCGAAGTGGCTCTCGAAGGATTCCAGCTTCTGGTGGGCTGTATTGAAATAAGGGCTGGCGGGAATATGACGATTCTGTAGAGCCATTACCAACTTGAGGAGACCCGCAGCACCGGCGGCGTGATTGAGGTGTCCGACCTGTGATTTGACGGCTCCGAGGTAGCAACGCGACTCACTGTCCTGCCGCACGTCGCGAAGCGCGCCGAATTCGATCATATCTCCGAGTGCTGTTGCGGTACCGTGAGTCTCGACGAACTGGATGTCCGACGGAGTCAGGGCCGCATCGGCGAGGGCTGAGCGGATAAGGGCAGCTTGCCCCTCAATGCTCGGCGCGGTAAACCCTACTTTCGCAGAGCCGTCGTTGTTTATGGCGCTGCCTTTGATGACGGCCATCACACGGTCACGGTCTGCAATCGCATTGTCCAAAGGTTTCAAGACAAACGCGACTACGCCACTGCCCCACACAACGCCGTTGGCATGCTCGTCAAACGGGCGGCACCGGCCGTCCGGAGAGACAATCATGTTTTCCCGATAAAGGTGACCGTTTGCCTGTGGGATCCGCAGCGCGACGGCGCCGGCTAACGCCATGCTGCATTCTCCGGCTCGAAGCGCCCTACAGGCCGAGTGCACTGCGACCAATCCGGTCGAACAGGCGGTCTGGATGTTCAGACTGGGGCCGGTCAGATTGAGTTGATATGACAGACGGGTCGCCAGGAAGTCTTTTTCTGAGGCAATGATTGCGTCATAGGGATCGATGCCGGTATCGCGTGAAAGAAACGGCAGCACGTTATCGATGAGGTAGTCGTTTTGTCCGCTGCCCGCGTAAATCCCTATGTTTTGTGGTTGATCGAAACGCGCGTAACCGGCATTTTCCAAAGCGTGAACTGCGTTTTCCATGAACAGGCGATGTTGAGGATCAATGAGGCGGGCCTCTGCCGGTGTGATGCCAAAGTAGGCGGCGTCAAAAAATTCGAGTCCGTCGATGGCGCCATGTGACGGCACGAACGCTGGATCAGTAATGAGTGTGTCGTCGAGTCCCGCGCTCCTCAGTTCGTCAAGGGTGAACTCCCTGATTCCACTCTCGCCCTTGGCCAACAGGTTCCAGAACTCAGTGATGTCGGCTGCCCCTGGGAGCACTCCCGCGGCGCCGATCACTGCGATCTCATCCGCGACTGCGCGAGCGGTGGCTGGCTGCACAAATCGCTTTTCAGGACGCTTTTCCAGAAACTCGGATAGCGTCCGGATCGTGGGATAACGGAACAGGTCAATGAGCTCAATCGGGCGGTTGAGCGCCTCAGAGAGCCGCTGCTGAAACTGGGTAAGCATGAGAGAATGGGCGCCCAGCTCGAACACATTCGTATCAATGTCCGGACTCGCAGTAGCGAGGAATTCGCTCCAGACGGCGCTCACGGTCGTCTGGGTTTGCGTTTCGGCAGGGTTGTGAGAGGGAGTTGCCGTTTCGACGGTCGCCCGGTTCATCAAGGCCCGACGATCAATCTTTCCGTTGGGAGTCAGCGGCAATTTCGGGATTGGGATAATACTTGCCGGCTGCATGTAAGCAGGCAACCGCTCCCGTAACGTCGGCCTGAAGTCCTCATTACTGAGGTTGGTTTCTACAAAGGCGACAAGTTGGCGAGTCTCTGGATCTCCCCCCGTTGCGATCACGGTCGCGGCAGAAACGCCTGAGTGGGTCATCAGGGCTGATTCGATATCGCCAAGCTCAATACGAAAGCCGCGGAGTTTGATCTGGTTATCTATTCGGCCGAGGAAGTCGAGATGGTTGTCTGCCCTGATCCGCACCAGATCACCTGTCCCGTACATTCGGGCCCCCGGATCCCCGGAGTACGGGTCAGGGCGATAACGCTCTGCAGTCTGGCCCGGCCGATCCCAATAGCCTTCGGCCAGTCCTCGGCCGCCGATCCACAACTCTCCGACGCACCCCGGCCCGACAAGTTCCAACGACTCACTCAAAACGTACAAAAAGGTGTTGTCAATCGCGTATCCAACGGGTTCATTACCGGAGGCGGGCGTGGGCGCCGCGTCGGAAACCTGTCTCACGGCTGACCAGATTGTGGTTTCGGTCGGGCCATACATGTTCCAAAGTTGGCAACCTGTTGCAGAGATCTCACGAGCGAGGCTGACGGGAAGGGCTTCGCCGCCGCACAGAGCCTTGAAAAGCCCGGCCGACCGCCAACCTGCATTCAAGAGTAACCGCCACGTACTGGGTGTCGCCTGAAGGCATGTCACGCTCTCACGCTTTATCGTATCCGCGAGCGCGCGCCCATCAACGGCGTCAAGTCGGCTGGCGATGGTAATTTTGGCGCCCACGATCAGCGGCAGGAAAAGTTCCAGTACCGCGATGTCAAACGAGACCGTCGTCACAGCGAGCAGGTTATCGCTGCGGTCGAGCCCGGGTTCTTTGCGCATGCTGCACAGGAAGTTCATGAGGGCAAGGTGGCCGACAGCCACGCCCTTTGGGCGTCCGGTAGAGCCGGAAGTAAAGATGATGTACGCCGTGTTATGAACAGAGGCGCCAGGCAGTTTTGTCCGTGACCGCTGTTTGCCAACGTGCTCCAGAAGCAGGAATGCCTGGTCCTTGAGCGCAAACGAGTCCGCGAGGCTGGATTCTGTCAGGATGATTTTCGGCCGCGAATCCTCAACGACCCATCTGAGACGCTCCTCGGGATAGACAGGGTCCAGGGGAATGTAGCTGGCGCCAGAGTAATGGACCGCAATCATGCAGGCAATGAGATCCGGATCCCGGTGCTTCAGCACAATGACCCGATCACCGGGCCTCACTCCGGATTCGACGAGCGCCTGAGCGATCACTTGAGCTCGATGCTTCAGTTCCGCATAGGAGTAGGATTGGTTTTCAGTGCTCACCGCCGTCGCAGCGGGGTACTGGTCGACGATGTTCTCGAACAGAGAAATCCAGCTAACGGATTCCAGATTCCTGCGGGTGCTTTTCTGGGTGTTAATCCACTGATCCCGTAAATTGGGCTCAAGACTGCCAATGCCGTCTAGCAGATGTGCTTCGGGCCGGCTGAACTCCCTTATCAGATGATCGAAGTTGCGTGCCCAGAGTTCGACTGTTTCCTGATCCAGGATCGCGGTATCCCACAACCACTGAATGTGCGGCGCCGGCCCGGCCAGCTCGACCGTAACAGAGAGATCAAACTTGGAGTGTGTCGCTTCCGGCGGGACTGGATCCAGTAAGCAGTCCCCCAGAGACAGGTTTGCCGCCGGCTGGTTCTGAACATCAAATGTCATTTGAAAAAGCGGTGAATGATTCAGCGCTCTCGGCGGGTTAACTGCTTCGACGATACGCTCGAACGCAACATCACGATGCTCATACGCGTTCAGAAAAGTATTCTTCGTCGCGATAATCAGGTCCTGAACGTCTCGACTTCTGCCCGGGGCCAACCGCAGGGGCAGCATATTGATAAACAAGCCGATGAGTGCCTCGAGCTCGGTAAGGTCACGATTGGCCACGGTTGTTCCGAGCACCAATTCCTCTAACTGCCTTGAATCAGCAGCCCGGTGAATGAATAGCGAAAACGCCGCCAGCAGGACGATGTACGGTGTGCTATCGGTCCGGAGGGCCGCCTGTTTTACGGCTTCGATCGTCTCAATGGCTAGCGGCTGAATCCATTCAGCCCCGGAGTAGGTCGCGACCGCGGGACGTGTCCGGTCGTAGGCCAGCACCGTCAGCTCAGGCGCATCGGCGAGTTCCTCTTTCCACCACTCTACGTGCTCAGCAACGGAACTCTCTTGTTGCTCCCGCCAGTCCACGTAATCGGCGTACTGAACAGGCAGCGCGGGTAGAGGCTTCTCTGGCGCCTCATAGAGTCTCGACAGTTCCGAGGTGAGGTTGGCGAGAGACCAGCCGTCGGCAGCAATGTGGTGCAGGGTGACCATGAGCAAATGGCTGCCGTCGCTTAACCGCTGAAGAGCGGCTGTGATCGGATGCTCCTGCGACAGAACAAAACGTTTTTGTGCAGCCTGTCCGCAAGCGCGGTGAATCTGTTCGACCAGGGATAGCGAGGAGTCTGGTGGCGGCAAAAGTGCCAACTCAATTTGAGGCTTGTCATCGATCACCGCGCGGACAGAGTCACCATGTTTTTCAAAGCGTGTTCTAAGCGTTTCATGACGGGAAGCGATTTGCCCAAGAGCCCAGCCGAGTCGCTCGATATCAAGGTCTCCGTGAATCTGAACTGCGAGGGGCATGTTGTAGGTGGAAGACGCTCCCTCGAGTTGATCAAGGAACCACAATCGTTTTTGGGCCTCCGACAAACCATCTCTTTCAGCATTGGAGGAGTGGCCTATTCGACTCCGCTGACGTTTCCGGGAGGCTTCTGCGGTTTGGAGAAAGGCCAGTAACTCCGACTTGTGCGCTCTGATTTGAGCGGACAACCTATCTGTTACTGCACCCTTTGGGGCCTTGACGACCAGATTACCTGCGTCCACCCGCAGGATAATCCCCGCTCGTCGGAGAGAGTGGATCAGCGAGTCGAGATCGCTCAAAAGACAAACTCCTCATCCGTCTCGGAATCAGGATCCTCATCTCGCAGGGCCCAGCGCTGACCGTCGATAAAACCTGCGATCGCAGTAATGGTGGTGTATTCAAAGACTGCGGCTACCGACAAGTCGAAATCGAACGCCGAACTGAGTCGGCTCGCCAGTCTTGCCGCAAGCAATGAGTGTCCGCCGAGTTCGAAAAAATCGTCATGACGGCTCGGTGACTCGATTTCAAGTATGCCGCAGTAGTGAACGGCGACGGTGGATTCAGTACTGCCCATGGGTGACTCGAATGGAAGTTTCACAGGGGTAACGTCATCCAGCCCATCAAGATCCGGGCGGCCCGGCCGCAGCGACTGAAGCCGGGGAGTCAACTCTGGCACCGCCTTAGCGACCCAGGTTTCTATTGTTTGCGCGCCGTCCTCGACAGCCGTCGCCAGAATCGTTTCCAGGGAATCCAGAAAGAGCGTTGCGCTGTCCGGTTCAAGAAAATGACTGGATGCAGACAACAGCATCGTGATTTGTTCGTCCGGCTGAATCGTCAGGGTTGCCGGAATATCGGTCTGCTCATACACCTCAATATTTTCCACGTGAACGGATCCCGTTTGCTCTTTCAGAGAGTCAGATACCGGATAATTTTCAAATACGCACAGGAAATCAAACGGTTGGACACGCTGGCGAAAGCCGCATAACGGTATCGACTCACTTAAGGGCATGTGTTCATGCGGCAGCCGAGAAATCTGATTCTCACGATGTTTGGCCAAAAGTGCTGAGATCGTCGTCTCTCCGTCCCAGTTGATGCGGACGGGCAGCGTATTGATGAACATTCCAACCATTTTCTCTACTTGAGCGAGTTCTGCCGGTCGTCCGGACACCGTTGTGCCAAAGACAACGTCTTGCTGTTGGGTCCAGTGCCCGATAAGTACGCCAATCGAGATCTCAATCAGTGCACTCAGTGTTGTTTTTTGCTCCCTGACAAATTCTAGAATCCTCTGACTGGAATTCCGCGGAAAAGAGCGGCGTGTTGAGTGAAAGACTTCCTCGAGTTCGTTGTTGTGAAAGTAACCGATGTGGGAAGGGCGACGAAGTCCAGCCAGGTAACTCGTCCAGAATGCGGTGGTGTCCTCTTTGTCCTGGACTCGGGTCGCCAGCCAATCAATGTAGTCCTGGTACCGAGGAGAGGGCCGAGGGCTGTGCGGGATCTGTTGGCGCAGGTTCTCATAACGGTCGAGAACTTCACTCAGTATGATTGGCAAGGACCAGCCGTCGCTCGCGACATGATGTTGTGACCACAGCATTCGCCATCGCCGGTCCTCCAGTCGGATGACGGTCCACCGCATCATTGGCGGCTCGGTTTCGTCGAAACCCGCGGCACGGTCCCGGGCCAACAGGGCCACCCACTTTGTTTCCTGTTCGGATTGGGGCACTGAGGCCCAATCGAATTGTTGCCAGGGGAGCGTGACATCGCTCAGGATGACCGTAATCAGGTCGTCATCATGGGTGGTAAACGCCGCTCCTCGAAGGGATTCATGGTGTTCAAGCGTGCCCTGCCACGCAGACTGCAGAGCGGTCTCATCGAGATCGCCGATGAGATCGCAGCTGAATTGAACAACGTAGCCGCCACCCTGGGGGTTCCGCTGACTCTGAATGAGCATGGCTTGCTGCATGGGGGACATCGGATAGGCCGCGACAACCGATGCTTCGTATCTGGAGTGCAGGGTGTTCAGGTCTGTCCAAGAGAGATCGACAGAGGGAAAGTCGGTCGGGGTCGTGATCCGTGATAAGGCCGGCCCATCAGCAAGATCACACAGAGCCAGAAGTTCCTGCTCCATCACACCAGCGATCTGAGAAATGGTTTCCCGGGCATGCAAGGCCGGGCAATAGGTCCAGAAAAGGCGCAGCACGTCCTCGCTGACGTAGCAGTTGATATCGATCTGATGTGGACGCTCGCCGCGGAGCACCATCTCGCGGCCTGTCGATTCCGGTGCCTCACCAAGAATGATTTCGTTGTCGGAATCCGAGCCGTTTCTGAATTGACCCAGGTAGTTGAAACTGACCGATTGATGTTCAGATTGCGCAAGAATCTGATTGATTTCTGGATCGTCGCGAAGATAGCGCAAGATCCCGAAGTCGACACCCAGTGCAGGAACTCTCTGAAGCGTATCGCGATGCCTCCGGAGGCGCTCTATCAGGGGCGCATCTCTGCCAGCACTTAACAACACGGGATAAAGGGCGGTAAACCAACCCACTGTGCTGGATAGGTCGAGTTTGGTGTTCCCGTCTAGTCGACCATGGCTTTCCATCGTTATGCCGATATCATCTCGTCCAGCCCACGTGGCGATCGCCGAATGCAGGCCGGTGAGAAGAAAGTCCAGGGTGCTGGCATTCAGTCTGGCGGGCGCTGAACCGATCAAACGTTGGGTGAGATCGACGTCGATCGTCTGCTCAAATACCCGCTCTTGTCCCCACTCGTTGGTGTGAGGCGGCGTATGGTCAGGACTGGATGGCAGCGCCTTTCGTTGAGGCGCCGCCATCCAATAAGCGACGTGTTCAGCAGGAACATCGCGGCTCGTTAGGTATTGCGACCAGGAACCGAAACCTGTGGACACCGTTGGCAAGGATAAATCCGGATTGCGCAGTAACTTATCCAGATCATTAAGCAGAATGCGCCACGAAACACCGTCCACAGCCATATGATGAATGATGATGAGTAACCGGTCGTTCGGATCGTTTACTAAGAAACGGCAGACCTGCCACATTGGGCCGTCGCTCAGGCTCAGTGCCTTTTGAAGTTGACTCGCTTGCCGGGTGATTTCATCGGGATCCGGGGTATTGACAATCTGGTAGGGGACAGTGGCCGTCTCGTCGTATCTGATGAGGTGACCCCTGTTCGAGCGCGTCAGACGCATTCTCAGCATCGGGTGGCGCACCGCAAGTTTCTCCAACGCGCTCTGAATGCACGTATCAGTCAAAGTGTTGGATATGTTCAGCAACAATGACTGATTGAAATGATTGGCGGCCTCGCCATTTCTTTCGATGAACCATCTCTGGATAGGAGTCAGGGAAAATTCTTGCGGCTCCAAATTCTCCCCATTCTCCACACGGTCTGAACTTCCCACGATCCTCGAAACCGCGCGAATCGTCTGGTGCTCAAATAAATCGCTCGCCGATACTTCCACCCCCTGTTGTCTTGCCTCGCTGACTAGCTGAATAGACAGAATGGAATCGCCGCCAAGTTCAAAAAAGTTGTCTTCACAACCGATCTCTTCGCGACCCAGGATTTTTTGCCAAATCGCAAGCATTTTCTCTTCCGTTTCCGTTTCCGGGCCGGATGCACAGTGTGCCGAGAGGTTGGGTTCCGGGAGCGCCCGATCATCAATCTTTCCCGTCGCGGTCTTGGGCAGCGAGGGCAACACCGTCACCGACCCCGGGATCATGTAATTCGGGATTTCTTTCTCAAGTTGGGCCTTAATCTGCGGCTCTGACTGCTCGATATTGGGTTTGAGCACCACATAAGCCGCCAGACGGGCGCTTGGGCTTTGTTGGTCCAGTCTGACCACGGCCTCTGAGACACCCTTGAGTCGCTGTATGGCATGAGCCACCTCGTCCAATTCAATCCGGTTACCCCTGATCTTGACCTGGTTGTCTTGCCGACCGAGCAACTCAATTGTCCCGTCACCCCGGAGCTTTGCGAAATCCCCGGAACGATAGAGGCGTGATCCGGACTCCCGGCTGAAAGGGTCGGGCAGAAACGCCTGGGCTGTCTCGCCGGGCCGACCAAGATACCCCTGCGTGACGTGGGGCCCTCCGATGTACAGTTCTCCGCTGACCCCTGGCGGCATTAGATTGAACTCTTGATCCAGGACATAAACGCTGTTTTGGCCGACTCCGCGTCCGATGGGATGTCGGCCCGTCTGAAGATTGTGATCCGCCGGGTGAGCGGCGCACATCACAGTCGTTTCCGTTGGACCGTATTCATTAAAGATCATCGCGCCGGGCGCAATGGCGTGATGACGGGCTGGAAGACCGGGCGGCATCTGCTCGCCGCCTACAATGACGCAATCTAGAGATTGAAATTGCTCCGGGCGGGCAAGGGACAGCAAAGGCTCATAGAGCAAAGGCAGCAGAACGAGATGGGTAATCCGATCCTTTTCGATTTCCCGGATCAGCAGGTTGGGATCCAGGGACAGGGTCCGTGGTGTGAGATGCACGCACCCTCCGCTGCTGAGCACCCAAAAAAGATTTCCTGTCGCGACGTCAAAATTGAAAGGCTGAAGCAGTAACAGCCGACAGGGGGGGTCTGAGTAAAAGCGTTCGCGTGTCGTGATGAAGGCCGCCAGATTTTCCCTGCTGGCAACCACGGGCTTGGGTTCTCCGGTGGATCCTGAGGTGAACATAATGTACGCAGGAAGTGCACCGGCGAATCCCTGGCGGCCCGTTGTCATCGTCTCAACCGAGGGCTGAAGTGCCGGCGTCACGCATAAGACCCCGGAAATATCCAGGCCGCCGACACAATCGAGCACGGTCGAGCATTGCGCGGCAGCCAGCATTTGCCGACGACGATCAACGGGTGTGTCCGGAAGCAGGGGAAGAAACGCGCAACCCACCTTGAGGATGGCGAGAACGGAAACCACCATCAGCGGCGTCGGTTCCGTATGGACGGCAACAACACCCCCGGGCTTCATCCCGGCATCGGTCAGCTGTTTTGCAACGGTTTCTGCCCAGTGATCGATTTCCCCATACGACAGGACGCTGTTGTCATGGTGGACACAAGGGGTGTCGGGTTGTTCAGCGACCCGAAAGTGCCAGCGAGTGAGCAAGTCATTCTCCCCTTGACGGGGGAGTTCTGAGCCGTACCGCTGCATAAGTTGATTCCGATCGTCTGCGTCCATCCAGGGCAGTTCGCTCACCGGGCTTGTCGGTGAGCGGGCGACTCCATCAAGCACTGCAGAGAATTCTCTGAGCATTTGTCCGATGGTCTCAGGCAAAAACAGATCGGTTCGGTATTCAATCAGGCAGTCGAGGCTGTCACTTTGCTCCTCCACCGACAGTGTCAGGTCAAATTTTGAGATGCCGGGATCTTTTTGCAGAACCTCCAGCGACAGATCTCCGAAACCCAGGGGTGCTTTGGGTGCGTTTTGCAGAACAAATACGGACTGGTAGATCGGGGTGTAGGCCAGACTGCGATCGGGATTTGTTAACTCGACAATCCGCTCAAAGGAAACAAATTGATTCTGTAAGGCATTAAGAGACGATCGACGTACCTGTTCAAGCAATTCTTCTGCTGAGGGATCACCGGTGAGGTCAATCCGGAAAGGGAGGGTATTGACGAAAAATCCAATCAGCTCTTCAACACCTTCACCGCTGCGGTCGCTCACGGGGACGCCGACCACAAGATCCGGGTTTCCCGAGCGGCGACTGAGTACAATCGCCCACGCGGAGAGCAGGATCATGAAAAGCGTTGTGGAGGTCTTCGCGGCCAGTGCATTTACTCTCTGCAGCAACGGACCTTCGATTCGACCATTAAAAACAGCGCCACTTTCAGTTTGCTTAACGGGACGCGGGAAGTCCGCGGCTAAGTCAAGAGCCGGAGGAGGGTTTCGCAGTGTCTTTCGCCAGAATTTCTCACTCTCGATGTACCCTTCACTGTTCTTGCATTCGTTGTGCCAGATTGCGTAGTCGGCATAGGTAAATTCCAAAGGGCGGGGTGAGGGCCGATTTCCAGCACTGAACTCCGGGTACCATCGGGCCAGTTCTTGCTGCAAAATGCCTATCGACCATTCATCTGCGATGATGTGATGAGCGATCAGTACAAGTACATGTCTGGCAGTCCCCGTCTTCATAAGATGACACCGCAACAGCGGTTCATTGGCCAGATCAAAGGTCTGAGCAAGCGTTTCCTGAATTCGCGCCTCCAAGTCGGCAGGTTCGGTCAATTCACTATACTGCCATCCGAAATCCGGACTCGTTCGCGTGACACGCACGGGACCTGAGGGACCCTCCTGGAAGTTGCTGCGCAGAGAATCGTGCCTTGCCACAATGAGCGACAGACTTTGCCGTAGCGCCTCCTGGTCAAGCGCCCCGGTAATGCTTACCGTACTGGAAATCTGATAGGTAGACTGAGGGCCGTGGAGCTGGTCTAGAAACCAGAGTTGCCGCTGCTGGTCCGTCACGGGGGCGTTATCTCGCTGGTCGGCTGATCGCGGTGTGAGGGCTGGAATATTGCTACGCTGGTCACTTGATCCTTCGAGCTTTGCTGCCAGATCTCGAAGCACCGGGGCATCGAATAAAGACTGCAGGTCGACGTGCACATCTGTTTTTTCCCGTATTCGGGCTATCACCTGCACCGCGAGCAGTGAATGACCTCCCAATCGGAAAAAGTGGTCAGTGACGCTGATCGCGGAGATACCAAGCAGGTCCTGCCATATCTGGGCGATGGTCTGTTCCAGGGGGGTGACCGGCTTAACAAAGGTTTCCCGGGATTTGGTGAATTCAGGTTCGGGCAAAGCTGCGCGATCCACTTTGCCGTTCGGTGTAAGGGGCAAGTCCTCCAAAACGACTAACGCCGAAGGAATCATGTAGTCTGGCAGAGCGCATCCAAGCAGAGAGTCAAGCTGACTCCTGAGTGCCGTTTCGTGGGATGCTGAAGCCGGGACGTTGCTCACCGCCCCAGCTGAATTATTTTCTGTGACCCAGAATCCTGTCCCTGGCAGATCGCTATCTCGGGGAGTCACCAGTGCCTGAAGGGAGCCCCCGTTATCGTCATCCCAATTCAACCGCACCTGGACGTTCTCTTTTTCGCCCCAGGCCAGATATTGATCCAGAGAGTCGAGTTCGTGCTCCTCAGTTGAAGTTTCCTTCAGCAATTCGCTGATGTTCTCCGTGTCCCCGGCGTGTTCCAGGGATTCAAGGACGTGCTGGGTCGCGGACAGCCTGTTGTTAGGCAGGCCCTTCATGTGAAATCCGCGAGGATGTTGAGCGAGAGCAGCCTCGAGAGAGTCGATGACGCCCCCGGGGGTCTGGGGTCCGGGTAAGCGGGGCAGTGCTGCACTCCAATGTCCGGCATCGGTCTTTGTATCCAGGTGAAGCAGGAGATCAAACCGGAAATCACCCAGTTCCGGATCAAGGCCGCTAGCCTTTAAGAGCACCTCTGCAGAACAAGGCCGGTCAATTCCAAAATGTTTTCCCAAAAATGCACCGGGCGTTACCAGTAGTTCCTGCTCAGTGTCGCGCGCCCGTTTGAGTTGGGCTTTAAACTCGCCACCAGCGAGGGGCGTGTCTGGCTGTGCCAGCAGGATACGGCTATTCAGCAGATCGAGGAGAGCGAAATGCCGAAGATCTCCGAGAAAGACGATGGCATTCGGCGCAAGACAGGGACTCAGCCTGTCTATCACTTCAATCAGGTAGTCAATACTCGGAAAATACTGCGCCACCGAGTTGATGACGACCATATCCCATTGCGACGGCGCCTCAGTCGGGATACTGTCGGCGGCGCTTTCAATGAGCGTGAACTGGGTGTGACCCAGACCGGCAAGTCGACCCCGGGTCTTGCTGATCGCATCGGGAGAGAAATCGACCCCGGTGTAATGCGATAGCGAGGCGATGATCCGGGAGGCAATTAAGCCGGTTCCGCAGCCTATCTCAAGGACATGGCGTGGACTTGCAGACAGGATTCTCTCAGCCGTGGTGTCTGCCCATCGCTGCATTTTCCGGTGCGACATCGGTTCGCCGGTGATGCTGCTGAGCCATCCGCTAAAGTCATCGCCATCGGCCTCTGCGGTGGATTGGCGATAACTTTCATCCCAAACGTGCTGCCAGTTTGAAGGATTTTGCAACTGATCGGGCAGGTGTTCCTGCCATCCGGTCCGTGTCTCCACATAACCGATGAGCTGCTGTCCGGAAGGTGTGTTTCTCGAAACAGCCACGGCGTGTTGAATTGCCGGATGGGATTTCAAGACAGACTCGATCTCCCCAAGCTCTATCCGGTATCCCCGGATCTTGACCTGAAAGTCGGCACGACCCAGATAATCGAGGCGGCCGTCATGTCTGAGCACCACGAGATCGCCGGTCCTGTACATTCGCGCCCCGGGAGTGGTTGAACCAATGTCGGGGAGGAATCGCTCCGAAGTCAGTCCAGGCTGGCGCGTATAGCCGCGACTGACGCCAGTGCCGCCAATGTAGAGTTCTCCGGGGAGGCCGATGCCGCAGGGGTTTAGAGATTCGTCCAGGACGTAGAGCGCCGTATTGTTTATCGGGGTGCCGAGCTCGGCATTCGCCCCTACTGAGCGGCCGCGCACGTGAGCCAAGGATGACCAGATGGTTGTCTCGGTCGGTCCATAGAGGTTCACCAGATCCAGACCTGCGCCCGACAATGCGCCGGCAAGGTCTGAATCCAACGCCTCGCCTCCGCAGAGTGCTTTTTGGATCGGGAGTGCCTCGCAGCCTGTTGCCAAGAGCATTCTCCAGGTAGCGGGCGTCGCCTGCATCACTGTTGCTCCGCAATCTGAGAGTCGCTGCAGCAAAGCGAAACCATCGCTCGCTGTCTCACGGTCGACCAGTTCGACTGTGGCTCCCGCTATCAAGGGCAGATAAAGTTCAAGCGCTGCGATATCGAAGGACACGGTAGTGACCGCGGCAAGCCGGTCTGTCGCTTTCAGGCCAGGAGAGCTGAGCATGGCATCCAGAAAATTCATCAACGCATCGTGGGTGATCTGAACGCCCTTGGGCTGACCGGTCGACCCGGATGTAAAAATAACGTAGGCCAGTTGTTGGGGGTGAATCGAAGGCCAATCAACGGGGGTTGTCCGACCGCTAAGCGGCGCATCAAGATTGAGAGACGCGGCATCTGTTTTCGGCAGTTTTTCAGCAGAGACATCGTCCGTTAAGATGAGAGGCAGCTCGCCCTGCTCAATCATGGCGGCAATCCGCTCGCGCGGGTAGTCCGGGTCGATCGGTACGTAGGCACAGCCGGCGCGGATGACGGCCAGCAACGCGGCAACCAGGTCCGGCGTCCGCTGCATACAGACCCCGACACATTGCTCCCTCACCAGCCCCTGTCCAAGCAGTTCGGCAGCAATATCCTCGCAGCGATTCATGAGTTCGATATAAGTGAAGGAGTCTTTTGCCGACCTGACAGCAGGATGGTCTGGAGTCGATCGTGCTTGTCTGGCCACTTTATCCAACATGTTACCGGTGCGCTTTGGCCAGCAAGGACTGATCAGGCGCGCATCGGGCCTCCTCTGATCGGCGGAATCAAGAAGAGAGATGTCAGTAATGCGGTCATCCAACGCTCCCGACATGCCAGACAGGGCGGATCGAAGATAGGCCTCAAGGAGTTCAATCGTCTCTTTGTCGAATAGGTCGGTGTTGTATTCGAGTTCGCCGAGCAGTTCATTCGCCTGTTCTTCAAATTTCAGCGTCAAATCAAACATGGCGGTCGCAGAGTCCACAGGCAGGCTGCTGAGTTCCAACGGCCCTGCTCGCAAGCGACTCCGCTCGGTATTCTGGTTCTGCAATATCATCATGACCTGGAAGAGAGGCGAGAAACTGGTTGTCCGGTCTGGGCAAAGCTCATCCACCAAGTACTCAAAGGGCATGTCCTGGTGCTCGTAGGCTTCCAGACAGGTGGTCTTGATCTGTTCAAGAAAACCGCGGATGGTCAAAGCAGGATCCGCATTGACCCGCATCACTAATGAGTTAACAAAAAGCCCAATCAGGTTCTCGGTATGCGGGGCATCCCGACCGGCTGTCGGAGTCCCGATCGCAAAGTCTTCCTGTCGTGCCAGCCGGCTCAGCACCAAAGCGAAGCCCGACAGCAAAACCATAAACAAGGTCACTCGAGCCGATATGGCAAACGCCTTGAGATCATCGAGTTCCAGACGGGTCAGGGTGAAGTGATGTACTGCTCCATGATGGGTCTGGATCGCCGGTCGCGGCCGATCTGTGGGCAATTCCAATAAAGCAGGGAGTCCGCCAAGTTTTTGCGTCCAGTAATTCTCAAGGCCGGTCTTCTTTTCTCCCTGGAGCAAGGTTTCCTGCCAAGCGGCGAAATCGAGGTAGTGAATCGGGAGCGCCGGAAGTGTGGGCGTCCGGTCCGCGACCATCGCATCATAAATTTCTGTGAATTCCTTAAGCAGTACCTTCCCGATTGACCAACCATCAGCAATGATGTGATGTATCGTTATCAGCAGGATTGCAGATTCATTCCCGGTGATGAGTAGTTTGGTTCGAATCAGCGGATCTTCTGCGAGACGGAATGGCTCGGCGGCTTCGTCCCGCATCACAGAATTGATGCCTTCGCGATCTGACCCAGACAGATCTGTAACGGGAAGTGACAGGTTAAGATAATCTCGGGACTGTTGTTTCGGCTTACCCGCTTCGTCAAAAATCCGGATACGCAGTGCTTCCTGACGTTCGGTGATGAGCTGAAGCGTTCGTTTGAGCGATTCAACGTCGAGCGGCCCTGCCAACTCGACCGCGATGGGCATGTTGTACGTGGCGCCCCCCGATTCGAACTGATCCAGAAACCAGAGCCGCTGCTGAGCGAAAGTCAGGCGGGTCGCTTCCTGGGGACGGGGTCTGGGAGACGGCCTTTCGGACGGTTGTTTGTCCGAACTTTTCCGGGCTGCGAGCGCTTTTAGGAGTAGGGCCTTTTTTTCCGGCGACAGAGCCGCCAGTCTTTTTTCAAGTGCTTCCATTGCTGATGGAGCGCCGGCTTGCGAAGGAGCAGCGCGTGGTGTGCCCTATCTCGCGCTAGCCTAAGTCAGGCCAGGCTTGGCAAGACCCATTCTCCGTTCCGGCAGAAGAAATCAGTGATGACTTTGGGCGTGAGCCGGGCCAAATGCGATTCAAAGTCATTGATGGGCGCTTGCCCTCCCTCCGGATGGGGGAAGTCGCTGCTGTAGCAGTAGCATTCCGCCATTCCATAACGGTCGATGTAATCTGCAACATTCTCTATTCGATATGGCGTTACCCGAACGTTGCGTCGGATATATTCCGAGGGCAGCATTGAAAGTACGCCCTCGAAGCGGCGTGTAAAGATTTTGTAGGTGTTATCCAGATGCAGGGCCAACGGGGCCAGCCAGTGAGCACCCAGTTCGATTACGCCGAAACGGAGCTTCGGAAAACGTTCAAAGACTCCGCCCAATACCATGAGTGTGACGAAATTCTGGGGTGCGAGCGACATGGTAGAGAACAGGTACGTACTGATCTGTTCTCCTTCCGCGCTGTAATCGATTGTTTCAAATTTAAGGTGGTTGACACCGTCATCCCAGGACTGGCTCGCCAGAAATCCTTCCTCACCCCCGGCATGCAGGGTAACCGCAGCGCTGGACTCTTCCAGGAGCGCCCAGAGTGGATCCATTTCGGCACTGGCAGGCGAGGCACCCCCTGGGGGGACGCTGCTTGGAAGCACAAAGGCGCGTCCACCGGCTTTGACGACGCGGGCGGCCTCAGCAATAGCGGTTGCAGTATTTGCTGTGTTCAGGATGGCCACGCCCCGGAGTCGCTCGGGATCGTGAGAACTGAAATCAACGATGAAATCGTTCCAGTGCTGCATGGTAGCGATTGCAATTGTCTCCGACCCCATCGCAGTGGCTTGCACCCCGGGATCAGAAAAAATGAGAGAGCGTGATACCCCCATGTGATCGAGGGTGCGCAGCCGGCCCTGAGGACTGAGCGCGCCCGGTGCCCCCGAGCCTTTGTAGGTCCAAACCGTCTCATCGCTCCATTCCTCTATCTCTGGTCCCGCAAAACGCTTTACGCGCTCGGCCTTGTCGGGGGGCAGCGATTGCATCATGTCGTCAAACATCTGCTTATATTTCACGCCGATCTCCCCGGCGACAATGGGGTATGTCTCGGGGGAGGGCTGAATGTGGGAGTCCAGATCCAGCAAGGGCTGGCTATCAGCAACTCTTGACGGTTTATTCATAACAAGCGTCCTGGGGAATCAGAAGATCAGAGATTAATGGTCTTGTGCATCATGAACAATAAAGTCGCAGGAAAACCCTCCTCTGGAAAAAATAAAGTAGCCCCCGGCGATGAGTTTGTCCTGCGTCTCTGCCATGTCTGCCGGGTTGGGCGGGATGACAATAGTCAATTGTGAGGGCGCGTTTTCGATCGCCTTGACCTCTGTGACGCCGACGGGGATGGGTAAGCCGGCTTCCCGAATGACCGAAGCGGGATCGTCCATCAGTCGCTGTTTGAACTCCTCATCTTCCCAGCAGCGTTTGATCAGGGCTTCATAGGGTTTTTGCGGGGCAGAGGGCTGCTCACTCATGGGGCGAATTCTCCAAGTTGTCCAGTGCGCGTCGCAAACTTAAGGGGCGCATGTCTGTCCAGTGTGTCTCGATGTAATCCAGACAAACTTGTTTGTCGCCTTCAACGCCGACAGAGCGCCATCCTTCCGGAAGCGTTTTGTGTGCGGGCCAGATAGAGTACTGCTCTTCGTCGTTGATTACCACCACGTGGGGCTTTTCAGTCTCTGACATTAACCTGAGTTCTCCTGTCTGCGGAACCGATGAATCGATCTGGTTGTCGATGCCTGATGGATATCTGCTTCGCGTTTGTTTTTCAAATCGGCGTCACTTGCCCGGCCCGGATCAAAGAGTTCAGCGCATGGCAAAGTTTTTACGCTCATCTGGATAAACCAAAGATTCCTCTTGCGGTGATTATATTTAATAAGGATTGATTACCTCAAGAAAAGTAAACTTACGGGCAAACGGCAGAGGTCTCATGGCTTGGATATCGCAACGGCCTATTCCTATTCCAGTCAGGATTCAGGCTTATCAGGCGGCGCCAGAAGCTTCTCCCCCCGAGTCATCAGGCGGCCTTCTTCTCTTATGAAGTCAAACCCGTCATCAGGACCGCTCTCTGGACGCGCGCTTTTCGACACAGTTGGATCATTGCGCCCAGTTTGGGGATTGGATCTTCGGCGCAACTCACCAAACAAAATGTATAGCAACACGATAAGGGTGATCGCGGAATACTTGTACCAATAAGATCTCGCCAAATAGGTATGATCGTTCGTCAACTCGACATAAGAGAGGTATTCATCATGCGAGATGAACACCGCAAACGAGGCAGCCCCGCAGACGAGTAGCCCTTTGAGCCTGGGTTTGAGTGCCTTAATCAGCGCTGAAATGATTGCGACCTTCAGCAGGGTTTGAAGCATCAAATTACCCCGAAACCGAGAGCGGCTGCCAGCGCAACAAGGCTTTTGCTCTTAAGTTCCCCGACCAGTTCGCGTTCTTCCTCGCTCACGATGTCGCGGATCTGATCTTCCGTGAAGTCATCTATGGTTTTGCCTTGAAGTGCTATCTTGGATTTGGTTCGACTAATCGCTGCTTCCCGGATTTTTGTCCGGTAAGCGCGAAGGAGCCTGTTCTTGGTGTTTTTAACCGGGGAAAGCATATCTGCCCGAAGGAATCGTCTATCAAATAGTAGTCTTAATACAGACTATATCGGATGATGAGTGAAAAGTTGCTACTCAGCCAGTCAACGTTTTGGCTTTGGCAGAACGCTTCGCTTGATTGATCTGGACTGCGGGAGTCGGTCCCGTTACGTTTCGCAGGGGTAGAAACGGTCGATCATCCCTCGATCCGGGATAATACATTTCTTGACGACCGTGCGGGATTCACGAGGTCCTCAATACAAGGGTTCGAGCATGCCCCCGAAAGAGTTCCCGGTCGCGCTCTCGTCACCCACAGTCCGTCTGAGTTCGTCGGGGTTGGCAGCGAGGAACTCAAGGGCTTCAGCATGTGTTAACGCCGTATCGAGTATCCGCTCTCCTTGGTCATAACGCTCCCGCCATTGTGCCTCCGTGCATTTCGGCTTCATCATTCGGGCGGGAACCTCCTGACCCATGAGCAGGGTGTCATATCCGGCATCGTCAAAACATTCCGGCGCTTCCCAAAGCCGATGTCGACGGCCGCCAAGCGGGGCAGACTCCTGGTAGGCGTGCAGGTATTGTTCACCGTCAGCCAAGTCCACTTCCTCTCTGGCGAAACGCCAAAACGGCGTATCCAGTTTTTTATTGAATTTGTAATGAATTGCAAGGAAGCCGCGCAACTGATCCCAGCGGTTGTTGATCCGTTCATTGACTTTCTTGGGTATGTGTATCTGATCCAGTGTTTCCGGGAAGTTGTTTACCAGCATGTTGGCTTCTTCAATGATGACATGAATTGCCGTGGACTCCAGGGGTTCCACAAATCCGTAGGCATTTCCGACTGCGACGACATTGCCATGCCAAAAATGATCATGTCGGCCTGATCGGAAGTGAACGGGCTTTGTTTCCGGTTCGATGCCGGGAAACTTGGCTCGGAGTTCCTGTTCCGCTGAGTCAAGATCGCAAAAATCCGAGCAATGCACGTAACCGATGTGGTCAATGTCGTCATGGGGGATCACCCAGCACCATCCGCTATCCATGGTTTTGGCAGTAGTGTAGGGCTTGATAAATCCGTGATTCGGAACTTTGGCAGTCAGCGCCACGTTGGTGAGCAGGCTGGACTTGAAGGATACGAATTTAGCGCCCAGTTTCTTCAAAAGCACTGAACGGAATCCAGTGCAGTCGATGAACATATCGTAACTGAGACGGTCGCCCTCCTCAGTGATGACAGAATCAATTCGATCCGTTGTCGAAACGTCCGCATCGACCACCATCCGGTCAAGAGTTTTGATACCCGCGTCCGCCAGATTTTCCTCAAGATAGGCAACAAACCGGCGGTTTTCCATGTGATAAGCAAAAGGGGCATAGTGCAAGCCGGCGTGAATGGTGCCATCCGCCTGTTTGAAAAATGGGGTGCGATTGCGGCTCATCAGCCTGCCCTGATGGTTTGCTCCGTTGATGTGAGACTCATATGCCAGTGATTCAACTAAGTCACCCGGCTCAAATGGGTAATTGAAATAATAGTCACCCGGCTTGCCCCAATCGAAACGAATGCCCAGTTTCCATGTTGGTCGGACCTTTTCGTAGAACTCGACCACATCTAACCCAAGAAATCGATGAAGCAATTTGGGCAGCAGCGGCGTGGTGGCTTCCCCTACGCCGATGACGGGGATTTTGCTAGACGCGACGACTGTCACATCAAGGGCGGGGAACGCTTTCTTGACGCACAGCGCCGTGATGTAGCCCGCAGTTCCCCCGCCGATAACCCCCACGCTCTTGAGTTCAGTGTGATGAGAGGCGCGAGAAAAACCGTCAGGTGCGAAAAGACTTTTTAGATGATCGGCGGAAAAGTCGGAACTTGCTAAGGGCGTTTGATTCAGCATGGCAGGATGAGCATCAAATATTAAGGAAGACAGCCGATTTTATAGTTGGTTTTCTTGCCGATCTCAAGTGATAGGGTGCTCCTGCGGTTGGGGAGAAGTTGATGTCGATCAAGAATGACTCCTGAACTGCCAAAAGCGCCCCTGGAGTCGACGTCCGGTAAAGCAATAACTGGAGCGTTTCTGCCGGCACTAGTTCTGAGCTTCGTCAATAGCCTGGACCTGGCGCTTAACCCGTTGCACCATGGCATAAACGCCGACATGACGGCTGGGGCTCAGATGCTCAAAAAGCCCTAACTTTTCAAATTCGGCATCGGCATCGAATTCGTCGATTTCTGATGCCGTCTTGCCATTGAACATGCCCAGCAGGATCGCGACGACGCCCTTTACGGTTGACGTATCGCAGTCCCCATGAAATGTGAACAAGCCGTCATTGTCTCGAATAGCCCGGATATAGACCGTGCTCATGCATTCCGGAACATGATAGAGATCAATCCGCTCCTCGTCGGGGTAGGGTGGGAGCTTCTCTCCCAGTTCAGTGATGAACTGGTAGCGCGCGTCCCAGTCCTGCAGGAACTCAAAGGCTTCCACGACGCGGGGGTAATCTATTGGGAAAGTGTCCATAAAAGGGGTCGGGTATTAAATGTGCGCAAGACTTGACGCCCGAATTATATCGTCAGGGCTCGGTAATGACTGAACCCGCACTCCGCAGTTATGATTGCTCGAACACAGACTTGGCCCTCCCGCATCCAGGAATCATCAATAGCGCATGGAATCGACCGACTATCGTTTAACGATCAAGCCGTGGCAGACGCCTCTGGTGGTTCTGCTTGGCGGCTGCCTGATCTCTCTCATCGGTTTCGGAGCGCGATCCAGCTACGGGCTTTATCTTGGCCCCATCACTGAAGAGTTTGGATGGTCAAGAGAGACCTTTGCGCTGGCCATGGCCTTGCAGAATCTCTTCTGGGGTTTGTGTCTTCCGCTCGCAGGAATGCTGGCCGACCGCTTCGGCCCGGTATGGGTAATCGGCATCGGCGCGTTGGTCTATGCGGTTGGGACCTTCGGCGTGACGCTGATGGATACGACATTAACGCTCCATTTAACGGGCGGCGTGCTGGTGGGCACGGGCGTTGCGTTTACTGCGTTTTCGCTGGCAACAGCCGCCATGTTGCGTGTCGTGGGAATGGAGCGTCGAACCTTCGTTATCGGCTTGTGTACGGCGGCCGGCTCCGTGGGGCAGGTCCTGTACTCACCAATCACTCAGGGAATGATCAGCGGCTATGGCTGGCCCACCGCGCTGATTGTGACTGCCATCTCGGTCTGTCTTATTCTGCCGCTTGCCTTCACTTTGCCCAGTGATCCGCGAGTGAAAAACGAGAACGTGGTGCATTCGGGCAGCAGCGGGGCGATTCGCGAGGCATTTTCAAATCGGGGCTTTTTGTTGTTGACCGCAGGGTTTTTCGTCTGCGGCTTTCATGTGGCCTTCATTACCGTGCATCTTCCGATTTATGTCGCGGATCTTGATCTTGCGCCGATGGTGGGCGCGGTTGCGATTTCGCTGATCGGTATATTCAATATTTTGGGTTCACTGCTTTCCGGTGCGTATGGCCAGCGCTACAGCAAAAAGCTAGGCCTAAGCGGGATCTATGCTTTGCGGGCACTGGTTCTGGCGATATTTCTTCTCTCGCCGAAGACGACCGAGGTGATCTACGTCTTTGCTGCCACGATGGGGATCCTGTGGCTATCTACCGTGCCGTTGACGGCAGGGCTGGTGGCCCAGGTTTTTGGAATCCGCTACATGGCGACGCTTTATGGGTTTGTGTTTCTCAGTCACCAAATCGGGAGTTTCATAGGGGTATGGTTAGGCGGTTTTATTTATGACACGACGGGGTCATATGACCTGATGTGGCAAGCAGGGATCCTGATGGGGCTGATTGCAGCAGTTATTCATCTTCCGATAGATGAGACCCCTGTGCCGCGTTTGCAAGAGGCGTAGTATGGGTTCCGTGTCCGGGACAACGATTTGTTTCCATGAGGAGCCAAGAAAGTTCAGGTTTTGCACTTCTGGGAAGATTGTTGCAGAGGCAGTGCTGGAGTTGATTTAACAGTTGATCGAGGCGTGAAATTGCCGCACAGTAGGCCCAATCCAATTCGGGGGGAGCGATGATCGACGCCAGCCTTAGGGTGTTGCGAACCGATGTAGCCGGGATGCCGATTGAGTGGATCGGCTTTGAAGAGGCCGTTCGGCTTCATTGCCTTGATCAGATTCTTTACCCAATGGGTTCGGTGCTGTATCACGTGCATGGCGGGATCAACGCTCGGTCAGGAGAGCAGAGCACCCTCGCGATCCACTCCATTATCTGCACGGCCGGCCAGTCCCGTGCGCATCTTAAGCGCTTGCCGAGTTATGCCCCTCCACTGAACAACAGCACGCTGTTTCGCCGAGATGCCAACCTATGCCTTTATTGTGGGGATCAATTCAGAAATGCGGATCTGTCTCGCGACCACGTAGAACCCCTCAGCAAAGGCGGAAGGGACATTTGGCAGAATGTCGTCACTGCGTGTAAACGATGCAATCACCACAAGGGAAGTCGGACGCCCGAAGAAGCCGGGATGCAACTCTTGGCCGTGCCTTTTGTGCCGACACACGCCGAATACATTTATCTCTCGGGTCGGAGAATCCTGGCCGACCAGATGGAATTCTTGTTAGCGCATTTTCCGCGCAACAGTCCGTTGCACGGCCGTCTGGAAGTCTCAAGCGAGTCTATAAGTCTCTGACCCCGGGGTATCCCAATCCTTAAGAGCCGGGAGGCCGCTCTCCCGGCCGTTGGGTCGAGACTAATGATGCAGGATCTGACTCAGGAAGAGTTTGGTGCGATCGTGCTCCGGGTTCTCGAAGAACTCTTTGGGCGGTTTTTCTTCGATGATTTCTCCTTCGTCCATGAAGATCACCCGGTCCGCAACCGCAGTTGCGAAACCCATCTCATGGGTCACCACCAGCATGGTCATGCCGCTTTCGGCAAGCTCGATCATGACATCAAGCACTTCCTTAATCATTTCGGGATCCAATGCGGAGGTGGGTTCATCAAACAACATGATCCGGGGATTCATGCAGAGGGAACGCGCGATAGCAACGCGCTGCTGCTGGCCGCCTGACAGTTGACCGGGATACTTGGAAGCCTGTTCTGGAATTTTCACTCGTTCAAGGTACTGCATCGCCTGCTCCTCGGCTTCTGCGCGAGGGAGTTTGCGTACCCAAATTGGAGCTAGGGTGACATTGTCGAGCACAGTAAGGTGCGGGAATAGGTTGAACTGCTGAAAGACCATGCCGACTTCAGACCGGATGATCTCGATGTTTTTGAGGTCCTGGGTCAGTTCGGTGCCATCAACAATGATGGATCCCTGTTGATGCTCTTCAAGCCGGTTAATGCATCGGATAAGTGTGGATTTTCCGGAGCCCGATGGTCCGCAGATAACGATTTTTTCTGATTTAGCAACTTCCAGATTGATGTCTTTCAGAACGTGAAAGTCACCGAACCACTTATGCATGCTTTTAATTGAGATGATTTTTGAATCCGACTCATTTGGACGGGACCCAACAGGGGATGCGGTGGTTTCCTGATTCATGGTGTAGTTCCAGGTTGTGGGTCAGGACTTATGACCGGTCTGCAGCTTCTTTTCGAGGTTCAATGAATAGCGGGACATCGCAAAGCAGCTGATAAAAAAGAACAAGGCAATAAAGATATAGAGCTCGGGAGCCAGGCCAAGCCAGTCTGGGTCATTCAGGCGGGCTCTTCCCAGGCCCAGAATATCCATCATGCCGATAATCAGTACCAGCGTAGAGTCCTTGAATGAACCGATAAACGTGTTGACGATGCCAGGTATCGAGATCTTCAGTGCCTGCGGCAGGATCACGAGACGATGGGCTTTCCAGTAACTTAGGCCCAGCGCATCCGCGGCCTCGTACTGCCCGCCAGATAAGCCCTGCAAGCCGCCGCGAACCACTTCAGCGATGTAGGCAGATGCGAACAGCGTCACCATAATCAGCACCCGCATCAGCAGGTCAAAGGTTGAGCCGGGCGGCAGGAAGTAAGTGAGCATGGTTGAGGCGACAAACAGCAGGGTAATCAATGGCACGCCTCTTATGAACTCGATAAAGATTACGCATACGGCGCGCAAGGCGGGAAGGTTTGATCGCCGTCCAAGCGCCAGCGCGATACCGAGTGGCAGCGAGAAAGAGATGCCGGTAACGGCAACGACCAAAGTCAGCAGGATGCCCCCAAGCTTGTTTGTGCCGACAGGCTCAAGACCAAAGCCACCAAGCAACAGCCAGGCAGCTATAAAAGGGTAGGCCGCGGCAAAGATCAGCCAGTATTTCTTTCCCGGGATGTTTTCCCGCAGTCCTCCGACAATCGCTGCAATAAAGAGGACAAACGTGAGGTTAACCCGCCAGCGTTCGGGTTCGGGATACCAGCCGTAGACAAAGAGTTCAAAACTGCCGCGGATAAACGCCCAGCAGGCACCATCCCGTGGCGCGTCCATCAGCGCCCAGCATTCTTTGCGGTCGGCCGCGGTCCAAATAGCCCCGGTAAACAGCCAATGGATGGAAGGCGGCAGGATGGTCCACAGCAGCCAAATGGAGAGCAGGGTCAGCGCCACGTTGAGCGGCGAAGACAAGAGATTCATTCGAACCCAGCCGAGTACCCCGGTTGTACGCCTGGGCGGCGGCAGGTCTGGATGCGTGCCGGGTGTGTAACGCGGGTTAGCAGGAGTCTGTGACATGGCCGGGTTAACGCTCGGTCAGTTTTATTCTGTGGTTGAACCAGTTCATAAAACTGGAGATCAGCAGTGATATCACAAGGTAGACCCCCATGACGATGAGCATGGTCTCCATTTCCTTGCCGGTCTGCATCAAACTGATTCCGCCCAGTGTTGCCGTGATATCCATATAGCCAATGGCAATAGCAAGAGACGAATTCTTCGTAAGATTAAGGTACTGACTGCAAAGCGGCGGCACAATGACGCGTAACGCCTGAGGGATGATAATGAGTTGCAGAGTGCGGTTAGGCCGCAGGCCCAACGCAAACGCAGCCTCGGTCTGTCCATGGCTGACGGCCAGAATGCCCGCGCGAACAATCTCCGCGATAAAGCAGGCCGTATAGAGTGAGAGTGCGAGCCAAAGGGCGAGAAACTCAGGCTTGATCGCCATACCGCCCTTGAAGTTAAACCCTTTCAGCACCGGCACATCCCAGGAAAGGGGCATGCCTGTTGCGATGAACGCGATCCCGGGCAATGCAACCAGTATGCCCAATGACACCCAGAGTACTGGATAAATCTTTCCGGTATCGTCCTGTTGGCGCCTTGCCCAGCGTTTGAAGAAATAGACCAGCGCGATACTGATCAGAAGAACGATTCCGACTATGGTGGCGCCGTCTTCAAATACCGGAGACGGCACATAAAAGCCCCGGTTCGAGAGAAAAAAGGCATCGGCTCCGACGTTTAATGCTTTCTTCGCCGGCGGCAGCAACGTGACCACAATCGCGTAGATGGCCAGGATATGAATCAGTATCGGCACGTTGCGCATGAATTCCACAAACGCATACGAGATTTTGCTGACCAGCCAGTTACTGGAAAGGCGCATGATGCCAAGGACAAACCCGACCATCGTGGCAAGAATGCATCCCCAGAATGCAATCAACAGTGTATTCAGTAAGCCAACGACCGCGGCACGAAGATGCGTCGACTGGTTGGTGTATTCAAGAAACGGTGAAAAGCCGATATCGTAGGCAGCGGGCCAAAGAAGAAATCCAAAACTGAATTCTTTGCCGACCGCCTCGAGGTTAATGACTACGTTACGGGCGATGGCAGCCAGCAGGGCAAATACCACCACCATGGTGACGATCTGAATGATGACGCCGCGCGACTCCTGGTTACGCCATAGCTGTAGCAGGGGGTTAGAAGTACTCTGAGCGGGCTGGGTCATTGCGTCAGCTTGGAATTCGGTGAATAAAAGGCAGTACGCGGTCTAAGGACTGCTGAGCACCGGAGGCCCTAATGGGCCTCCGGTCTCATCACAACTACATCAAATACATCAAATACAAAAAACAGCAGTTTTCGGCTTAGCGGAAAGGCGGTGAGTAAATAAGTCCACCATCGGTCCACAGAGCGTTCAGGCCGCGCGCGATACCCAGAGGGGTGTTCACGCCGATGTTGCGCTCAAAGATTTCGCCGTAGTTACCCAGCTGCTTGATGATCTGGTAAGCCCAGTCGTCGGAAAGGCCGAGTTCCGATCCCTGACTTCCGTCAACGCCCAGCAGGCGACGGACTTCAGGATTGTTGGAGCCCTTCATTTCATCAACGTTAGCCATCGTCACGCCCAGTTCCTCGGCCGTGATGGTGGCATTCAGAACCCATGTCACGATGTCGGACCACTGGTCGTCACCGTGGCGGGTCGCCGGGCCCAGGGGCTCCTTGGAGATGATCTCCGGAAGCACCACGTGGTCATCGGGATTCGGCAGCGCAGAGCGTGTCGAGGCCAGACCAGAAGCGTCTGTGGTGTACACATCGCAGCGACCGGCTTCGTAGTTCTGCCGTGCTTCGTCGTTGGTTTCGATGGGAACCGGCTCATAATTCATGTTGTTGGATGAAAAGTAGTCAGCCAGGTTGAGCTCGGTGGTGGTGCCGGTCTGAATGCAGACTGAAGCGCCGTCGAGTTCGCTGGCGCTGCTCACGCCAAGGTCCTTTTTGACCATGAAGCCCTGTCCATCGTAGTAGTTCACGCCATGAAAACGCAGCTTGACGCTGACGTCACGCGAGAAGGTGATCGTGGTGTTGCGCCAGAGCACATCGCCTTCGCCAGCGTTCAGTTTGGTGAAACGGGTTTTACCAGTAGAGGTAACGGCTTCGATCTTGCTGGCGTCGCCCAGTACAGCGGCTGCCGTCGCACGACAGAAGTCGATGTCAAAACCACCCCAAACACCGTTAGCGTCCGGCTGGGCAAAGCCCGCGATGCCGGTGCTCACCACGCAGCGGAGAACGCCCCGATCTCGCACATCTTCCAGGGTGCCCGCCTGCGCAGTACCAGCCATGCCGAGTACCAGCGCGGCAGCCGACAGAACAGCAGTCGTCTTTTGTCTCATTACATTTCCTCCCTCACTAGGTGAGTGTAGGTTGTTAGTCACCTGCGCTTTCCAATGTTTCACGGCAGTAAACGCTGTGATTGGAAACCCAAACCGCAAGTGTTATCTTAACTTTACCAAGATATACCCGTGTTTTTGAAGTCAATTCGCCATAAAAAGAAAAGTAAAGCGAGCTCGCGATGGCGATGGACACCAGTTTGAGAAGCTGCAAACGGCGGGGAAACTCCAGTTTTTAGGTGTTTACGAGGCGAGATTGGCGGCTTTGGCCTGCTGGTCTGCGTGATAAGAGGAACGCACCATCGGGCCGGAGGCCACATGAGCAAAGCCCATCTCATACCCGCTTTTGGCAAGTGTCTCAAATTCCTGCGGATCGACGTAGCGTTCGACAGGCAGATGGTGTCGGGTTGGCTGCAGATACTGGCCGAGTGTTAGCAGGCTGACGCCGTGATCGCGCAGATCCTGCATCACAGCTTCAACCTCGCTGATCTCTTCTCCCAGTCCCAGCATGAGTCCGGACTTGGTGGGAACGTTCTGAAACCGTTTTTTGAAATCTTTCAGAAGATTAAGCGAGTGCTGATAGTCCGCGCCAGGCCTGACGCGCTTATAGAGGCGCGGCACGGTCTCGAGATTATGATTGAATACGTCTGGTAATTGGGCAGCAAGCAGATCCAGCGCTTTGTCGACGCGTGTTCGAAAGTCCGGCGTGAGGATCTCGATTTCGAGTTCAGGACATGCGGCCCTCAAAGCGCCAATGCAGTCGGCAAAATGCTGTGCGCCGCCATCGCGCAGGTCATCACGATCCACCGAGGTCACTACGACATATTGGAGACCCATCTCGCGAACCGTCTCAGCCAGTCGTATCGCTTCTCCCGTATCTACCGGTTGGGGCCGTCCATGAGCGACGTCACAAAAGGGGCATCTGCGAGTACAGACGTCGCCGAGAATCATAAACGTCGCAGTGCCGTTGCCAAAACACTCGCCGAGATTAGGGCAGCTCGCTTCTTCGCAGACAGTGTTCAGCCCATGTCCACGAAGGATTTTCTTTAGACGCGCAACCTCAGGGGTGCCTGGGAAACGCGCGCGGATCCAGGCAGGTTTTTTGAGCCGCTCGCTGCGCTCTGTCGGGGCGAACTTAACCGGCACCCGGGCGACTTTCTGTTCCGCATTGACACTCCCGTATTTGCTCACGGTATTTGGACTTCCTCTTCGTAGTAATCGATCGGCGGACAACTGCAGACCAGTGTTTTATCACCTTGGACGTTGTCTACGCGTCCAACCGGAGGCCAATATTTATCCCGACGTGTGGCAGGGGAGGGAAAGAAGGCGACTTCGAGGGGATAGGGTCGATCCCAGCCTCCCAGAGTCAGCAGGTGAAGTGAATGAGGCGCATTCTTGAGAAGATTATTCTCAGGATCCTGCTGGCCTGCCTCAATCTTGGCAATTTCCCCTCTGATCGAGATCATAGCGTCACAAAAGCGGTCGAGTTCCTCTCGTGACTCGCTTTCAGTTGGCTCAATCATGAATGAATCTGCGACGGGCCAGGACATTGTTGGCGCATGAAAACCGTAATCCATCAGCCGTTTGGCAACGTCCTCTACCGTAATGCCGCAGGATTCCCGGATGGCCGACAGGTCCACAATGCACTCGTGTGCCACCAGGCCGTTATTCCCCGTATAGACGACAGGATAGTGTTCATTCAGCCGTTTGGCGACGTAGTTCGCGTTCAAGATGGCGATCTCGGTTGCCCGCCGGAGGCCTGATGCTCCAAGCAGTGCGATATAAGCCCAGGAGATTGGCAGGATGCTCGCTGAACCCCATGGCGCAGCTGAGACCTGCCCGATAGTCGCGCGACCCCCCGACGCGGGGTTGACCCCCTCGACCAGAACATGGTCGGGAAGATAGGGGGCCAAATGCGACAGGACCCCAATAGGGCCCATGCCCGGGCCACCACCTCCATGAGGAATGGCAAACGTTTTGTGCAGGTTGATGTGGGCGACATCTGCGCCGATCTCGGCTGGTCTGCAGATACCCACCAGCGCATTGAGATTCGCCCCGTCCATGTAGACCTGCCCACTATGGTGATGAACAAT